>Ga0307372_10000007_pt1 | contig 316161 bp, 300 predicted proteins | sample OX1MG_FD_202533 | JGI IMG/M metagenome (GOLD analysis project Ga0307372, IMG submission 202533) | Soil microbial communities from Risofladan, Vaasa, Finland - OX-1 | ecosystem: Environmental > Terrestrial > Soil > Coastal area > Acid sulfate soil | place: Finland: Risofladan, Vaasa...
CTTCATCGCCCGCTCCATCGCGGCCTTCGGGTAGTGGTCCATCCCGCATCGTCCCACCCCCTCGCCGCCTGCAAAAGCGGACACTTCACTTGCTACGGCAACCGGACATTTCAAATGCTACCGACACCGTCGCGCTTGCGCCTTGACAGGCAACTCGGCTCGTGCCATGTTGGGACGGTCCACCGGGGCGGCTGGCGGGCGGCTCCCCTAGGCTTGGGCACGAGGTTTGGTGGTGACTTGGTGACGATGGTGAAGCACCAGGCGATAGTACTCGACAGCCGAATTGAAAGCGTCGATCAGGCGGAGGCGACGGCCCAGAAGATTGCCGAGCGCGCCGGCTTCGACGAGGGCGACCGTCATCGCATTGCGATGGCGGTGCGCGAGATCACCGTCAATGCGGTGATGCACGGCAATGGGTATGATCGCGGCAAGAAGGTCACCATCGAATTCATCCTGTCGCCGGAGGAGCTGGTGGTCAGCATCAGCGACCAGGGCACCGGGTTTGACACCAGCGGCCTGGCCGACCCGTTGGCGCCGGAGAACTTGCTGCGCCAATCGGGGCGCGGGATTTTTTTGGCCCGGGCCTTCATGGACCGGGTGGACTTCGAGCTCAGCAAGACGGGCACATCGGTGCGCTTGATCAAGCATCGGCAGATGCAGCAGCCGACGATGCCGGCGCCATCTCGTTCATAATTGTAGGGGCGAGCTGCCCGCCGAGGATGAGCCAATGATCAAAGTGACCTGTCGCCGCATTGATTCCGTGACCGTGGTGGATTTGGGGGGGCGCATCACCTTGGGCGACGGCAGCACCACCCTGCGGGACACGATTCGGGAGTTGTTGGGGCAGCAGGAGCGGCGGATTTTGCTGAACCTGGGCGAGGTGACCTACATTGACAGTTCGGGGCTGGGCGAGCTGGTGAGCGGATTCAGCCAGGTGCGCCGGGCGGGCGGGGACCTGAAGCTGTTGAACCTGACCCGCAAAGTGCACGATCTGCTGCAGATCACCAAGCTGTACACGGTGTTCGACGTGCAGGACGACGAGGCCAGGGCGATCGAGGCGTTCGGACCGGAGGCACCCGAGGCGCAGCATGCGCATTAGCCGGGTGAAGACGGAGGAGGCGCCGGAGGCGGTGCGGCCGCTGCTGGAGGCGATGTACCAGCAGCGGGGCAATGTGCCCAACATGTTCCGCACGGCGGCGCACCGGCCGGAGCTGCTGCAGACGATGCTGGCGCACTTCCGCAGCGTGATGGAGGCGGGGAGCGTGCCGACCAAGCTGAAGGAACTGCTGGCGGTGCGCGTGTCGCAGATCAACACCTGCCACTATTGACTGGCGTCGCACACCGCCTTGGCAAGGCGGTACGGCTGGGACGCGGCGATCCTGGAACAACTGGGAGATTTCGAGCGGCTGGAGTTGGACGAGCCCACGCGGGCGGCGCTGCGGCTGGCGGAGCGGGTGACGCGCGACGGGCACAGCGTGGACGACGCGCAGTTTGCCGAGCTGCGGCGGCACTTCCAGGAGGGTGAGATCGTCGAGCTGGTGGCGGTGATTGGGCTGTTCAACTATTTCAACCGCTTCAACAATGCCCTGCAGATGGAGCCCACGCGCCCGGGCGAACGCTGAGTCGTGGCCGGGTTTACAATCGAGGCATGGACAAGGCCATCTTTGCGGCGGGATGTTTCTGGGGGGTGGAGGCTGCGTTTCGGCAGGTGCCGGGAGTGCAGGAGGCGATCTCCGGCTACACCGGCGGCAGCACGGCGCATCCGACCTACAAGGAAGTCTGCAGCGACCGCACCGGGCACGCCGAGGCGGTGGAGGTGGAGTACGACCCGGCGCGGGTGAGCTACGAGGAGCTGCTGCGGGTGTTCTGGGAGAACCACGATCCCACCACCCAGAACCGGCAGGGGCCGGACGTGGGCAGCCAGTACCGCTCGGCGATTTTCTACCTGACGGCGGAGCAGGCGGCGGCGGCGCAGGCCTCGAAGCTGGCGCTGGAGCGGAGCGGCAAGCTGGGGCGAGCGGTGGTGACCGAGATTGTGGCGGCGGGGCCGTTCTACCGCGCGGAGGAGTACCACCAGCGCTATTTGGAGAAGCACGGGCAAGCGGCGTGCCACATTCCCACGCGGTGAGCGGGCGCCGCAGCTACGCGCTGGTGACGGGCGCGAGCCGGGGCATCGGCGCGGCGCTGGCGGAGGCGTTGGCGGGCGAGGGGTGGAACCTGATCCTGAGCGCGCGCTCGGGCGAGGATCTGGAGCGGCAGCGGGCGCGGTTGGCACGGCCTGGGATCGCGATCCAGTGCGTGACGGCGGACCTGCGGGCGGGCGGGGCGGCGCAATTGCTGGAGGAAGTGGCGCGCCAGGGCTGGGAGGTGGATCTGCTGGTGAACAACGCCGGGCTGGGCAGCGGGGGCGAGTTTGCCGGCCTGGAACTGGGGCGCGAGCTGGAAGAGGTGCAGGTGAACATCGCGGCGGTGGTGGAGCTGACGCATGGCTGCCTGGCGGGGATGCGGGGGCGGGGGCGGGGCGCGGTGATCCAGGTGGCCTCGACGGCGGCGTACCAGCCGGTGCCGTACATGGCCACCTACGCGGCGACCAAGGCGTTTGTGCTGCACTTCAGCTTGGCGCTACATGAGGAGATGCGGAAGCAGGGCATTCACGTGATGGCGCTGTGTCCGGGGCCGACGCGGACGAATTTTTTCCAGGCGGCGGGCCTGGGGCCAGGGCGGGGGGAGACGGCGGAGGGAGTGGCGCGGCGGGCGCTGGCGGGGCTGAAGGCGCGGCGGGCGGTGGTGGTGAGCGGGGGGAACAACCGGGCGCTGGTGGCGGCGGTGCGGTGGCTGCCGCGGAGGGTGGTGACGCAATTGGCGGCGCGGATGATGAAGTCCTGGCAGCGGACCGCTCGCGGGGGGCGCGCCGCTTTGCCTGCGGGCAAAATCGGCGCGAAAGGCCGCGAACCGGGGTCCCCAGAACCCGCCTCGGGTTCTGGGGTGGTCGTAATTCCGAAGGGCGGCCCCCCCCCGGAAAGCGAATTCGGCGCGGCCCCTGCGAAGCGCAGCGCCGGCTTGGGGCCGCGGGGCCCCCAAGCCGGCGTGAGCACAAGCGGGACGCGCGGCGCAGCCGCGCAGGGGCCCGCGCCCACCACATGAGCGAAGCCGGGTGGGACATAGCCGTCATTGGCGGCGGGATTGTGGGCTTGGCGGTGGCGCGGGCGGCGGTGGCGCGGCGGCCGGGGACGCGGCTGGTGCTGCTGGAGAAAGAGCCTGGGGTGGCGGCGCACCAGAGCGGGCACAACAGCGGCGTGGTGCACACCGGGGTGTATTACCGTCCGGGGTCGCTGAAGGCGCAGTTGTGCGTGGGCGGGGCGCGGGAGATGATCGCCTACTGCCGCGAGCGCGGGCTGCCGCTGGCGATGCCGGGGAAGGCGATTGTGGCGACGCGGGAGAGCGAGCTGGCGTGGTTGCGGGAGGTGGAGCGGCGGGGACGGGCGAACGGGGTGGAGGGGTTGCGCTGGCTGGAGCGGGAGGCGTTGCGGGAGCGGGAGCCGGCGATGGCGGGCATCGCGGCGCTGCTGGTGCCGACGGCGGCGATTGTGGACTATGCGGCGGTGGCGCGGAGCTACGTGAAGGACATCGAGGCGGAGGGGGGCGAGGTGCGGACGGGGGCGGCGGTCAGGGGCTTGCGCGAAGACGGCGAGGCGGTGGTGGTGGAGACGGGGCGCGGCAGCCTGCGGGCGCGGCAGGTGGTGAACTGCGCCGGGTTGTACGCCGACCGGGTGGCGGCGCTGGCGCGGGGCGGGCGGGCGCTGCGCGGGGTGCAAGTGCTGCCGTTCCGGGGGGAGTATTACGAGCTGGCGGCGGCGGCGGCGGCGCGGGTGCGGGGGCTGGTGTATCCGGTGCCGGACACGCGGTTTCCGTTCCTGGGGGTGCATTTCACGCCGCGGGTGCAGGGCGGGGTGGAGGCGGGGCCGAGCGCGGTGCTGGCCTGGCGGCGGGAGGGGTACGGGCGGCTGGACTGGGACGCGCGCGAGGCGGCGTGGATGTTGGCCTACCCGGGCTTCTGGGCGATGGCGGCGCGCTATTGGCGCAAGGGGATGGGCGAACAGTACCGCTCGCTGCGGCGGAGCGCGTATATTGCCGCGCTGCGGGGGCTGATGCCGGACCTGCGGGATGAAGAGGTGCTGCCGGGGGGGGCGGGGGTGCGGGCGCAGATCGTGCTGCGCAATGGCAAGCTGATGGACGATTTTTGCGTGGAGCGCGAAGGCCGCTTCGTCCACGTGCTGAACGTGCCCTCGCCGGCGGCGACGGCGTCGCTGGCGGTGGGGCGGTATTTGGCGGAGCGGCTCTCCACCTAGGGCAGCAGGCTGAGCCGGCGCACCAAGCTGGCTTGGTAGGGTGCGGCGGGGCCGGCAGTTGGTAGGTGCTGGCGGCAGGGCGCGCCGGCCGGCGCGCCCTGCCGCCAGCCGGCCAACCCGGGCCGCGCCGCTGGCGGCGAGGCGGGTGAGGTTAGTTCGGCAGCGAGGGGGTGCCGATGGCGTTGCCATTCACCACCAGGTCCACACGGCGGTTCTGCTGGCGGCCGCTGGCGGTGGCGTTGGAAGCCGCCGGGTCGGCCTCGCCGAAGCCCTGCGAAGCGATGGCGCTGGGGCTGACTCCCTGGGAGGCGAGGAAACTCTGGACGGCGGAGGCGCGCTGTTCCGAAAGGGTCTGGTTATAGGCAAGCGTTCCGGTGCTGTCGGTATAGCCGTTCACCTGGATGGTGAGGCCGGGATAGGAGAGCAGGATGCCGGCGGTCTTGGCCAGCTTCACCTGCGCATTCGGGCGCAGAGTGGCCTGATTGAAGTCAAACAGCACGTCCGGCATGCTCATGATGAGGCCGGTGGCAGTATCCCGCGTGGTCATTACCGAGTTCAACTGCGCCAACAGCCGGGCACGGGCCTGGCGCTCTTGCTGCTGCGCCGTCTGGGTATTGGCCTCCGCCTCGCGCTGCGCCGCCTGGGCGTCGGCGGTGGCGGCTTCGGCCTGGGCGGCGGCTTGGGTGGCGGCCTGCTGTCCGGCTTGGGCCCGCTGCTTGGCCGCATCGGCCTCGGCGCTGTGCTGCTGGGCGGCCTGGGCGTCGGCCTGCGCCTGGGCGGTGCGCTCCTGGGCGTTGGCGGCGATGGTCGCCCGCCGTGCCTGTTGGCGCCGCTGCAAGGTCAGCAGCCGCGCGTCCTCGGCCGTTTGCACGGCCTCGCGGGCCACCGAGGCGACCGGGGTTTTGCCGGCGTTGCGGGCTTGGTAGTCTTCGGCCTGCTGCAGTTGCGCCGACGCCTTTTTATAGATCGCGGGGGCATAGCGGTCGGCTCCCGCCCAGCGCGCGATGCGAACCGCGTTCTCGGCTTCGTAAAGATCCAGCGGCACCTTGGGGTCCTGCGGCAGGGTGGTGACTTGGGCCGGGTCCACGTGGAGGGCATACCCGCCACGCCGCAAGAGCTGGTACTTGGCCTTCACCATGGCTTGGGCGCCCACGGTGTTGGGCGTGACATAACCTTCCATCACGACGAGGTCGCTCGGGCGGGTCACGCCAAAATAGGGCTCGGCGGTGACGATCAGGCCGAAATCCTGCAGGGTGGTGGTCACCTGCATCGAGGCGCTTTGCCCGTTCAACTGCACCTCGCCCAGGTTCTTGGCGCGCCCGTCGGGGGTGATCGCCCAGAGCACATAGGTGAGGTATTCGCCGCCGAAGCGCTGCGCCGGATTCACCTTGTCCACCTGCATATGGACGTCGGTCGCGCCGCGCTTAATCTGCACGTCCGCCTTGCCCTTGGCAAACGGCAGCAGCGGCGTGCCCCGCAATTGCAGCGAAGTCTCGTCCCCCAGCACGTGGAAGTTCACCGTGGTGACGGTGCTCCCCACCACGTCCACCCGATAGAGCGGGATGGTGCCCGCCTGGTCGGCATATGCCTGGGCCGGCCGCACCGTCTGGGCCGCAAGTCCGGCGCCCAGTCCGGCAAGGGTTCCGCAGACTGCCCCGCACCAGCAGAATATCGTTCGCACGGCGTGGCTGGTGTGTGAGCCCGAGTTGCGCCGAGTGCGCCCTTGTGAGGGTCCCCATGGGTTGAGTTCGTTGCCGCCAAGTCGCAGCGCCGCTTCGCGGCTTTCGCGATAAGTCCGTATTGCCATTTCACTGTCTCCTTAAGCACTGCCGATCCCGAGTGCACCTACTAGGTGTGTGTAGGGATCGAAGTACGAGTACTCGCATACCGTGCAGCTAGTATTGGCGGGCGCAGCCAGGAAAGCTGTACCGTCTTATACACGGCGCACAGAATGGAATGCCGTTGGAGGCAGCGGGGAGAGGGGCTGGCCACCTGGTGCCGGGGCCGCTGCGGTTGGGCGCTGGGAGGGCGGGCTGCGCGATTCGCGGCAAGCCGGCCCGGCTGCAGGGGGCGGGCAAGGGAGACCGGCTGGCGCCCAGGGCGACTCCAAATTGCCGCCACCGGATGGCCGCCACAGGAATCGGGGGACAGCGGGCGGGGCAGGGCACGACCGGCGGCATCAACCGCGGGGGCCGCAAGAGTTTGGAGGGGAGGGAAGTGGCTCCTCAGGTAGGACTCGAACCTACAACCCTCCGGTTAACAGCCGGATGCTCTGCCATTGAGCTACTGAGGAGTGCGGGGCCCGCGAGCGGGCCGTCTTTTCGTTTATAGCACAATCCTGGCGGACCGCCTAGTGGGCTAGCGAACCAGGTGCTCGAGGATGCGGTGGGCGGCGAGGAGGGTGGCGGGCTGGAGCATGAAGGAGAGCAGCAGGGCGGCGGCGAGCCAGGCCGGCCAAGCGCGCCGGAGGTGGATGGCGGGGGCGGCGGGAGCGAGCAGGCGGCGAACGCGTTCGGCCAGATCGGCACTGTCGGCGGTCAGGGCGCCGGAGAGGAAGGAGGCGGGAGGGGCGGAGAGGGAGGAGTGGAGGGCGAAGGGGGCGAAGGCGGGGGCGGAGGGGCTCAAGCGGGCGACGGCGACGAGGGTGGAGGCGAGGGTGAGGGAGCGGTGGGCGTCGCCGGCGACGGCGCGGTCATCGGCGGCCCATTCGGTGGCGCGGGCCCAGGCGCGCTCGAGCTGGCGCAGGCGGGGCCCGGGAGCGGGCGAGGCGAGGATGAGCAGGCGCTTGAAGTTGTCGCGGGCGCGGAGGTGGGCGCGCTCGTGGCGGACGCCGGCGTCAAGTTGGGCGGGCGAAAGAAGTTGGAGGAGGTTGCGCGAGATCAGCAAGCGGGGGCGGAGGATGCCGAACAGCGCCATGATGGGCTGGGGGCCGGGGACGACCAGCACGCGGCCGAGGCGGCGGGCTTGGCGCACCAGCGGGCGGTGGCTCCAGTAGGCGCGCGCCAGGCGGAAGAGCGAGGCGAGCAGGAGCAGGGCGCCGGCCAGGGCGACGAGGCGAAAGCCGAGGCTCCAGCTTTCGCCGTCGGCGAGGGGCTCGAGCCAGAGATAGCTGGGCCAGCAAAGGCCGGCGACGAGGGCTGCGGCCGAGACTAGCGGAAGCAGGCGGAGTTTGAGCAGCCAGCGAGCGGCTTGGGCCGGGGCCTGGGTTTGATGGCGGAGGGCGCGCTGGATGGCGAAGGGGGCGAGGGCGGTGCTGGCCAGCCAGCCGGCGAAGTAGCTGACGGCGCCGACGGCGAGGCTGAGGCCGAGCAGACGGGACCAATAAGGGAGCGCGGGGTTGGAGAGCAGCGCGTTCATGGCTGGCGCTCCCGCCGCAGCGGGGAAGGGGCGGCGCCGAGGGTGCGGCGCTTGGCTTCGATCTGGCGGCCGAGGTCCTCGAGCAGGGCAGCATCGAACTCTTCCACCGCCTCGAGCAGGCAGGAGAGCAGGGCGGCGCGGGCGGGGCGAGGGCCGGACAAGAAGCTGGCCATGAACTCGCCGGCTTGCCGGCGGGCCCACTGGGCGCGGCTAAGGGTGGGGGCGTAGACGAAGGCTCGTTCGGGCTTGTTGCGCTCGAGCAGGCCCTTTTTAAAGAGCCGGTCGAGGGTGGTCATGACAGTGGTGTAGGCGAGCGGGCGGGGCATGCGCTGGATCACCTCGCGCACGTTGGCGGCGCCCTGGCGCCAGAGGATCTCCATCACTTGGCTCTCGAGCGGGCCCAACTCGGGAGCCGGGGCGGGGAGGGATTTCCCGAAGGACAGCATGCTGGGCCCATTCTAACCCGGTTTGGAGGCGGGGGCTTCGCTGGCCTTGTGGCCATGGGCGGCATACCAGGCGCGGAGCTCGGCGTAGCGGGGCAGGCGGATGTGGACGCTGGGGAGGCGGGCAACGCCGCGGGCGGAGAGGCTGGCGCCGAACAGCAGCAGCAGGGCGCCGCCGTAGCCCCAGACCAGGAGGGTGACGGGCAGGGCGAGGGTGGCGTAGACGGTGGAGAAATCCAAGTAGGGGAGCAGCCAGGGGAAGACGGTTTTGAAGAGTTCGGCGAGCAGGCCGGCGTAGAGGGCGGCGGGGAAGACCTGGGCGGCGGGGACCTTGCCGTTGGGGAGCTTCCAATAAATGAGGAAGAAGACGGCGATGGCGGCGGGCACGGAGCAGAGGGTGAGGAAGAAGGAGGAGAGGGTGGCGGTGAGGCCGGTCCAGGCGGCGGGAACGAGGAGGCGGACGAGGGCGGCGCCGAGGCTGGCGAAGACGATGGAGGCGTAGGCGATGGCACCGCAGGCCACCACCAGGCCGAAGGAGACGAGGGCGTTGCCGAGATAGCTGCGGTTCTTGTGGAAGCCCCAGATGCTGTTGAGGGCGACCTCGAGGGGGAGGAAGACGCCGCTGCTGCTGATGGCGAGCATGACCAGGGAGAAGACCTCGACGGTGCGGCGGTTGGCAAGGCGGGTGGCGTCGGCGACCAGGCGCTGCTGGCCGGCGGGGAGGTAGTTGGCGACGAGTTGGGCGATGACGGCGTGCTGGGTGGTGAGGCCGGGGAGGAGGGTGCGGGCGACCCAGAGGAGGAGGAAGAGGAAGGGCAGGGAGGCGAGCAGAAAGTTGGCGGAGACGGAGTAGGCGTAGGTGTGGGCTTCGGTGGTGGTGAGCAGGCGGGCGCTGGGGCCGAGCAGGCGGGCGGTTTCGCGCACGAGCTGCCACTGCTCGCGCCACGCGGCGCGGTGCGGCGCCGGGTTCCGCGCGGGGCGGCGGAGGATCATGCGGGGGCTCCGTGGCCGTTGCGCTCCCAGACGTAGGCGTCGAACTCGGCGAGCGGGGTGAAGCCGAGTTGGCGGTAGAGGGTGCAGGCGGGGAGGTTTTCGGCGGTGACGGTGAGGGTGGCGGCGCGCAGGCCGCGGCGGCGGAGCTGGACGAGGCAGCGCGCGATGAGGGCGCGGCCGAGGCCGCGGCGCTGGCTTTGGGGGAGGACGCAAATCTGGGTGATGTGGGCGACGTCGGGCTTGACGCGGGAGGTGAGGATCATGCCCTCCAGCGACGAGTCGGCGAGGGAGCGGGCCAGGAAGGAGGCGGCGGGATCGAAGGCGCCGCAGCCGGGGTAGTGGGCGATGTTGTGCATGAAGCGCAGGGCGCCGCTGAAGCTGCGGTACTGGTCGTTGATGCGGCTGTCAATATGGTGGTGGTAGGCGTGGAGGATGAGCTGGGCGGCCTCCTCGAAGGTGGCGCCGCCCCAGGGCTCGAGGCGGAGGCCGGGGAAGTCGGCGGCTTCGGCGGCGGCTTCGGCGGGGGGGGGCTGGCCGCGCAGGCCCAACTGCAGGAAGTTGCGGCGGAAGCGGTGGAAGCCTTCGGCGGCGAAGCAGGGGGCGAGGGCGGCGGGGGGGAAGGGCATGAGCTGGGCCTCGATGCGCTCCAGGCCGGGGCTGGCGCGCAGGGTGGCGAGCATGTGGGTGAGCAGCTCGCGCTCGGCGAGGTGGGCGGAATCGCGGCGGTCGGGGAGGACGAAGAGATTGCCGACCATGCCCTTGTGGGCTTCGTAGATGAAGAAGCCGTAGCCGTAGGGCAGGGCGCGGCCGCGGGAGCGCTCCACCAGCACGTAGCCGGGCAGGATGCGGGCCTCGACATACTGGCGGATGAGGTCGGCGCTGGGGGCGTAGTCCCAATCCAGAAGCTGGCTCCACTCGGCGGTTTCGGCCGCGAGCAGGGCTTCGAGTTGGGAGCTGCGGAATTGGCGCAGGTCGAGCACGTCCGCCATATGAGCCATCCTAACAGTGCAGCCGGGCGGGGCGATACCGGGCGGGATCTTGGCCGGGGGGGGCGCGCCGCGTGCTGGGGCTCGACCGGGCGTTGCCAGCCAAGGAGCCCGAGGCCGGCGGCATGGTAGGCTGAAAGACGCCATGCGAATTTCCACTCGGGCGGTGCATGCCGGCGGGGCGGTGGCGGTGGGCGGGGCGCATCCGGTGAGCGTGCCGATCCACCCCAGCGCGACCTATTATTATGACCGGATGGCGCAACTGGACGCGGTGGCGGGCGGGGCGGAGGGGTTCATGTATGCCCGCTACCGCAACCCCACCGGGGTGGCGCTGGAGCAGGCGGTGGCGGAGCTGGAGGGGGCGCCGGAGCAGGACGTGGCGGCGCTGAGCTTTGGCTCGGGGATGGCGGCGCTGCACGCCGCCATCCTGGCCAGCGGGGTGGCGCCGGGCGATGCCATCGTATGCGCGCAGGAGATCTACGGCGGAACGATCGGCCTGCTGCTGAACGTGATGGCGCCGCTGGGGATCGAGATCCGGTTTGCCGATGTCAACCGCGCCGAGGAGCTGGACCGGGCGCTGGCGGGGCCGGGGGTGCGGCTGGTGGTGGCGGAGACGATGTCGAACCCGCTGCTGCGGGTGGTGGAGCTGGCGCAGGTGGCGGAGAAGGCGCATGCGGCGGGGGCGAAGCTGCTGGTGGATGCGACCTTCACCACGCCGGTATTGGCGCGGCCGCTGGGGCTGGGGGCCGATTATGTGGTGCACAGCGCCACCAAGTATTTGTCGGGCCACGGGGACGTGACCGGCGGCATCGTGGCCGGCAAGAGCGCGGAGATGGCGGCGGTGGACGGGCTGCGGAAATCGGTGGGCGGGATCCTGGGGGCGTTCGAGGCGTGGCTGATCCTGCGCGGGCTGCGGACGCTGCCGCTGCGGATGGAGCGGCAGTGCGCCAATGCGGCGCGGGTGGCGGAGTTCTTGCGCTCGCATGCGGCGATCGAGCGGGTGCATTACCCCGGCTTCGCCGACCATCCCGACCACGCCACGGCGGAGCGGCAGTTCCAGGGCCGGTTTGGCGGGATGGTGTCGTTCGAGGTGAAGGGGGCTGACCAGGCGGCGATGTTCCAGTTGATTGACCGGCTGAAGCTGGTGCTGCCCTGCACCAGCCTGGGCGATGTGCAGACGCTGGTGATGTACCCGATCGTGGCTTCGCACCGGGAGGTGTCGCCGAAGCAGCGGCAGCGGATCGGGATTCGCGACAACCTGCTGCGGCTGAGCGTGGGCATCGAAGACGCCGACGACATCATGGGCGACCTGGACCAGGCGCTGAGCGCAGGGCTCTAGCCATGCGCATTGCCAAGCGGGTGGGGGCGCTGAACGGCGAGGGGGCGATGCAGGTCTACGCGCGGGCGCGGGAGCTGGAGCGCGCCGGGCGGAGCATCATTCACATGGAGCTGGGCGAGCCGGACTTTCATCCGGCGCCGGCGGTGGTGGCGGCGGCGCAGGCGGCGCTGGCGGCGGGGCGGGACCGCTACTGCGCGCCGCTGGGATTGCCGGAGCTGCGGACGGCGCTGGCGGAATACTTGGCACGGACGCGGGGGCTCGGGGCGAGCGCCGGCAACGTGGTGGTGGCCTCGGGCTGCAAGCTGGTGCTGTCGCTGGCGATGCAGGCGCTGATCGAGCCGGGCGACGAGGTGCTGTGCCCGGAACCGAGCTTTCCCATCTACCCCTCGCTGACGCGGGCGCTGGGCGGGCGGCCGGTGTACTACCGCTTGCTGGAGGAGAACGGCTTTCAACCGGACCTGGAGGAACTGGCGCGGCTGATCACGCCGCGCACGCGGGTGGCGATCCTGTGCTCGCCCAACAATCCCACCGGGACGGTGTATCGGCCGGAGGCGCTGGAGCGGCTGGCGGAGTTGGCGCGGGCGCATGACTTAAGCGTGGTCTCCGACGAGATCTACGCGCGCATTGTGTATGCGCCGGGGTTTGGCTCGATCGCGACGCTGCCGGGCATGGCGGAGCGGACGGTGGTGATTGACGGGTTCAGCAAGAGCTTTGCCATGACGGGGTGGCGGCTGGGGTATGCGGTGGCGCCGCCGGCGATGGTGGAGGCGCTGGAGATGCTGATCGTGAACAGCTTCACCTGCGCGCCGGAGTTCGTGCAGGTGGCGGCGGTGGAGGCGCTCCAGGATGCCGAGGGGCACACGCAGCGCATGGTGGACGAGTATGCCCGCCGGCGGGGGATCTTCGCGGCGGGGCTGAACGAGATCCCGGGCTGGCGCTGCCGGCTGCCGGAGGGGGCGTTCTACGCCTGGGCCAGCGTGGCGAGGACGGGGCTGACGGCGGAGGCGGCGCAGGCGCGGCTGCTGGAGGAGGCCGGAGTGGCGGCGATTCCGGGGGCGGCGTTTGGGCCGAGCGGGGCGGATTTTCTGCGGTTTTCGTTTGCCGGGACGGCAACGCAATTGGAGGAGGCGCTGCGACGGATTCGGGGTACAATAGGGATCTGACCGCGGGCGATTAGCTCAGCTGGTTAGAGCGTCTGCCTTACAAGCAGAAGGTCCACGGTTCGAGCCCGTGATCGCCCACCAGGGCTAGCTGCGGACCACGGTTGCGGGGACGTAGTTCAGTTGGTTAGAACGCCGGCCTGTCACGTCGGAGGTCGCGGGTTCGAGCCCCGTCGTCCCCGCCATTTTTTCCAGAAAACTCAAATGGTTTGGCAGACGCCGCGATGGCGTCGGCGCCGGGGTGCGCCCCTACGAGCTTTGCTCGCCGGTGCCGGTGGTGTTGGGGGGGATGGTGACCTTGGTTTTGAAGCCGCGGCCGCTGCGGTGGAGGGACTGGTTCTCGGTGGAGATGGGGCTGCGCTTTTGCTTGCCCTTGCCGTCGAAGGCGCCGCGTTCGGGGGTGTAGGGGGCGCGGCCGCTGGAGTCGGCGCGGTGGCGCCGTTCGGTGAGGGGGGGCTCGGGAGGTTTGGACTTCATGGGTATTTAGATGCAGGGACTGCGGGCTTGGCGGCAGGGGAAATTCGGGCGGGCCAGGTGGGCACAGCCAGGATTGGCTGTGCCACCGTGGCCCGAAAGAGCGTGCCTGGCGCGAGGGTGCTGTGCTAGGGATGGGGAATGGGGGGCAGGACGGGGTGGTGGTTGGTGTAGGGGGGCTTGACGAAGTGGGGGGCGGGGTCGGCGGCGAGCTGCTTCATGGCGACCTGGACGGCGGCTAGGAGCTGCGGGTCGTCGCCGTGGCGCATCAGGGCGGGGTTTTGCCAGACGGTGACGTCGGGGGCGATGCCGTGGCCTTCCACGTCCCAGTGGCCGGAGAGGCCGGAGATGGCCCAGCGCGGGGCGGTGACGGTGCCGCCGTCCATGAGGGTGGGGTAGCCGCCGATGCCGACCAGGCCGCCCCAGGTTTTGACGCCCACCAGGGTGCCGACGTGGGCCTTGCGGAAGTACCAGGGCAGGGCATCGCCGCCGGAGCCGGCGAACTGGTTGATGAGCATGACCTTGGGGCCGAAGATGGCCTCCTGCGGGTCGGGGTACATGGCGCCGTGCTGGGTGATCTGCAGGCTCATGGGGGTGCGGCGAAGGTAGTCAATGATGTAGTCGGAGAGGTCGCCGCCGTGGTTGAAGCGCTCGTCGAGGATGGCGCCGCGCTTGCCCACCTGGGAGAAGAAGTAGCGGTTGAAGTTGGTGAACCCGCCGTTGCCGGTGTCGGGCAGGTAGATGTAGGCGAGCTGGCCGTGGCTGAGGCGGTCCACCAGGCGGCGGTTGGCCTCGATCCAATCCATATTGCGCAGGGCGTGCTCGCTGGCGATGGGGGTGACCACCACCTCGCGGGCGCCGGTGCCGTCGGGGTTGGCGGAGACCTGCAGGGTGACCTGCTTGCCGGCGGTTTGCTGGAAGACCTGGTAAATCTTGTCGGCGGCGGTGAGGGGGCGGCCGTTGACCGCCAGCAGGTAGTCGCCGACGTGGACGTTGACGCCGGGCTGGGTGAGCGGGGCCTGGAGATTGGGGTTCCAATTTTCGCCGCTGAGGATGCGGCTGAACTGGTAGCGGCCGTTGGCGATGCGGTAGTCGGCGCCGAGCAGGCCGACGTGCTCGGCGGCCATGGCGGGCAGGCTGCCGCCGCGCACGAACATGTGGCCGACGGACTCGTAGCTGAGCATCTCCTCGAACAGCAGGGTGAGGTCCTGGCGGCTGGCGATGCCGGGCAGGTAATGTGCGAACTCGGCCTCGGCGGCGACGGTGTCGAGGCCGTGGTGGTTGGGGTCGTAGAAGAAGGCGCGCTGGATGCGCCAGACCTCGTGGTACATCTCGGCCCACTCCTGGCGGGGCTGGACGTAGACCTGGAGGTCGGCGATGGGGAGGCGGCCCTGGCCGGCGGCGGCGGGCTTGGCGGCGGCAACGCGGAACCAGTTATGGGCGCGGGCGTAGAGCAGTTCCTTGCCGTTGAAGGAGACGGCGGCGGAGGAGGCGCCGGAGACCAGGGTGGTGGTCTTGCGGGTGGCGAGGTCGAAGCGGGCGACGGTGAGGGCGGGGCGGGCGCCGACCCCGACCACGGGGCGGCTGTAGAGGAAGAGGGCGCCGGCGGGGGCGGCGTCGAGGCCGACGTAGTTGGCGGCGGGAATGGGGAGCGCCAGGGTGCGCTGCAGGATGCCGGTGAAGTCAATGCGCACGGTGGGGGGCGGGGCGGGGGCGGCGGCGTGGGCGGCGGGGGCGGGGGGAGCGGCCTTTTCGTCGTCGCTGCGCGGAGGCAGGGGCGAGGGCAGGTCGGCGCGCAGCACGGCGACGTAGAGGCTGCGGGTGACGGGGTGGTCGAGGCTGCTCATGTCGAGCCAGCCGGCGCTGAGGCCGAGGTTGGTGCTGGCGGTGAAGTAGAGGTACTGGCCGCTGCGGTCGAACTGGGGGTAGAGGCAGTCGCTCATGCCGTCGGTGACTTGGTGGATGCTGTGGTCGGCGAGGGAGTAGACGAAGACGGCGCGGAGGTGGTTGGGGAGCTGCTTGGTGTAGGCGAGCCAGCGGCTGTCGGGCGACCAGGCGGGATCGTATTGGTGTTGGGGGGATTCGAAGAGGTCGTGGTCCACCTTGACCGGGCGGGCGGTGGGGCCGGCGGCGATGTCGAGCGTCCACAGGTTCAGGGCTTGGTCGCTGAAGACGACGGACTTGCTGTCGGGCGACCAGGCGAGGTCGTAGAAGTAGGTGTTGGGGAGGCCGAGGGAGAAGGTGCGGGCGGGCTGGAGGCCGCGCTGGTCGCGGATGCGCAGGTCGTAGTTGCCGGCGCGGTCGGAGAAGTAGGCAATCCATTTGCCGTCGGGCGACCAGGCCGGGGTGCGGTCCATGACGCCGGGGCTCTGGGTGAGGTTGCGCAGGCTGCCGTGCTGGGCGGGGAGGGTGAGGATCTCGCCGTGCGCCTGCAGAAGCATGCGGGCGCCGGTGGGCGAGAGGCTGGCGGCGCGGATCTCGCCGGGCTTGACGGTGTGCCAATGGGGGCGGAGCTGGGGCAGGTCGCCGGCGACGGTGATGGCGACGGTGCGGTTGCGGCGGTGGGCGAGGTTGTAGACGTGGATCTGGCCGAACTGGGAGTAGACAATGGCGCCGGGGCCGGCGCTGGCGGAGAGGATGTCGAACTGGCCGGCGGTGCTCACCAACTGGCGCACTTGGCGGGTGTTGACGTCGTAGGCGTAGAGGCCGACGGGGCCGCTGCGGTCGGAGAGGAAGTAGACGGTGTGGCCGATCCACATGGGATCGCTGTCGTTGGAGTTGGGGCGGGGGATCTTGACCACGCTGGAGTCGGCGAGGCGGGCGATCCAGATGGGGGTGGTTTGGCCGCCGCGGTAGCCTTGCCAGAAGGGCTCCCACTTGGAGTTGGGGACGTAGGCGAGGGAGAGGCCGTCGGGGGAGTAGGCGCCGTCCTCGGCCATGGGGAGGGGGAGTTCGGCGGGGAAGCCGCCGGCGGCGGGGATGGTGAAGAGTTGGTCGGGGTCGCTGGCGCTGGCGCGGTTGGAGCGGAACAGGATGTTGCGGCCGTCGGGCGTCCAGCCGACGGCGATGTCGGGGGCGGGATGGAAGGTGAGGCGGCGGGGCGAGCCGCCGGCGGCGGCGACGACGTAGACGTCGGTGTTGCCGTCGTAGTCGCCGCTGAAGGCGATCTGGGAGCCGTCGGGGGAGAAGAGGGGGCCGCTCTCCAGGCCGAAGCCGGTGACGAGGCGGTGGGCGGCGCCGCCGGCGCGGGGCACCAGCCAGATGTCGCCGGCGTAGGCGAAGGCGATCTGGGTGGCGCTCAGGCTGGGGGTCTGCAGCAACAGGGGCGGGGCCGGCGCCTGGGCAAGGGCGAGGCAGGCGATGGCGGCAAGGATCAGGGAGACCAGGGAGAGCCGGCGGAGTGCGGGCATGGAAGCACCTCCGCGGGAAAGTATAGCCGACCCTGGCCGGCGACTGACAGGCGCCTCCCGGTTTCTGCCGCGCAGACTCCTAGCCCAGGATGGCCTGGATCAGGTGGGAATGGGCATCGTCGGGCAGCGGGATGGGCGGACCGAGGGGGAGGGGCTGGCCGTCGAGGTGGAGGCTGGTGATGCCGCGGCAGACAGAGCGGGGGTTGTCCACGTGGATGGCGAAGGTGGCGGAGCGGTGCAGGAAAGTCATGGAGAAGCCGGGCCAACGGCGTGGGATGCAAGGATCGAGGCTGAGGCCGGCGGGGCCGAGGCGGAAGCCCAGGATGGCTTCGATGCCGGCGCGATAGAGCCAGCCGGCCGAGCCGGTATACCAGGTCCAGCCGCCACGGCCGGTGTGGGGGGCCTCGGAGTACACGTCGGCGGCGACGACGTAGGGCTCGACGCCGTAATGGAGCGCACCGGCAGGGGTGGCGGAGCGATGGATGGGGTTGAGCATGCGCAACAGGTCGGCGGCGTTGTCGCCGTCGCCGAGCGCGGCGAAGGCGAAGACCGACCAGGCGGCGGCGTGGGTGTACTGCCCGCCGTTTTCACGGATGCCGGGCACATAGGCTTTGATGTAGCCGGGATCGCGGGTTGTGTGTTCAAAGGGAGGGGCGAACAGCAGGGCCAACTGCGCCGGGCGGCGCACCAGCTCGCGCGCGACGGCGGCCATGGCGCGGGCCCCGCGGGCGGGCTCGGCGGCGCCGCTGAGGATGCCCCAGGACTGCGCGATGGCATCGATGCGGCATTCTTGGTCGGCGGCCGAACCCAGCGGCGAGCCGTCGTCGTAGAAGGCGCGGCGATACCAGGCGCCGTCCCAGGCCTCGCGCTCCAGCGCCGCCTTCAGGGCGCTGACGTGCAGGCGCCAGGCTTCGGCGCGGCCGGGCTCGCCGCGGGCGTCGGCGATTTTGGCGAACTCCCAAAGGGTGGTGTGCAGGAACCAGCCCAGCCAGACGCTCTCCCCGCGGCCCTGGCGGCCGAGATGGTTGAAGCCGTCGTTCCAGTCGCCGCCGCCGATCAGCGGCAGGCCGTGGCTGCCCACGGCGAGGCTGCGATCGAGCGCGCGAGCGCAATGCTCGAAGAGGGAGGCGTGTTCCGCCGACGGGCGCGGCTGGAAGTAGGCTTCGGCCTGTTCGGGCGCGAGCGCGTCGCCCGCGAGGAAGGGAACGGCTTCGTCCAGCACGGCCTGATCGCCGGTAACTTCGAGGTAGCGGATGGCGGCGTAGGGCAGCCAGACGGCATCGTCGGAGATGCGGGAGCGCACGCCGCGCCCGGAGGGAGGATGCCACCAGTGTTGGACGTCGCCGGCGAGGAATTGGCGGCCGGCGGCGCGCAGCAGATGTTGGCGCACCAGTTGGGGCTGGGCGACGCAGAGCGCCATGACGTCCTGGAGTTGATCGCGAAAGCCGTACGCGCCGCTGGCTTGGTAGCAGGCGGTGCGGGCCCAGAGGCGGCAGGCGATGGTCTGGTAGAGGAGCCAGCGGTTGAGCAGCAGGTCGGCGCCGCGGTCGGGGGTCGAGACCTGGAGGGTGCCGAGCACGTGGTCCCAGTAGTCGGTGACGGTGCGCAAGACCGCGTCCAAGTCGGCGCTGCGATACCGGGCCAAAAGCTCGCGGGCGCTCTCGCGGTCCGGCGCCTGGCCGAGGAAGAAGACGACCTCGAGGCTGGCACCAGGGTCGAGGGTGAAGGTGGTTTGGAGCGCGGCACAAGGGTCGAGGCCGGCCCCGGCAGCGCCCGACAGCGGCGTGGCGCGGTCGAGCGCGGCGGGGCAGCCGGCGCCGCGGTTGCGGCCGAGGAACTCGGCGCGGTCGGCGGTCCAACAACTCTGGCGGCCAGCCAGGTCGGCAAAGGCGATGCGGCCGCCGAACTCTCCCTGCCAAAGGTTGCGCGCGAACAGCGCGCCGGTTTCCGGATCGAGTTCGGTGACCAGGTAGGGGGCGCTGGCGGGGCGGGCACTGCCCAGCACCCATTCGGCGTAGGCGGTGACGGAGAGGCGGCGGGGCCGGGAGGAGGCATTGCGCAGCCGCAGCCGGGAGATTTTGATGGCGTCGGCGAGCGGCACGAACTGCAGCAACTGGAGCGCAATGCCGCGCGAGGCATGGAGGAAGCGGGTGTATCCCTGGCCGTGGTGGACGGTGTAGGCGGCGGCGTCATCGCGGATGGGCAAGGCGGTTGGGCACCAAACCTCGCCGGAGATCTCGTCGCGGAGGTAGAGGGCCTCGCCGGCCGGGTCGGCGACCGGGTCGTTGGACCAAGGGGTCAGTTGGTTTTCGCGGCTGTTGAGCGACCACGTGTAGCCGGAGCCGGATTCGGAGGCCAAGAAGCCGAAGTCGGGGTTAGCCACAACATTGACCCAGGGGCGGGGGGTGCGGGCGCCAGCCGCCAAGGTGATGACATATTCGCGGCCCTGGCCGAGGAAACCGCCCAGGCCGTTGGCGAACTCGAGCGGGGGCGGGGTGGGCGCAGCCGCCGCGGGGTGGGCGTGGGCGGCGGCGCGTGGGCGGGCCGGAGGGCTGGCGGGCGGACGCTGGGCGCGGGCGATCTGCTCGGACAGGCTGCCGTGGCTGGCGAGGAGCACCGCGCGCGCGACGGTTTCGAGCAGCGCGTTATCGGAGTTGGAGATCTGGTCGCGGCGCAGCAGGAGGAGGTGGCCGCGGGAACCGGTGGGATCGGGGGGCAGGCGGTTCTGGCTGCCGCGCACCAGCGCCTCCAGCGAGTTCTGCAGCTCGCGCTCATAGGACCCGAACTGCCCGTTGACGATGATCACGTCGGCGGCGAGCTGCTTCCTTTGCCAGTACTCGTGAGCGCGGAGGAGCTGGCGGACCATGGCGCTGCCTTCGTCGTCGTCGAGGCGGGCCAGCACGATGGGCAGATCGCCGGAGAGGCCGTGGGCCCAGAGGGCGGAGAGTTCGAGGCAGCCGCGGCTCAGCGCCTCCGAGGGGGGGCGCAGGGCGGCAGCGCTGAAGAGCAGGGGGCTGGCCAGGCGTTGGAAGAGTTGGGCTTCGCCGGCTTCGATGCCGAGATGGTGGAGCTGCACCTGGGCGTGGGTCCAGGCCAGGGCCAGGGTGCGCTCCATGTAGCCGGGGCCACGGCACTTGTCGGCCAAGGCGAGGGCGGCGGCGCGGGAGTCGGCTACGACGGTGGCAAAGACGATGCGGGCGGTGGCACCGGGCGGAATCTGGAGGGTGCGGCGCAGGCTGAGGGCGGGGTCGAGCACCGGGCCGACGGTGTTGGAGAGGGTAGCGCCGGGGAGCAGGGCGTCGGGGCGGCGGGCGTCGCGCCCGCGGCCCAGGAAGCGGGCGCGATCGGTCTCGAATTGCAGGTCGCCGTCGGCGGCGCCCTCGACGGTGGCGAGGTGGGCCAGCCAAATCTCGGCCTCGCTGTCGGAGCGGCGGCGGCGAGTGGCGAGCAGGGCCTCGGCGCTGGGGACAAATTCAGTTTCCACAAACAGGTTGGAGAAGGCCGGGTGGGCCGAGTCGGCGGCGGGCGGCGCGAGGACCAGTTCGGCGAAGGAGGTGATCTCGATGTGGCGGGCGGTCAGTCCGTGGTTGGTGACGGAGATGCGGCGGAGTTCGGCGTCGTCCTCGGGGGAGACCACCACTTCGATCAGGGTGGCGAGGGCGCGGTCGCGGCGGAGGATTTCGGCGCGATCCTCATAGAAGCTGGCCTGGTAGGAGGCGGCCTCGAGGGCGCAGGGCTGGTAGCCGGCCGACCAGACCTCGCCGGAGGAGAGATCGCGGAGATAGACGAAGCTGCCCCAAGCATCGCAGGTGGCGTCCTCGCGCCAGCGGGTGAGGGCCAGGCCGCGCCAGCGACTGAAGCCCGAGCCGGCGGCGGTGAGCATGACGGAGTAGGAGCCGTTGGAGAGCAGGTGGGTCTGGGGGGCGGGGTCGTGGGGAGAGGAGAAGCTGCGGGGGATGGGCAGCGCCGGCGCGCGGACCTGGGCGGGGACGGAGTCGTCCAGCACGGGGAGGCGGTGCGCCGGCGGGTAGCGTGGCGTGCGCTCCTGGAGGAGCAACTCGGTGGCCTGCACCAGCGGCTGGGCGCGAAAGCGGGCGCGCATGGCGTCGTGCCCCAGCACGTTGTCGAGGGCGACCAGGGTCATGCCCTGGTGGTGGGCGAGGTAGGCGCGGACTACGGCGACCGACTCGCCCGGGGGCAGGCGCGCCGGGGTGTAGTCGAGGGCATCGTAAAAGCCAAAGGCGCCGGCGGCGCCGGCGGCGTCGAGGCGGGCGAAATTGGCGGCGGCGGAACGCGGATCGATCAGGGAGGCGAGGGCGGTGGCATAGGGAGCGACCACGAGGTCGCCGGCCAAGCCGCGCTTGAGGCCCAGGCCGGGCACGCCAAAGCTAGAATACTGGTAGGTGAGATGCAGGTTGCGGGTATTGTAGGCGGATTCGGAGATGCCCCAGGGCACGCCACGCTCGGCGCCGTAGGCTTGTTGGCGGCGCACCGCCAGAGCGCAGGACTGGCCCAGCAAGCTGGCGGGTGGGGGCTGCATGACCAGCTCGGGCATTAGATACTCGAACATCGAGCCCGACCAGGAGAGCAGGGCGGAGCCGCGGCCGACGGGCACGAGGGCCCGCCCCAAGCGGAACCAATGCGCGGTGGGCAGGTCGCCCTTGGCGATGGCGACAAAGCTGGCCAGCCGCGCTTCGGAGGCGAGCAAGTCGTAGCAGATGGGATCGAGGCTCTGGTCGTTGGCGCGATAGCCCAGCGAGAGCAGCTTGCGGACGGGGTCGAAGAGGAAGGCGAAATCCATGGCGCTGAACAGGGCGTCGGCGGTCTGAGCCAGGCGGTCGAGGCGCAGGAGGAGGTCGGTGGCCTCGGCGGCGGAAGCGCGGAAGGCTTGTTCGAGCGGCTCCAAGGCGGCCACCAGGTGGGCATTGGCGGGCAGGGCGGCGATGAGTTCGGTGCGCCGCTGGGCGATGGCGTGGAGCGCGGCGGCGCAGCGGGCGGGGGCCTCGGCGAGGGTGGGTGGGGTGGAGAAGCAGGCGGCGATCACCGGCCAGGCGGCGGCGCCCGCCGGCGCGCCGAGGCGGGTCCAGGGGAGCAAGAGGGCGGCGTCACGGGCGTGGCTGGCGACGCCGGAGGCTAGCACCTCGGCCCACGCGCCCAGCTCGGAGGCCGAGGCCTCGCCGTGCAGGGCCACCAGCGTCTGCACGCGGGCGGCGACGGCGGCGGCGCGCTGGCCCAGATCGGCCCAGCGGTCGGCCCAGTCGCGGGCGCCGAGGGGTGGAGGGGCCAGCGCCGCGGTGAAGGCGTGCAGGGCGCCGGCCAACTCCGGTTGGCCCGCGGCCTGGGGGCTGCCGCAATCCACCAATCGCGCTTGCGCTTCGGCCAGCAGGCGGGCGGCGTCTTCCAGGCCGGCCAGGCGGCCGGGGTTGAGCGACGAGCGGCGCATCAGCTCGCGGCATCCTTGGGCCAGCGCCAGCAGATGACCGGCGAGGTTGCCGCTGTCCACCGAGGAGACGTAGCGGGGCTCGAGCGGGCACAGGGTGGAGGTGTCGTACCAGTTGTAGAGATGGCCGCGATGCCGCTCCAGCCGGCTCACGGTGGCCAGGGTGGCCTCGAGCCGCTCGGTCAGCTCCAGCGTGCCCAGCCAGCCGAAGTCATGGGCCGCCAAGGTGGCCAGCAGCGACAGGCCGATGTTGGTGGGCGAGGTGCGATGCGCCACCAGCGGGTGGGGATCGTCTTGCAAACCATCGGGCGGCAACATGTGGTCGGCGGCGGAGACGAAGACCTCGAAGAAGCGCCAGGTGCGCCGCGCCAAGGCGCGCAAGGCGCGGGTCTGGGGGGGAGAAAGCGGCTGGGCGGCGAGGGAGCGGGGCGGTCGGCTGATGCGGCGGGCCAGGAAGGGCGCCGCCATCCACAGCAGCAGCCAGGGAGCCGCCAGCCAGGCGCGGCCGTGGCCGAGGAGCAGCGCTGCCAGTGAAAGCGCGACCAGCACGCCCCCGCCGCTGTAGGCGCCCCAAAGCCGAGCCGGCATCTTGGCCCGGAGGGCGGCGGGGGTGGCTCCCGCCCACTCCAGCAGATTGCGGTGGGTGAGAAACAGCCGGCAGAGGGTGCGCAGGATGGCATCGAGCATGAGCCAGGCTTGGTAGGCGAGGAAGGTCACCGCCAGCGCCACTTGGGCGGCGGCCAGACCCAGGTCGGCCAGCGAGGCCAGGCCGCGGCTGCGCCCCGAGGCGCCACGCGGGCAGGAGAGCAGTCCGGCGAACAGCGGCAGGAGCAGCGGAAGCGCCAGGGTGGCGAGGACGAATCCGCTCCAGATGGCGGCCGCGGGCAGGGGCAGCAGCCAAGCGGCGAGCAGGGCGAGCCAGGCGGCCGGGGCCAGCAAGGTGCGGCGCAAATTGTCGAGGATCTTCCACTTTCCCAGCGCCGACATGGGGCTAGCGGCGGGCAGGGCGGGGTGATGGGGGGCACACAGCCAAGGCAGCAGTTGCCAGTCGCCGCGCGCCCAGCGATGCTGGCGGGCGGCGGCGATGGCGTAATCGGAGGGGAAATCCTCGAAGAGCTCGATGTCGGTGGCCAAGGCGGTGCGGGCGGCGATGCCTTCGAAGAGGTCATGGCTGAGCACCGCATTGGCGGGCACGCGGCCCGCCAGCGCCGCCTCGAAGGCGTCCACGTCGTAGATGGCCTTGCCGGTGTAGGAACCTTCGCCGAACAGATCCTGGTAGACATCGGAGATGGCGCCGGCATAGGGATCGATGCCGGAGGCGCCGGAAGAGGCCCACTGGAAGAAGGAGCCGGCGCGGCCGGTGGGGAGCAAGGGGGTGATGCGCGGTTGCACCAGGGCATAGCCGGCGACGATGCGGCCGGCGACGAAGCGGGGTTGGTTGAGGGGGTGGGCCAGGGTGCCGATCAGGCGGTCGGCCGCGCCGCGGGGCAGGTGGGTGTCGGCGTCGAGGGTGATGACGTAGCGCACGTCGGCGGGGACGGCGGGGGGCAGGCCGAGCCAGGGCAGGAAGGTGGTGTCGGCAGCGCCGCGCAGCAGGCGATTGAGTTCGTGCAGTTTGCCGCGCTTGCGCTCCCAACCCATCCAGGCGCGCTGGCCGGGGTTCCAGACGCGGCGGCGCTGGTAGAGCAAGAAGCGTTCGCCGCCGCTGGGCGCGGGACCGTAGCGTTGGTTCAAGGCGGCGATGCCGGCGCGCGCCGTGGCCAGCAGCGCCTGGTCGTCCGCGGCGGTTTCGGTCGCCGCATCCAGCCAGTCCGACAGGAGGGCGAAATGGAGTTCCCCGTCGGGGTTGGCGAGGTAGTGGACCTCCAGGCGGGCCAGATCGCGCTCCAGGTCGGGGGCGCTGGCCAGCAGAACGGGCATGGCCACCAGGGAGCGCAGGCCGGGGGGCGCGCCCCGGGGAAGTTCCAGGCGGGGCAGCCGCCGTGGCCCGAGCACGAGCGCCACGGCGCGATTCACCAGCGCCATGGCCAACTCGGAGGCGGGCAGGAGAGCGAGCAGGAGCAGCGCCGCCGCCGCCGTCCCGCCGAGGGCGGCGCCGGTGCCAGCGAGCGGGAGCGCGAGCGCCGCCGCCGTCAACAGGGCGATGCCGCCCAAATATCCGGACAGCCCGGCGCGCGCGCCGATGCGCGCCGCGCGCAGGGTCCAGGCGGCGCGGTAGCCGATCTCCCGCTCGAAGGCCGGCCGTCCCTCGGCGATCAGGTAAAAGCCGGGCTCGGCTTGGCGCGGGGCGTCGAGCTGGGTGGCGGCCTGGGCCCGGGCGAGCACGCGCTGGGCGATGTCCAACTCCGCCAGGCCCGACCCGCGCGCGAGATCTTCGATGGCATGGCGGTAGGCATCGCGGGTGGGGAAATCCATGGTGGCGTAGGCGGGGCTTTGGCGCAGGCGCTGGTCCACCAGGCTCACGCCCTCGAAGAATTCCGGCCAGTCCAGGACGGAGAGCGCGCGCATGCTGGTGATGATGTTGCGCACGGTGACGCTGACCGCCCCCTGGCGCTGGTGCTCGGCGCGGACGACGTCGTCGGCGGAGGTCGCCTGCGCGGCCAGGCGCTGATCGAGCCAACGCAGGGCGGGGCGCGCCCTGGAATCGAGATCGCGCAGCCGCTGGACGAGCTGCACCGCGAAGGCGGCGGGCAACGGCTGCTTTTCGTAGCGGCCGAGGTCGAGTGCGGGGACGGCCACCGGGGTTTGTCCGCCCAGGCCCAGCAGCCGATCGGCGAGCAGGTCGGCCTGGTCGCGGTCGGCGCGACCGCGGACGATCGCCTCCGCCAAGCGCCGCAGGTTTTCCACCAGGATGACGCGGAGGGTGAGGGGCAGCGCCCAGAGTTCGCCGATGGTCAGCGGCTGCACGCGCTGGTAGGCGCGCACGAAGGCGCGCAGTCCTTCCGGGTCGAAGCGGCTGTCGGTGTGCGCGACAAACGCCCAGGCCAGGCCGAACACGCGCGGATAGCCCTGGAGGTGGCCCCCAGCGAGCGCGGGCAGGAGGCGGTAGTAGGCCGGCGGCAGGTTGGCCTGGATCTCGCGGAGTTGTTGGTCCACGAGGGTGAAATTGTCGACCAGCCATTCCGCCGCCGGGGTGATGGTGCGCTTCTGTTGGATGGTGAGGACAATCGCCCGGTAACTCGCGCGCAGGACGCGGCCGTTCTCCAGCACGCGCGCCATGAGGGCCTGGTCGGGCTGGGCCGAGGCGGCGACGGTTTGCGCCGCCGCCAGGCTTTCGGCGTGCTCCGCCATGCGCTCGGCGCTGAAGAGTTCAGCGCGAATGGGCTCGTCCCCGTGGGCCACAAGGGGGGAAGATGCGCCTGCCGCCGTCATGCGCTGGGGGACCGCCGCCGTTCGCGGGGGTCGCGCCGCTTTGCCTGCTGGCAAAATCGGCGCGAAAGGCTGCGAAATTCCGCAGGGCGGCCCGCCCCCGGGAAACGAATTCGGCGCGGCCCCAGCGAAGCGCAGCGACGACTTGGGGCCACGGGGCCCCCAAGTCGGCGCGAGCACAAGCGGGACGCGCGCCGCAGGCGCGCTGGGGCCCGCGCCCACCTTGGCGATCGGGCTCCTGGCCGGGTCAAGATCCGGGCTCGTCGGCCGGAGCCGGGCGCGACCGGGGCGCGGGGTGGAACAGCAGGAGGGGAGCCGGCGCTGGCGCAGCAACGCCGCCGCGACGCTCGGCCTCGATCGGAAGCGGGCAAGGAGCGGACAAGGGGAGCAGGCGGGGCTGGAGTTTCCTGCGGTAAAGGGAGCGGTAGGCCGCGCCCAACAACGCCTCGACGCTCAACCCGTCAGCGGGGCAGGTGGCAGCGCCGATGCTGAGCGTGAGCGGGGGCTGTTCGCCATCGCGCGCGCAGCGAGCTTCCAGGCGGCGCACCAAGGCGCGGGCCGCAACCACGCTGGTGTTGGGCGCGATCAGGGCGAAATCGTTGCCGCCGAAGCAGGCGGGTGTATCGATCGAGCGGGAGCAAGACAACAGGACATGAGCCAAGCGCGAAAGGGCCCGCTTGCCGACCCCAGAGCCGAGGGAGTCGCGGATGGGCTTCAATCCTTCTAGGTCGAGCAGCAGCAGCGTCAACTCCCGCCCGGCGCGCCGGGTGTGATGGAGCTCCAGCCTCAGGATCTGGAGCAGCAGGTCAAAGTCAATCATACCAGCGAGGGGATCGCAGGCGGCGCGGCGGCGCAACTCGGCGACGAGTGCGCGCTGCAGGGCGAGGTCTTCGGCGAAGGCTTCGGGTGCCCCCCTCCCGGTGCGGAGCTGGTCGCAGACCTTCCGCCTACGGTCCAGCGAGGCGAGGGTGGTGGCGGGCTTGGGCTGCCCGTCCAACCCAACCGGGGCGATCAGGCGGGGCCCCGCAGGCAGGATGTGCGGGCGCGGCCGTTCGAGCCAGACGCTGCGCGGGGGCAGAGGAGCAGCCGCGATTTCACTCGGGCCCAAGCCGGTTGGGGTGCGGCCGCGGCTCGGCTTCAACAATGCGAGGCGGGGGTGGTGCGGGAGGGTGGCACGCTGCCTCATAGGGTCTCCGAGCGCACCTGGCGGCTGCGTGCTGGGAACGCCGGCGAGGCGGCCGGCGAGGCGGCGGGGGGCTGAAGCATGCGGCGCAGCTCGAGGTGGGCGCGGTGCAGATGAAGCCGGGAGGTGCCGCAGGAGCACCCCAGCCTGGCGGCAATCTCACGGTGGTTGAGGCCGGCGACATCGTGCAGCATGACGGTGGCGTGATATTTCGGCGCCAGCAGCCCGAGGGCGCGCTGCAAAGCGATCCGGTCGAGGGCGCCGGTCAGGGCGGGGTCGCGAACGCCCAGGACGGGCGCCGGGCCCTCGGCCGGGCTGGGCGCGGATCCATCGTGGAGCGGCGCTTGCGGCAGGCGCTTGCGGCGCAGCCGCATCAGCGCCACGTTGACGGCGAGGCGATGCAGCCAGGTGGAGAAGGCGCTGTCGCCGCGGAAGGTGGCGATCTTACGGAAGAGTTGCAGGAAGGCCTCCTGGGCGAGCTCTTCGGCCTCGGCGTGGTTGCCGGCCATGCGCAAGCAGAGCGCGTAGACGCGTTGCCGATGCCGTCCATAGAGGAATGCAAAGGCCGTGGCGCTGCCGCGCTGGGCTTGCGCAATGGCGTCGCGTTCGCAGTTCAAAGGCTCGGTTGCCACCATAGGCGTCCCCTTCTATCCATTAGGAAAGCCAGTTTATGTCGGTGGGGGCGCAGGCGACTGTCTCCTAGTGGACACCCAATTGGGGCAGGCCTCGGGCCCGGTGCGGGGGCGGCGTAGGGGACGGCCGAAGGACGGCGCGGGGGCGCGGGGAGCAAGCGGGCTGAGCGGCAGGATCCGGGGCTGCCAACCCGGCGCTGGCGTGTGATAAAATCCGTTGGCCAAGCGGAGGGCATCACTATTATGGCGAATATGGCAAGCCGCAAACGCCGGGCTCCGAAAGCCGCGACACGGTCGTTGTCGGGTTCGGGCGAGGGTGCCAAGGCCTGGTTCGAGAAGTTCCTGGCCGCGCTCCCGAGCGGAATGAGCCGCGTGCGCCTGGCCAAGGGGGAGATGCTCTATTCGCAGGGACAGGCCGCCACTGCCGTGTATTTCATCGAGCAGGGAAAAGTGCGGCTGTCGGTGCTGTCGGCGATCGGCAAAGAGGCGGTGTTGGGCGTGCTCGTCGCTGGCGATTTTTGCGGCGAGGGATGCCTGGCACGGCAGCCACGGCGAACGGGCTCGGCGACGGCGGTGACCACGAGCTTGGTGGTCAAGGTCGAACGGGCGGCGCTGGTGCAGGCGCTGCACGAGCAGCACCCCCTGTCGGAGGCCTTCCTGGCGCAAGTGCTGGCCCGCAACATCGCCTTCGAGGAGGACATGTGCGACCAGCTCTTCAACCACAGCGAGAAGCGGCTGGCGCGGGCGCTGCTCAAGCTGGCGCGCTTCGGGCAGGAGCCATCGGCGGGGAACACCATCACGCCCAGGGTCAGCCAGGAGGCATTGGCGGAGATGATTGGCACCACACGCTCGCGGGTCAATCACTTCATGAACAAGTTCCGCCGGCTGGGGCTGATTGACTACAACGGCGAGGTCCACGTCCACCCCGATCTGCTCACCGATGTGGTGCTGAGCGACTAGTAGGTTGGAGAGCGCAGCCGGCCGCGCCCCGCGCCCCCAGGGGATGGGGCGCGGGGCGGCGGGGCGGCTACTTGCTGGCAGTGGCCGAGTAACGGTCCAACGTGCGCAGCAAGGAGCGCGTGGCGGCGGGGGCGGCGACATCGCCAGCGAGGATGGACTTCCAGGAGTGGCGGCCGTACATGGCGCGGTTGCCGGACTTGTCGGGCTGCACCACATCGCCATTGAGGCTGATGCCGGCGAAGGCGCCGCGGCTGCGCGAGTAGGTCAGGATCTCGGCGTGCATGGAGGCGTCGGTGGCGGCGGTGGCCTGGCGGCCGACCGGGCCGGCGGCGGCGTTGGCATCGGCGCCCAAGCGGACCTTGTTGCCGAGCAGATGCTCGAGGCCTTCGCGGGTGCGGAAGATCATGATGACGTCGGTGGACTGGCCGCCGAGTTGCAGGCCCCAGCTTCCGCCGCCGACCTGGATGAACACCGGCGCGCTCCAGGTGTTGCCGTGGCGGCAAGTGGCCACGCCCTTGCCGTAGGTGCCGCCAAAGCCGAGGGCGAAGTTCTTTTCGCTCGGGACAATCGCCACGCACTGTGCGCCTTCGAGGATCTCCTGGGGAATGCCCTTGTCGGGGGTCTGCATGACTTCCCGAAAGACTTGGTTGGCGTGCCGCACGCGGCCGGCGTCGTCATCGCGGTTGGAGGAGGCGAAGACTGGCACGACGAGGGCCAGAGTGAGTGCGGCAGCGAAGGTACGAAACTTCATAGAGGAACCTCTTTTCGATTGCACCTTTCAGGGTACGGGGCTGCAAGGAAAATAGTTGTGCACTATGAGACAAGGGGAGGGAAGCGCGGGAGCGGGCGACCGTCCGGGAGCGGGATGACATCACAGGGAGGGCTTGGCGGGATGAGGCGGCGTGCGGGCGAAAACGCATGGGCGAGCGGGGAGGATTGGGGGCGGGAGGGGTCTGGCTAGGGTGGGGATGGCGGGGATGTTGCTGGGATTGGCAGCATGGGGGCAGGCGGCGAGGGCGCCGAGCACGGGAAAAGCATGGGTACGGTGGGTGGAATCGCCGCGGCTGTATCGGGCGGCGCAGGAAGTGCTGGTAGGTTCCGCTACTTTTGACTACGTCGAGACCGCCGACGGCATGGGCAGCCCGCCGATCTTGCGGCTCACCATGGGCCCTGCGGGAGCGAGCAGCACGGTGGCGATGAATTTCAGCGGTGCGTTTGCCGAGGCGGGATGGGCGAAGTTCATGGGACGGCACAATCTGGTGGGGGTGATTGCGGTGAATGCGGGAGCGGACGTGCTGGTGGGGGCGGCGGCGGGCTACCTGGCGCGGCATGGGCCGCGCTGGCGGGTGCTGGGGACGGCGCTGCTGGTGGCGCAGGCGCTGGCGCATATCGCGGGAGGGCGCTCGTGGATAGGGCTGAGCGGGCGCATCGCGGCGCCCTACGTGGCCTACGATCCGGTGTGGGAGCCGTAGGCGCGGGTCAGCGGAGGTGGGCGAGGGCGGCGAGGCCGTTCCAGGAGAGCTGGATGCCGATGCAGAGCACGATGAAGGCGGAGAGGCGGATGAAGACGCTCAGGCCGGTGGCGCCGAGCAGCTTTTCCAGGCGCTCGGCGGAGCGGTAGCAGATGTAGACGCTGAGGGCGATGACCAGTGGCCCGAGGAAGGTGGAGGCCAACTGCGCGGGCCAGCCGTACATTTGGCGCTGGGCGTTGGCGCCAAGGGCGACGGCGACCGAGATGGAGCCGGGGCCGACGGTGACCGGCAGGGTGAGGGGGTAGAAGGCCTGCTGGGAGGCGTCGGCGGGGTTGAGGGCGACGTGCTGGGCGTCGCCGTCTTTCTGTTGCAGCATGTTCCAGCCCATGGCGATCACCACCAGGCCTCCGCCGACTTGGACCACGGGCAGGGAGATGCCGAAGAACTCCAGCACCTTGCTGCCGATCAGCATGGAGGCGAGCAGCAGCAGGAAGCTGTTGAGGCTGATGCGGCGGACCAGCGAGGCGCGCACGGCATTCGCATAGCCGCCGGTGAGGCCGAGGAAGATGAGCGAGCTGCCCAGCGGGTTGACGATGGGGAACAGCGCGGCGGCCACCAGCAAGGTGGCCTTGAACAGGTTGGCGACGAGATGCACGTCAGGCCAGGATAGCAGAGGCGCGGGGGGCTACATGCCGTCGTAGCTGGGGCCGCCGCCGCCCTCGGGGGGCACCCAGGTGATGATCTGGTAGGGGTCGGCGATGTCGCACGTCTTGCAGTGGACGCAGTTGCTGGGGTTGAGGTGAATGCGCTTGGCGCCGGCGTCGTCGAAGACCATCTCGTAGACGTGGGCGGGGCAGAAGGACTGGCAGGGGTTGCCGTATTCGAAGGTGCAGCGGCGGTTGCAGATATCGGTGTCGGCGATGAGGAGGTGGCAGGGCTGGTCTTCCTCGTGGCGGGTGCCGGAGTGGAAGACGTCGGTGACCTTGTTGAAGGTGAGGCGGCCGTCGGGGGGGACCTCGGGGCGGGCGGGGCCAAGCTGGTCGAGCTGGAGCATGCGCTGGTGGCCGGGGCGGCTGGGGTAGCGGGCATGGAGGCCGCGGCCGCCGCTGAGCTGCTGCAGGCCGGCGTGGAGGAGGCCGGGAAGCAGGCCGTGCTCGAAGCCCTGGTGGAAGTTGCGCACGCCCCAGAGCTCTTGGCGGATCCAACTGGATTCGATCTTGGCGGGGTAGGAGGCGAGCTGGCCGTGGCCGGCGAGGGTCTCGTAGATGGACTCGGCGGCGAGCAGGCCGGACTTGATGGCGAGGTGGATGCCCTTGAGGCGCTGGCTGTTGACGAAGCCGGCGGTGTCGCCGAGCAGAAGCCAGTGGTCGCCGGCGGTGGGGGGAAGGGCGAACCAGCCGCCCATGGGGGTGGTCTTGGCGCCGAAGCGGACGAGCTCGCCGCCGGCGAGGAGCTGGCGCATCCAGGGATGGGTCTTGAACTTTTGAAACAGGTTGTGGGGATCGGTGGCGGGATCGCTGTACTCGAGCGCGGTCATGAGGCCGATGGAGACGCGGTGGTTGTCGAGGCCGTAGATCCAGCCGCCGCCGTAGACATCGAGGGGGAGGGGAAAGCCGAGGGTGTGGTAGACGCGGCCGGCGGGGAAGCGGCCGGGAGGGAGTTCCCAGACCTCCTTGACGCCAAGCGAGTAGACGGCGGGGTTGGGCGAGGCGAGGGCGAGGCGGCCGATGAGTTGTTTGGCGAGGGAGCCGCGCGGGCCCTCGGCGAGGGCGATGATGGGGGCGTGGAGGTCGTAGCCGGGCTCGAAGTTGGACTTGGGCTGGCCATCGCGGCCGACGCCCTTGTCGTCGGTGCGGACGCCGACCAGGGTAGGGCCCTCGAAGAGCAGGGTGGCGCCGGCGAAGGCGGTGAAGACGTTGACGCCGGCGGCCTCGACCTTGGCGCCCAGCCACTGCGCCAAGCGGTTGAGGGAGACGACAAAATTGCCGTGGTTGTGCAGCGGCGGCGGGGTGAAGGGCGACTTCAGGGCGGCGTCGGGACCGAGCAGGAGCAGGGCGTCGTCGTGGACGGGGATGGCGCCGAGTTCGGGGTCGGAGGCGAAGTCGGGTTCGAGCTCGCGCAGGCCGCGGGGGTCCATGACGGCGCCGCTGAGCTGATGGGCGCCGAGGGCGCGGCCCTTCTCCAGCAGGTAGATGTTGTCCTTGGAGAGGGGGCGGTCGGGGTGGGCGCGGTTGTGGGCATCCAAGAGGCGGGCCAGGCGCAGGGCGCAGGCCAGGCCGGCCGGCCCGGCGCCCACGATGACCACGTCGGCGTCGAGGCGGGGATGGCTCACGGGGTGGCTTTCAAGGCGGCCAAGAGCGCCGGCACGACCTCGAAGAGATTGCCGACCACGCCATAGTCGGCCACCTCGAAGATGGGGGCTTCGGGGTCTTTGTTGATGGCGACGATGGTGCGGGAACCCTTCATGCCGACCAGATGCTGGATGGCGCCGGAGATGCCGATGGCGAGATAGAGCTTGGGGGCGACGGTCTGGCCGGAGGAGCCGATTTGGCGATCCATGGGGAGCCAGCCGGCGTCGCAGATGGGGCGGGAGGCGGCGAGCTCTGCGCCCAGGGCGGTGGCGAGCTCGCGGATCAGGTCCAGGTTCTTGGGCTCTTTGATGCCGCGGCCGACGGAGACGATGATGGGGGCCTGGGAGAGATCCACGGCCTGCTTGGCCTCTTGGAAGATCTCGCCGGCGGCGAGGCGGGAGGGATCGGGGGAGACGGGGACGGCCTCGATGGGGGCGGGGGAGTCGCCGGCGAGGGCCTGGTCGGCGCGGAAGGCGCCGATCTGCAGGGTGACGAAGCCGGGGAGATCGCCGGGGGCGCCGGATGGGGAGGCAAACTCGACCTCGGCGGACCACTTGCCCTGGAACATGGGGCGGAGGAAGACGGCGTGGCCGGAGTCGGTGTGGAAGGCGGTGACGTCGGTGACCAGGCCGGCGCCCATGCGGGTGGCGAGCTGGGGGGCGAAGTCGCGGACCTGATAGGTGTGGGGCAAGAGCACCAGGCTGGGCTGGACGTGGGTGATGAGCTGGACCAGCGATTGCACCCAGACGTCGGGGCTGTAAGAGGCGAGGGCGGGGTGGAGGAGGTGGTAGAGGCGGTCGAGCTTGCGGGCGGCGAGCTCGGCGGCGAGGCCACTGTCGCGGGCTTCGAGCAGGACGGCGGCGACCTTGGCGCCGAGGCGCTGGGCGAGGTCCTGGGCGGCGGCGACCGCCTCGAGGCTGGCGGGGTTGAGCTTGCCGGGGGCGGTGATCTTCTGTTCGGTGACGACCAGGATGGGCTGCATAGGCGGCTTAGAGGACGCGGGCGTCGTTGCGCAGATGCTCGAGCAGGATGGCGGCCTGCTCCTTGGGGGTGCCGGGGATGAGGGTGGTGCCCTTGGATTTGGTGGGGAGGAAGAGGCGGCGGAGGCGCTGGCGGTTGAGGCTGGGGGAGACGCCGAGCTCTTCCAGGGTGGTGCGGGCGAGGGGCTTGTTCTTGGCCTGCTTGATGCCCATCAGGGTGGCGTAGCGGAGCCTGTTGATGCCGCTCTGGATGGTGAGGACGGCGGGGGTGGGCATCTCGACAAACTGGAAATTGCCGCCTTCGAGCTCGCGCTTGACGCGGATGCGCTTCTCGCCGGCGGGTTCGATGTGCATGATGATGGTGGCGTGGGGGGCGCCGAGGAGTTCGGCGACGATGACGCCGGTTTGGCCGTAGCCGCCGTCGTCGGACTGCAGGCCGGTGAGAATGAGGTCGAAGCTCTCGCCGGCGATGGCGCGGGTGATGGCCTCGGCGGCGGCGAAGGGATCGAGGAGGTGGGCGTCGGCGCCCTCGAGGTGGAGGGCGCGGTCGGCGCCCTTGGCCAAGGCTTCGCGCAGGACCTGGGCGGCGCGGGCGGGGCCGAGGGTAAGGGCGACCACCTCGCCGCCTTGGGCCTCTTTCAGGCGGAGGGCGGTCTCCAGGGCGAAGGCGTCGGGCTCATTGACCTCGTAGCTGACATCGTCGCGGATCCAGGCGGCTTGGGGATCGAGCTTGAGCGGCGCGTCTTTGGCCGGGACTTGCTTGAGACAGACCAGGATCTTCACAGGTTCAGTATATCAACCGAGGTGGGCAGAAACAGCGGCGGGGCGGGTGGCGAGATGCAGGGAGGCGAGGCCGCCGGCGAAGCGGGTGAAGCGCACCGGGGAGAAGCCGGCTTCGCGCATCCATTGGGCGAGCTGGGGCGGGTTGGGGAAGCGGGAGACGGAGTCGGGGAGATAGCGGTAGGCGGCGGGGTGGCCGGAGATCCAGCCGCCGAGGCGGGGGAGCAGGCGCTGAAAGTAGAAGGGGTAGAGTTGGGCGAGCACGGGGAGCGAGGGGCGGGAGATCTCGAGGATGGCCAGGGTGCCGCCGGGGGCGAGCAGGCGGAAGAACTCGGCCAGGCCGGCGCGGTAGTCGGCGAGGTTGCGGAAGCCGAAGGCGCTGGTGACGGCGGCGAAGCTGGCGTCGGGGTAGGGCAGGCGGAGGGCGTCGGCCTGGATCCACTCCAGCCGGGGGCCGGACTTGGCGCGGGCGCGCTGCAGCATGGCGAGGGAGAAGTCGGCGCCGACGATGGTGGCGCCGGGGGCGAGGCCGGCGGCGAGGGCCAGGCTGAGGTCGCCGGTGCCGCAGCAGACGTCCAATATGCGCAGAGGGACGCGGGGGTGCGGGGGCAGGCGGAGTCGCAGGGCGCGCACCGTGCGCCAGCGCCAGTAGCGGTCCACCGAGAGCGAGAGCAGGTGGTTGGCGCGGTCGTAGGTGGGGGCGATGCGGTCGAACATCGCGCGCACGTGGGCGGCGGCGCCCTCGGCGGCGACGCCCGCCGGGCGGGTGCCCGGGGCTGGAGGCGGGGACGCGGACATCGTCAGTGGGGAGCGATGCCGAGGTAGGTGCGGCGGAAGGAGGTGGTGCCGATGCCGGCGGTGATGGGCAGGTCGAGGCGCACGTCAATATCGTGCAGCTCGGCTTGGCGGGTGAGGTCGTTGGGAGTGTAGTAGAGGTGGTAGATGGCGCGCAGGTCGTCGCCGATGCGGGAGAGTTTCTGGTCGAAGTCGCTGTCGTTGCCGGCGGAGTAGCTCACGCCGCCCGAGTTGTAGACGTAGTCGAGGTGGTGGGGGGCGAGGACCTTGCCGGCGAGGCCGGAGACGGCGCCGATGATGGGGGCGAGGTCGAGGTTGCCCATGCCGGCGGTGGAGGTGGGCTGGCCGCGGGCGTCCACGGGCGAGGGGGGAGCGATCACGCGCTGGGAACCCTGGCCGGTGCCGCGCTCGGCGGTGGAGTCGGGGTTGATGTGGGCGGGGGCGTTCTTGGGGCGGTTGGGCGAGATGTGGAAGATGGGGATGGCGTCGCTCATGCCGCTGTCAATGATGGCCTGGGCCTGCTCGCCTCCCTTGGTGCTGGCGCGGGAGATGACCAGGGCGGCGCGGGTGTCTTGCCGGGGCTGGTGCTGGAGGTCGAGCATGGCCAAGTTGAGCGGTTCGGTGATGGAGCCCTCGCCCTGGGGGGCGGTGGGGCTCTTGGCCAAATGGCGGAGCAGGTCGGAGATCTTGTTGGTGTCGCCAGTGAAGGGCAGCAACTGCCTGGGCTCGGGACCGGGGATGAAGATGCTGGCCTTGCCCTGGGCGCCGATAACCATGGCGGTAATCAGCTCGGCGCTGCGCTTGGCCTGGTCAATGGCGTCATAGTCGCTGGTGTCCACAACGATGGCCAAGGAGAGGGGGCGGGGCTGGTTGTCGAAGCTGGAGATCTTCTGCAGGCGGCCGTCGTCGTAGAGGTTGAAGTTGGTCTTGTCGAGGGTGTCAATGGGTTCGCCGCGCTTGTTGAGGACGAGCACGGGGACCTCCACCAAGGTGGTGCTGGCGCGGATGATGGGGACCTGAGGGGGCGCGGGCCTGACCTGCTTTGGGGAGGTCTGCTGGGCCAAGGCAAAAGATCCCGCCACGAGGGCGAGCCCGATAGCCAAAGCAGCGGAAAACCCGGAGCGGGGAGGGGCCATGGCTTAAGCATACCCGTTTTTGGCGGGGTATACTGGCGCTAGCGGAGGAGGCGGGATGTATTGCAACGCGTGCGGGACGGAGTTTCGCGGCCGCTACTGCCACCAGTGCGGGAGGGCCAATCCGGGGGCGACGCCGAGCCTGCGGCGGGCGCCGCTGGAGCGGCCGCGGCAGGGACGGAAGATCGCGGGGGTGTGCCTGGCGCTGGCCAACAGCCTGGATGTGGATCCGAACCTGGTGCGGGTGCTGTGGGTGGTGATCACGGTTCTGTTCGCGCTGGTGTTTGGGGTGCTGGCGTATCTGGCGGCCTGGGTCCTGATTCCGGAGGAGCCGCAGATGGCGCTGCCGGCGGCGGAGGCGGCGCCGGGGCCGCGGTAGGGCGGGCGGCGATTTAGCGCACCAAAGGGGCGGAGCGGGTAATCAGGTAGACACCGAAGACGATGGCGGTGGCGCCCATCCAGCGCTGCAGGGAGATGTGTTCGCCGAGGAAGGCGCGGGAGGCCACCAGCAGCAGGACGTAGCTCATGCTGGTGAGGGGGAAGGCGTAGCTGAGATCCACGCGGGAGAGCACCGCCCACCAGACGGCGGCCTGGGCGCAATAGACGCCGATGCCGGCCAGGACGCGCCAATTGCGCAGGGCATTCCAGGTGAAATGGGCGAGGTGGCCAAGGTCGAAGGGCGAGCCCTGGATGGCGGGGAGGCGATTGATGCCGGATTTGTAGAGTAGTTGCCCGACAACCTCCATGGCAACCGCGATGAGGATCATGATGAAGACAGTCACGGTGGGATTCTTGGGGGGGGCGGGTTCCATTCTACGCGGGCCCGGGTCGGGGGATCTGGCCTTGCCATTGAAACACATTTGGCTGGGGAAGGCCAAGATGCTCCAGCAGGCGGGAGGCGAACTGGCGGAGGATGGCGTCGGGGGAGGAGGCGCGGTCGTAGAAGGCGGGGGTGAGGGGGAAGACGGTGGCGCCCGCCTCGTCGGCGGCGAGCAGATTGCGGAGGTGGATGCGGTGGAAGGGGGCTTCGCGCACGACCAGCAGGAGGCGGCGGCGCTCCTTGAGGCAGACGTCGGCGGCGCGCTCGATGAGGGAGTCGGCGAGGCCGTGGGCGATGGCGGCGCAGGTGCCCATGCTGCAGGGGGCGACGATCATGCCCAGGCTGGGGTAGGAGCCGCTGGCGATGTTGGCGCCGATGTTGCGGTCGTCGTGGACCTGGGTTTTGGGGGCGGGGGCGCCCAAGAGGCGGGGAGCGAGCTGGTCGAGGGGGCCGTCGGGCAGGTCGAGTTCCTCGCGGGCGACGCGGAGGCCGTGGGGGGAGGCGACCAGGTCAATGTGGGCGACGCGGTCATCGCCCTCGAGCAGGGCGAGCAGGGAGCGGGCCAGGGCCACGCCACTGGCGCCGGTGACAGCGAGGGTCACGCTGAGGGGAGAAGCCACGCTTTAGCGTAACAGGGGAAGGCGGGGGCGGGCGCGGCTAGAATTGGGAGGTGACCGAAAGCGCATTGCGGGAACTGCTGGAACAAGTGGCGGCGGGGGGGCTGAGCCCGGAGGCGGGGCTGGAGCGGCTGCGGCGGCTGCCCTTCGAGGATCTGGGGTTTGCGCGGGTGGATCACCACCGCAAACTGCGGCAGGGGGCGGCGGAGGTGATCCTGGGGCAGGGCAAGACGCCGGCGCAGGTGGCGGCGATCGCGGGGGCGGTGGCGCGGCACAGCCCCAACCTGCTGATCACGCGCGCCGACGGGGCGATGTATGAGGCGGTGCGGGCGGAGCTGCCGGAGGCCGAGCACCACGGGCTGGCGCGGGCGATCACGCTGGAGCGGGCGGAGCGGGTGCGGGGGCGGGGCACGGTGGTGGTGATCTCGGCGGGGACCAGCGATGCGGCGGTGGCGGAGGAGGCGGCGCTCACCGCCGACCTGCTGGGGGGGCCGGTGGAGCGGGTGTACGACTGCGGGGTGGCGGGGCTGCACCGGCTGCTGGCGGAGACGGAGCGGCTGCAGCGGGCGCGGGTGATCGTGGCGGTGGCGGGGATGGAGGGGGCGCTGCCCAGCGTGGTGGCGGGGCTGGTGGCGGCGCCGGTGATCGCGGTGCCGACCAGCGTGGGCTACGGCGCCAGCTTCGGCGGGCTGGCGGCGCTGCTGGGGATGCTGAACAGTTGCGCCTCGAATGTGAGCGTGGTCAACATTGACAACGGCTTCGGGGCGGGGTTCGTGGCGGCGAGCATCAACCGGCTCTAGCGGCGCGGCCATCGAGGTTGGGGAAAAAAAAGCGCGCATCCGGGAAGGATGCGCGCGTGGGAATGCAACCGCCGCGGGCTGGCTACTTTTTGCCGGGCGCGATGGCATCCTTGGCGGCCTTAGCGACGCGGAACTTCACCACCGTCTTGGCCGGGATCTTGATGGCTTCGCCGGTTTGCGGATTGCGGCCCATGCGGGCTTTCCGCTGCTGCTTCACCAGCTTGCCCAAGCCGGGAATGGTGAACTGACCGCTGCGCTTGGTCTCGCGAATGGCCAGGGCTGCCAGGGTCTCCAGGTATTGCGCCGACTCTTTCTTATTCAGGCCGGTCGCCTCAGCCAGATTCGAAACGATCATTGTCTTGGTCAAAGCTGCCATGCAACCTCCTCGGGAACGCTACGAAAAACAAGGTGATTGTACACGAGCCGGAGCTAAAAGGGGCCTAGGGAAGGGAAAATTTTCACCTGAACCGCCCAGCGCGCGCAGCCGGGAGGGAAGCAGGCGGCCAGGGCGGAGCCTTGGTAGAGGGTCTCGAAACCGGCCTCGGACTGGGAGACGGTGTAGAGCGGGCGCACCCACCAGTGCGAGGCGGCGGGGGCCGTGAGCAGGATGGTGAACTGGCGCCAGCCGTCCTCGAGGCGGAGGGGGCCGGGAGGGAGGGGGCCGGCGAAGCGCAGGCCGAGGCGCCGGTCGGCGGAGCAAAGGGCGCGGTCGGGGGCGTCGGGGGCGAGGAGGTTGAGCACGAGTTCCAAAATGGGCTGGCGGTTGGCGGCCAGAGCTAGGTCAAGTGTGACTGTGAGTTCGAGTGTGTCAGCGGTGAGTGCATAGGACTTGAGCACGCCGGGGCGGGAGAGATCGAGGCGGCCGGGCTGGAGGAGGGAGATGGCGTAGGGGCCGGCGGCGAGATCAGGGTCGGGGTCGAGGGCGAGGCGCTGGAAGTCGGCGAAGGATTTGTCGGGGGGGCAGAGATAGAGGCGGGCGGCGGAGCGGGGGAAGGGATCGTATTGCAGGGCGGCTTCGGGCTCGGCGAGGGCGGGGGATGGGGTGGGGCCGGGGAGGTTGGCGGGGTTGGCGGCGGCGTGCCGGCCGAGGTCCTTGTGATAGGGCTCGGGACGGCGCTGGAGGGAGTTGATGAGGTTGGCGTTGGCGGGGCGGTAGTCGAGTTCCTCCAAGCTGGCGCCGTCATCGGGAGAGACCAGCAGGCGGAGTTGGGGCGAGCGCAACTCGACCACCTCGTGGCCGTCGAGATGGAGGTCGAAATGGCGGAGGCTGGGAGCGGGGGCGAGGGAGTCGAGCAGGGCATCGGCGGCGAGCAGGTGGGTGAAGGCGAGGTTGCGGAGGTGGGGGGAATAGAGGCCGCCAAACCAGCCGTGCCAGTAGACGTCGTTGCACTGGGCGGCGAGGAGGTGGTCGTGGGCCTGGGCGACGGCGGGGGCGTTGGGGTCGCAGGCGAGCAGGCGGCGGTGGAGGTCCCAGCCGGTTTTATGGAGGAGGTTGGCCTCGGGGTATTTGGTGAGGAAGTTGCGCCAGGAGGCGCTTTCGGCCCAGCGCATCATCTCGGGATAGGAGGCGGTGGGGAGATAGACGAGGCCGCGGGCGGGGCGGACGCGGAGATAGTCGCTGAGGCGGACGGTCTCGATGGAGGCGCGATGGCTCTCGAGCAGGTCGAGGAAGCGTTCGAGCCAGCCCTCGGTGTAGACGTGGCGGAAGGTATGGGGCCAACTGCCGAACTTTTCCAGGTCGTCGCCCATGGTGAGCAGGCTGCCGGGGTGATCGCGGGCGGCCTGGAGGAGGTAGTCGAGGCCCTCGCGCTCGGGGCGGAAGGGGAGGGCTTGGCGGAGGAAATAGTTGGAAGGGAAGACGGCGAGGGTGGCGCCTTGGTCTTCGCTGAGCCAATAGCCGTGGAGTTCCTCGGGGCGGAGGCCGGCGAGCTCGAAATGGCTGTCGTCGAGCAGGGTGTAGCGCAGGCCGGCGCGGGCGAGGACGGAGGTGAGTTCGGGCTCCCAGACGCGCTCGGCGAGCCAGGCGCCCTGGGGGGAAGAGCCGCAGAGGCGGAGCAGGGCGGCGGTCAGGCGGTCGAGCTGGGCCTGCTGGTCGGGGGCGGGGATGGCGGCGAGGATGGGCTCGTAGTAGCCGCCGCCGAGCATCTCCAGGCGGCCGGCGTCGGTCAACTGGCGGAGGCGGGCGACGTAGTCGGGGTGGTGTGCGGCGAGCCAGTCGAGCAGGAAGCCGCTGTAATGGAGGTTGAGCTTGAGCCAGGGGCGGGCGGCTGCGGCGTCGAGAAAGGGGCGATAGGAGGTGGCGTAGGCCTGCTCGATGACGGAATCGAAGTTGCCGACGGGCTGATGGGCGTGCAGGGCCAGGGCCAGGGAGATCGCCATGGGTTCATTCTAGAGGGAAGCGCAGGCGGCGGGAGCGGGCGCGGTGATGGGGGAGGCGGGGATGGGGACCGGCTGGCATAGAATGAGGGGGGAGGCAGCGGGGACCATGCCAGACAATCCCTTGAAGCTGAAGCGCATCCACCATATCGAGTTTTGGGTGGGCAATGCCAAGCAGGCGGCGTATTACTATCGGCATGCCTTTGGGTTTTCGCAGTTGGCCTACAGCGGGCTGGAGACGGGCAACCGGCGAGAGACGAGCTATGCGCTGGGGCAGGGGCGGGCGACGGTGCTGCTGACCACGCCGCTGACGGCGGAGCATGCGGCGGCGGAGCACCTGCGGCGGCACGGGGACGGGGTGCGCGACATCGCCTTCGAGGTGGACGACGCCGACGCGGCGTTTGCGGCGGCGGTGGCGCGGGGGGCGAAGCCGGCGATCGAGCCGCGGGACTGGCCGGGGGCGAACGGCGAGGGGCGGGTGCGGCACGCCGCCATCCACACCTACGGGGAGACGCTGCACTCGTTTGTATCGCGGGGCGAGTACGCGGGCCCGTTTTTGCCGGGCTTCCGGGCGGCGGAGATCGCCGGGCGGGAGGTGGGGGTGCTGCGGGTGGACCACGTGGTGGGCAACGTGGGGCTGGGAGAGATGGACGAGTGGGCGGAGTGGTACAGCCAGGTGCTGGGGTTCAAGCGGTTTCTGAGCTTCGACGACAAGGATATTTCGACCGAGTACAGCGCGCTGATGAGCATTGTGATGGCGGACGACTCGGACTCGATCAAGTTTCCGATCAACGAGCCGGCGGCGGGGCGGAAGAAGAGCCAGATTGACGAGTATCTGGAGGCCTACGGCGGGCCCGGGGTGCAGCACATCGCGCTGCAGACGCGGGACGTGGTGGCGACGGTGGGGGCGCTGCAGCGCAACGGGGTGGAGTTCCTGCGGGTGCCGGACACCTACTACCGGCTGCTGCCGGAGCGGGTGGGGGAGATCGACGAATCGCTGGCGGAGCTGGAGGATCTGGGGGTGTTGGTGGACCGGGACCAGGACGGCTACCTGCTGCAGATCTTCACCAAGCCGGTGGAGGACCGGCCGACGCTGTTTTTCGAGATCATCGAGCGGCACGGCAGCCGCGGGTTTGGCAAGGGGAATTTCCGCGCCCTGTTCGAGGCGATCGAGCGCGAGCAAGCGGTGCGGGGGAACCTTTAGGAGGCCGACGATGCCCATATACCACCGACTGGGGATGTTGCCGGCGAAGCGGCACAGCATCTTCCGCCAGGCCGACGGCACGCTGCATCCGGAGGAGCTGGTGGGCAACCACGGGTTCACCGGGCCGGCGTCGCTGCTGTACCACCTGCGCGCGCCCACGCGGGTGCTGGGGATCCGGCATCTGCGGGAGATGCGGCTGGAGGCGGACCCGGAGCCGACCTTCCGGCACCGGCACTTCAAGACCGGCCGGCTGGCGGCGGCGGCGAGCCCGACGCTGGACCGGCAGGCGCTGCTGTTCAATGCGGAGGTGGCGCTGTGGTTTGTGCACGCCACCCGGCCGGACGCGTTCTTCTACCGCAACGCCCAGGCGGACGAGCTGGTGTACCTCAGCGACGGGGAGGGGGTGCTGGAGTCGCAGATGGGCACAATCGCGGTGCGGCGGGGCGACTACGTGGTGATCCCGCGGGGGATATTGCACCGCTTCGCCTTCAGCGGGGAGCTGCGCTGCCTGGTGGTGGAGAGCGCCGGCTACATCCGCACGCCCCAGCGCTACCGCAACGAGTATGGGCAGTTGCTGGAGAGCAGCCCGTACAGCGAGCGCGACTTCCGGCCGCCGGCGGAGCTGCCGGTGCACGACCAGGCGGGGGAGCACGCGCTGGTGATCAAGAAGGGGGAGCGCTGGCAGGAGGTGACGCTCGACCACCATCCCTTCGACGTGGTGGGGTGGGACGGGTACTACTATCCCTACGCCTTCAACATCGCCGACTTCGAACCGCGGGTGGGGCGGTTCCACCTGCCGCCGCCGGTGCACCAGACCTTCGAGGGGGACGGGTTTGTGGTGTGCTCGTTCTGCCCGCGGCCGTTCGACTTCGACGCGCAGGGGGTGCCGGCGCCCTACAACCACTCCAACGTCATGTCGGACGAGGTGCTGTACTACGCCAACTCGGAGTTCATGAGCCGCAAGGGGATCGAGTACGGCTCGGTGACGCTGCACCCGGACGGGATCGCGCACGGGCCGCACCCGGGGCGGACGGAGGAGTCGCTGGGCAAGCCCAGCACGAGCGAGCTGGCGGTGATGGTGGACACGTTCCGGCCGCTGCAGGTGGCGCGGGGGGCGCTGGCGATCGAGGACACCGGCTACTACCGCTCGTGGGTGGAAGAGGGCGGGGCGCATCCGCTGACGGGAGGGCTGTGAGCGCGCCGGAGCTAGCGCGGGAGATGCTGACGGGGGCGATCGACTACGCCGGGCTGTTTCCGCCGGCGCAGTTGACGATGGCAGAGGCGGCGGGGAACTACCGGCACTATTTGCAGGCGGGGCAACGCTGGGCGCTGGGGCGGTTCGTGGTGCCGGTGGGGCGGCTGGAGGAGCTGGCGCGGGTGCTGGAGGCGAGCGGCAAGGGGGAAGTGTGGGGGCTGGCGGCGCTGGGCGGGAGCGACGCGTTTGCCGACGGGGTGGCGATCCAGGAGTTCAACCAGCGGCACGGGGCGTGGGCGCGGGTGGAGGCGATCGAGGCGGCGACGCCGACGGCGAAGGCGGTGGCCACGCGGCTGGCGGGCTGCGCCGGGATGGCGTGCTACTGCGAACTGGACCCGGGGGCACCGGGGTTCGCGGAGGCGGCGGAGGCGGTGCACGAGTTCGATGCCGCGGCGAAGCTGCGCACCGGCGGCGTGGTGGCGGCGGCGATTCCGCCGGCGGAGCGGGTGGCGCATTTTTTGGCGACCTGCCACCGGCTGGAGCTGGCCTTCAAGGCGACGGCGGGACTGCGCCACGCAATGCGGGGGCGGCATCCGCTGAGCTACGCGCCGGGGGCGCCGACGGCGGTGATGCATGGCTACCTCAACCTGGCGCTGGCGGCGGCCTGGCTGCGGGCGGGGGGGACGGAGGCGGAGGCGCAGGCGATCCTGGAGTGCGACCGGGGCGAGGAGCTGCGCTTCGAGCCGGAGCAGATCGTGTGGGGCGAGACGTGCTGGACGCGGGAACAAGTGGCGGCGGGACGGCGTTTCTTTGTGGGATTTGGATCGTGCTCGTTCGAGGAGCCGCTGCAATGGATCTCCGGCCGGTGAGGGAGCCGGGCTAGCGGCGGGCTAGTCGTAGTACTCGAGGCCGAGGTGGGTGATCATCTCCTCGCCCTGGATGTGGCGCATGGTGTTCTTCAGCTTCATGGACTGAATGAACAGGTCATGCTCGGGGTAGAGGCCGGGCGGGGTGAGGGGGCTCTTGAAGTAAAAGGAGAGCCATTCCTGGATGCCGAGGCCGCGCAGGGAGGGGGTGCGCTGGGCGAGGTCCATGAGCAGCACCAGGTCGAGCACGATGGGGGCGGCGAGGATGGAGTCGCGGCAGAGGAAATCCACCTTGATCTGCATGGGGTAGCCCAGCCAGCCGAAAATATCGATGTTGTCCCAGCCTTCTTTGTTGTCGCCGCGGGGGGGGTAGTAGTTGATGCGGACCTTGTGGTAGAAGTCGCGGTAGAGGTCGGGGTAGAGTTCGGGCTGGAGGATGTGCTCGAGCACGGAAAGCTTGGACTCTTCTTTGGATTTGAAGGACTCGGGGTCGTCGAGCACCTCGCCGTCGCGGTTGCCGAGGATGTTGGTGGAGAACCAGCCGGAGAGGCCGAGCATGCGGGCCTTGAGGCCGGGGGCGAGGATGGTCTTCATCAGGGTCTGGCCGGTCTTGAAGTCCTTGCCGCAGATGGGGGCGTTGTTTTGCTTGGAGAGGGCGAGCAGGGCGGCGATGTCGTTGGAGAGGTTGGGGGCGCCGTTGGCGTAGGGCACGCCCTCGCTGAGGGCGGCGAAGGCGTAGATCATGCTGGGGGAGATGTCGGGGTGGCTGGCCTTGAGGCCGGCCTCGAAGGCATCGAGCGAGGCGTGCACCGGGCCGGGGGCGCGGAAGGCCTCGGTGGAGCCGCACCAGATCATGACCAGGCGGTCGCAGTTGTGGCTGGCCTTGAAGTTGCGGATGTCGTCGCGCAGCTTCAGGGCGAGGTCCCACTTGGAGGCGGCCTTCTTGACGTTGGGGCCGTCCAGGCGCTTGACGTAGTTCTTGTCGAAGACGGCGGGCATGGGCTGGATGGAGGCGAGCAGGGGGCGGACCTGGGCGAGCAGGTCCTTGTCGAGCACGTGGGCGTTGCTGGCGGACTGGAAGCAGTCGTCGTTGTAGATGTCCCAGCCGCCAAAGACGAGGTCACCGAGGCCGGCCAAAGGGAGGAATTCCTTGATCAGGGGGGAGCGCTTGTCGGTGCGCTTGCCCAGGCGGATGTGGCCCATTTGGGTCAGCGAGCCGATGGGTTTGGCCAAGCCCTGGCGCACCGCCTCGACGCCGGCGATAAAGGTGGTGCTGACCGCGCCGAGGCCGGGGATGAGGACGCCCAATTTGCCCTTGGCGGGCGCGATCGTCGAGGATGCCGTGGTCACTTGAGTATGGTAGCAAACCGAAGGGGGCGCGGCGGGGATGGGGTTCGACTAAACTGCCAAGGATGGCCTCGCGCGCGCATTGGAAGAGCCCGGAATCGCCGGGGCTGGTGTCGCTCAACGAGCTGCTGTTGTGGAGCAAGCTGCGGGGCGACGAGCCGCGGGTGTGCGCCAAGCGGCAGGGGCGGTGGGAGGGGCTGACGGCGCGGGGATTCTACCAGCAGGCGCGCTCGCTGGCGGGGCAGTTGGAGGCGGCGCCGGGCGAGCACGTGGCCATTTTGGCCGAGAGCGGGCCGGAGTGGCTGGTGGCGGACTTCGCCTGCCTGGCGGCGGGCGTGGTGGACGTGCCCATCTATCCGACGCTGACGGCGGAGCAGATCGCCTACATTTTGCGGGATTGCGGCGCGGTGGGGATCTTCGTCTCGACGGCGGCGCAGGCGGCGAAGGTGGCGGCGATTCGGGGCGGGCTGCCGGAGCTGCGCTGGGTGCTGTGCTTCGAGGACCCCGGCTGGCCGGAGCGGGTGCGGCGGCGGGTGGAGGGGAGCGAGGCGGAGTTCGACGCGCGGCTGCAGGCGACGCCGGGGGAGCGGGTGGCGACGCTGCTCTACACCTCGGGCACGACCGGGGTGCCCAAGGGGGTGGCGCTGACCCACAGCAACCTGTGCGCCAACCTGAACGTCTCGACGCTGGACTTTCATTTTGCGGGGTGGGAGCGGCGGCTGTCCATCCTGCCGCTGGCGCACATCACCGAGCGCCACATCGCCTATGTGGACATGCTCTACGGCGAGGCGACGTATTTTGCCGAGAGCATGGAGCGGGTGGCGGAGAACCTGCTGGAGGTGCGGCCGACGCTGCTGGTGTCGGTGCCGCGGCTGTTCGAGAAGGTGGCGGCGGGGGTGCGGGCGAAGGTGGCGGGCGGGTCGAGGCTGCAGCGGCGCATCTTCGCCTGGGCGCAGGGGGTGGGACGGGAGATGGCGCCGCATCGGCTGGCGGGGACGCCGCCGCGGCAGCTCGGGCTGGGGCTGCGGCTGCGGGCGGCGGCGGCGGAGGCGCTGGTGGGGCGGAAACTGAAGGCGCGGCTGGGCGGGCGGCTGACCAAGATCATCAGCGGCGGTGCGCCGCTGGGCAAGGAACTGGCGGAGTTTTTGTTGTCGCTGGGGGTGGTGGTGGACGAGGGCTATGGCCTGACGGAGACCGCGCCGGTGATCGCGCTCAACCGGCCGGGGGGAAGGCGGCCGGGCTCGATCGGGCGGCCGCTGCCCAACCTGGAGGTGCGCTTTGCCGCCGACGGCGAGCTGCTGGTGCGCGGCCCCTCGGTGTTTGCCGGCTATTACCACTTGCCGGAGGAGACGGCGGCGGCGTTCGAGGGGGAGTGGTTCAAGACGGGCGACATCGGCTACCAGGACGCGGACGGGTTTCTCTACCTGACCGACCGGAAGAAAGACCTGATCAAGACCTCGGGGGGAAAGTTCATCGCGCCGCAGCCGATCGAGGCGAAGCTGAAGGCGACGGGGCTGGTGGCGGAGGCGGTGGTGGTGGGGGACGGGCGCAACTACGCCTCGGTGCTGCTGGTGCCGAACTGGGAGGCGCTGGCGGCGGCGGGCTGCGCCTGCGCCGACCGGCCGGCGGCGTGCCGCGATGCGCGGGTGCGGGGGCTGTTCCAGGCGGAGCTGGACCGGGTGAACGCCGGGCTGGCGCGGTTTGAGACGCTGAAGAAGTTCGCGCTGCTGCCAGCGGAGTTTACGGTGGCGAGCGGGGAGCTGACGCCGACCATCAAGGTGCGGCGGCGGGCGGTGGAGCAGAACTACCGGGGGGTGATTGACGGCCTGTACCGCGAGGCGCCGGCCGCGGACTAGCAGTCGGCGGCGAATCTGTGGTTTCGCCCTTTCGGGGCGCGCGAGACCCGCTCTGGGCGCGGGTCTCGTACGGGGCCGTGGCGGGCGCCAGGCTGTTTCGCCACGGGCTGCTAGGGGGCGGGGAGGTTGGCGGCGTAGCGGACGGCGATATCAATGAAGGCGAGGGCGGCGCGGCCGAGGGCGCGGTCGCGGCGGAAGATGAGGCCGAGGTCGCGATGCAGGCTTTTGCCCTCGATGGGGAGGAGGGTGAGTTCGCCGGCGCGCTGCTCGGCGGCGGCGAGCGCGCGGGCGACAAAGGCGACGCCCAAGCCGGCGGCGGCGAAGCCCTTGAGCAGCTCGGTGCTGTCGAGCTCCATGGAGACCTGCAGGGGCTGGTCCAGGCCGCCGAGCAACTCTTCGATGGCTTCGCGGGTCTGGCCGGCGCGGGGCAGGAGCAGGGGATGGCGGACCAGCTCGGCGGGCGGGACGGGGCCGCGGCGCTGCGCCAAGGGATGCTGCGGCGCCACCGCCACCAGGATCTCGTCGCGGTGGAGGGGGACGACCTTGAGGCGGGGGTCGCGCACGGGGAGGGAGACCACGCCGAAGTCCACGCGGTTTTCCAGCACCGCCTCCAGGATGTCGTTGTGCTCGCCGCGGCGGATGCGGACCTGCACCGCCGGGTGCTGGCGCTTGAAGTGGGCGAAGACCTCGGGCAGCACGTGCAGGCAACTGCCCTCGTTGGCGGCGATCTGGAGCTCGCCGCGGGGGGCGTGGTCGAGGTCGCCGACGGCCTGCAGGCCCTCCTGGCGGAGGCGCTGCAGGTTGAGGGCGAAGTCGTGCCAGAGGCGGCCGGCCTCGGTGAGGGCGACCTTGCCGCCGCTGCGGTCGAAGAGGCGGGCGCCCACTTCCTCTTCGAGCAGGCGGATCTGGGCGCTGATGGCAGGCTGGGTGCGGAAGCACTGGATCGCCGCCCGCGAGAACGACTTCAGCCGCGCCACCTCAAGGAACGCATGAAGCTGGTCGAAATCCATAGGCCCAATAAAAAAGTTTGATTGGCCCCGCCCGGGCGGGGCTTGCTAGGCTGACTGCCTAGTGTAGCCGCAAAGGAGCTTGCCATGCCCACGCCCAAAGAAATCCTGGAATTTTGCAAAAAGAACGAAGTGAAGATCGTCGACGTCCGCTTCACCGACCTGCCGGGGCTGTGGCACCATGTCAGCTTCCCCATCTCGCAGGTGTCGGAGAGCTCCTTTGAGGAGGGCTTCGGCATGGATGGGTCCAGCATCCGGGGGTGGGCGGCGATCCACGAGAGCGACATGCTGCTGACGCCCGACCCGTCGTGGTACATGCTGGACGCGTTCTGCAGCGAGCCGACGCTGGTGCTGATCGGCAACATCTCGGACCCGCTGACGCGGCAGCAGTACGAGCGCGACCCGCGCTACATCGCGCAGAAGGCGGAGGCCTACCTGGCCTCGACCGGGATCGCCGACGTGGCCAACTTCGGGGCGGAGGCGGAGTTCTTCATTTTCGACAACATCCGCTTCGACCAGCGCGAGCAGCACGGCTTCTACTACATTGACGCCGACGAGGGGCGGTGGAACTCGGGGCGGGAGAACGACAACCTGGGCTACCGGCCGCGGCAGAAGGAGGGGTATTTCCCGGTGCCGCCCACCGACCATTACCAGGACCTGCGCACCGAGATGGTGATGCAGATGCAGGCGGCGGGGCTGACGGTGGAGTGCCACCACCACGAGGTGGCGGCGGGGGGGCAGGCGGAGATTGACCTGAAGTTCGACTCGCTGCTGAAGAGCGCCGACCACATGATGCAGTACAAGTACATCGTGCGCAACGTGGCCAACGAGTACGGCAAGACGGTGACGTTTATGCCCAAGCCGATCTTCGGGGACAACGGCAGCGGGATGCACGTGCACCAGTCGCTGTGGAAGGCGGGCAAGGCGCTGTTTGCGGGCGAGGGGTACGCGGGGCTGTCGCCGCTGGCGCTGCACTACATCGGGGGGCTGCTGAAGCACGCCCCGGCGCTGGCGGCGATCATGGCGCCGACCACCAACTCCTACAAGCGGCTGGTGCCGGGCTACGAGGCGCCGGTGAACCTGGCCTACTCGCGGCGCAACCGCTCGGCGGCGTGCCGCATTCCGATGTACTCGTCGTCGCCGAAGGCGAAGCGGGTGGAGTTTCGGCCGCCGGACCCCAGCGCCAACCCCTACCTCTGCTTCGCGGCGCTGCTGATGGCGGGCATGGACGGGATCGAGAACCGCACCGACCCGGGCGAGCCGCTGGACCGCGACATCTACGACCTGAGCCCGGAGGAGCTGAAGAACGTGCCCTCGCTGCCGGGCTCGCTGGAGGAGGCGCTGGACGCGCTGGAGGAGGACCACGAGTTCCTGCTCAAGGGCGAGGTCTTCAGCGAGGACGTGATCCACACCTGGATCGACTACAAGCGGAAGAACGAGGTGGACGCGGTGCGGCTGCGGCCCCATCCCTACGAGTTCCAGCTCTACTACGACATCTAGGGGAGGAACGAACTCGGGCGCGCGCGTGGGCGGGGAGCGGGGCTCCGTACTCGGCTGGCGAGCCCGGTATCCGTCGAGGTCGCGGGGCTGGTTAGGCTTTGGTACGCGGCGGGATGCTCCAGCGCGCCTGGTTGGAGCACGAGACATCTCGGTTCTTTCAATGATCTGATAGAGATGGCACCACCCCGGCACACCGCGAGGGGCTCAGCTAGCCGGGAACCCCTGGATGCGAGCAGCGGGGGACGAAAGTGGCCCCCACCGCACCGCCGTTCCGTCCTGTCGGTGCAGCGCATGCACGTCCGGCGCCGGGGTCGCGGGGGTAGCCGGCCGATCTTTCCGCGGACCCGAGGATTTCGCGCGAGTTGCAGCGGCGGCTCCCGCTGCGGGTCGGAGGGCATCTTCGACCGTGGGCGACGCTACACGTGCCGATTTATTGTCATGGCCAGGGAATTCAGGGTGGAGCAAACCTTCCTGTACGATCTCTCCTGGTCCAGTAATTGCTCCTGCGAACAGGGCGCTGCCGGGAAGCTCCCCCCGGTGGCCGCCGCCTTCAACTCCTGGTACTCAGAACGGACTCTGTCAACGATTTCGATGTGAGTCTCACAGCGGCTCTCCTGCATTGTGCTCCGCAGGTCGTCGATTTCAAGGCTTCCGCGGCGAAAGAGTGCGAGGATGTTGCGCCGACTCGAATCCCCGAGCTGCGGGGAAGTGTAGCGATCGAACGCGGCCTCGTGGATTTGCCGTAAGACGGCGTGAAGCGAGGTGATGCGGCCGATCAGGATGTCCTTTTCGACGCGCAAATTTAGGGACCGGTCCCCCAAGTAGCGTTGAATGTAGTACGCGACGTATACAGTCATGGCGACGGCGAGGACAGCGAGTGGGCTCACCCTCTTGTCGACGTCGCTCCAGCCGAAGCCGGATCGCCAATAGACAATCGCCGTCGCTAGGACCAGCGCCGCCGGGACGAGCCAGGCCCAGACTGGCTGCTGGCGCTGGCTCAAGCGGCCTTTCTCGCGTCAGCGATGTACTGCTTTATCTCAGAAACCAAGTACGGTTCGTCGCTGCTCTTGAACTCGAGGGTATCGAGGACGGTCGCCGCAGGGAAATTCCGCGCAAGGCCGCCGAACGCGGCCTCGAGGAAGGAGGTAGCGTACCCCTCGGTGCCGTCGAGGTCCACCAGGAGCTTCCGTCCTTGGCGCTGCGCGTCGAGGAATCGCTTTAGGAGTCGGGTGCGCAAGAACTTCTCACCGGAGTGCGGGCCTTCAGCCTCGGCGCGCGGGCCAGGAGTCTTCGAAAACTCCCTTGCGACAGAAAGCACGTCAGGGGTCAGCATCGGCTTCAACCTCCCGGAGCGTGGCGGCTCCGGTTAAACTTCCCAGCAGACAATTGTTCCAGTAAACCCCGGCCGCAGCGTTACGTAGTCGCCGCGCTCAACGTCCGCAAAGACGTCATTTGCAATGATGTAGAGCGACCGGATTCGCTTATTGAGGGAGTCGCGGTAGACCATCGGCAGGCCCTTGCCCCTGTAGGGGTACCCGGTACTAGATTCTACCCTACCCTCGAGCACGTCGTGCAATATTTTTGAGTTCGCCACTGCCCCAATGGCGCGGTAGACCTTCTTCAGGCCGCGCAGCTTGATGCTTCCGAAGATCCCGATTCCGGTGTCCGCAAACGCAATCTGGACGCGCCCCGTCGCCCGGTTCCCTAAGACCATCGCCCACCACTGCTCGGGGCTGCGAGCAGACCTGCCGGATGCGTGGTTGTGGGTGTTTGACATGCACTCGATCAGGCCTCGGTAGCAGGCCTGGTGGGCGCCGGGTTCAAGACCGGCAGCCTCCAGGCCGAAACGGATTAGGCCGCTCGCCGTTTCGGGCTCGACGCGGGTGCTGTGTCGCTTCTCGATCCTGCCCTTGAAACTTCGCGGGACCGGCGCCCCCGTTTTGACGTGGTCGAAGAAGCCGCTCTCGATCAGCAGCGTGCTGGATTCTTGCCGCTCTGGGAAGTTTCCGCGGACCCTCGTGGCGCGGTCTCCTTTCACCAGAGCCACAAGCGTAACAATCGCGTCCGGAGTAATGGTGGTCACGCCTCTCAGGTCAAGGTAGATTGGGCGCTGGTCGAGCATCCGCCGAAAATCGGCGATGAAGGCAGACATCTCATGCGGGTTTTGGGTGATTGAGAAATTCTCCGGTGCTTCGAGGCGGAGCTCGACCGGCTTGCGGGGGCGCCCAATCGCACGGGCTCGCTTGGCAACTACCGTGCTGCGATTTCGCTGGCGGGCATGCAGCTGTGATCGCTGTCGCCGGGCGATGTGGCGTTTCCATTTTCCGCTCGAAAAGAGTTTCTTGCTCATCAGCCCTAGCGTTTAGCGGCAGCCGCGCCCGCCGGGCCGGGTTGAGGTTTTTTAAGATGCGCTCCGACCCCCACAGGGTTGCAATCGGATGCGAAAGGCGACCGGCTCGAGATCCCGTGCCGCGTCGATGCCCACACCTGCCAAGCGCGGCGCGGTCGCCGCCTCGCAGCGCCCGCCGCAGTCAGCCGCCCGCCTAGCATCGTCACAGACCTCCTGCCTTCGCCTTCACTCGGGAGGTATTTTAGTCGTTCGGCCGAGAAATATCCCCCACTTTCTTTTATCTCGTTACGGCCGGGAGCCGGCCTGCCCAAGCGCCAGGGCAATCGCGTGAACCTCGGCCAGGGCCGAGCAGTTGAGCGCGCTAGAGGTCGCACGTAGCGACGATGGGGTGCCGAGTATCGAGGCCGCCCTTTCGTTTGACTGGATCGAGCCGGATGGGTTTGAGGGGGTTGTGCTTGAGGACGGCCAGGTTGTGCGCGGCGGCCTTGGTGCAGGCGCGCATCTGGTCGTCGTTGAGGGCGACGTCGATGCACCAGTGCAGGCGGTTCTCGACGGACCAGCTGGAACGGACGACGCGGGCGATGGCAGGGGCGTTAGCAGTCAGGCTGTTGAAGTTGAGGCGTTGCTCGCGGGTGGTTTTGCCTCCCATGTAGCCACTGGCACCCGCCCTCCTGCGGAGTGTCGCGGCCTGTCGTGCCGCGGGTCACCCCGCGGCGCTCGACCCCGAGTGACGCAAGTTGGGCGTTGCTCGGGTGGGCGCTTGACGCGCCCGCGGTCGCCAAATATGGTAGCCATATATGGTCAAGACCACCGTCTACTTGGAGGCTGAGGCCTACCGCGAACTGAAGCAGCTGGCGCGGGCGCAAGGGCAGGCGCCGGCGGCGTTGATTCGGCAGGCGGTGGCGGAGTTTGCCCGCAGCCAGCGCCGGCGGGGGCTGCCGCGCAGCGTGGGGCGGTACCGCAGCGGCCGCGCCGACCTGGGCGAGCGCAGCGAGGAGTTGCTGCGCGGTCTGGGCGAGGCGTGATCGTGGTCTGCGACACCGGGGCGCTGCTGGCTCTGCTCGACCGCGACGAGCGCCAGCACGCGGCGCTGCTGCGGCTGTATCGCGCCCATCGCGCCGGATGGGTGCTGCCAGCGGCGATCCTGCCGGAGGTGGACTACCTGGTGGCGGCCCACCTCGGCGGGCAGGCGCAGGATGCCTGGCTGGCCGATTTGGCGCAGAGCGCGTTTTCGGTGGACTGGGGTGGGGACGAGGACTTGGCCCGGGCGGGCGAGTTGCATCGGCAGTACCGGGACTTGCAGATGGGCTGGGTGGATGCCTTGGTGATGGCCTGCGCGGAGCGGTTGGGCGCCGGAGCGATTGCAACGCTGGATCTGCGGCATTTCGGCAGCGTGCGGCTGGCGGGGGCGCCGCGCTTGTTGCCGCGGGATGGCTGATGACGGGCGCGCTCGCTGGTGGGCGCGGGCCCCAGCGCGCCTGCGGCGCGCGTCCCGCTTGTGCTCGCGCCGACTTGGGGGCCCCGTGGCCCGCAGTCGGCGCTGCGCGGCTTCGCTGATGGGCCGCTGGGGCCGCGCCGAATTCGTTTCCCGGGGGCGCAGACGCGCCACTGGCGCGTCTGCCCCTGCGGAATTTCGCAGCCTTTCGCGCCGATTTTGCCAGCAGGCAAGGCGGCGCGACCCCCGCGAAGAGCGGGCGCCCGCATGCCGCCGGGCCTTGCCGTGGCATCTTGACGGCGGTCTGGTAGCGCATCATGATGCCTCTATGCGGACCACGGTGACGCTGGACGAGGACGTGGAGCGGCTGCTGCGGGAGGCGATGCACCGCACCCACAAGTCCTTCAAGGAGAGCCTGAACCAGGCGGTGCGGGCGGGCCTTGCGGGTTCGGCGGCGGGGTTGGAGCCGTTTGTGGTGCGGGCGCGGCCGCTGGGGCTGCGGGCCGGGGTGGACCCGGGCCGGCTGAACCAGTTGGGGGACGAGTTGGAGGTGGAGGCGGCAATCGCGCGGATGCGCAGGACCGAGGCGGCCGAGCGGCGGCGGCAGGCGCGGACGGTTGCGCGCCCGGCGCGGCGGAAGCGGTGATCGTCCCCGACGCCAACCTGTTGCTGTACGCCTACAACCAGGATTCACCCTTCCATGAACGCGCGGCGCGCTGGTGGCGCGCGTGTCTGTCCGGGAGCGAGGCGGTGGGCCTAGCCCCGGCGGTGGCGCTCGGCTTCGTGCGCCTGGGCACCCAGGCCCGGGTGTTCCAAGCGCCGCTGACCGTGGGCGAGGCGGCGGAGGTGGTGCGGAGCTGGCTGGCGCGGCCAATGGTGCGGGTGCTGGAGGGCGACCGCGGCAGCGTGGAGCGGGCGTTGGGGCTGCTGGAGGCCTGCGGAACGGCCGGGAACTTGGTCACGGACGCCCAGCTGGCCGCGTTGGCGCTGGAACACCGCGCGGTGATTCACAGCGCCGACGCCGACTTCAGCCGCTTCGCGGGGGTGCGCTGGCGGAACCCGGGGCGCGACTGACGGCGGCGGTTTGCAGGGCATTCTGCAAGTGGGCCAGGTGGTGGCGGCCGTGCCAGGCGTAGAGGGCGAGGACGTCGTCCAGCGTCATCGGGCCCACCTCGGGATGGGTCAAGCCGCGGGCGAAGGCCGAGGGCGGCAGATGGCGCAGCAGTGCGGTCCAGCGCAGGTGCAGGGCCTCGAGCAAATCCAGCGAGGCGGCCACCGGGGTGGCGGCGACGTCGGGCAGCTCCGCCCAGAGCGACTCGTCGAAGGGCTTGATGGTGGGGTGGTCTTCGGTGAGCGCCAGCTTCATGCGCACATAGGCGTTGAGGTGGCTGTCGGGCAGGTGATGGACGACCTGGCGGAGGGTCCAGCCCTGGGGGCGGTACGGGGTCGCAAGCTGCGCCTCGGTGAGCGGCGCGGCTTGGGGTGCGACTAGGGCGCGCACTTGGCCGGGCAGGGCGGCCAAAGCCTCCACCAACTCAGCCCGCCTCTTGGGGGGCAGCGGCCCTAACGGCTGGAAGCGGCCGATGGGGTAGCGCAGGGCGTCGTCCGGCATGGTTTCAGCCTGGGGCATCGCCGCGGGTCATGGTGGCGCGGAGCTCGGCGACCAGCTCGCGGGCGACCTCGCGGGCGCGCTCGGCCTGGTCGGGGGCGAAGGAGATGGCGCCGACGCGGGCGTGGCCGCCGCCGCCGTAGCGCTCGCACAACTGGGCCAGGTTCACCATGTCGGGGATGGTGTGCCAGGGGTTGGAGCCGACCGAGATCTTCATGCGGTACTGGCTGCGGCTGACGCCGATGCTGTAGACGCCTTCGGGGCAGAAGTAATAGGGGACGAACTTGTTGTAGCCCTCCTGCTCGAGGTCGCTGAGGTCGAAGGCGATGACGCCGTCGCGGCACTCCAGGCGGGAGCGGATTAGGTCCATGGAGGCCCAGTGGCGGGCGAGCAGGGGCTGGAGTTCGCGCTGCACGTAGTCGCGCGCGACCAACTCGGCGAGCGGGGCCTGGAGGTAGTCGGGGATCAGGCGCTGCAGCAGCTCGGGGTTGGTGGAGCCCTCGATGGCCAGGGTCAACTGCAGGGCGGGCTGCTGGAGTTCGATGGCCATCTGGGCGGAGGGGAAGTGGGCGCGGTCAATGATGTCGGCCCAGTGGATCAGCTCGGTGAGTGGGGCGGGGTCGAAGCCGAAGTGTTTTTGGCCGACGTCGGCCAGGAACTGGGTGCAGGAGCCGTAGTTGGGGTCGTAGAACTTCTGGCCGCTGCGGTCGAGGCGGAAGTGTTCGGCGTCGGCGGGGGTGAGGAAGGCGCTCTGGTGGTGGTCGAACCACCAGGTGACGCGGGGGTCGGGGCTGTACTTGAAGTCCACAATGGCGTTGTCGTCGCCGCTGAAATCGGCGCCATCGAACAGGCCGGAGGCCTTGTGGGTGAGGCCGGAATAGGCGAAGCGGGCCTCGCCGCGGGCGCTGCGGTAGAGGGCGGTGAAGACCGCCGCCGAGGCGGAGCCGTCAAAGCAGTGGTTGTGGAAAAAGACGCGGACCTGACGCAAAACGCGGCTCCTTGCGGGACCCATTAGGATGCGGGCAGCCGTGGGCTTTGTCAAGCCGGGAGGGGCGGGTTGTAGGGCCGGGGCTTGCCAGCCGGTAGGTAAGCGGGCGGTTGCGTAACATGGAAAGCAGGATGAACTTTGAACTGAGCGACGAACAGCGGGAGTTGCAGCGAACGGTGCGGGAGTTTGCCACGCGCGAGATGGCGCCGCATGTGATGGAGTGGGACGAGGGCCAGGTGTGGCCGGGCGAGGTCTTGCGCCAGTTGGGGGAGATGGGGCTGCTGGGGGTGCTGGTGCCGAGCGAGTACGGCGGCAGCGGGCTGGGCTACGTGGAGTACGCGCTGGCGATCGCGGAGCTGGCGCGGGTGGACGGCAGCATCGGGCTGATCGTGGCGGCGCACAACTCGCTGTGCACCAACCACATTTTGCTGTTTGGCAGCGAGGCGCAGAAGGGCAAGTATTTGCCCAAGCTGGCGCGGGGGGAGTGGATCGGATGCTGGAGCCTGACCGAACCGGAGGCGGGCTCGGATGCGGGCGGCACGCGGACGACGGCGGTGCGGGAGGGGGCGGGCTGGCGGCTGAACGGGGCCAAGACGTTCACCACCAACGGCAACCATGCGCAGGTGTGCGTGGCGATGGCGGTGAGCAACCGCGAGCGGGGCAAGCACGGCATCTCGGCATTTGTGGTGGAGAGCGGCACGCCGGGGTTCCGGCCGGGGAAGAAGGAGAACAAGCTGGGGATGCGGGCCAGCGACACCAGCGAGATCATCTTCGACGAGTGCGTGCTGGGAGCCGACGGGCTGTTGGGGGAGGAGGGGGCCGGGTTTGTGGACGCGATGCAGGTGCTGGACGGGGGGCGGATCAGCATCGCGGCGCTGGGGCTGGGGATGGCGCAGGGGGCCTATGACGCGGCGCGGCGCTACGCCAAGCAGCGCAAGCAGTTTGGCAAGGCGATCGCGGAGTTCCAGGCGATCCAGTGGAAGCTGGCGGACATGGCGACCGAGATCGAGGCGGCGCGGCTGTTGACGCTGGCGGCGGCGTGGCAGAAGGACCAGGGGCAGACGGTGACGCGGGCCTCGGCCATGGCCAAGCTCTATGCCGGCGAGGTGGCGGTGCGGGCGGCCAACGAGTGCGTGCAGATTCATGGCGGCTACGGCTTCATCAAGGACTACCCGGCGGAGAAGTTTTACCGGGACGTGAAGCTGTGCACCATCGGCGAGGGCACCAGCGAGATCCAGCGGCTGGTGATCGCGCGGGAACTGCTGAAAGACTAGCGCGAACTGCTAGGATGCTGGAGATGGAAGAACTTCTCAGCCGGCTGCGGGCGGGAGACGCGCGCGGGCTGGCGCGGGCGATTACCAGCGTGGTGGAGCGCGAGGCGGGGGCGGAGGCGCTGCTGCGCGCCGCCTATCCGCACACCGGGCGCGCGCGCGTGGTGGGGCTGACCGGGCCGCCGGGCTCGGGCAAAAGCACTTTGGTGGATGCGCTGGCGCGGCGCTACCGGGCGGCGGGGGAGACGGTGGGGATCGTGGCGGTGGACCCGACCAGCCCGTTCACCGGAGGGGCGATCCTGGGCGACCGCATCCGCATGCAGGCGCACCACAACGATGCGGGGATCTTCATCCGCAGCCTGGCGACGCGGGGGGCGCTGGGGGGGCTGGCGCAGGCGGCGAGCGAGGTGGTGGCGCTGCTGGATGCCAGCGGCAAGGACCGCATTTTGGTGGAGACGGTGGGGGTGGGGCAGGACGAGGTGGATATCATCCAGCTCGCCGACGTCACCGTGGTGGTGCTGGTGCCGGGGATGGGGGACGAGGTGCAGGCGATCAAGGCGGGGCTGATGGAGATCGCCGACGTGTTTGTGATCAACAAGTCGGACCGGGGGCCGGAGCGGCTGGAGCAGGAGATCCAGGCGATGCTGGCGCTGGCGCCGGCGGCCGGGGGCGAGGCCTGGCGGCCGCCAATCGTGAAGACGGTGGCGACCAGCGGGGAGGGGGTGGACAGCCTGCAGGCGGCGATCGCGCAGCGCTTGGCGTGGCTGGAGGGCCACGGCGGGCTGGTGGGCCACCGGGCGCAGCAGTGGCGGCAGCGGCTGCGGCAGTTGGCGCGCGACCGGCTGGCGGAGCGGCTGCTGGCGCCGCTGCTGACCGAGGAGCGGCTGGCGCAGGCGGCGGAGGCGATTGCCGGGCAGGGGGCGGACCCCTATAGCGCGGTGGACGCGATGATCGAGCGGGCGATCGTGGCGCAGCGCTAATCCTGTATTCTGTATGCTTGTGTCTCCCGACCTGGACCATCTGGGCATCGCGGTGCGCGACCTAGAGGCGGCCTGCCGCTTCTACGCCGCGCTGGGATTTGCGGTGGAGGGCACCGAAGAGGTGGCGCACGAGCAGGTGCGGGTGGCGATGCTGCCGCTGGGCGCGGGGCCGGGACGGATCGAGCTGTTGCAGCCGACGGCGGCGGATTCGGCGGTGGGGCGGTTTTTGGCGAAGCGGGGCGAGGGCCTGCACCATGTGGCGCTGCGGGTACCCGACCTGGCGGCGGCGGTGGGGCGGCTGAAGGCGCAGGGGACGCGGTTGGTGAAGGAAGAGATTCAGGTGGGCGCGGGCGGACACCGCTATGTGTTTGTGCACCCGGCAAGCGCCGGCGGGGTGCTGGTGGAGTTGGTCGAGGCCAAACCCTAAGCGGAGCGATCCAGACGACGAGCGGAGCGATCCTGTGATGAGCGGAGCGATGCAGACGATGAGCGAGGCGATCCCCATTGGGATTATGGGCGGCAGCGGGCTGTACGCGATGCCGGGGTTGAGCGAGGTGGAGGAGCGGAGGGTCGAGACCCCCTACGGGGCGCCGAGCGACGCGCTGGTGGTGGGGCGGCTGGAGGGGGCGCGGGTGGCATTCCTGAGCCGCCACGGGCGCGGCCACCGGCTGAGCCCGAGCGAGGTGCCCTACCGCGCCAATGTGTATGCCATGAAGGTGCTGGGGGTGGAGCAGATCATCTCGCTGTCGGCGGTGGGGTCGCTCAAGGAGGAGCATCGGCCGCTGGATTTTGTGCTGCCCGACCAGTTCATTGACCGCACCCAGCACCGCGTGGCCACCTTTTTTGGCGACGGGCTGGTGGCGCACGTGGGCTTTGCCGAGCCCACCTGCGGGCGGCTGCGGGCGATCGTGGCGGCGGCGGGGGCGGCGGCGGGGGTGGCGGTGCGCACCGGCGGGACCTACGTGAACATGGAGGGCCCGGCGTTCTCCACCCGCGCGGAGTCGAACCTGTACCGTTCTTGGGGCGCGGACGTGATCGGCATGACCAACCTGACCGAAGCCAAGCTGGCGCGGGAGGCGGAGATCTGCTACGCCACGGTGGCGATGGTGACCGACTACGACTGCTGGCACCCGGGGCACGAGGCGGTGACGGTGAGCGAGATCGTGGCCAACCTGGGCAAGAACGCGGCCCAGGCGGCGGCGGTGGTGGGGCAGGCGGTGAAGCGGCTGGGGGGCGGGGGCGAGCGCGGCTGCGGCTGCGGGTCGGCGCTGCGGCACGCGCTCATTACCGACCCCAAGCTGGTGCCGGCGGCGACGCGGGAACGGCTGGGGCCGCTGATCGGCAAGTATTTCTCCTGAAGCTTGAAGGCTGGAACCTAACTCTATGTCACTCCTTGTGGTTGGCTCGGTCGCTTTTGATGACATCACCACGCCCTTGGGGCGGGCGCCGCGGGTGCTGGGGGGCTCGGGGACGTACTTCGCGCTGGCGGCCTCGTTCTTCACCGCGGTGCGGGTGGTGGGGGTGGTGGGGGAGGACTTCTCCGCCGCCGACGAGGCGGTGTTCGGCAACCGGGGGATTGATGTCCGGGGGCTGGAGCGGGCGGCGGGCAAGTCGTTTTTCTGGGCGGGCGAATATGAGGCCAACCCCAACATCCGGCACACGCGGAAGACGGAGCTGAACGTGTTCGAGCACTTCGCGCCCAAGCTGCCGGCGGAGTACCTGGACTCGGAGTACCTGTTCCTGGGCAACATCGCGCCGGCGCTGCAGTGCCAGGTGCGGGACCAGATGGGGCCGCGGGTGAAGCTGGTGGGCGGGGACACGATGAACTTCTGGATCACCGGGCAGCCGGAGGAGGTGAAGCGCTTCCTGTCGCGGCTGCACGTGCTCACCATCAACGACTCGGAGGCGCATCTGCTGACCGGGGAGCACAACCTGCACCGGGCGGCGCGGGCGATTCTGGAGCAGGGGCCGGGGGCGGTGGTGATCAAGCGGGGCGAGCACGGGGCGACGCTGTACAGCCACAGCCAGTACTTTGGCGTGCCGGGCTATCCGCTGGAGGACGTGGTTGACCCGACCGGGGCGGGCGACGCGTTTGCCGGGGGAATGATCGGCTACCTGGCGCGGCAGGGGGCGTGGGACGACATGACGCTGCGGCGGGCGGTGGTGTACGGATCGGTGATGGGCAGCTTTGCCTGCGAACAGTTTGGGGTGGGGCGGTTGACCGAACTCACCCCGACGGAGGTGGAGGCGCGCTACCAGGAGTTTGTGGCCCTGAGCCGGTTCGAGGCGTGAAGGCGGAGGCGGAGGGGCGCGGGGGGGCGGCGTTCGCGCTGCTGGCGCTGGCGGCGGGCGGGGGCACCTTGCTGTGGGCGCTGGCGCGGGGGCGGGTGCTGCTGTATGGCGATGCCACCGCGCACTTGGCGATCGCGCGGCGAATGGTGGACTCGGCCACGCCGGGGCTGTCGCAGTGGGGGACGGTGTGGCTGCCACTGCCGCACCTGCTGATGGCGCTGACGGTGTGGCACACCGCCTGGTGGCGCAATGGGGTGGCGGGGGCGCTGCCGGCGGTGGCGGCGCTGGGGCTGGCCACCTGGTTGTTGCACCGCATCGTATCGCGGCACTGGGGAGCGGGGGCGGCGGGGTGGGCGGCGGCGTTTTTTTGCCTCAACCCGTCGCTGCTCTACCTGTCGGCGGTGCCGATGACCGAGTCGGTATACCTGGCGGCGTTCCTGGGATTGGTGGACGCCTGCAGCCGGTATGCGGTGCGGCCCGACCGGCGCATCGCCTGGCAGGCGGGGGCATGGGGGCTGGCGGGGAGCCTGTGCCGGTACGACGGCTGGTTTGTGCTGCCGTTCGCGCTGGGGGCCCTGCTGTGGGCGGGGGGCAGGGGGCGCTCCGATCTCGCCAACCGGCAGGGGGGCGGCTTCGGAGCGGGCTGGGGGGGCGCGTGGGGGGCGACCTGGCGGTTTTGCCTGGTGTCGGGGGCGGGGCCGGTGCTGTGGCTGGTGTACAACGGGTGGTACTTGGACGACCCGCTGGCGTTTGCGCGGGGACCGTACTCGGCGCGGCAGATCTATTTGAACGCCTTGCGGCACGGCGGGGCGCGCTATCCGGGCGACCATGCGCTGGGGCTGGCAGCGCTCTATTTCATGAAGGCGGTGGTGCTGACGTGCGGGGCGCCGCTGCTGGCGGTGGGGCTGCTGGGGCTGCTGGGCTGGCGGTGGTGGCGGAGGCAGGCGGCGGCGTGGCTGCTGCTGTTGCCGCTGCCCTGGTACCTGTGGGCGATGTGGACGGGGAACGTGCCGATCTTTGTGCCGCAGTACTGGCCGCACGGCTACTACAACGTGCGCTACGGGGCGCAACTGCTGCCGGCGGTGGCGGCGTTTTCGGGGATGGCGGTGGCGGGGCTATGGCGCGGCGTGGGGCGGCTAACGCTGCCGGCGGCATGGCGGGCGCGGACGGGGGCGGCGCTGGGGGTGGCGCTGCTGTGCGGCGGGGGGTATGTGGGCATGCTGGCGGGAGGCGGGCCCATCGCCTATGCCGAGGCGGTGCACAATGCGCCGGCGCGGCTGGCGATGGAGCACGCGCTGGCGCGGACGCTGGCGGCACGGCGGCCGGGGGAGCGCATCTTGATGTACTACGGCGATTATCCGGGAGCACTGGCCGACGACGGCATCGCGGTGCGGGAGGTGGTGCAGGAGAGCAACTTCCTGCTCTGGCAGGACGCGCTGTTCGCGCCCCAAAAGCACGTAGACTGGGTGGTGGCGGAGGCGGACGGGCCGGTGGCCAAGCTGGTCAACCGGCGGGATTTGAGCGAGTATTTCCATGCGGTGGCGACGCTGCGGGTGGCCACCCAACCCACCATCGAGGTCTATCGGCGCAATGAACCCTGAGGGCAGCATTCGCTTTGTGAAGGCCGAGGCCAACGGCAACGATTTTCTGATCGTGGACGCGGCGGCGGTGGGGGCGGAGCAGCGCAGCGCCTTCGCGCGCCAGATCTGCGACCGGCACCTGGGGGTGGGGGCGGACGGGGTGGAGTTCGTCCAGCCGGTGGGGGCGGGCTTCGACTTGGCGCTCTACAACGCCGACGGGGGCGAGGCCGAGATCAGCGGCAACGGGACGCGCTGCGTGGCGGCGTTCTATGCCATGCACGGCTTCCGGCAGGGGACGCTCCACACCGGGGCGGGGGAGCGGCCGGCGCAGGTGCTGGACGGCAGCGGGCAGCGCTGGACGATCGAGATCGACCTGGGGGCGCCGCGGCTGGCGGAGACGGTGCGGCTGGCGGTGGCGGGGGGCGAGGTCGAGGCCAGCGTGCTCTCCATGGGCAACCCGCAGTGCGTGGTGTTTGTGCCGGAGTTTGGCGCGGACTGGGAGGCGCGGGGGGCCGCGCTGGAGCGGCACCCGCATTTTCCGCAGCGCACCAATGTGGAGTTCGTGCGGGTGGTGGACCGGCATCACCTGGAGGTGCGGATCTTTGAACGCGGGGTGGGGCCGACCCATTCGAGCGGCACCGGGAGCGGGGCGGCGGCGGTGGCGGCGATCGCCAGCGGGCGGGCGGATTCGCCGGTGGAGGTGGCGACGCCGGGCGGGCGGCAGCGGGTGAGCTGGACGGGGGGAGAGGGGCAGGTGAAGCTGGTGGGGCCGGCGCGGATCGTGGCGGAGGGCGTGTATTTCTGGCGCGGGGTATGATGCGATCGCTCTTGGTGTGGCTGTTCACCTGGCTGTTCATGATCGCCGCCGGGGTGGTGGCGCTGCCCTGGCTGTGGATCACCGGGCGGCTGGAGCTGGCCTATGGCTTGGCGCGGGTGGGGGTGCGGGGGCTGCTGTGGCTGGCCGGGGTGGAGGTGGTGGTGGTGGGGCGGGAACTGCTGCCCGCCGACGGCCCGCGCCTGTATATGGCCAACCACCAGAGCAACCTGGACCCGCCCATCCTGATCGCCTACTTGCCCGGCAACATCGCCTTCCTGGCCAAGCAGGAGCTGTTCTCGGTGCCGGTGCTGGGGTGGGTGCTGAAGGCGGGCGATCTGGTGCCGGTGGAGCGCGGCAACCGCGCCGCGGCGCAGCGGAACATAGCGCGGGCGGCGGAGGCGGCGCGGGGGGGGCGGCCGTTCTTGGTGTTTCCCGAGGGCACGCGGTCGCCGGACGGGCGGCTGCTGGAGTTCAAGAAGGGCGTGTTCTATCTGGCGGAAGAGGCCGGGGTGCCGGTGGTGCCGATCACGCTGGCCGGGACCGGGGCGCGGATGCCGCGGGGAGCGCTGCGGATTCGTCCGGGGAAGGTGGAGGTGAGGATCCATGCGCCGCTGCCGCCGGAGGCGTGGGCGGGGGCGGCGGAGCCGCGGGGGGAGTGCGCGCGGCTGGTGCGGGAGGCCATGAGGGAATAGGGAACATTCCGCACGCCTCCGCCCGCTGGCGGGCGCGCGCCTTGCCGGCGCGGCTGCCCGCCCTTTCGCGGCGGAGGGGGTGAAGGATGCGGGCTAGCAGGGGCCGGCGGAGCAGGCGCTGTCGTGCATCGAGATGACCAAACTTCCCGCCCCGGGCGAATCGGAGTGGATATCATCGCCGGGGCCGCCGCCGTTGCGCACGATGGTGTCCATGCCGAAGGTGATCTGGAAGGCGTTGTCAATGCCCAGTTGGCTGTTGTCGCTGATGAAGTTGTTGGTGAGGTGGGCGATGGTAAGGTTGCGGACGCCGACCAGATTGCCGGTGATGCGGTTGCCGGTGAGGAGCACGCCCTCTTCGGGGGACACGGAACCGGTGAAGTTGGGGTTCATGACCTGCACGCCGAAGCGCTGATTGTCCTGCAGAATGCTGTCTTCGACCGTGCCCGAGACCATGTCAATGCCATCGTTGCACAACATGACTTGGAGTTGCCGCGCGGTGACGCCCCCCGGGATGGTGCCGGCGTGCAAGCCGACCTGAAAGCCGCCGATGATGCCGTTGCGGACGGTCACGTAGACGCCGCTGATGTTGATGCCGGTCGCGCCCGCACCGGGCCCGGGGCCACCGATCGAGAAGCCATTGAGGTCGAGGGTGACTTCATTGGTGTCGATCTCAACGCCGTCGGTGCCGGCGGGAACGTCCAGGTTGCCGGCCAAGCGATAACTGCCGGAATGGCAGATGCGGACGGGGAACGAGTGCGTGGTGCCGCAGCCCGGCAGGCCGTTGAGGATGGTGGCTTGGTTGATGAGCACCACGCCGTCCACGGCGAAGGCGGCGGGCGCCCAGGCCAAGAGCAGAGCGGCGGGGAGCAGGGCGGAGAGTAAGCGGAACCAGCGAGCCATGGGTGAGTCCTCCGCCAGATATAATATCAGCAAACAGCGGGAGGGCTATCCCGGGGGCCAGGCCAGGGGGCGGCCGCCTAACAGGTGGAGGTGGAGGTGGAACACGCTCTGGCCGGCGTCGGGGCCGACGTTGAGGACGGTGCGGTAGCCGCGGTCGAGGCCGCGGCGGCGGGCGAGTTCGGCGGCCTGGAGTTGGAGGTAGCCGAGCAGGCTCTCGTCGGCGGCGGAGGCTTCGGCCAGGCCGGCGAGGTGGCGCTTGGGCAGCAGCAGGATGTGGGTGGGGGCGCCGGGGCGGATGTCCTCGCAGGCGAAGACGCGGTCGTCTTCAAAGACCTTGCGCGAGGGGATTTCGCCGGCGATGATGCGGCAGAAGAGGCAGTCAGGCATGGGCGAGCTCGACCGGGCTAGTTGCCGCTGGCGGCGCCGGTTTTGTAGGGGGCTTTGAGGTACTGGCGGGCAAGTTCCTGGGCGCCGTTGGTGTCGTCGTGGGTGGCGATGGCGAGCTGGTACTCGTTGAGGGCGCGGTTGCGCTGGCCGGTGAGGTCGAAGATTTTGCCCAACTGGATGTGGCTCCAGACGGCGATCCAGTCGGGGATGAGATCGCCGTTCATGGCCTGGCGGTACTCGTCGGCGGCGTTCTGCCAGTTTTGCTCTTGATAGTAGGCCTCGGCCAGGCGGTAGTGGGCGAGCGAGCTGATGGGGTTGAGGACGAGGGCGGCCTGGTATTGCTTGATGGCGCCGGGGAAGTCGCCGGCGGCGACGAGGTTGTCGCCGCGGGAGAGGTCCACGCGCAGCTTGAGCGCGGGGCTGGACTTGAGGATCCAGTTGCTGGGGTCAATGGTGATCTTCTGGGGGCGGCCGGAGGTGTCGATGCTGAAGCTGCTGTCGCTGCCGGAGACGGCGACGGTGCGGGTCTCGGTGCCGCTGTCGGTGGAGACGCTGACCTGGACGGGCATGTTGAACAGGTCGAGGTTCTGCTGGATCTTGCCGGTGACGCGGTAGCCGCCGGCTTGCAGGCGGTAGACGGTGTACTGATTTTGGAAGGTGGGCACGGAGGTGCCCTGGTACCACTGGCTGAAGAAGCTGCGCAGGTCGGCGTGGGTATCTTTTTCCAGGGCCTGCTGGAACTGGGCGGTGGAGACGGACTTCCAGGCGTTGGCGTTGATGAAGTCGCGCAGGGCGTTGTTGAAGGGCTGGTCGCCGAGCTGCCAGCGCAGCATGTGGAAGAGCATGGCGCCCTTGTCGTAGTTGAGGTCCTGGAACTGGGGGCTGAAGACGTAGAGTTGGCGGGAGTTGACCAGGGCGGTGTCGGGGTAGCTCAGGGCGCCGATCTCGAGCTCGGTGACGAGGTCCTTCCAGGCGGCCTGGCCCTGGGTGTGCTCGATGTAGAGGGCCTCGCTGAAGCGGGCGGCGCCGTACTGCAGCCAGGCGTCATCGAGGCTGGCGGGGCTGAGCATGACGCCGAACCATTGCTGGGCGATCTCGTCCACCAGCAGGTTGACGTCCACCGAGCTGCCGATGCTCGATTTGGAGAGCACGATCAGGCCGGGGGAGCTGAAGGAGGGCAGGGCGTCGGCGGGGAGTTCGACGAATTGCAGGGCGGGGACGGGCGGGGTGCCGAAGGTGCCGGTGAGGAAGGTATAGATGTCGCTGGCGGCGGCGGCATATTTGGCGGTGAGGGCAGCGGGGACGTCGGGGCTGAAGTAGAAGCTGGTGTTGAGGCCGGCGTTGGCGAAGTTCTGGGGCTGGAGCGGGGTGACGATCACGCTGCCGGGGAAGCTGGCCTGGGTTTGGGTGAAGCGGTAGCCGACCTGGCCGTTGGGCTGGGGCGAGGTGGTGGCGGAGCCGCTGGCGATCATGGCCATGCTGGCGGGCAGGGTGGAGGTGATGGTGGCGGTGAAGCGGTCGGTGCCGTAGCCGGACAGGGGGAACCATTCGCCGGGGTAGAGGAGGAAGGCGCCGTCGGGGCCGACGTAGGCGGTGCGGATGCCGCTGATGGGGCTGAGATTGGCGTCGGCGAGGGGGCCGGCGTAATGGAAGGTCAGTTGGGCGGGGGTGTCGGGGGCGAGGGGGCCGTTGAAGGTAACGATGACCTGGTCGAGCTGGCGGAGCTGGGCGAGGCTGTCGCCAGCGGCGTCGGTGACGGCGGCGACTTGCAGGTTCTGGTTGAGGTGGAAGGCGGCGCTGGAGATGGGGGTGCGGGGCAGCAGGGTGAGCTGGGCGGTGGCCTCCAGCTGGTGGGCGGGGAAGTTGAAGCTGAGGTTGAGGTCGTAGTGGGTGATGGTGAAGGGGGCGAGCGGGGCGGTGGGGAGGACCGCGGCTGGGGCGGCGGCTTGGGGCTTGGGCTGGGCGCCGATGACGGGCGGGGGCGGGAGGGTCTGGGCGGCGGCGGCGCCCGCCAGCGCCAGAAGCAGGGCGAATGCACCGAGGCGAGACATATTCATATCGAGTATAGACGAGCGGCGGCGGGAGCCGGGGTACCGGGCGAGGGTGGAAGGTGGAGGGTCGCGGCGACCTCGGCGGCGGCGCGGGCGATGGCGCCGGGGGGGCCGAGGCGGAGGCGGACTTGGGCGAGGTCGGCGAGCATTTGGCGGCGCTCGGCGGTGTCGGGGAGGAGGCGTTGGGCCCAGGCGAGCAGGGCGGCGGGGTGGAGGTCGGCCTGGAGGAGTTCGGGCACCACGGCGCGCTCGGCGATGAGGTTGACCATGGCGACGTGGGGGGTGCGGACGAGGCGGCGGCCGAGGCGGTAGGAGAGCGGGGAGAGGCGGTAGACGACCACCATGGGGGTGGCGAGCAGGGCGGTCTCGACGGTGGCGGTGCCGCTGGCGACGAAGGCGAGGCGGGCGTGGGCGAGGGCGGGGTAGAGCTCGGCGGCGGGGACGAGGTGGAGGAAGGGGGCCAGGGCCGGGGGCAGGGCGGCGGCGATGGCGGCGGCGGAGAGGTGGGGAGCGACCGGCAAGACAAATTCGGGCGGGGGGGCGGCGGAGGCTTGGCGCAACTGCGCGGCGGCGGCGAGCAGGACGGGGAGGTGGAAATCGAGCTCGCGCTGGCGGCTGCCGGGGAGCAGGGCGATGAGCTCGGCGGCGGGGGCGGCGCCGAGGCGGGCGCGCCAGGCGGGGGCGGAGGGAAGGGAGGCGCGGGCGCGCTCGACCCGCTCGACCAAGGGGTGGCCGACGGAGGCGACCTCCAGGCCCTGGCGGGCGTAGAAGGCCTGCTCGAAGGGGAAAATGCAGATCATGCGGGCGACATCGCGGCGGATGAGCTTGACCCGGCGGCGGCGCCAGGCCCAGATCTGGGGACTGACGAAGTAGACCACCGGGATGGAAGCGGCGCGGGCGGCGGCGGCGAGGCGGAGGTTGAAGTCGGGGAAGTCCACCAGGATCAGCCCGCGGGGACGGCGCTGGAGCAGGGCCTGGCGGAGGCGGCGCCAGAGGCGGTGGAGGCGGGGCAGGTGGGCGAGAACCTCGACCAGGCCCATCACCGCGAGCTCGGAGGAGGAGACCAGCAGCTCACAGCCGGCGGCGGCCATGCGCTCGCCGCCGCAGCCGAAGAAGCGCAAGGGGGGATGGAGCTGGCGCAGGGCGGCGATGAGCTCGGCGGCGTGGGCGTCGCCGGAGGCCTCGCCGGCCACGATCATGATCTCTGGGGAAGCCAAGTCCATGGGCACTTAGCCTATTCTAGAGGGCAGGGAGGTTGGCATGGTGCGCACAAGCTGGCTGATCGGCGCGCTGGCGGCGGTGGTTCCCTGGGGGCTGGCGGCGCAGGGGGTGGCGCGGCCGGCGGCTGCGGCGGGCACGGTCGAGGTTTCGGCGCAGGGGGAGTACCATGCCCCGCCGGACACGGCGGTGGTGCGGATGGAGATCCGGGGGCAGAACGCGGCGCTGGCGGCGGCCTATGCGCAAGCCCGGGCGCAGGCGGAGCAGGTGCGCCGCCTGCTGCAGCAGCAGGGCTTCGCCGCGGCGCAGGCGCACTGGAGCGGCTACCAGGCGCAGCCCAACATTGACTACAAGACGCAGCGGGTGAAGGACTATACGGTGAGCGAGACGCTGCGGCTGGAGGTGGGCGATTTCAGCAAGATCGGGCCGCTGGTGGACGCCGCCGGGGAGGCGGGGCTGAACGCGCTGCGCGGGGTGAGCTTCGAGCTGAAGAACATGGATGCGGCCAAGGCGGCGGCGATCGGAGACGGCTACCGGCGGGCGGCGGCAGAGGCGGAGGCGCTGGCACGCGCCGCCGGGCGGCAGTTGGCGGGGCTGGAGCGGGCGACGGTGGACGTGGCCACGCCCGCGCCGCGGCCGATCCTCTATGCCATGGCGGCGCAGCGGATGGAGGCGCCCCCGCCGACCGAGTCGTTCACGCCGCAAACCATCACCGTGACGGCGAACATCCATGCCGTGTTCCGGCTGAAGCCGTGACGCGCCGGCTCAGCATCGTGATCCCGAGCTGGAACGGGCGGGAGCTGCTGCAGCGGTTTTTGCCCTCGGTGATGGTGGCGGCGGGCGAGAGCGAGGTGGTGATCTCCGACGATGGCTCCAGCGACGGCACGGCGGCATGGCTGGAGCAGGCGTATCCGCAGGCGCGCTGCGTGGCGAGCGCGGCCAACCGGGGATTTGCGCCGGCGGCGCACGCCGGCATCGAGGCGGCCAGGGGCGAGATCGTGGTGCTGCTCAACAACGACCTGGAGGTGGCGCCGGACTGCCTGGGAGCAGTGGCGGAATGGTTTGAGGATGGCACCCTCTTTGGGGTGACGTTTCGGGCGTACGATCTGCCGGAGCGGACGTTTGCCACGGGGGGGAAGCTGGGGCGGTGGCGGCGGGGCTTTTGGGAGACGTGGCGGAATTACGAGGCGGGGGCGGGCGGGGGGCGGGACGAGAGCTTCATGCTGGTGGGGGGATTTTGTGCCTTTCGGCGGCAGGCGTATTTGGAGATGGGGGGCCTGGACCCGATTTTTGCGCCCTATTACAGCGAAGACCTGGATCTCTCCTACCGGGCGCGCAAGCGGGGATGGCGGTTGGGGTATGAGCCGCGGGCGAAGGTCTATCACGCGCGCAGCTCGTCGGTGAACCGGCACCGCGGGCGGTTCCGTCGGCAGGCGGTGATCGAGCGCAACCGGCTGCTGTTCCACTGGCGGAACTTGGACGGGGGGCGGCTGGCGCGGCACCTGCTCTGGGCGCACGCGCTGTTGGCGCAGAACCTGCTGAAGGGGAATTGGGCCTACCACGCCGGCTACGCACAGGCGCTGGCGCGGGTGGGAGCAGTGCGGCGGTTCCGGCGGGAGGAGCGGGGGCATTGGTTGTGCCGGGATGCCGAATTGGAGCTGGCGAGCGGGGAAACATCTCTGGCCGCGGCGGCATCTCCCGGGCAGGAGCGCATATGAAGAAGTGGATCTTGCCGACGCTGGCGGTGGGGGGGGTAGTGTTTCTCATGACCCGGCCGGGGCGGGAACTGCAGGAGCAGATCAGCGACAACGTCGGCGACTGGGTGGAGGGGGCGGTCCGCTCCAGCCATCGGCTGCAGCAGACGCTGACGCAGGTGCAGAAGGCGCTGGATCGCTTCAGCCGGACGCTGGAGAAGGTCGCCTAGCGACCCTGCCCAAGGTCGCCGGGCCAGCGCAGCGACAGCATGCCGCCAACGCGCTATGATCAATGCAAGCCGATGCATGGACGCGGGCGAGCATGGGGTCGGGGCGTCTTTAGTTGGGTGCTCAACCTGACGCTGGCGGTGGTCATCGCCTTTTGCCTGGTGTTGTTTGTGTTCGAGCCGGTGCGGGTGGAGGGCTTCAGCATGATGCCCCGGCTGCACAACAACGAGCGGCTGTTCATTGACAAGGTCGCCTTCGACTTTCAACCGATTCGGCGGGGGGATGTGGTGGTGTTTCACTATCCCCGCGATCCCACCCAGAGCTTCATCAAGCGAATCATCGGCCTGCCGGGCGACCACATTGTGATTTGGGGAGGGACGGTCTACGTAAACGGCAAGCGGCTGGTCGAGCCGTACGTGCCGGCGGGGTTCCAAGACTACGCCGACTACCCGGAGGTGACGGTGCCGAAGGGGGAGTATTACGTCTTGGGGGATCACCGCAACAGCTCGAACGACAGCCGCTTCTGGGGCTGCCTGCCGGCCCAGAATATATTCGGGCGGGCGGTGTTCGCCTACTGGCCGGTGGGCGAGATGGGACTGATCCACTAGGAGCGGAGAAATTAGCTAGGCCAGCGCCTGGGCGAGATCGGCTTCGAGATCTTCGGGATCTTCCAACCCCACGGAGAGGCGGACCATGCCGTCGGTGAGGCCGATGGCGGCGCGGCCGTCGGGGCCGAGGGCGGCGTGGGTCATGGTGGCGGGGTGGGAGATCAGGGACTCGACGCCGCCGAGGCTCTCGGCCAAGCAGAAGACGCGGACGCGGCGGAGGAGGTGGTTGGCGCGCTCGAGCGAGCCGGTCTCAATGGTGATCATCGAGCCAAAGCCGGACATTTGGCGCTGGGCGAGGGCGTGCTGGGGATGCTGGACGAGGCCGGGGTAGTAAACGGCGCGGACGGCGGGGTGCGGGGCGAGCCAGGCGGCGATGCGGCGTCCGCTGGCGTCGTGCTGGCGCATGCGGACGGCCAGGGTCTTGACGCCGCGCAGGATCAGGAAACATTCGAAGGGGCTGAGGATGGCGCCGATTGATTTTTGCAGGAAGCGCAGATCGTCGGCCTGCTGGTCGGTGTTGGCAACGACCACGCCGCCGAGGCCGTCGCTGTGGCCATTGAGGAACTTGGTGGTGGAGTGGACCACCAGATCGGCGCCCAGGGCGAGGGGGCGCTGAAAGTAGGGGCTCATAAAGGTGTTGTCCACCACCAGTTCGGCGCCGTGGCGGTGGGCGATGGCGGCGCAGGCCTGGAGGTCGCAGAGCTCCATCAGCGGGTTGGTGGGGGTCTCGACGAAGAGCAGGCGGGTGGCGGGCTCGAAGGCGCGCTCGATGAGCTCGGGCAGGCGGGTGTCCACGTAGGTGAAGCGGAGGCCGAAGCGGCTGAGGACTTGGTTGAACAGGCGTGGGGTGCCGCCGTAAACGTTGCGGCCGCAGACGACGTGGTCGCCGGCGGAGAGGCGGGTCAAAACGGCCTGGATGGCGGCCATGCCGCTGGCGAAGACGTGGGCGGAGCGGCCGGCCTCGAGCGCGGCCAAGCTGGTTTCGAGCGCGTCGCGGGTGGGGTTGCTGACGCGGGAGTACTCGTAGCCTTTGTTTTTGCCGATCTCCTCTTGGACGTAGGTGGAGGTGGCGTAGATGGGGACGTTGACGGCGCCGGTGAGGGGATCGGGGGCTTGGCCGGCGTGAATGGCGAGGGTGGAGAAACCAGGTTGGGGGCTCATAGGCGTAGCGAGGCGGGCGTGGCGAGGCGGCGGGCCCCTATAATTGTAGCTGTTCATGTTCAGCTCTGCATGGCGACAACGCGGGGCGGCAATTGCGGCGGGCCTGCTGCTGGGAGTGGGCGCGGTGGCGCAGGGGCGCGCGCTGGGGCAGCCGAGCTGCCTGGTGCTGCCGTTTGCCAACCATTCGGGCGACGCCAGCCTGGACTGGATGGGGGAGAGCTTCGTGGTGGCGCTGCGGCAGGCGCTGGAGCCGACGCCGGTGGAGGTGTTGAGCCGGCGGGAACGGGCACAGGCGCGGCGCCTGGTGGGGGCGCCGGCCGGGGTGGAGTTGAGCCACGCCACCATGATCGGGATGGCGCAGGCGGCGGACGCGGATTGGGTGGTGGCGGGCAGCTATGACTACGATGGCAGCCAACTGCGGATGACGGGATGGGTGCTGGATCTGCGCCACGAGCACCTGGAGCCGCTGATCGAGGAGAGCGGAGGGCTGCAACAGTTGGAGACGCTGCAGGCGGCGCTGGGCGAGGCGGTGCGGCGGGAGGTGGCGCCGGGGACGGCGGCGGCGGCGGCGACGGCGGCGCTGCCGCTTTCGGCGTACGAGGAGTATGTGCGGGCCCGCACTGCGACGGGAGCGGCGGCGCAGATTGCCGACCTGGAGGTGGCGGCGCACCTGGCGCCCCAGGACGGGCGGGTGCTGCTGGCGCTGGGGCAGGCCTATCTGCGGGCCGGGCAGGACCAGGAGGCGCTGGCGTGGCTGCAGCGGGTGGGGCGGGAGACGCCGCAAGCGGCGACGGCGCAGTTCGAAGCCGGAGTGGCGGCGTATCGGCTGGAGGATTATCCCAAGGCGGTGGAACTGTTCCAGGGGCTGGCGCGCCGGCTGCCGCTGCCGGCGGTGGTGCAGGATCTGGGTTTGGCGCGCGCGGGGGCGCGGCATGAGACCGTGACCGGCAAGCTGGACACCGACTTTGCGGCGGAAGGGTTCCGCGAACTGGCGAGCGTGGTGGCGGAGGTGCAACAGGCCAAGGAGCGGGAGCTGGGGCCGCGGGAGCGGGTGCGGGAAGAACTGCAGCAGGGCCAGCGGCTGCAGGCGCAGGGGGGGCTGGAGGCGGCGGCGCAGGCCTACCAGGCGGTGATCGCGCAGGCGGGGCGGGAGCAGGCGGCGGAACTGGCGGCGGCGCACGCCGGGCTGGGGGAGATTTGGGAGGCACGGCACGACCGGGCGCAGGCGGAGAAGGAGGCGGTGGCGGCACTGGCGGCGGATCCGAACAGCGCCCGCGCGCGGGCGCTGCAGAAGCAACTGGGAGGGCTGCATGAGTAGGCACTGGGGCCCGTGGCTGAAGGTGGCGGGGGCGTTGGCGCTGCTGGCGGGGGCGGCGGGGGCGCGGACGGCGGCGCCGGCGGCGGGGACGGTGGAGATCATCCGGCTGGACGACACCGTCAACACGGTGAGCGCCGAGTACGTGACGCGCGGGCTGGACGATGCCGCGCGGCGGGGGGCGCGGGCGGTGGTGCTGGTGCTGAACACGCCGGGCGGGCTGGACACCGCCATGCGGACGATCATCCAGAAGATTTTTGCCTCGCCGGTGCCGGTGGTGGGGTTCGTGGCGCCGAGCGGAGCGCGGGCGGCGTCGGCGGGGTTCTATATCCTGCTGAGCTGCGATGTGGCGGCGATGGCGCCGGGGACCAACACCGGGGCGGCGCACCCGGTGCTCTTGGGGGGCACGCCCGACAAGATCGAGGCGGCCAAGATGCAGAGCGACGCGGCGGCGTTCATCCGCACCATCGCCACCCAGCGCCACCGTGACGTGGACTTGGCGCAGAAGGGGGTGGTGGAGAGCGAATCGTTCACCGAGCAGGAGGCGCTGGCGGGGCATTTGATTGACCTGACCGCACCCAACTTGGATGGGCTGCTGGCGGCGTTGCAGGGGCGGGAGGTGACGCGGCTCAACGGGGCGCAGCAGACGCTGCAGGTGGCGGGGGCGGGGCGGGTGGAGTATGCCATGAGCCTGCGCGAGCGGGTGCTGGACATGGACCCCAGCCTGGCGTTCGTGCTGCTGGCGATCGGGGGGCTGCTGCTGTACGTGGAGTTCACCCATCCGGGGATGGTGGCGCCGGGAGTGGCGGGGCTGATCCTGGTGGCGGTGGCGGTGTTTGCCCTGTCGCTGCTGCCGATTGACTGGGCGGGGGCGGCGCTGCTGCTGCTGGCGGTGGTGCTGTTCGCGCTGGAGGCGCAGTATCCGACCCATGGGGCGCTGGCGGTGGGCGGGGTGGTGAGCATGGCGCTGGGCGGCATCCTGCTGGTGGACGCGCCGGTGCGGCAGATGCGGGTGGCGGCCAGCACGGCGGTGGGGGTGGCGCTGGGCTTCGGGGCCATCAGCCTGCTGCTGGTGGAGCTGGTGGTGCGGGCGCGGCGGCACCGGGTGGTGACCGGGGCGCAGGGGCTGGTGGGAGAGACGGGGGTGGCGCTGACGGCGCTGGGGCCGGAGGGCAAGGTGCGGGTGCACGGAGAGATCTGGCAGGCGGTGGCGAGCCAGCCGGTGGCGTCGGGCAGCGGGATTCGGGTGCGGGCGGTGCGGGGGCTGCGGCTGGAAGTGGAAGCGATGCCCGCGCAGACGCCGGTGTTATCGCCGTGATGCTCCCCCGCGGCGGGGCGAGGCGCGGCCGAGCCTGCTGGTAAACTGCAAGAGGCGAAAGGAGTGTGTCCCCATGCCGGCGACCCTGATCCTGGTGGTGATCGTGGCGTTGTTCCTGATGTCCGCCGTCAAGGTGATGGCGGAATACGAGCGCGCCGTGGTGTTTCGGCTGGGGCGGCTGCTGCCGCAGGCCAAGGGACCTGGGCTGGTGCTGATTTTTCCGGTGATTGACCGGGTGGTGCGGATCTCGCTGCAGGTGGACACGCTGGATGTGCCGCCGCAGGACATCATCACCCGCGACAACGTGACCTGCACGGTGACGGCGGTGGTCTACTACCGGGTGATTGATCCGCAAAAAGCGGTGGTGGAGGTGAAGAATTTCCGCTTCGCCAGCTCGCAGTTCGCGCAGACGACGCTGCGGGCGGTGCTGGGCGAAGTGGAATTCGACGACCTGCTGTCGAGCCGGGAGAAGCTGAACAGCCGGCTGCAGGGCATCCTGGACGAGCGCACCGAGCCGTGGGGGGTGAAGGTGACCGACGTGGTCATCAAGGCGGTGGATCTGCCGGAGACGATGCAGCGGGCAATTGCGCGGCAGGCGGAGGCGGAGCGGGAGAAGCGGGCCAAGATCATCCATGCCGACGGGGAGTACGAGGCGGCGACGCGGCTGTCGGAGGCGGCGGCGATCATCGCCAGAGAGCCCATTGCGCTGCAGTTGCGGTATTTGCAGACGCTGGTGGAGATCGGCACGGAGAAGAATACGACGGTGGTGTTCCCGCTGCCCATGGATTTGATTGAAGTGTTCATGACGCGCGGAGGCGGGAAGCCCAAGCCGAGCGCGCCCGGACCCCAGGCCCTATGAAACCCGCCGCGCGCCGAGTGGAAGAACGCGAGGGCCGGGGCGACTCGCACTATCAGCTCGAGCTGGGCTCGAAGTCGCTGTTGGCGCTGTTTTTTGGGCTGGCGGCGGTGTGCGGCATGTTTTTTGCCTTTGGCTACACCATCGGCAAACACACCATCCCGGCGACGTTCCGGCTGGGCAGCTCGCCCACGCCCAGCGCGAGCACGGGGCTGGGGGTGGCGCCGGCGGCGGGGGCCGGGGTGCAGCCGCCCAATCCACAGGCGCTGAGCGCGACCGAGGCCGACCAGACGCCCAGCACGCTGAGCCCGGCGGGCGGGGCGGCCACGCCCGGGGCGGGCGGAACGAATGCCGCCGCCGGCACGGCGGCGGGGGCGAGCCCAGCCGGCGCCCCGGCGACGGGGGCAGTGCCGGCGCCGATAGCCGCTCCGACGAGCCCGCCCGCCGCCGCCGGGGCGCCGCCGGGAGCAGCCCCAACCGTGCCGGCCAGCCCGGCGGGCAACTCCGGGGTGTATCAGGTGCAGGTGTTTGCCGGGGTGCAGGGGGACGCCCAAAGCCTGGCGACCGCGCTGCAGTCCAAGGGGTATCCGGCCAGCGTGGTGGCACCGGCGGCAGGATCGAGCGATCCCTTGTACCGGGTGGAGGTGGGGCCCTATTTGACCAGTGCCGAGGCGCAGGCGATGAAATCGCGGCTGACGGCGGATGGGTATCAAGCCGTCGTCAAGCAATGAGGGGGCGAGAAGGCAGTGTGGAGGGAAGGACCGGGATGGGCAAACGCATGGGCGTTGGGGGCATCCTGAGGGAAATGGGGGAGTGGGAGAGGAATTTGCAGTACGCCGCGGCGGGGGTGGCGGCGGCGGCGGCGGTGGAGATGCTGGCCGGGGCGGGGCATAGCGCGGGGGAACGGCTGGGGCGGTGCCTGGCCGCCGGGGGCGTGGCGGTGGCCTACGGGCACTTGGTGCCGCGGGGGTATTGGGGCGTGAGGTCGGGGATGGCGTTTGCGCGGCTGCCGCCGGTGCGGGCGCGCTCGCTGCAGGGGCTGGTTTGGGGCGGGCTGACGGGCTGGCTGTTGCACGCGGTACAATAGCCTGTTCCATGTTTGAAATCAGCGTTGAAGAGACCTTTTCCTCCGGCCATGCCTTGCGCGGGTATCGCGGCAAGTGCGAGAACCCGCATGGGCACAACTACAAGGTGCGGGTGTGCCTGGCCGGGACCGAGCTCAATGACATCGGGCTGCTCTACGATTTCAAGGACCTCAAGGCCAGCATCCGGCAGGAGACGGAACGTCTCGACCACCAGTATCTGAACGACCTGGAGCCATTTCGCGAGCTCAACCCCTCGGCGGAGAACCTGGCGCGGTTCCTGTATGAGCGGCTGGGGGAGCAGATGCGCGGCCAGGCGCCGGGGATTCGGGTCAAGTCGGTGACGGTGTACGAGACCGATACCACGTCGGCGGTGTATTCCGATTGACGCATCTGCAGGTCAGCGAAATCTTTCATTCGATCCAGGGCGAAAGCAGCCGCGCCGGGGCGCCGTGCGTGTTTGTGCGCCTGACGGGGTGCAATTTGCGCTGCCGCTGGTGCGACACCGAGTACGCATTTTATGGCGGGCGGCGGATGGAGCTGGGCGAGGTGCTGGAGGCGGTGGCGGCGTATCCGTGCCGGCGGGTGGAGATCACCGGCGGGGAGCCGCTGCTGCAGGGCGCGGCGGCGGCGGAGCTGGCCGGAAAGCTGCTGGACCAGGGCTACGAGGTCATGATCGAGACCAGCGGAGAGCGCGACCTGAGCGTGCTTCCCGAGCGGGTGATCAAGATCGTGGACGTGAAGTGCCCGGGGAGCGGCGAGGCGGGGAGTTTCCGGCAGGAGAATCTGAAGCTGCTGCGGAGCTGGGACGAACTGAAGTTTGTGCTCGCGGACCGCGCCGACTACGAGTTTGCGCTGCAGTTCATCGCCCGCCACGGGCTGGGCGGGGCGGCGCCGACGCTGCTGTTTTCGCCGGCCTTTCACCAAGACGCCGCCGGGGAGCGGGGCAGCGCCCACTGCCAACTCGACCCGCGCTCGCTGGCGGAGTGGATGCTGCGCGACGGGGTGCCGGCGCGGCTGAGCCTGCAGATCCACAAATTCATCTGGGACCCGGCGCTGCACGGCGTATGAGCGGGCGGGACCAGCGGCGGGCGGTGGTGCTGGTCAGCGGCGGCATGGACAGTTGCGTGTGCGCGGCGCTGGCGGCGCGGGAGTTCGACCCGGCGTTTTTGCACTTCGACTATGGGCAGCGGACTGCGGGGCGGGAGCGGCGGGCGTTCGCGGCGATTGCAGATTTCTACGGGGTGGAGCGGCGGCTGGTGGTGGAGACGGGACTATTCCGTCAGATCGGGGGCTCGGCGCTGACCGACGCCAGCCTGGCGGTGCCGGAGGAGGGGAAGGACGAGGGGGTCATTCCGATTACCTACGTGCCGTTCCGCAATGCCCATTTGCTGGCGGCGGGGGTGTCGTGGGCGGAGGTGCTGGGGGCGGAGGTGGTGGTGATCGGGGCGGTGGCCAACGACAGTTCGGGCTATCCCGACTGCCGCCCGGAGTACTACCAAGCCTTCAATCGGCTGCTGGAGGTGGGCACGCGCGACCGGCGGGTGCGGGTGGAGACGCCGCTGCTGGAACGGAGCAAGGCGGAAATCGTGCGGCTCGGGCTTGAACTGGGAGCCCCGTTTCCATTATCTTGGTCTTGTTATCAAAATTCCGACGAGGCCTGCGGGCGGTGCGATAGTTGCCGCCTACGGCTGCGCGCGTTTGGCCAAGCGGGGGCCCAAGACCCCATCGCCTACGCTACCAAGGAGAAAACATGAAAACCATGAAACGGTTGAGTTGGCTGGTAGGGGTGGCGCTGCTGGGAGGGCTGATGGCGGTGCCCATGGCGGCGCAAGTTTCCGGCGGGATCAAGGGCAAGCTGATCGGGCTGGACGGCAAGCCGGCGGCGAAGACGGTGATCACCTTCACCCGCATCGACGCGAAGGGAACGTTTACGCTCAAGACGGACAAGAAGGGCAACTACGGCTATTACACGCTGCCGGTGGGGAAATTCAACATCAGCGTGCCGGTGAACGGCCAGGAGACGGTGGTGGAGCGGGGCGTGACCACGGTGATGGGGCAGGCGGTGGTGGTGCCGATCAACCTGCAGGTGCTGTCGGCGGCGGAGAACGGCACGGCGCCGCCGCCGGGCATGACCAAGGCAGAGGCGGCGGCCTATGAGGCGAAGATGAAGGAAGAGGCCGAGGCCAACAAGAAGCTGGGAACGCTGAACAGCCTGCTGAAGCAGAACAAGCAGTTCGTGGACGCCAAGCAGTATGCCCAGGCGGTGGCGGTGATGGAGCAGGCGGTGACGCTGGACCAGAAGCACGACGTGCTGTTCGCCAACCTGGCGGAGGACTACAACCACAACAAGCAGTACGACAAGGCGGCCGAAGCCTATCAGAAGGCGATCGCGCTGAAGCCCAACGACGCCGGCTACATGATCAACCTGGGGACGGTGCTGTCGAAGGCGGGCAAGGTGGACGAGGCCAACGAAGAGTTTGCCAAGGCGGCGGCGGTGGATCCGACCCAGGCCAAGATGGCGATGTACAACTCCGGCGTGGTGCTGCTCAACCAGGGGAACATGGACGCGGCGGTGGCGGCGTTCGACAAGCTGCTGACGATCGACCCCAACAACGCCGACGCCTGGTACTACAAGGGGATTTGCCTCTTGGGCAAGGCCACGACGGACCCCAAGACCAACAAGCTGATCCCGCCGCCGGGGACGGTGGAGGCGCTGCAGAAGTCGCTGCAGTTGGCGCCCAACGGGCCCAATGCGGCCAACGCCAAGGCGGCGCTGCAGACGCTGCAGAGCGGGCAGTAGCGGCCGGGTGGGAGAAAGCAAAAGGGTCCGCCGGCGGTGGCCGGCGGACCCTTTTGCTTTGGAGGGGGCGCCGCTGCTAGTGAACGGAAGCGGCGGGGACGACCTGGAGGGGAGCGGTGAGGGCGAAGCCGAGCTCGGTCTCGGCGGGGAGGTTGACCTCGGCGGGCTTGGTAAGGGCCTGGGCAGCGGTGCCGGTGCCGGCGCCGGCGGCGGCGCCGATGGCGGCGCCCTTGCCGTGGCCGACCAGGGCGCCGATGAGGGCGCCCACGGCGGCGCCGCCGCCGATGGCTTCGGCGCTGCGCGTGGTGCGGGAACTGGCCAGCCTGGTGACGGCCTGAGTGGAGAGGCCGTAGGATTGGCCGTTGTACTGCAGGGTGGCCAGGCTCAGGACGAGGCGGGACTGGCCGCGGAAATGGCCGGCGGAGTCGGCGGCGGTGATGGTGCCGCTGACGGTGGCGCCCTGGGGGATGGCGATCTGGCCATTGACGCGCACCGGAGCCGCGATGGTGCCCTCGAAGCTCTGGCCGGCGGCGGCGTTGGCGGAGCTAAGGGCTTGGCTGAGGCGCACGTGCAGCGTGGTGCCGGGCTCAATCTGGACCGGGACGGCGGCTTGCATGGTGGGGGCGGGAGCCTGGGCGGGAGCCTGGGCGGGAGGCCGGCTGGCGGCGCGGCGCATGGAGCCGCCGGACTGGGGCGGCATGGCGGTCATGGCATTGTTGGGGGCAACCGCGCCGGCGGCCGGATTGGCGGCGGTGTTGGTGGCGATCTGGTTGTCCACCTGGGTGACGCCGGGGACTTGGGCATCGGCGGCGGCGGCATTGCGGGCGGTGTCGCTGGCGACGGTGCCGGAGAGGGTGACCACGCCATTGAGCGCCGTGGCGTTCACGCCGGCGCCCTGCAGGGCGGGATCGGCGTTGAGCTTGTTCTGCACGGCGGCGGTGATGGCCTGGTCTTGGCTATTGGCATTGCCCTTGGAGCAGGCGGTCAGCACCAGCGCCAGCAGGGCGGCGGCGCAGCAAGCGGACAAAAGGCGGGTACGCATGGGTCCTCCTCGGTAAAAACTGCGTGGACGTAATTGGATTCTAGCCCCTAATCTTGACTGGCTGCAATCGGGATGCCAAACTTGATGGATCCGTAACTGGATTGGATGGGCCGGCGGAGCCAAGTCCCCCGGCCCTTTTTTCCATGCCCCACCCCTATGCCAGCATGATCCTCGCCTGGGAACGGCGGCTGAACCGCGTGGACCAGAACCGGCGGCTCAGCCGGTTCGACTGGGGCGGGGAGTGGCTGCGGCAGACGCCGGTGAACGGCTTGGGGGCGTGGCCGGCGGGAGCGGCGCCGGCGGCTGTGCTGCCGGAGCTGCAGGCGTGGAACCAGCGGGTGGTGGCGCAGAGCGGGGCGTTTTTCGACTACGCGCCGGTGGGCGGGTACCGGCTGGAGGGGGACACGCTGCGCTTCCGCTCGCCGGTGGAGACGCCCTACGAGGAGAACCACGAGGTGTATGCGCGCTGGTTTCCGGCGGCGGGCAAGGCGGCGGTGGTGGTGGTGGCGCAGTGGAACGCCGACGAGCAGGGGCACCTGGGGCTGTGCCGGATCCTGCAGCGGGCGGGCATCGCCTGCCTGCGGGTGAGCATGCCCTACCACGACCGGCGGATGCCGCGGGGGCTGACGCGGGCGGAGTACACGGTGGACGCCAACATCGGGCGGACCATCCACGCGGCGCGGCAAGCGGTGTGCGATATCCGCGCCAGCCTGGACTGGTTGGAGGGGCGGGGGCACGGCGCGCTGGGGATTGTGGGCACCAGCCTGGGCTCATGCTATGCGCTGCTGGCGAGCGCGCACGACGCGCGGCTGCGGACCAACGTGTTCAACCACGTCTCGCAGCACTTCGGCGACGTGGTGTGGACCGGGCTGGCGACGGCGCATGTGCGGCGCAGCCTGGAGCCGCATCTGGACCAGGAACAAGTGCGCGAGGCGTGGCGGACGATCAGCCCGGCGAGCTACCTGGAGCAGTTCGCGCGCACGGCGGCGGCGGCGCCCAAGCGCAACCTGCTGTTGTGGGCGCGCTATGACCCCTGCTTCCTGCCGGAGTACTCGCGCCAGGTGGTGGCGTCGTTCCAGCGGCTGGGGCTGCACCACGAGGCGCACGGGCTGGCGTGCGGGCACTACACCATCGGGCGGGCGCCGTTCAAGTACGCCGATGCCTGGTACATCACGCGCTTTCTGCGGCGCCAGCTCGCGAAGTAGATAGAATCAGCTAGCATGGCGGCGCTGCTGGAGATCTGCGAACTGCGGGTGGAGCTGGGGCGGCGGGCGGTGCTGCGCGGGGTGTCGCTGGAGCTGGAGGCGGGCGCGAGCCGGGCGCTGGTGGGGGAATCGGGCAGCGGCAAGAGCACGGTGCTGCGCAGTTGCCTGGGGCTGCTGCCGGCGGGGGCGCGGGCGGAGGGCCAGGTGAGGTGGCGGGGACAGAACCTGCTGGCGTGCGGGGCGGGGGCATGGCGGCGGCTGCGGGGGGCGGCGATCGGGTGGATTCCGCAGGAGCCGGCGACGGCGCTGGATCCGCGGCGGACGGCGGGGGCGCACCTGCGCGAGTGCCTGCGGGCGCACGGGCGGAGCATGGCGGGCGGGGAGCTGCGGCGGCGGGTGGGGGCGGGGCTGGAAGAGGTGGGGCTGGAGGCGGGGAGGGCGGAGGAGTATCCGCACCAGTGGTCGGGGGGGATGCAGCAGCGGCTGCTGGCGGCGATGGCGCTGGCGCAGGGGCCGCAACTGCTGCTGGCGGACGAGCCCACCTCGGCGCTGGACACGCTGCACCAGGCGCAGTTGCTGGAGCTGGTAGGGAGGCTGCGGCGGGAGCGGGGGTTTGCGCTGCTGTGGGTGACGCACGACCTGGCGGTGGCGGCGGCGGTGGCCGGGCAGGTGAGCGTGCTGCAGGCGGGGGTGGTGGTGGAGCAGGGAACAGCGGCGGAGGTATTCCTCCGGCCGCGGCAGGCGTATACGAGGGCGCTGGTGGAGAGCCAGCCGCGGCTGGCGGCGGGAAGGGGACGGTGAGCGCGGCGGCGGCCACGGCGGCGCTGGCGCTGGAACTGGACTCCGTGGGGGCGGAACTCGAGGGGCGGAGGATTCTCGGCGCAGTCTCGCTCAGGCTAGGGGCGGGCGAGACGCTGGCGGTGGTGGGGCCGTCGGGGGCAGGCAAGAGCACGCTGGGGCGGCTGGCGGTGGGGCTGCAGGCGCCGAGCCTTGGGCGGGTGCTGGTGGAAGGCCAGGATTTGGCGGCGCTGTCACCGGGTGAGCTGCGGCGGCTGCGGCCGGCGATGCAATTGATTTATCAGGACCCGCAGCGGTCGCTGGACCCCAGACTGCCGGTGGCGGCGGCCATCAGCGAGGGGCTGGAACTGCAGGGCGGGGAGGCGCCGGGCTGGGGACGGGGGCTGCGGGCGTGGCGGCAGCGGCAGGCGGAGGCGTGGCTGCCGCGGGTGGGGTTGGAGGCGAGCCTGGCGTGGCGGCTGCCGGCGGAGCTGAGCGGGGGGCAGCGGCAGCGGGTGGCGATTGCCCGCGCCCTGGCGCTGCGGCCGCGGCTGCTGGTGGCGGACGAGCCGGTGGCGGCGCTGGATGCGGCCACCGGCGCGGGCATCCTGGCGCTGCTGGGGCAGTTGCAGCGGGAGCAGAGGCTGGCCTGCCTGCTGATCTCGCACCACTTGGCGCAGGTGGCGGGGCTGGCCCAGCGGGTGGCGGTGCTGGCGCCCGGGCCGGAGGGAGCGACGGTGGTCGAGACCGGACCGACGGCGGAGGTGCTGGCGCGGCCGCAGCATCGGTTGACGCAGGCGCTGCTGGCGGCGCTGCCGCCGTGGCCGCCGGCAGGCAGCGAGCCGGAACGCGGAGAGGCGGGGAGGAGTATATAATCCCGCCATGTCCGCCCCAACCCAGCCAGTAAGCGCGCCACGGGATGATGCGCCGAGAATGTCCTCGCCGGCCCGCATCTTCGGCACGTTTTTGTCACCCGGGCGCACCTTTGCCGACCTGGCGCGGGAGCCGCACTTCATCTTGTGCTGGTGCGTGCAGGCGGCGGCGGGGATGGGCTATGGGGCGATGCTGCTGCACCGGGTGGGCCGCTACGGACTGGCGCAGCAGGCGGTGATGCAAAGCAGCCGGACCACGGCGCTCGGTCCGGCGGCGGTGCAGACGGCGACCGCCAACGCCGCCAAGTTTTTCCCCATCAGCCTGTACGCCGCGCCGGTGTTCACCATCATCAGCTTGTTGTTTCTGGGCTGGATTTTCCAGGGGATCTCGACCTTCCTGTTGGGGATCGAGGTGCGCTACAAACAGACGCTGGCGATGGTGAGCCATGCCTTTCTGGTGTGGACGGTGTATACGCTGCTGGCCATGCTGACGCTGGGGCTGATGCGGGACCCGACCACGTTCCAGTTCACCAACCCGCTGGGCACGAACCTGAGCTTCTATTTGAACAAGGGCAGCAGCCCAGCGTTCCTCTACGCCTTGGGGAGCCATCTGGACGTGTTCGCGGTGTGGGCGTTGGTGCTGCTGTCGCTGGGGCTGGCGAAGCTGGGGGGGCGGAAGGGGAAGTTTGGCAGCGCCTTGGCCGCCACGGCAACGCTGTGGCTGTTTTATTGCTTGGTGGTGGCGGGCGTCGCGGCGGCGTTCGCCTAGCCCTGGTGGGCGCGGGCCCCAGCGCGCCTGCCCGGCCCGGCTGTAGCAGCGCCAGGCCGGTGCGGCGCGCGTCCCGCTTGTGAGCCGCCCCGCTGTAACAGCGCGGGGCGGCATGCTCGCGCCGACTTGGGGGCCCCGTGGCCCCAAGTCGGCGCTGCGCCTCGCTGGGGCCGCGCCGAATTCGTTTCCCGGGGGCGGCCCGCCCTGCGGAATTTCGCAGCCTTTCGCGCCGATTGTGCCAGCAGGCAAAGCGGCGCACCCCTGCGAAGCGGGCGTGGCGCTCAGCTTTGGTCCATGCTGCCGGTGACGCCGTGGAAGCCGTGGCGGGCCTGCTTGAGCAGGTAGCGGAGGACGCGGGCGTCGTCGTAGGCCATGGCGAGATTGTGGTTGAGGGTGGAGAAGCAGGTGAGGGAACAGGACTGCTTCATGTGGTCGAGGGCGGGAACGTCGAAGTGCTGGTGGCCGACGGTGCCCCAGTCGGCGGTGGCGGCGTAGAGGGGGAAGCAGGGGGCGAGGGTGCCGTCCACGCGCACGACGAGGGAGTTTTGGCCGGCGCGGCAGGGCCAGGGCCCCTGTTCGCCGCGCAGGAAGCGCTTCATTTGCCGCAGGCGCTGCACCGAGTCCACCATCTTGTAGCCGGCCGCGGTTTTGGCGATGAGCCAGTCAATGGTCTCGTCCACGGGCTCCCAGTCGTCGCGGGTGATGAAGGTCTGGTTGCGCTCCAGGTGCTTGAAATCGCCGTGCTCGGTCATGGGCGATTCGTTGAGGTGATAGTCGGTGGCGATGCCGTGGGCGTGGGCGATCTCGGTGAGCTGGCGCACGTCGTCGAGGTTGTTGCGGCAGATATTGATATTGAGGAAGATGGAAAAGCCGTAGCGGTGCTGGCGCTTGACCAGGTAGTCGAAATAGGGGCGGATGGGGGCCAGCGCCTTGGGCAGGCTGGGCTTGATCTCGACCGAATCCACAGCGAGGTTGACCACCGCCACGCCGGCGTCGCCGAGCCAGTCGGTGACCTCGGGGCGGAGCAGGCGGCCGTTGGTGGGGAGGTAGATCCAGAGGCCCTTTTTGGCGGCGTAGTCAACGACCTTGTGCACGAAGCGGGGCCGGAGCAGGGGCTCGCCGCCCATGAGCGCCAGCACACCGGCGCCGACGTCGGCGAGCCAATCCACGGCGGAGCGCGCGACCGGCTCGGTCATGCCGGCGACGCTGTTGTTGTAGGCCCAGCAGTAGTGGCAGTCGAGGTTGCATTTCCACTCGGTGAAGAGGTAGGCGATGATGGGGTGGAAGTCACCGGAATAGAGGCGCGAGCGCACGTAGGGGTAGAGCCAGCCACGCAGGGCGCGGTGGACATGGAACCACTTCCAGTGCCGCGGCGGCGGCTGGGGGAAGGGAGGGGAGTTGCGGTCCTCGGCGGCGGAGGCGAGCAACTCGGGATGCTGGGGGAAGACGGGATCGGGCAGGGCCAGATCGGCGGGGGGCTGGTAGCGGGGCGGAGCCGGGCGCGAGCCCATCAGGAGTTGGTGCAGGGTGACGTCCAGGCGGCGGGGCGGGGGCGAAGCGGGCAGGGTTTCAGGCATGGCTCATCTCGGGGGAGGGTGCCGGCGGGCCGACGGGCTGCCCCAGCAACTCCCGTTCCAGCTCGGCCAGCCGAGCCTCGATGCGGGCGGCCGCCGCGCTCCGGTCCTGGATGTCCTCGCGGTAGCGCCGCAGGAAATAGTCAATGGTTTCCACCCGGATGCGGATGGAGCCGGTGGGCTTGTTCTCGTCCAAGTCCTTGAAGGAGAAGTAGGGGGTGCCGGAGCGCTCAATGATGCCCTCGACCACGCCGTAGATGGGGGCGTCGTGGCCGCACTTGAAGCTGGAGAGCTCGAGCGCCACCAGGTTGGGATGGCGGGCGGTGAACTTGGCCGCCCACACCTTCTGGTTGGTGCTGGCGGAGTAGGAGTTCTTCCAGACGTCGGAGATGTCGAGCGGGCCCTGGATGAGGCCGGCGCGGACCTCGTCGCCGAAGAGCCGCTCCAGGAGGTCGGGGTCCTGGGGCAGGTGGGATTGGGAGAACACGGGATAGCCGAGCTTGGAGAACTCGTCGAGGATCTCGTGGTTGAGGCCGGGGTCGTGGTGGTAGGGGCGGCCGAGCATGACCAGGCCGACGCGATTTTCGCGCTCGAGCTGATCGAGCACCTGGCGCGAGCGCTGGCGCATGGCGGTCTCGAAGGCGGCGAGGGCGGCGAAGCCGGCGGCGACGGCGCGCTCGTTTTCCTGCTGGGAAAGGCCGAGCAGGGCCTCGAAGGCGTGGAAGAGCTGCTGGGCCAAGAGGGCGGGGTCGGCGAAGTTGAGCACCGGGCCCAGGAAGCGCAGGCCGGCCTCGGCGAAGGCGTCGGCTTCCTTGCGGAAGGCGGCCTTGGCGGTTTCGGGGGTGGCGGTGACAGTGGGGCAGGCATTGGAGCCGGCGAGGTGGGTGAGCGAGGTGTGGAGGACATCCACCATGGCGAAGAAGATGGCGTCGAGGCGGGCCTTGGGGTGCTTGACGGCGAGCAGGTCGTGGACGTGGGCGACGCCGATCTTGGCGGGGAAGCAGGGATCAATGGCGCCGCGGCCGGCGCCGGCGCGGTAGAGTTCGGGGCTGGTGTAGTCGCTGTAGACGATGTGCTCGGGCCGCAGTCCCAGGGCCTGCAGGTAGGCGTTGTAGAAGGGGGCGTAGACGTAGGCATTGAGCACGCGCGGGATGCCGATGCGGATTTGGCGGCGGGCCTCGATCAGCAGGGCGCGGCGCTTGGCGGCGGCGGTCCAGAGGCGGGCGGGCGGGGGGTCGGCGACGCAGTCCACGCGGGGCATGCGGAAGGCCTCGTGGGCGGCGAAGGCGACCAGGTTGGGATGGGCGGCGCGGAGCGAGTCGAGGCCGGACTTGATGCCTTTCATCGCGCCCAGGTCCTCGACCGTGCCCTTCTCGCAGGTGGCGATGATCAGGCGCTGCTCGCCCTGCTGCAGGGGCACCTTGCTCTGGAAGCCGTTGGCGGCGGCGGGGAGGGGGGAGGGATCGAGGGCTGGGCCGGGGGGGGCGAGGGCGGCGGCGTGGACGTCGATGAAGGTGCGCAGGCAGTTGTTTTTGCAGAAGTAGCAGCGGGTGTTTTCGTTGCGGGTGGTGCGGTAGGAGATGCGCTCGACCGCCTCCATGCCGATGAAGCTGGTTTCGCGGCCGCGGCGCCAGAGGCGGAGGGCCTCGACGGCGGCGCCGATGGCGCCCGACTCGCCGCAGTGCTGGTGGACGATGATCTCTGGCGGGGCGGCGCCGCGGAAGCTGGAGAGGATGAAATCCACCTCGGCCTTGACCGCGGCCAGGTTGTTCTGGGTGCCGCCCTGGAGGACGAAGCGCGAGCCCAGGGCGGCCAGGTTGGGGATGGCGGCGACGTAGAGGAAGACGTTCTTGGGCAGCACCGCCGCCAGACCGGCGAGGATCTCCTCCGCCCGCCAGCCCTGGCGCTGGAAGCTGACGATGTCGCTCTGCATGAACACGGCGCAGCCGTAGCCGAACACGGGCATGGAGGCGGCGGCGAAGGCGACCTCGGCGTAGCGCTCCACCGGGATGCCGAAGCCCTCGGCGGTGGATTGGAGGAAGTAGCCGTTGCCGGCCGAGCACTGGGTATTGAGCTTGAAGTCCTTGACGCGGCCGTCCTTGAGCACGATCAGCTTGATGTCTTGGCCGCCGACGTCCACGATCACATGGGGATCGTCGTAGAAGAGCAGGGCGGACTCGGTGTGGGCGACGGTCTCGACCAGGGCGACGTCGGCGTGGAGGACGTCCTTGAGGATGTCCTTGGCGTAGCCCGTGGTGCCGACGCCCAGGACTTGGAGCGAGGCGCCGTCGGCCTCGACCGTGCGGCGCAGCTCGGCCAGCACCTCGATGGTGTCCTGGATGGGGTTGCCCTGGGAGAGCTGGTAGACCTTGGCCAAGACTTGGCGGTGCTCGTCGAGCAGGGCGGCCTTGGTGGAGGTGGAGCCGCCGTCGAGGCCGAGGAAGCCGCGCACCTGGGAGCCGGAAGGGAAGGCGGCGGTGTGGAAGGGCTGGCGGCGGAAACGCTGGCGGAAGTCGTCCAGCTCGGCCGGGCTGGCGACCAGGCCCTTGCCGCCAGACTTGAGCTTTTCCTCCCGGCGGCCGCGGTCGAGGTAATCGAGCAGGGGCTCGACGCCGGCGTAGACGCCCACCTCCGGCTCCTCGTCGCGGCCGAAGGCAATGGCGCCGAGGGCGGCGTAGTACTGGGCGTTGTCGGGGACGCGGATGAGCTCCTCGGGGGTGGCGCCGGCGGGGATCTCGACCTTGCGCTCGGCCCAGATGCGGGGGATGTTGGCCTGCCAAGCTTCGCGCAGGCCGCGGATGAAGGAATTGGGGCCGCCGAGCAGGAGCACATGGGGGCGGAGGGTGTTGCCGCGGGTGAGTACGCTCAGGTTTTGCAGCACGATGGCCTCGAAGAGCGAGGCCATGAGCTCGTGGTTGGGGGTGCCGGTTTTCTGCAGGCTGTTGATGTCGGTCTCGGCGAAGACGCCGCATTTGCCCGCCACCTTGTGCAGCTTGATGCCGTGGTAGCCCTGGTCGGAGAGCTGGTCGGGGGGGATGCGCAGCTTGGCGTTGATCTTGTCAATGACCGCGCCCGTGCCGCCGGCGCACTTGTCGTTCATGGAGGGGATTTTCTTCTTGCGGCCGCTCTGCTCGTCGTCCTTGAAGACGATGATCTTGGCGTCCTGGCCGCCGAGCTCGACGACCGAGTGGACCTCGGGGTGGAGCTGCTCCACCGCCAGGGCCACGGCGGTGACCTCCTGCACGAACTTGGCGCCGAGCAGGAGCGCGAGCGGGCCGGCGCCGCTGCCGGTCATGAAGATGCGGTCGCGGCCGGGAGTGAGGCCGGCCTCGGCCTGCAGGCGGCGGAGGAACTCCAGCACCTTTTCGGGCTGCTTGGTTTCGTGGCGCTGATAGTCGCGCCAGAGGATGTCGCCGGTGGCGGCGTCGGAGGCCAGCGCCTTGACCGTGGTGGAGCCGACGTCGAGACCGATGAGAAGCTGCGGCATGGTGCCTCCGGGCTAGGCGGCGCGGGCCTGGGCGCGCTTGGAGGGGAGAGGCCGGGCGCGGCGGGGGCGGCGCAGGCGATCGCCGACGTAGAGGACGAACTGGGCGGCGGTGCCGGCCACGCCCGGGCGATGGGGCAGGGGGTAGAAGGGCCGGCGCAGCTCGGGATGGGCGGCGGCGTAGGCGCGCACCTCAGCCAGGGTGGCGCCGGCCTGGCGCAGGGCCGCCTCCATCTCGGCCTTGGCCTTCATCTTGGCCTCGCCCAGCGCCATCTGGACCCGGCTGTGGGCGTTGACCGCGCCCTCGCCGCTGGTCTCGATGGGCAGGTAGATCATTTCGGGGAAATGTCCCACCACCGCCGACTGGGCCCCATCGGATTGCGAGGAGGGCATGCAGCCGAACGGCTTCAGCCCGAGCACCATGTGGCAGAGCTTGTGGACGGTGTAGTAGACGTTCTTGCCCACCTCGAGATGGCCCTCGCCGCCGCGCGCCAGGTTGTTATAGAAGGGCTGGGAGAGGCGGGCCAACTCCGCTTGCGGCACCAGGCGGTGGGCAAGGTTGCCGACGCGCTTGGTGACGCGGTGGTAGAAAGCGCACCAGAGCGCCTCGCCCGCCACCAGGCTGAGCCACTTTTGGCGGAAGTGGAGATGGTTGCGCACTAGCTGGTGGGGCTGGCGCCAAGTGGCCTTGGGGAAGGGGGCGTCGAGCTGGCGGCGGGCGATGGCGTTGAGCCGCACCTGGTGGATCATGTAAGCCACCCAGGTGGCGATGGGCTCGACCATGACCTGGGCGCCCTCCAGCTCGAGGAAGTCGAACATGCCGAAGTTGCCGTCGCCCTCGGTGATTTGGGCCCAGAACTCGCCGGTGATCTTGACCACCGGCTTGAGCCGGGTGCGGTCCACCTCGATCCGGGCGATGTGGTCGCGGAAGGCGCGCAGCGCGCCCAGGAACTCGCGGCCGTAGAGGTGGTCGAGCACCTTGCCGAGCACGCTGCCAGCGTCCTTGAGCTTGCCGTGGCGTGCCAGCCAGCCCGCCACCGGGCGCGGGACGCGCTCCATCAGCTCGAAGGGGCGCTGCTTGCGGATGCGGTCGCAGAGCTCGTCCACGGCCGCCTGGAAGACGCGGTTGGTTTCGCCCGGGTTCACCTCGAAGGGGCGGATCTGGTAGAGGAGGTCGCTGATGGCATCGCCGGCGAGCAGGGCATTGAGCATGGCCATGCCGAAGTTGACGGTGAACTTGAGTCCGGGCTCGCCCGAGGCCGCCTTGATGCCGTCGTTCTGCTGGAAGAGGAGAACGCGGAAGCCGTCGAAGCCGGCGTTTTGCAGGGCGTAGCGGTACTCGGCCTCGTACATGCCGAAGCGGCAGGGCCCGCAGGAACCGGCGGTGAAGAAGACGTAGTGGTCCAGGATGTCGCGGCGGGGGATGCCCTCGCCCTCCAGCTTTTGCAGGAACTGCACCAGGTTGCCGACGGTGAAGTAAGTGGGGTTGCACTGGCCGTTGTTGCCGAACTCCTTGCCCAACTGGAAGGCGGCGACATCGGGCACGGGCAGCACCACGCACTGGTAGCCGTTGGCCTGGAAGGCGGCCTGGATGAGGCGCTCGTGGCGCCAGGTAAGGCCGCCGAAGAGGATGGTGACGCGGTCGCGTTCGGCGCCGGTGAAGGCGCGCTCCTGGGGCCGGTGGAACTGGGCGCGTGGCTCCAGCCCGGCCTCCTGCCGCAGGCGGCGACGCTCTTCGGCCAAGCGGCTGGCGATCTCTTGTTGGCGGGCCTCGGCGGCGGCGCGCGCGGCAGCTTCGGCAGGCGACACCTGCGGGGTGGCGGCGTCGGGCTGGAGGCGTTGCAAGGGAACAAAGTCGGCTGGAGGCATGAGGAATTTCACCCGCTTTCTGGAGTGTTGAGCCGCCCAAGCCGCAGAAGGTTTGCTGAGGTCGAGGTTTTAGCGATCCCCCCCACAAAAGCACAATCGGCCAGGGGAGAGCTGAGGAGAAGGGCGGCGGGCATCGGGTAGACTGGCAACGGTGGACCCTTTTCGCTTTGAGTTGCTGGCCGAGGATGGCGGTGCCCGCCGGGGTCGGCTGCACACCCCCCACGGCACGGTGGAGACACCCTGCTTCATGCCGGTGGGGACGCGGGCGACGGTCAAGGCGATTGCCCAGGAGGATTTGGAGGGGCTGGGGGCGGAGATTATCCTGGCCAACACCTACCATCTCTACCTGCGGCCGGGGCATGAGCTGATCCGGGAGTTGGGCGGGCTGCACCGCTTTGCCGCCTGGCCCCACCCCATGCTGACCGACAGTGGGGGCTTTCAAGTCTTCAGCTTGGGGGCGCTGAACAAGATCGAGGAAGTGGGGGTGACGTTCCGCTCGCACCTGGACGGCAGCCAGCACCAGTTGACGCCGGAGCTGGCGATCGAGGTGCAAATGGCGCTGGGGGCGGACATCATCATGGCGTTTGACGACTGCACGCCCTACCCGGCGACGACGGAGCAGGCGCGGGCGTCACTGGAGCGGACCGAGCGCTGGGCGGAGCGCAGCCGGGCGGAGTGGGAGGGGAAGGGAAGGGGCGGGCAGGCGCTGTTTGGGATTGTGCAGGGGGGCATGTACCCGGAATTGCGGCGGGAGGCGGCGGAGCGGCAGGTGGAGCGGGGGCTGCCCGGCTACGCCATCGGCGGGGTGTCGGTGGGCGAGCCGCGGGAGCTGAGCTATGCGGCGGTGGCGGCGGCGGTGGCGCGGCTGCCGCGGGACAAGCCGCGCTACCTGATGGGGGTGGGCACGCCGGAGGAACTGGTGGCTTACGCCGGGATGGGGATTGACATGATGGATTGCGTGTTGCCCACGCGCAACGCCCGCAACGGGCTGCTGTTCACCTCACAGGGGGCGGTGGCGATCAAGAATGCGCGGCATGCGCGCGACCCGGGGCCGCTGGACCCGGACTGCGGCTGCCGGGTGTGCCGGCGGTACTCGCGGGCCTATTTGCGGCACTTGTACCAGAGCGGGGAGATCCTGGCCAGCCAGTTGAACACCCACCACAATTTGTTCCACTACCTTGACACCATGCGGCAAGTTCGTCATGCTATCGGACTTGGGCAGTTCGGCCCGTGGCGGGCAAAACGGACGTACAATAGGAGCACGCAAACCGAGTGGCTTTCCCCTTTTTCAGCGACATGATCTGGCTGCAGACCGCCCCGGCGGGCGGGGGCAGCCTCGGCCTGGTGATGATCCTGGCCGTATTCGCGATCTTCTACTTTCTGCTGATCCTGCCGGTGCAACGGCGGCAGAAGAAGATGCAGAAGATGCTGAAGGAGTTGAAGGCGGGCGACCGGGTGATCACCTCGGGCGGGATGCGGGGCCAAATCGTGAGCCTCAAGGACGACACCTTGCAGCTGCGGGTGGCGCCCGACGGGGTGAAGCTGGAGTTCGTGCGGTCGGCCGTGGCCCACGTGATCCCGGAGTCGGGCAGCGAGCAGTGAGCCGAGACCGACATGAAACGCATTCTTCTCTATAAGAGCCTTTTCATCGTGGTGGTGGTGCTGGGCTGCCTGATGGCGATCACCGGCATACCGAAGGGGCTGAGCTGGCAGGCGTGGAAGACCTCGATCCTGTCGAACATCCATTTGGGGCTGGATTTGCAGGGCGGCACGCACTTGATCTTGCAGGTGCACGCGGGCGAGGCGGTGGCGGCGGAGACGGCGCAGGCGGAGCAGCGGCTGCAGGCGGATCTGACCAGCAAGGGGATCGCGTTCAGTTCGATCCTGCAGCCCGACCCGAAGGGGCATCCCGAGCTGATCTCGGTGCGGGGCCTGAACCCGACGCGGGTGGGGGACTTCCGCACGGCAGTGCAGGACGACCTGGGGCCGAACTACGACATCCGGGCGGTGAGCTCGGGGAACTTCGACCTGACGCTGAACCCGACGGCGGTGCAGAGCGTGAAGGACCACGCGCTGACGCAATCGATCGAGACCATCTCCAATCGCGTCAACCAATTGGGGGTGACGGAGCCGACGGTGCAGGCGCACGGGCTGGGGGCGTATCAGATTCTGGTGCAGTTGCCCGGCATTACGGATCCGGACCGGGTGAAGCAGGTGATGCAGGAGACGGCGCAGTTGCAGTTCCGGCTGGGGAAGGCGGGGCCGTTTCCGAGCGAGTCGGCGGCGCGGGCACAGTACGGTGGGGTGTTGCCGGAGGACAGCGAGGTGCTGCCGGGCCAGAACATCGGCGGGGCCAGCACCAGCACCACCGGCACCGACTGGTATGTGGTGTCGCGCACGGCGGTGGTGAGCGGCAGCGACCTGCGGGACGCGCAGCCGCAGACCGACAACAACGGGCAGATGGAGGTCAGCTTCACGCTGACGCGGGACGCAGGACAGCGCTTTGGGGCGTTCACCGAGGCCAATATCAACCGGCCGCTGGCGATCGTGCTCGACAACCAGGTGCAGGAGTACGCCACCATCCAGAGCCGGATCGAGGACCAGGGGCGGATCACGGGGAGCTTTTCCAACCAGCAGGCATCGGACTTGGCGCTGGTGCTGCGCTCGGGGGCGCTGCCGGCCTCGATCACCTACCTGCAGGACGAGGAGGTGGGGCCGTCGCTGGGAGCGGATTCGATCCACCAGGGGGTGATGGCGGCGATCACCGGCTTCTTGCTGGTGGCGGGCTTCATGCTGTTCTACTACCACGGGGCGGGGATCAATGCGGTGCTGGCGCTGGTGCTGAACCTGGTGATCCTGATGGCCTACATGTCGGTGGTGTCGGCGACGTTGACGCTGCCGGGGATTGCGGGGATCATTTTAACCATCGGCATGGCGGTGGACTCGAATGTGCTGATTTTTGAGCGCATTCGGGAAGAGATGCGGCACGGCAAGAGCGTGCCGGCGGCGGTGGACATTGGCTTCCGCCAGGCCTTCATCACCATTTTGGACACCCACGTGACGACGGTGGTGAGCGCCATCTTCCTGTTCCTGTTTGGCACCGGGCCGATCAAGGGGTTTGCGGTGACACTGACGGCGGGATTGATCGCCAATTTGTTTACGGCGGTGTACATTTCGCGGGTGATTTTCGACTACGTGCTGCTGCGCCAGCAGGGGGTGCGGGGGGCGAAGCTGAGCATCGGTTAGCCGGGCCGGACCGGGCCTTTGGGGCAGGGCCCCGGGGGCGGGAACTTTTCAAGGGGCGGCGGAGTCTATAGGGGGAAGCAGGGCTCCTCCAGCTCCGGGCCGAGTAAAGGGCTGGGAATGGAATTTTTTCGCGATACGGACATCGATTTTCTGGGGAAGAAGTGGTACTTCCTCACCGTGACCATGGTGTTGTTTGTGGTGGGCATGGTGTCGCTGGTGCTGCACCACGGACCGGATATGGGCATTGACTTCACCGGCGGAACGCAAATGGACGTGAAGTTCAATCGGACGGTGCCGACCGGGCAGATCCGGCAGGGACTGCTGGCGGCAAAGCTGGGGGACGTGACCATCCAGCCGGTGGGGGGCAGCGGGTCGAACGAGGTGCTGATCTCCTCGCCGCTGTCGGCGCTGAACCAGTCGGACCTGCAGAAGAGCAAGGAGCAGATCATGCAGGTGCTCTACCAGGTGGTGGGGGTGAACCCCGGGGGCAAGCAGGATCTGAACAACATCGGGCCGGAAACGTTTGCGGGATGGCTGCAGCAGCAGGACCCGGAGGGGTACATGGGGCTGGGCCCGGAGGAGGCCAGCCGGCGCTACACGGCGATGGCGAACGAGCTGCTGAACGTGCGGCGGGACGTGCAGGACAAGGGGGTGCTGCCGGATTTCGCGGCGCTGGCACAGGCGCCGGGCGATGCCAAGGTGGCGGCGCTGGCGCGGCGGGATTTTTTCCTGGGGCCGTATTCGGTGCGCTCGACCAGCATCATCGGGCCGCAGGTGGGATCGCAGTTGCGCAACCAAGCGCTGCGGGCGGTGCTGTATTCGCTGGGAGCGATGCTGATTTATATTGCATTGCGGTTCGAGTTCATTTATGGTGTGGCGGCAGTGGTGGCGGTGTTCCATGACGTGCTGATCACGCTGGGCATGTTTTCGGTGGCGCGGCTGCCGATCGATCTGACCGTGGTGGCGGCGTTCCTGACGCTGGTGGGGTACTCGATGAACGACACCATCGTGGTGTTCGACCGGGTGCGGGAGAACCTGCCGATCATGCGGCGGGACAAGCTGGCGGCGGTGGTGAACCGGAGCATCAACCAGACGCTGAGCCGGACGGTGTTGACCTCGGGATTGACCTTCCTATCGGTGCTGAGCCTGCTGGTGCTGGGGGGCGAGGCGCTGCGGGGCTTCAGTTTTGCGATGACGTTTGGAATTTTGGTGGGGACCTACAGTTCGATCGCGGTGGCGGCGCCGATGATGGTGGCCTACATCGAGTGGCGCAACCGGCGGCAGCAGCGCCCCGGCCCGGCGGCGGCGGGCAGCCGGCGGGGAGAGCGGACGGAGAAGGAGAAGTTGGTACGGCACAGCGGCTAAGGGGGATTCATGTTTGAACAGAGTCTGGTGGAAACAACGCACCGGGTGGGGACGCGCAAGCCGGCGACCATGCTGATCTCGCTGGCGATCCAGCTGGGGGTGCTGGCGGTGGTGGCCATCCTGCCGTTGGTCTACTACAACGTGCTGCCGGCGTCGCAGATGATGGCGTTTCTGAGCGCGCCGCCGCCGCCGCCGCCCCCCCCCCCGCCGCCGCCGCCGACACCCAAGTTCGTGGTGCACCAGTTGGTGAGCGAGGTGAACACCTCCAACCAACTGATCGCTCCCAAGGCGATTCCGCACGGCATTGACCGGATTGTGGAGACGGCGCCGCCGCCGCCGGTGGCGATTTCGACGGCGGGCGCGGCGAGCAACATCCTGTCGGCGATCGGCAACATGCCGGTGGCGCCGCCGCCGCCGCCGCCGCCGCCGCCGAAGCCGATTGCGGTGGGGGGATCGGTGCAGGCGGCGATGTGCATCAGTTGTCCGGCGCCGACCTACCCGCCGATTGCGCGGCAAGCGCACATCCAGGGGGAAGTGGTGCTGCACGCGATCATCGGCACGGACGGGCTGGTGAAGGACCTGCAGGTGATCAGCGGCAACGCCATGCTCACCGGCGAAGCGGTGCGGACGGTGAAGGGGTGGCGCTACCATCCGCTCGAGCTCAATGGCCAGGCCATGGAGGTCGACACGCAGATCACGGTGAAATTCACGTTGGGCGGCTAGGCAGGTTTAGGCAATTCCGTAGTGGGCAAACAATCAAACTCCTGAAAGGAACTTGACTCTCATGGTTTACGCAATGATGATGTTGCTGCAGGATTCAGGCTCGGTGAGCTTCGATCCCATCAGCATGTGGCGGCAGATGGGCTGGTCGGCGCGCGGCGTCGTGATCGTGCTCTTTATCATGTCGGTGATCTCGATCGCGGTGATGGTGGACCGGTACCTGGCCTACTCCGCGGCCAAGAAGCAGTCGCGGGTGTTCGCGCCCAAGGTGGCGGGAGCGCTCAAGCAAGGGCGGCTGGACGAGGCCATCAAGGTGGCCGAGGTCAACAAGCGCAGCCACCTGGCGAAGGTGGTGGCGGCCGGGCTGGGCGAATTCCAGGCTCACCAGGGCTCGAGCGATGTCTCGGGGGACGAGATCGAAGCCTCGCAGCGCGCGCTGGCGCGGGCGCAGGCGATCGAGCACGCCGACCTGAAGCGGGGCTTGGGCTCGCTGGCCACGATCGGGGCGACGGCGCCGTTCGTGGGGCTGTTCGGCACGGTGCTGGGCATCATCCACGCCTTCGCCAGCATGAGCGCGGAGAAGACCACGGGCTTGACCGCGGTGGCGGGCGGCATCTCGGAGGCGCTGGTGACGACCGCCATCGGGCTGTTCGTGGCGATTCCGGCGGTGTGGGCCTACAACTACTTCAGCGGCAAGATCGAGGCCTTCGACATCGAGATGGACAACTCCGGCAGCGAGCTGGTGGACTACTTCCTGAAGCAGAGCGGCCGTTCGGCGGCGCGCAAGTAGTAGGGATAGCGGCGGGGGCAGGCGAGGCGCCTGCCCCGCAGGGCTAGGAGAACACTTATGGCATGGCACCGCCCCACGGTTCCGGTCACCTCCGACATCAACGTCACCCCGCTGGTGGACGTGATGCTGGTGCTGCTGATCATTTTCATGGTAATCACGCCGCTGATGAACCACAGCGTGAACGTGCGCCTGGCGCAGGCGGTGAACCCGCAGACGCTGCCGGACGCGGACAAGGACGACGCGGTGATCGTGGCGGTGAGCCACGACGGGCACCTCTACCTGGGCAACGACATGATGAGCGGCGACGAGATCACCAGCAAGGTGCGCGACGCCATCAGCGCCAAGCTGGACAAGACGGTCTATGTCCGGGCCGACGCCGAGGCGCAGTTCTCTGCGGTGGCGGGGGTGATTGACGACGTCCGCGACGCGGGCGTGGACAACATCGCCATGGAGACGGAAAAGGTGGATCGCATCAACCTGCCCCCGGGGACGGGGGAGTAGAGCCGGCCGGGGCCCGCGGGGCCCGGCGGCGGGAGAGGAGATTGCTATGGCAATGTCGATGGGGGGCCGGGGTGGCCCCAGTCACGATATCAACGTCACCCCGCTGATTGACGTGCTGCTGGTGCTGATCATCATCTTCATGGTGATCCAGCCGCTGCACCCCAGCGGCCTGAAGGCGCTGGTGCCGCAGCCCAACCACCAGAAGAACCAGCCCAAGAGCGACAACCGCACCATCGTGGTGCAGGTGCTCGACCACGGGGTGGTGAAAATCAACGACCAGACGGTGAGCTGGGACACGCTCGGCCAGCAGTTGGCCGACATCTACAAGACGCGGGCGCAGAAGGTGATGTTCGTCAAGGGCGACGACGACATTCCCTTCGCGCTGATCGCGCACGCGATTGACATCGCCAAAGGCGTGGACCCCTCGATCATGGTGGGCGTGCTGACGCCCAAGATGGAAGCGGGCAACTAAGGCAAGGAGAGCCGAGGCTCATGAAGAATTCAACCAGGCTGATCGTGATGGCGGCGCTGGGCGCGCTGCTGCTGGCCGCCAGCGGCTGCAAGCAATTGCAGGCGCGCGACCAACTCAACCGGGGCGTGGCCGCCTTCAGGGCGGCCCAGTTCAACGAGGCGATTGAACATTTCCAGAATGCCATCCAGCTCGACCCCACCCTGGTGAACGCCAAGATCTACCTGGCGACGGCCTACCAGTCGCAGTTCATCCCGGGGGCGCCGTCGGAGGACAACATGAAGATGGCGCAGAGCGCGCTGGACGAGTACAAGCTGGTGCTGGACGCGGATCCCAACAACAAGAACGCGGTGGCGGGCATCGCGCGCCTCAACTACGACATGGGCGATCTGGACCAGGCGCGCACCTACTACAGCAAGTCGCTGTCGCTGGAGCCGTCGGACCCGACCGCCTACTACACCCTGGGTGCGATCGCCTACCAGGAGACCAACAAGGGCATCCTGCTGGCGCGCCAGAGCCTGGGCATCACCGACCTGAACGCCCCGCTGATCGGCAAGAAGGCGCCGGCGGCGGCCAAGAAGAACTGCGAGAGCCTCAACCAGCAGGACACGGCGCAAGTCGACGACGGCATCAGCCACCTGAACCAGGCGCTGACGCTGCGTCCGGGCTACGCCGACGCCATGACCTACCTGAACCTGCTCTACCGGGAGAAGGCCGACCTGACCTGCGGCAACGACACCGAGCGGCAGAAGTACCTGGCCATCGCCAACGACTTCGTCTCGCGCAGCCTGGCGGCGCGCAAGGCGGAGGTAGCGGCGCAGAACAAGCAGAATTCGGGCGGGGTGGTGGTGGACACCAAGCCGAAGTAGCCCAACCAAGCGAGGGCGACAACCGGGGCCGGCGAACGCGGGGAAGGCGATTCCCCGCGGGCGCTGGCCCCGGCCAGTTCTGCTAGACTGAAGGCGTGAAGCGGCGAGCGGGGCAGGACGGGTACGCGTTGCTGGTGGTGCTGCTGGTGTTCAGCCTGCTGGTGCTGAGCTTGGCCAAGGCGGTGCCCTCGTGGCGCACCGCGATCCAGCGCGAGCGCGAAAACCGGATGATTGACCGTGCGCGCGAGTACCGCACGGCGATCCAGCGCTACTTCCACAAATACGGCCGCTACCCTCCCAGCCTGAAGGTGCTGGCGCAAAAGGACGGGTTTGGGCTGCGCTACCTGAGGCAAGACTGGCCCGACCCGCTCAACCGCGGGGACGCGGGCAAGTGGCAGGTGTTGCATTTCGGCCAGGCGGTGACCGCCGAGATCGTGGACCAGCCGCCGGCGGCGGCGCAGCAGACCGGCCTGGGGGGCATCGCCGGGCCCAATCTGGGCGCCAGCCCGGGCCCGGGCACGACGGCGGGACCAGCCAGCCCGGGCATTGCCTTGGGCGGCGCGCTCGGAGCCGCGGTGGGGGCGACCATGGGGGCGACCATGGGGATGCCCGGCGGGGGGATGCCCGGAGCGCCGGGCGCAGCCCCGGGGCTGGCTTCGGGCCTGGGGGCGGGACCGACCAGCGGACCAGGAGCGGGGTTGGGCGGCGGGCCGGTGATTGGCGTGGCCAGCCTGAGCAAACAGCCGGCGGTGCATGCCTTCAACGGCTTCGACACGCCCAACAAGTGGCAGTTCGTCTATAACTACGCCCTGGATCCCTCGCTGCGGGCGCCCGGGGCGCCGGCCACCGGGGCGGGGACCATTCCCGGGAGCCCGCTGGTGCCGGGCATGGGGCCGACGACGCCCCCGCCGCCGCCGGCGGGCGGCCGCGGCGGCGGCGGACTTTAGAGCCAAGCCAGCGATGCTGGGGCCTGCGCGGGGTGCAAGCGCTCCCGGAGCCTGTCATTTCCCTGCTCCATTGGGGGTGTAGTCGCTGAACGTCTGCTGTTTGCTGCGCAGCAGCGACTTGACCAGCAGCACCGTGGCGCTGAGGTGGAAGTCGGCGTGCGCGGGCAGCCAAACGCCGGGGCTGTGGCGTTCCAAATCCAATTCCAGGCCGGCGGAGTGGATGGTGGCCAGCACGCCGAGGCCGTAGCGGACGGGCGAGGTGGTGTGGAGCTCGATGCGGATGACGTGGAGGTCGGCGGCGTCCACCCAAACCACGCCCTGGGAATGGAGCAGGAGGGATTCGGCGCGGCTGCGGGAGGCGGTGGCGGGGTTGGGGTAGGCCTGATAGACCCAGATTTCGCGGCCGCGCCAAACGCGGCGCTGGGGGTCGCGGTAGAGGTAGTCGTCGGCGAGTTTGGCGAAGGGGTAGCGCTGGCCGTCGAAGACGACCACGCCGGCGGGGGCGGGGGGCCGCTGGGCGGCGTCGCGGGCGCGGATCAAGGCGCGCTGGTGTTCGGCGGCGATTTCCTTGGGGCTGAGGGCGCGGTGGTCGAGGGCGATGGTCTCGCTGACGGCGTGGCCGTGGACGTACCAGACGTGCAGGGTGCGGCCGTCGAAGGCGCCATCGCGGCCGGTAACGACGTGCTCCAGGTGCTGAAAGTGCAGCAGCGCCTCCTGGTCGTTTTGGAAGGCGGCGATGAGGCGGGCCTCGATGGCGGCGGCTGGGGGCGGGGAGGCAGGGGCCTGGGCGGCTCCTGCCGGGGGGGGCGGGCTGGGGGCCAGCGGCAGCCGGAGGCAGAGGAGCAAGGCGAACAGCAGCGCCCGGGGGGCGCTAGCTGGAGAGCAGAACCGCTTCCTGAACCGCGGCATCCACGCCCGCATCCACCGGGCGGTAGTAGAGGCTATTGGCATCCAGGAAGACTTCCAGGAAGGCGGGGCGCTTGAGGGCGTCCTGGATGAGCAGTTCCGAGAGCGGGTCTTCGATGTACTTCTGCAGGGCGCGGCGCAAGGGGCGGGCGCCGTAGTTGCGGTCCAGGCAGGTCTTGTCCACGATCCACTTTTTGGCCTCGGCGGTGCAGGTGACGCTGACGTCGCGGTGGGCGAGGTGCTGGTTGAGCTGCTGCACCAGCAGCTCGACCACCTGGGCGAGGTCGTCTTCGCTGAGGGCGTTGAAGACGATGATCTCGTCGAGGCGGTTGAGGAACTCGGGGTTGAAGAGGCGCTTGACCTCGTCGCGCACCATGTCCTCGACGTGGCTGAGCAGGAGGGCCTCGCTCGGGCCCTGGAAGCCCATATGCATCTTCTTCTCCAGGTGGCGGGCGCCAAGGTTGGAGGTCATGATGATGATGGTGTTCTTGAAATCGACGGTGTTGCCGAGGCCGTCGGTGAGCTGGCCATCCTCGAAGACCTGGAGCAGAAGGTTGAACAGATCGGGGTGGGCCTTTTCGATCTCGTCGAGCAGGACGACGCAATAGGGGGAGCGCTTGACGCGCTCGGTCAATTGGCCGCCCTCCTCATAGCCGACGTAGCCGGGAGGGGAGCCGATGAGCTTGGAGACGGAGTGCTTCTCCATGTACTCGGACATGTCGAAGCGGATCATGGCCTTTTCGCTGCCGAAGAGGAAGGCGGCGAGGGAGCGGGCGACCTCGGTTTTGCCGACGCCGGTGGGGCCGAGGAAGAGGAAGGAGCCGACCGGGCGGTTGGGGCTCTTGAGGCCGGCGCGGCTGCGGCGGATGGCGCGGGCGAGGGCGGAGAGGGCCTTGTCCTGGGAGATGATGCGCTTGTGGAGTTCGCCCTCGATGCGCAGCAGCTTTTGCATCTCCTCCTCCTTGACGGAGTGGACCGGGACGCCGGTCCAGCGGGCGACCACGTCCTCGATGTCCTCGCGGGTGACCACGCCGGCGACGGTGTCGTCGAGCTGGTATTTTTCCCGGAGTTGGCGGAGGTTGTCGCGCTCCTTGCGTTCCTCGTCGGAGTAGAAGCGGGCCTTCTCGAACTCGTGGTTGGCGATGGAGCTGTTCATGCGGTGGTTGATCACCTTGAGCTGCTTCTGCACCTCGGCGAGTTCGTCGGGGACGGAGGTTTGGCGGAGCTTGACGCGGGCGCCGGCCTCGTCGAGCAGGTCAATGGCCTTGTCGGGGAGGAAGCGGTCGGGGATGTAGCGGCTGGAGTGCAGGACGGCAAAGCGCAGGGCCTCGTCGGTGTAGCTGACGGCGTGGAACTTCTCGTAGCGGTCCTTGATGCCGTTGAGCACCAGCACCGCCTCCTCCTCGTTGGGGGGCGGGACCTTGACCGACTGGAAGCGGCGCTCGAGGGAGCGGTCCTTCTCGATGCTCTTGCGGTACTCGCCCGGGGTGGTGGCGCCGATGCACTGGATCTCGCCGCGGGAGAGGGTGGGCTTGAGGATGTTGGCGGCGTCGAGGGAGCCCTCGGCGGAGCCGGCGCCGACCAGGGTGTGGAGCTCGTCGATGAAGATGATGATGTTTTGGTTTTCGATGAGCTCCTTCATGATGGTCTTGAGGCGCTCTTCGAACTGGCCGCGGTACTTGGTGCCGGCGACGATGAGGGAGAGGTCGAGGGCGAGGATGCGCTTTTCGGCGAGGAAGGAGGGGACGTCGCTGTCGGCGATCTTCTGGGCGAGGCCCTCGACGATGGCGGTCTTGCCGACGCCGGGCTCGCCGATGAGGACGGGGTTGTTCTTGGTGCGGCGGCAGAGGATTTGGATGACGCGCTCGAGCTCGTGCTGGCGGCCGACGAGGGGATCGAGCTGGCCGTCGACGGCGGCCTGGGTGAGATCGCGGCTGAACTCGACCAGCAGGGAGGACTCCTTGGGGCGGCTAGTACTGCGCTCCTGGGAGCTGCGGGCGAGGTCTTCGCGCACCTGGGCGAGGCGGAGGCCGCGGTTTTGCAGCATCTCGGCGGCGAAGCAGCGCTCTTCGCGGAGCAGGCCGAGGAGGAGGTGCTCGGTGCCGATGTGCTTGTGGCTGAGGCGCTCGGCCTCCTCGGCGGCGTAGTTGAGCACGCGCTTGCACTCGTGGCTGAGGGGCAGATCGACCGAGGTGGAGCCCTTTTCGCGCACGACCGTGCGGCCCTCGATTTCCTTGCGGATGGCCTCGAGCGAGGCGTGGGTGCGGAGGAAGCGGTTGGTGAGGGTCTTGTCCTCGCGGAGCAGGCCGAGCAGCAGATGCTCGGACTCGATGTAGGGGCTGCCGCACTGGCTGGCTTCGTAGCGCGCGAAGAAGATCACGCGGCGGGCTTTTTCGGTGTAGCGCTCGAACATATCACCTACTCGGTGGGATGCAGTTGACCTTGGTGGAGGCGCAGGACGCGGTCGCAGCGGGCGGCCTGGGCGAGGTTGTGGGTAACCAGCAGGGAGGTGAGCCCCTGTTCGCGGTGCAATTGGCGGAGGAGGTCAAACAGGGCGGCGCCGGTGCGCTCATCGAGGTTGCCGGTGGGCTCGTCGGCCATGAGGAAGGCGGGCGCGCCCACCAAGGCGCGCGCCATGGCGACGCGCTGCTGCTCGCCGCCGCTGAGCTCGCCGGCGCGGTGGACGGCGCGGTCGGCCAGGCCGACCCGGGCCAGCCAGCCGCGGGCGGCGGTGGCCGCCTGGGCTTGGCTTTGTCCGCGGATGAGCAGCGGCATCATGACATTTTCCTGGGCGGTAAACTCGGGCAGGAGATAGGACTGCTGCCAGACAAAACCGATCTCGCCATTGCGGAACTCCGCCAATTGCTCCTCCCCCATGGCCGCCAGCGATCTTTGTCCGAAGTATACGTCACCGGCGGAAGGCCTGTCCAATCCGCTGAGCACATGCAAAAGACTACTCTTGCCGGTGCCGGACTCGCCCACAATCGCCACCATTTCGCCGCGCGCCAACTCCAGCGCGAGGTTGTCAAACACCACCAGTTCGCCCCGGCCGGAGCGAAAGCGGCGGGCCAAACCCTGAGCCCGCAACGCCCTCTCTACCGGTTTGGATGCCGGACCGGGGATTTGGACTCCCATTCCCACCCTTGTAGTATGACGGAAAGCGGCGCGCCCGGCGGCTTGCTACACTTTGGCTGATGCGACTTCCGGGCTTCATCGCGCTGCGCTACCTGCGCCCCCGGCGCGGGCGCGGGGTGCTGTCGGTGGTCACCGCCATCGCCATCACCGGCTTCGCCGCCGGGGTGGGGGCGCTCATCCTGGCGCTGGCGGTGACCAACGGCTTCCGCGACGCGCTGCAGAACGAGCTGGTGGGGGCGACCTCGCAGCTCAACCTGCTGAAGCGCGCGCCCACCCCCATCTCCGACTATCCGGCGCTGATGGAGCGGCTGCGCCATTTGCCGCACGTGGTGGCGGTGGCGCCGGAGATCTACCAGGTCGGACTGCTCATCCGGGGATCGAAGAGCCATGAGGTGGTGCTCAAGGGGATCGTGCCGCGAGAGGAGTTGCAGATCGGCCATATGCTGCAGAAGCTTTATGGCGGCAGCCTGGCGCCGCTGGAGCAGCAGCCGCAGGCGCCCAACCTGATCCTGGGCAAAGATTTGGCAGAGACGCTGGGGGCGGAGGTGGGATCGTCGGTGGACCTGTATCTGCCCAACGCCGAGCTGACGCCGCTGGGCATGGGGGGCAAACGGGTGTCGTTCCGGGTGGTGGGGATTTTCCAGACCGGCTACCTGGATTTCGACAGCGGCTGGGCCTACACCAGCCTGCGGGCGGCGCAGGCGTTAGCGCCGCAGAATCAGGGGGATTGGGCCAGCGACATCGAGTTTCACCTGGACAATATTTATGCCGCCGACGAGGTGGCGCGGGAGGCGGAGGCGGTGGCCGGGCCGGAGTTTACAACCACCACCTGGATCACGCAGAACCGGCCCATCTTTCAAGCGCTGCAGTTGGAGCGGCTGGGGACGCTGGTGGTGATCAGCCTGGTGGTGTTGGTGGCGGCGCTGAATGTGCTCATCATGTTGACCATGCTGGTGATGGAGAAGCGCAAGGAGATCGCGGTGCTGCTCAGCCTGGGGGCGAGGCGGCGGCAGATCCGCCGCATCTTTGTCTACCAGGGGCTGTGGATAGCAGGGCTGGGAACGGGGCTGGGCCTGGGGCTGGCCTACCCGCTGGCGTGGGCGGCGAACCGCTACCATTGGATCCCGGTCTCGGCGCAGGTCTATGCGGTGGACTACATTCCGTTCCACGCCAACGCCTGGGACGGAGTGCTGGTGGCGGTGCTGGCGCTGGCGATTGCGTTTGTGGCGACGCTGTATCCGTCCCAGCGGGCGCTGGCGGTGCTGCCGGCCGAGACGCTGCGCTATGAGTAGAAAGGGCTGAGGAGCAGTGCTGCGCACCCTACCCAAGGCGTGGCTGTCGCGGACGGCGGGGCGGGCGGCGCGGGCGCCCGCCTCGCGGGCGCTGATCCCGTGGTTTGCCCGCCACTACGGGATTGACCGGGCGGAAGCGGTGGTGCCGGAGGGCGGCTTCGCCAGCCTGCAACAGTTCTTCTGCCGCCAGCTTTTGCCCGAGCTGCGGCCGGTGGAGGCCGCGCCGCGGACGCTGGTGTCGCCGGTGGATGGAAGGCTGGGAGCGTGCGGCGGCATTGCGGAAGGGCAGCTCTGGCAGGCCAAGGGACAGAGCTACGAGCTGGCGGCGCTGTTGGCGGACGCGGCGGCGGCGGAACGCTTTCGGGGCGGGAGCTACGCCACGCTGTACCTGGCGCCGGGCGACTATCACCGGGTACACGCGCCGGCAGCGGGGCGGGTGGCGGCGGCGCAGTACGTTCCGGGCGAATACTGGCCGGTCAACCCGCGGGCGGTAGCCAAGATTCCGGGCTTGTTCACGGCCAATGAGCGATTGATCACCTTCTTGGACACGGCCGAGGGGCAAGTGGCACTGGTGATGGTGGGGGCTTGCCTGGTGGGGGGAATCCGGGTGAACTACGACCCGGCCTGGAACGCCGGTCCGGGGCCGCACCGCGCCGCCGAACGCCACTACGAGCCGGCGGCGGAATTTGCCCGTGGGCAGGAGTTGGGGCGGTTCGAGTTTGGTTCCACGGTCATCGTGCTGAGCGAGGCCGCGATGGGGGGCGAGATGGTGGCGCAGGCGGGGACGCATCTGTGCTATGGCGAGCCGCTGTTGAAGTTTTAGGTTAGCGGCGCTGCAGGCGCGCGAGCAGAGCTTCCACAGGCAGGGTATTGAGGACGTCGCCGGCTTCCAGCCAGCCGCGGCGGGCGGTGGCGAGGCCATAGCGGATATTGGCCAAGTGGCGGGGGTGGTGGGCATCGGTGTTGACGACGACGGGGAGGCCGAGTTGGCGGCAGCGGCGGGCCTGGGTGTCGTTGATATCGAGGCGTTCGGGGGAGGCGTTGATCTCGAGGGCCACGCCGTGGGCGAGGCAGGCCTCGAGCACGCGCTCGAAGTCAAAGCGGTAGGGCTCGCGGCGCAGCAGCAGGCGGCCGCTGGGGTGGCCCAGGATGTCGAGGTGGGGGTTGGCCACGGCGCGCAGCAGGCGGGCGGTGGTCTCCTCCTGGGGCTGGTCAAAACGCGAGTGGATGCTGCCGATGACCACGTCGAGTTGGGCCAGGACCTCGTCGGCGAGGTCGAGGCGGCCGTCGGCGAGGATATCCACCTCGACGCCGGCGAGAATGCGAAAGCCGGGATGGTGGAGTTGGAAGGCGCGCTCGGCGGCGCGGATGCGGGCCAGGTGCTCCAGCATGCGGCGCTCATCCAGGCCGTTGGCCATGGCGAGGGCCTGGGAGTGGTCGGTGATGGCGATGTATTGGTAGCCGCGGGCGGCGGCGGCCTCGGCCATCTCTTCGATGGTGGCGCGGCCGTCGGTGGCGACGGTGTGCATATGGAGGTCGCCGCGCAGGTCGGCGGCCTCGATCAGGCGGGGCAGGGCGCCGGCGGCGGCGGCTTCGATCTCGCCGCTGGCCTCGCGCAACTCGGGCGGGATCCAGGCCAAGCCGAGGGCGGTGTAGATCTCGGCCTCGGTGGCGCCGGCGACGCGCTCGCCGTCGCCCTCGCGGAACAAGCCGTACTCGTTGAGCTTGAGGCCGGCCTGCTGGGCGCGGGCGCGGAGGCTGATGTTGTGTTGCTGCGAACCGGTGAAGTATTGCAGGGCAGCGCCCAAACTCTCCGGCGGCAGGAGTCGGAAATCCACCTGCAGGCCGCCGTGCAGGCGCAGCGAGATCTTGTTTTCGCCCTGGGCCAGCACTTGGTCGAGTCCGGGGGCGTGGAGGATGCGCTCGACCGCGGCCTGGCCGGCCGCGGGGAAGTCCTGGCCGCACAGCAGCAGGTCGAGGTCGCCGACGGTGTCCTTGCCGCGGCGGTAGGAGCCGGCGACGGCCAGTTCGAGCACGCCGGGGGCGGAGGCGAGGGCGGGGAGGAGGCGGTCGAGCGCCTCCTCGGCCTGGTCGCGGCGGAAGCGGCCGCCCAGCTCGCGGCGCACGGCGATGGCCTTGAGGATCTTTTCCTCGGCCTTGGCGCCCAAGCGGGGCAGCAGGCGCAGCTTGCCGGCGCGGGCCAGGGCCTCCACCTCGTCGAGGGACGCGGCGTGGTAGGTTTCCCAAATCAAGGCAATGGTCTTGGGGCCCAGGCCGGAAACCTGCAGCAGCTCGAGCATGCCCGGCTGGAAGCGCTGCAGCAGCTCTTGCAGCAGGCGCAACTCGCCGGTCGCCACCAGCTCGCGGATGTGTTCGCTCATGGTGCGGCCGATGCCGGGCAGCGCTTGCAAGAGCTTGGGGTCGTGGCAGAGGCCGGCCAGGGGCTGCGGCCAGGCCTCGACGGTGTCGGCGGCCTTGCGGTAGCTGCGGACGCGGAAGCCGTCCTCGCCGGCGACCTCCATCAGGTCGGCGGTTTGGCGCAGGCGGCGCGCGATCTCCTGGTTCTCCATTCGACCCAGCCTAGCAGTTTCAAAAGGGAAAAGCGGTCCTGTGCTATGCCCCGGCTCTGATGTATGATTAGGACGTTGAGGAGCGCGGTTCCCCGGAGAGAAGTGTGCCCGACGATCTGACCCAGGACGTGATTGCCGTCATCGCCCGCGAGCAGCGCCTGCCTGCGGAATCCATCTCTCCCGACGCCACCTTCGACGAGTTGAAGATTGACTCGCTCGACGGGGTCAACATTGTCTTCGCGCTGGAGGAGAAGTACAACCTCACCATTCCCGACGAGGTGGCGCGCGAGATGAAGAGCGTGCGCCAGGTGGTGGAGGCGTTGCGGAAGCAACTGGGCGCGGGCATCGCGGTGATGGACGGCTCGACTCCCGCCTAGACATGCACAGGGTAGTGATCACCGGGTTTGCGGTGCTCTCCGCCACCGGCTCCGACCCCACCCGTTTTTGGGAACAGTTGGCCAGCGGGCGCTCCGGGCTGGGGCCGCTGACGCGGGTGCGCTCGCCGCTGTTGAGCACCGGAACGGTGGGCGAGATCAACGACTTCTACCCGGAGCAGCACTTCGGCAAAGAGATCGAGCTGCTGGACCGGTTTGCCCAGTTCGGGGTGGTGTGCGCGCGCGGGGCGCTGGCGCACGCCGGCCTGCCGCGGCGGCTGGACCAGGAGGGAAGTCCCTATGCCCCCGAGCGGGTGGCGGTGCTGACCGGCACGGGCATGGGCGGCATCGGCACCCAAGACCAGGGCTTCCGCCAGATGTATGGCGAGGGCAACCACCGGGTGCATCCGTTCCTAATCCCGCGCGCGATGTACAGCGCCGCCAGCTCGCATATCGGCATGGACACGGGGGCGCGCGGGCCGAGCTTCACCATCTCCACCGCCTGCGCCTCCTCCACCCACGCGCTGGGGGAGGCGTGGCGGCGGGTGCGCGACGGCAGCTCCGATATGGTGATTGCCGGCGGCAGCGATGCGCCGCTGACGTTTGGGGTGATCAAGGCGTGGGAGGCGATGCGGGTGCTGGCGCCCGCCGGCGACGACCCCAGCCGGGCGTGCCGGCCCTTCAGCCGCGACCGCGGCGGGCTGGTGCTGGCCGAGGGGGCGGCGATGTTTGTGCTGGAGTCGGAGGAGGGAGCGGCGCGCCGCGGGGCGGCGGTGCTGGCCGAGCTGGCCGGCTACGGCGCCAGCGCCGACGCCGGCCACATCACCCAGCCGACGCTCGAGGGCCCAGCCCAAGCCATGCGCGAAGCCATGAGCACTGCCGGGCTGGGGCCGGAGGAGGTGGATTACATCAACGCTCACGGCACCGGCACCAAGCTCAACGACGCCACCGAGATCGCCGCCATCAAGGCGGTGTTCGGCGAGCAGGCCGAGCGGCTTTCGATCAGCTCGACCAAATCCATGCACGGCCACGCCATGGGTGCCAGCGGCGCGATCGAGCTCGCCGCCACGCTGCTGGCGCTGCAGCACCAGGTGGTGCCCCCGACCGCGAACTTCACCACTCCCGACCCCGAGTGCGATCTGGACGTCACCCCCAACCAAGCCAAGCCGCGCCCGTTGCGGGCGGCCCTGTCCAACTCGTTTGCCTTCGGCGGGCTGAACGCGGTGCTGGCGGTTCGCAGGCGCAATTAGCCATCTGCCCATTGCCAAGCGCGCTGTTTGGTTGCCTGCTCTCCGCCGTGGGAGACGGAGGCTCGCAACTACGCGAGGTTTCGCGCGCCCACGGTGGTGTGCCGGTGGTGGGCGGCGTGCGGCTGGCTACGGGCCGGCGCACCGGGCTACTCGCGTCGCCATCGCCATCACCTTGCCGGCGCGCGGTTAGGTGTGGTTTGCGGTGAGAGGATTCCGCACCGTAATGCCGCGCAAGATTCGGCCTGATTGAAGGTCTTCGGTGTAGAGCACAGCGCAGCCGGCTCGTGCTGCCGCCGCGACGAGCAGGCTGTCCCAGAAGGAGATGCGGTGGGTGACCACGGAATCAATCGCCTCCAGAATCAGGTCGGGCGAGACCTGAACGATTTCGAAGACCGAGAACGTAGCAAGAATCTCCTTGGCGGCCAACGGGTCAATTCCCAGTTTCCGCGTGGCCGCGGAGAAAAAGTCCTGCATGACCTGGGTCGAAACGACGCCCAGGCCGGAGGCGGCCTGCTCTCGGATCAGTTCACGGCTCCGTGGCTGCTTGCGCGGGTCGGCGGCGTCGTGAGCGTAGACAAAAATATTTGTGTCGAGGAATGCCTTAGCGCTAGTCCTCATAAAGGTCTTGGCGGCGCCACTTCCAGCCGCCCGAGTTGCCCGGGTGGGCATCCATCAGGCGAAACATCTCCTCGACGCCAGCGGTCGCGTCCTGGACCACGGCGCGGGCCAGAAGATCCCGCACCAGTTGATTCAGCGTGGTCTGATGGCGATCGGCGTAGGCACGGCCCGCAGCCAAGGTCGCTCCAGGGCTAGGGTAATGTTCTTCATGCAGGGATTATAGTACACGTATTACGTGCGCACAGATTATGTGGCAAGTGACGTGGCCCAGGCTTCGGCTTGGGCGAGGTCTTCGGGGGTGTCAATGCCGATGGTGTTGAACTGGGTCGCCGCCATGGCGATGCGCACGCCGTGGTGGAGGAAGCGGAGCTGCTCGAGGCGCTCGATCAACTCCAGGGGCGAGGGTGGCCAGGCGTGGAAGGCGTTGAGGGCCGAGCGCGAGTAGGCGTAGAAGCCCAGGTGCTTGTGGTACTGCGGCGAACCTTCGCGTGGGAAGGGAATGGGGGCGCGGGAAAAATAGAGGGCCAGGCCGCTCTCTTCCATAACCACCTTGCAGGCGCTGGGCAATTGCGCTTCTTCGGCGGACACAGGGGTGAAGAGCGAGGCCACCTCGACCTCGGGGGCGGAAAAAAGCGCCTCGACCAGGGTGGCAATCATCTCGTGGCGCACCATGGGTTCGTCGCCTTGGATATTGACGGCGGCGTCGGCGCCGAGTTCCTCCACCACCTGCCAGACCCGATCGGTGCCGGAGGCGTGGTCGGCCGAGGTCATGTGCACGGGAATCCCCGAGGCGTGGCAAAAGTCGGCGATTTCGGGGCCGTCGGTGGCCACCACGACGTGGCGCAGGCGCTGGCAGCGGGCGACGCCCTCGTAGACCCTTTGGATCATGGGCACGCCGGCAATTGTACGCAGAGGTTTGCCGGGCAGGCGAGTGGCGCCCATGCGGGCGGGGATGACGCCGATCACATTTGCGGTAGGCAGCACACGAATAGGCTACCCGAAAAGCCGCGACTACTGAAGGTGGCTAGTGGTTGGCGGCGGCGATCTCGGCAATGCGGTGGCGGGCCAGGGCGAGGGCCTTGGCCATCGGCGGCGTGGGCGGCTCGAGGGCGACGAAGCTGCGGTACTCGGCTTCGGCGGTCTTGAAGTCGCCCAAGCGGTCGGCGGCCTCGGCGGCGAGGAAGTGGACGGCGGGCGGGGCAGGCGGAGTGGAGTACATGGCGTTGTTGGCCATGGCTTGGGCTTCGGTGAAGTTGCCCTGCTTGAGATCGAGACCGGAGAGCTCGAGGTAGGTGGGCCAGAGCACCGGGGCGATGTTGAGGGCGCGGTGGAGGTAGAGGCCGGAGAGCTGGAGGTTGCCGGTGGTGGAGTAGAGCTTGCCCAGCTCGGTGAGGGCGATGGAGTCCTTGGGATTGCGCGCGACGGCGACGTCGAGATCGGAGCGGGCGGAGGCGTAGTTGCGGCTCTCCATGTCAAGCACGCCGCGCAGAAGATAGGCGCGGCCCCAATTGGGGGCGGCGGTGATGGCCTCGTTGACCAGCTTCCAGGCCTTGCCGAGGTCAAGCTTGTCGAGGGCTTTTTGGGCCGCCGCCAATTTGGACTTGGCCTTGCCGGAGGCCTGCAGATCGTTGAGCGAGACGGTGGAGGAGTTGGCGGTGACGCCGCCGCCGGTGGGCGGTGCGCCGGGGCGATGCAGGCGGAGGTCGAGGTTGCCCAAGTTGCCGCTGTCGAGATCGAACTGGTGCTGGCCGTCGGAGGCGGCCACGTCGAGTTGGTAGGGGCCGGGAGAGAGCACGTGGAAGGAGAATTGTCCCAAGGCGTTGGTGATTTGAGAGGAGAGCAGGCCGCCGCTCCAGGCGTGCAACTCGACTACGGTGGCCGAGAGGGGCTGACCGCTGCTGTCCTCGATGCTGCCATTGATCTCCACCATGTGGGTGGCGGTGTTCTGGGGCGCGCCCGGGGTCGCTTGCGGGGAGGAATTGCGGGAGAGGCTGCCCCCCGGGGGCGAGCCGATCACCGGCACGGACTGCGCCGGGGTGGCGGAGGCAGTGAAGAGGAGAAGGCCAACCCAAGCCACAACGAGAGCAACAGCGCGCAGGTACATGGAAGCCGCCACTACAGGAGTTGCACTCCAATGCGGAGCGCGTTTCTTGTTTGCAAAAGATGCAGGCCGGCGGTGGGCCGGTGTCCCGGTTTGCGGAAGAAAATGCGACCGGGATATGTCGGCGGCGCGGGCTAGGAGACAGCATCGCGCGCGCGCTCGGGGCGGCGCAGCCGCTCCAAGTAGGACTCGAGGGCGGCGGCGCGATGGGCGCTGGTGTGGTGGTCCAAGACGCGTTGCTGGGCGGCGCGGCCGAGGGCGGCGGCGGCGGCCTCGCTGGTGTGCAGCAGGATCTGCACCAGATGGGCGGTGTCGTCGGCGACCAGGATCTCGCGCGAGGGCTGGAAGAAGTCGGCGAGCCCGGGCCAAGGGTCGGAGATGATGGCGGTGGCGGCGGCGGCGGCCTCGAACAAGCGCACGGAGGGGGAGAAGCCCGCCTCAACCATGGCCTGGCGGGTGAGGTTGAGGGTGAAGCGGGAGGCGGCGTAGAAGGCGGCGTGCCGGTCCGGGGCGAGGTGTGGGTCGTAGCGGAGGTTGGCCGGCCAGGTGTGGGGCTCGGGGAACATGGAGCCGGCGACATGGAACGACATGCGGGGCAGACGGCGCGCCGGGGCGAGCACGAGGCGCTGGAATTTGCCCTGCCGGTCGGGGGCGAAGGTGCCCATGAAACTCAGAGCCACGGGAGGATGGGAGGAACGGGCGGCGGAGCGGTAGGCGGTCTCGTCGCAGGCGCAGTAGAGGGGGCGCACCTGGCGCGCCCGCCAGACGCGCTCCAACTCGGCCAGCATGGGGCCGCCGGTGAAGCTGAGGTAGAGGTCGAGGGCCGGAATCTGGTCGGCGCGGAGATAGGCGCAGCGCTGCAGGCGGAGCTGCGCGAGGGTGATGGGAGTATCCATGTCGTAGAAGCAGACCGGGGCGGGGGAGTGGCCGAGCAGTTCGTCGAGCAAGGGGATGCCGTCGGGAAAATAGCTGCCGACGATAACGGCGTCGGCGGCGCGGGCGGTGGCGAGGGCGGTGGGGCGGATGTCGTCCCAGTCGCGGTAGAGGTGGAGGCGGGCGTGGGGCGGCGCGGGCAGGTCGCGGTGGCGGGCATACCAATCGGTGTCGCGCTCGAAAAAGACAATGTGGTGGCCGCGTTGGCGCAGGCCGCGGAGCAATCCGCGGTAGGTGGTGGCGTGGCCGTTGCCCCAGGAGGAGGTGAGGGAAAGCCCAAAGAAGGCAAGCAGCATAAGCGGCTAGGCGGAGAGGGCGGGGACCTCGGCAGCAGCGGGGAGGGCGGGTGCGGGTCGGGGCGGGCACAGCAGCAGGGCATGGACCCGCCGGGCGCGGTGGTGGTAGCTGTGTTCGGCGAGGGCGCGCTCGCGGGCGCGGCGGCCGAGGGCGGCAGCGGCCTCGGGGGAGAGCCCTTGGAGGTGGGCGGCCACCTGCTGCGGTCCGGTGGCCAAGAGGATCTCGCGTCCGGGCTCGAAGAACAAGTTCATGCCGGGCCAGGCATCGCTGAGGATGGCAGCGCCGGCGCCGGCGGCCTCGAAGATGCGGGTGGGGGGAGAAAACCCGGTCTGTGCCATGCTGTCGCGGTTGAGGTTGAGCACCAGGCGGGCGGAGCTGTTGAGGGCGTTGTGCTGAGGCGGGGCGATGAAGCCAGCGCGGCGCAGGTTGGGCGGGAGGGCGGCCTGGGCTCCGCCTTCGGCTTCGGACCAGCCTTCGCCGGCGAGCAGAAAACGATGTTGGGGGCAGAGCGCGGCGGCGGCGAAAAAGAAGTGGCGGACGCGGGATTCGCGGTCGGGGAGGCGGTGGCCGAGGAAGGTGAGGTCGGCCTGGAAGCGCGGGTCGGGCGCGGTGGGAAAATGGGTGTCGGGGTCGAGGCCGTTGTAGATGGGGAAGCAGGCGCGCGCGCCCAGGCGGCGATAGCGCGCCACCACGGGCGGGCCGCCGCCGTAGGTGAAGACAAAGTCGTAGCCGGGCAGGCAGCGGCGCAAGGGGTGCTGGGGTTGGGCCTCGAGCCCAGCCAAGGTGGCGGGGGCGTCCACGTCCCAAAAGGCCACCCGCGGACGGGCGCCGGCGGGGGCGGCGGCGGCGGCATCGAGCACCGCGGCTTCCAAAAACTCATCGTCGGCGCCGACGCCACTGTGCTTGATGATGAGGTCGGCGTCGCGGGCGCGGCGGAGGTGGAGTTGAAGCTCGGTGCGGGAGCGGTAGACCGGGCAGTGGGCAAAAGGGGGATCGGCGGGCCAATCGCGGTGGCGCTGACGGTCGTAGATGTCAGGCTCGGCGAAGGTAATGTGGTAGCCGAGGGCGTGGAGATTTTTGTAGAGGCCGCGGTAGTAGGTGGCGGCGCCATTCCAGTAGGCCGAGGTCAGGCTGGAGCCGAAGACGTAGAGCCTCAATCCAGATCGCGGCAGATGGCCTCCAATTGTTGCGCCCGATGGGCACAGGTGTGGCGCGCCCGAATGGTGGCGGCGGCATGGCGCCCCAACTGGATTCGTTGCTCCTCATGGCGGAGAAGTTGCATCATCAGCGCGGTCATTTCCCGGCCATCGCGCGCGGGCCAGTAGTCGGCGCCGGATTGGAAAAGGGCCTCGGTGTCATCCCAGGGGGAACAGAGCAGGGGCACGCCGCAGGCCATGGCCTCGAACATGCGGATGGTGGGGATGCCGGGCAAGGCGTGGGCGTAGGGGGCGCGGGGCAGGTGGAGGGTGAATTGGGCGGCGGCGTAGGCGCGCGGGGCCTGCAGGTTGGGCAGGTAGCCGGCATAGGCGATGCCGAGTGCGGCAAGCTGGGCCCGGGCGGCGGGGGGATAGCGTACGCCGTAGGCGCGGGCGGAGAGGCGGGCGGCGCGGACCGGGCCGAGGAGGAACTCGTGCAGTTCGCGGGTGCGCTCGCCGTCGCCCCAGTTGCCTATCCAGACCAGGGCGGACTGCGGGGCGGGGGCGAGGGGGAAGAAGCGCTCGGTGTCGGCGGCTTCATGGAAGGTAAAGCTGCGGCGCACCCCCCAGCCTTCGTAGAGGCGGCGCAGGCTTTCGCCAAAGGCAACGACGCCATCGAGGGAGGCGAGCGGGAGGCGCTGGAGGAGGTGGGGCTGGCTGGCGGCGCGATGGTGGGTGTCGTGCCAGAGCAGGCGGAAGCCGAAGCGGCGGCGCTGGAGGAGCAGCCAATGCAGCAGCTCGGGGGCGCTCCATTCGTGCACCAGGACCAGGTCGGCGCCGCGCAACTCGTCGTCCCAGTGGAGGACGCGCTCGGGGCCGAGGGCGCCGGGGCCGTAGCAGCGCAGGTCGAGTTCGGGATAGGCGGCGCGCACCTGGGCGATGGCGGCGCGGCCGTTGGGCTCTTGGCGGAGCTGGGCCAGCGACCATCCGCCGGCCGGGGTGGGCATGGGCTCGTAGAGGCGGAGGGCGTGGCCGCGGCGCACCAGGGCGCTGGCCAGGCCGCGCAGGAAATGGGCGTTGCCGTGGTTCCAGTCGGAGAGCCAGGAATGGGCGAAGTAGCGAATCTGCACGGCGGCCTCGGCTATAGCAGGCAGCGGCCGAGCAGGCGCCCATAGAGCGCCTCGTAGGCGGCGGCCATGCGTTCGACGGAGTAGAGTTGGCGGGCGCGGCGCCCAGCGGCGGCGGCCAGCCCGCGCGCATAGGCGGGATGGGAGGCGAGGGTATGCAGGGCCCGGGCGAGGGCATCGCCGTCGTTGCGGGCGAAATAGTGGGCGGCGGGCCCCCAGATCTCGCGGAAGCTGGGAATGTCGTTGAGCAGCAAAGCGCAGCCGGCGTGGGCGGCCTCCAGCGGCGCCAGGCCAAAGGGTTCGTAGCGGCTGGGGGCGATGTAGACGGTGGCTTGGGCGAGCAGGCGGGCGGCTTGGGCGGGGGCGAGGTTGCCCAAGCAGCGCAGGCGGGGCGAGGCGGGCAGGGGGGAGCGGCCGCGCTGGGGGTGGCGATCGTCGCCGGCGACCAGGACGGGGAGGGCGAGATCGGAGCGGCAGAGCAACTGGAATTGTTTGCCTTCGTCCCAAACCCGGCCGAGAGAGACGGCGCAGGGCTGTCTGGCGGCGGCCACCGGGCCGGGAGGAGAGCCGTGGGCGAGCACGCTCCCGCCCTGGTAGCCGAAGCTGCGGCGCAGGTCGTGGAGCACCGCCCGGGAGGGGGCGACGACGGCCTGGGCGCGCGCCAGCGCGCGCTGGACCAAGTCGCGATACCAGGTGTGGTAGGTGTCGTGGGGGGGTGGGTGGCCGCGCACCTGGCGCCACCAGGAGAAGACATCGCTGTGCACGGCGAGCAGGGTGGGGGGGCCGCAAGCGGCGAAGGCGAACTGGTTGCTGTGGACGAGGTCGGCGCGCCAGCGGCGTGCGAGCGCGGCGACGGCGGCTTGGGCTTGGGCGGTTTCGGCGGCGAGGGCGTCGGGGGCGTCGCCGCCCATCCATTCCAGGCGGAAGGGGGCGATCGCGGCCTCGAGGTCGGGGGTCGGGGAGGGGTGGGCGCCGAAAATCACAAGCTGGACGGCGTGGCCGCGCTGGCGCAGGGCGCGCGCCAGGGTGGCGGCGTGGGTGCCGACGCCGCCAGCGGCGTCGCTGGTGATGAGGATGCGAAGCGGGCGGGGGGAACCGCGGTCAGGCATGGGGCGGGCTTAGCCAGTGAGGCCGAAGGCGCGCAGTTCGGCGGTGGCGTGTTCTTGGGTGGCGGCGCGGGCGTGGCGGAGTTGGGGGACGGCGTGGTGCTGGCGCAGCCAAGCCGCCAGCTCGCGCATGCCGGTGGCGAGATCCACCTGGGGCTGGTAGCCGAGGCGAGCGCGGGCGGCGGCGATGTCGGCGAGGCAGTGGCGGGCGTCGCCCAGGCGGAACTGGCCGGTGATGGCGGGCGCGAGCGCAACCCCGAGGGCGCGGGCGAGCTGGCGGGCGAACTCGGCGACGGTGAGGGCTTGGCCGCTGGCGATGTTGAAGACGCCGTTGGCGGCGCCGGGTTGGGCGAGGGCCAATTGACAGGCGGCGGCGACGTCGTGGACGCTGACCAGGTCGCGCTGTTGCTGGCCGTCCTCGAACACCTGGGGCGCGCGGCCGGCGAGCAGGGCGGAGGCGAAGACCGCGGCCACCCCGGTGTAGGGATTGGCCAAGGCCTGGCGGGGGCCGTAGGTGTTGAAGAAGCGCAGCACCACGGTGGGCAGCCCGTAGGTGCGGCCGAAGAGGCGGCACATCTCTTCCTGGACGGATTTGGTGAGGGCGTACATGGAGTTCAGGCGCGGGGGCTTGGCCTCCTCGGTGGGGCGGGGCTGGAGCGGGGCGAGGCAGCCGGAACAGCGCAGTTCCCAATCCTGGCGGCGGAGTTGCTCGAGGCTGCGCTGGCCGGCCGCTTCGGTCGGGCCACAGGCGGGACAGCGGTAGCGGCCCTCGCCGTAGATGGACATGGAGCCGGCAAGCAGCAGGCGCTCGACGCCGCAGCCGGGGCGGCGCTGGCGGCGCAACAGCGCCTCCAGCAGCACCGCCGTGCCTTGCAGGTTGACCTGGTTGTAGCGGGCGATTTGGTAGTGGGATTGGCCGACGCCGACGACGGCGGCAAAATGGACCACGGCGCCCACCCCGGCGAGGGCGCGGTCGAGGGCGGCGGGATCGAGCACGCTGCCCACCTGCAACTCGGCCTCCGGGGCGAGATAGGCGGGGGCGCCGTTGGGATGGACCTGGGGGTCGAGGCAGTCGAGCAGGCGGACGCGGTAGCCGGCCCCAAGCAGGCGGTCGGCGAGATGGGAGCCGAGGAAGCCGGCGCCGCCGGTGATGAGCACAACCGGGCTGGCGGCGGGGGGGCTCACCGCACCGGCTCCAGCGCGCGCAGCGAGCCCAGGGCGGGGGCGACGGGGGCGTAGCGCTGGGCGGCCCAAGCGGCGAAGCGGGCGAACTCGGCCTGGCCCTCGGGGCGCGGCGGGGAGGCGTAGTGGGGCTCCACCCCCAGCGCGGTGGGGGTGTAGCACAGCGTCAGGGTGACCTGGAACGGGCGCAGCGCCTGCATTTGGCGGTCGAACCATGCCTCGGCGCCGGGGCGGTACCAGTCAGCCCAGCTCAAGCCGGTGCGGACGTGCTGGACGCCCAGGCGTTGCAGCCAGTCCACCGCCGCCTCCAGCCGCGGGTCTTCGAAATGAAACCACTGGCAAATGCCGAGCTCGCGGGGGAACTCCGCGCAGGCGGGCTTGGGGGTGCCGTCGGCGCGGATCAGGCCCATATAGTAATGGCGGTAGTAGGCCGAGCCCTCGCTCTCGCGGTGGCGGGTGGTGGCCTCCCACTGGGGCGGGAGGTCGAGCAGGCTGTACCAGTAGAGGCGCTCGACCCGGCCGCGCAGCAGGCGGGCGGTGGCGCGCAAGCCGAAAAGCTGGATTTCGTCGGCGCCGAAGGAGGAGGCGCCGGCCTCGCTGACCCAGACCGGGAGGTTGGCGACCTGCTCGATTTCGGCGATTTTGCGCGGCCAATCGGCGAGGGGCCAGTGGTTCCAATCCAGGGGAAAGCCATGCACCGCCACCCGGTCCACCGCCGCCAACACCCCGTAGCTGGCCAAAAGGCGGATGAAGCCGACATCAATGGGGGAAATGCCGCCCAACACCAAGGGCAGCTCCGGCCGCACCGCCCGCACCCGGGCGGCCGCCGCGCAGGTCATGGCGGCGAAGCCGCGCCATTCCGGATCGAGGGCAAAGTTCCAGTGGGAGAGGTTGTTGGGCTCGTTCCATAGCATCAGGGCTGCCAGCACAACCACCATGGATGTACTTGGCTGGGCGGGGGGTTTGTTGCCGCTGGCGGGAGGTGGGGGGTGGCCATCCTTCTATAGAACCGGGCGCAGCGGCCGCGCGCCCGCCCCGATGGGCCCCTGTCTTTCGTATACTGGATGCAGAGCGACTTTTATCCATGGCCACTCTCGCCGCCGAATCCACTGCCTCGGCCACGCTGCTGAACGATTTCAGCCTGCAGGTCGCCACCGTCAACGGCAGCGGCAGCCAGTCGTCGAATTTGGTGCTGCTGCGCACCTTGTTCCAGATGGGCATCCCCATTTCGGGCAAGAACCTGTTTCCGTCGAACATCGCCGGCCTGCCCACCTGGTACACCATCCGGGCCAGCCGGCGGGGTTACGTGGCGCGGAAAAAGGAGATCGACTTCCTGGTGGCGATGAACGCGGAGACGGCGCGGGAGGACGTGGCGGCGCTGGAGCCGGGCGCCTCGGTGCTGTACGACGAGCCGCTGGGGCTGGGGAAGCAGCGCAGCGACCTGACCTTCTACGCGGTCCCGTTCGACAAGCTGGTGGCGCCGGTGTGCCCGGAGGCGAAGCTGCGCAAGCTGGTGCGCAACATGATTTATGTGGGGGCGGTGGCGCACCTGATGGGGATGGAGATGGCGGAGGTGGAGCGGGCGCTGCGGCAGCAGTTCAAAAAGAAGCAAAAGGCGGCGGACCTGAACTGGGCGGCGGTGCGCGCCGGCCACGACTATGCGGAGGCGAACTTCCCCCAGCCGGACCGCTGCCAGTTGCAGCGCATGCAGGCGACGCAGGGCAAGATCGTGATCGAGGGGAATGCGGCGGGCGCGCTGGGGTGCCTGTTCGCCGGGGTGTCGGTGGTGGCGTGGTATCCGATCACGCCCTCGAGTTCGCTGTGCGAGTACCTGATCGACTACCTGAAGAAGTATCGGCGCACGCCCGAGGGGACGGCGACCTTCGCGGCGGTGCAGGCCGAGGACGAGCTGGCGGCGGTGGGCATGGTGCTGGGGGCGGGCTGGATGGGGGCGCGGGCGATGACCTCGACCTCGGGGCCGGGCATCAGCCTGATGAGCGAGTTTGTGGGGCTGGGCTACTACGCCGAGATCCCGGCGGTGATCTTTGACATCCAGCGGGTGGGCCCCTCCACCGGGCTGCCGACGCGGACGGCCCAGGGCGACCTGAGCTTTGTGGCCACGCTGGGCCACGGCGACACCCGCCATCTGGTGCTGCTGCCGGGCAGCGTGGAGGAGTGCTACTCGATGGGGGTGGCGGCGTTCGACCTGGCGGAGCAGTACCAGACGCCGGTGTTCGTGCTGAGCGACCTCGACCTGGGCATGAACCACTGGATGGCCGAGCCGTTCGCCTACCCCGAGCAGCCGATGAACCGGGGCAAGGTGCTGACGGTGGAGGACCTGCAGCGGCTGCAAGGGGACTGGGCGCGCTACCGCGACCTGGACGGGGACGGCATCGGCTACCGCACCTTGCCGGGCACCGACCATCCCCAGGCGGCGTTTTTCACCCGCGGCAGCGGCCACAACGAAAAGGCGCAGTACAGCGAGAAGGCCAGCGACTACCAGGCCAACATGGACCGGCTGCGGCGGAAGTGGGAGGGGGCGCGCGCGCACGTGCCGGCGCCGGTGCTGGAGCGCGAGGCCGGCGGCGCGGTCGCGGTGCTGGCCTACGGCAGCTCGCATCCGGCGGTGGAAGAGGCGCTCGACCAACTGCGCGAAGAGGCGGGGCTGGAAGCCGCCTATCTGCGGGTGCGGGCGTTTCCCTTCGCCGCCGGGGTGGCCGATTTTGTCCGCCGCTTCGAGCGCGTCTATGTGGTGGACCAGAACCGCGACGGCCAGATGCTGGGCCTGCTGCTCGCCGACCTGGGAGCGGAGCTGGGCCTGCGCCTGCGCTCGGTCAAACACTACAGCGGCCTGCCGGTGGACGCCCGCAGCCTGAGCAGCGAAATCCTCCGCCAGGAGGCCGCCCGGGGCCGCTAGGCGGCCGGAGCACACACACCCATGGCCACCACCCTCACGCCCCCGCCCGCCCCCAAGCTCAACCGCATCGGGTTGCCGCAAACCGACTACCGCGGCTCGAAGACGACGCTGTGCGCCGGCTGCGGCCACAACGCCATCAGCGAGCGCATCATTGACGCCTGCTACGAGATGGGGGTGCACCCGCACCGCTTCGTCAAGCTATCCGGCATCGGCTGCTCGAGCAAGAGCCCGGCCTATTTTGTGGGGCGCTCGTTCGGCTTCAACTCGGTGCACGGGCGCATGCCGAGCGTGGCCACCGGCGCGGTGCTGGCCAACCGCTCGCTGCAGGCGCTGGGCGTGAGCGGCGACGGCGACACCGCCTCGATCGGCCTGGGGCAGTTCATCCACCTGATGCGCCGCAACCTGCCGCTGATCTACATCATTGAAGACAACGGGGTCTACGGACTGACCAAGGGGCAGTTCTCCGCCACCGCCGACCTGGGCGCCAAGCAGAAGGGAGGGGTGGTCAACGACCTGCCCGCGCTCGACACCTGCGCGCTGGCGGTGCTGAGCGGGGCGACGTTTGTGGGGCGCTCGTTCTCGGGCGACAAAAAGCAGCTCAGCGCCATGCTGAAGGCGGCGCTGGCGCACCGCGGCACGGTGATGCTCGACGTGATCTCGCCCTGCGTCACCTTCAACGACCACGAGGGCTCGACCAAGAGCTACAAGTACGTGATGGACCACGAGGAGGCGCTGCAGGAGCTGAGCTTTGTGCCCTCGTTCGAGGACATCGCCGTGGACTACGACCCCGGCAGCACGCTGGACGTGGCCCTGCACGACGGCTCGCACCTGCGGCTGCGCAAGCTCGATCATGATTTCGATCCGACCGACGCGCAGCAGGCGCTGCGGGTGCTGACCGAGTCGCATCGCTCGGGCGAGGTGCTGACCGGGGTGTTCTACCTGAACACGCACAAGCCCGACTTCGTCAGCCAACTGGGGCTGGTGGAGGAGCCGCTGGCGAGCCTGCCGGAGGCGAGGCTGCGGCCGCCGCGGGCGGTGCTGGACGAGATCATGCACAGCTTGGCCTAGGAGCCAGCGCGGCTGGGAATCGCCCGGCATGGCAGTGTGGCCATAGTATGGCAGTGAAGGTCACCTTTAACCTGGACGAGGCCACCATCGCGCGGCTGCAACGGACTGCGGGCGCCTGGGCAAGCCGAAGAGCGAGATCCTGCGCCAGGCCATCCGCGCGGCGCCACGGCGGACGGCTGCATCCGGCGGAGTGAGCGGCTGTTTCCCGCCGCTGCCGCGCTCCCGTTCGGCTGGGAAGAGGCGCAACTCAGCGCCGCGCTTTATCGCACCCTGCCGCGCGCCCGCGCCCGCGCGATGGGTTTTGGGATCGCTGCCTGTGCACTCCGCCAAAATGCCGCGTTGTGGACGTTGAGCCCGGCGGACTTTGCCGACATTCCCGGCCTGCGGCTCAGCGCGCCGGCTTGACCCGGGGCGGCGTCGCCTTGGCCTGGCGCTGCAGGTCCACGGCGCGCCACAGATACCAACTGGCGACGCTGCGGTAGGGGCGCCAGCGCTCGCCCACCTGGGCCAATTCCTTGGAGGTGGGCAGGCGGCGCTTGCGGTAGGCGATGCGGTAGCCGTTGCGGACGCCGTAGTCGAGCGCGGGCAGCACGTCGGGACGGCCGAGGCGGAACATCAGCAGCATCTGCACGGTCCAGACCCCGACGCCGCGCACCTGGGTGAAGCGGGCGATGATCTCCTCGTCGGCGAGCAGCTCGACCTGTTCCCAGGCCGGGACCACGCCGGCGGCGACCTTGTCGGCGAGGTCGCGGACGGCGGCCATTTTTTGCCGCGACAGCCCGGTCGAGCGCAGCGCGGATTCTTCGGCGGCCAGGATCTGGGCGGGGGAAGGGAAGTCGCCGGCGCCCAATTGGGTTTTGATCCGTGCCAGAATCGCCGAAGCGGCGGAGGCGTGCAACTGCTGGTAGACGATGGCGTGGAGCAGGGCGTGGAAGGGATGCTGGGGGCGCTCGAGCGGGAGTTGGAAGCGCCCCACCTGGGCGATCAAAACGGCCATGCGCGGGTCGGCTTGTCGGAGATGGCGCACGGCGGCCAAATGGTTGAAGGGGTAGGGGCGCTTCATGGGATGATCGTAGCGTATGGCTGCGCTATCCGGAAAAGTGGCGATCATCACCGGCGCATCGAGCGGCATCGGCGCCGCCGTGGCCCGCAACTTGGCCGAGGCCGGGGTGCGGCTGGTGCTGAGCGCGCGGCGGCGGGAGCGGCTGGAGGCGCTGGCCGGCGAGCTGCCGCAGGCGGCGACGCTGGCGGGCGACATCGCCGACCCCGAAATGGGGCCGCGGCTGTTCGCCCTGGCGCAGGAGCGCTGGGGGGGCTGCGACATTGTGGTGAACAATGCCGGCGAGCTGGTGGTGGGGACGATCGAGGGGATTGACCTCGAGGCGATGGCGCACATGCTGGAGGTGAACGTGACGGCGACCTTCCGCATGGCCTATCTGGCGGCGCGCCAGTTCCGAGCGCAGGGGCACGGGCACTTGGTGAACACCTCGAGCGTGCTGGGCAGCAAGGTGCGGCTGACGGCGGGCGCCTACAGCGGCAGCAAGCACGCCATCGAGGCGCTGGGCGAGGCGCTGCGGCTGGAGCTGGCGGGGACGCGCATCAAGGTGACCGCGATCGAGCCCGGGCTGGTGATGACCGAACTGCACGAGGGGCTGGCGGTGCATCCGCGCGAGCAGTTTGGCATTCGGCAGGCGCTGGCGGCGGAGGATGTGGCGCGGGCGGTGCGCTTCGCGCTGGAGCAGCCCGACCATGTGCTGGTGGCGAAGCTGATGATCTTGGCGGCGGACCAGTCGCTCTAGCAGCCGCGGGTCGCGCGGGGACGGGCGGGGTCAGGGCCGGTTTTTGCCGGCCAGAACCTCGGCGGCGCCGGGCTCGCGTTCGAGGTAGGGCAGGTAGGGGGTGATCTCGAAGGTGAGCTTGTCGCGGGGCGAGAGCAGGGCCTCGGCGGGGGCCTGCAGCAGGCTGAGGGCGTCGCTCCAGGGATCGAGCACGATGCGGGCGCCGAGGGGCAGGGCGGCGATCTGCTTGAGGTTGCGGACTTGGAGTTGGGGAGCGGAGGCGACCAGCGCCTGCATGCGGGCGAGGCGGCCCTGGAGCACCAGGGGGTTGCCGAGGTGGGGGCTGATGAGGTTGGGCACGCCGCGGGCGGCGTGTTGGAGGGCTTCGAGGAAGAGGCCGGCCGAGGCCATCTGGGATTTGTAGGGGGAGTGGGCGAGGAAGGCGAGGCCCTTCTGGTCGGCGGCGGCCTCCTCGGCGGGGGTGCGGCTGAGGCGCAGGCGGGCGAAGCTCTGGGCGTCGGGGAACATCATGCGGTCGTCGAAGGCGTAGTCGGTGTTGATGCTGTGGTCGAGGGCGATGTGGCCGAGCTCGTGGGCGAGGATCATGGCCAGGCTGGCCTCGTCGGGGAGGACATCGATCAGGCCGCGGCTGAGCACGATGGTGTGGCCGACGGTGAAGGACTCGAGCGGAGAGGTGAGCAGGACGCGGCAGCGCACCTCGGGATCGAAGCTGAGGTTGTTGGTGACCTCCAGGTTGTTGACCACGGTGGCGAGGACCTTGTCCACCGGGCCGGGAGGGGCGAGCAGGCCGGCCCGTTGCATGCGGGCGAGGACATCGTCCTCGGCCTTGAGCTCCCAGGCGCGCTGCTGGCCGAGGGGGGTGCGGTCGTGGGCGGTGGCGCTTTGGTCGCTGACCTGGCCGTCGGATTCCACCTGCATGTCGGTGAGCGAGGACTGCGCCCGGCCGGCGCTGAGCTGGTAGCCCCAGAAGCGGGTTTCGGCCTTGAAGGCGATGTGGCTGAACCAGCCGGTGCGCTGGTCGTTCTCCTGGCTGTAGACGGCGACCGGGAGCCAGAGGTGGGGACCGAGGTTCATGCGCCAACTGTCGAAGTGGACGTATTTGTGCTTGGGGTTGGGCACGTAGGTGCCGTCGAAGCGGACGATGGTGTCGCTCTGATCCTCGACCCAGATGCGGCCGACGAAGCTGCCCTTGGCGGTGCCGGGGAGGGGGGCCACGTCGAACATGAGGCAACGCACCGCCCCCAGGAACGCGCGCCCCTGGAAGGAGAAGCGGTAGTGGCGCTGGTCGAAGCGGGTGCGGTCGGGCATGATCATGCCGGCAAAGCCGGCGGGGAAGAACTCATGGGCGAGGTGGCCGAGGCTGGCTTCGGTGAAGAGCGGGTCTTGGACGCCGCCGCGCAGGTCGAGAATGCCGAGGAAGTAGGCGTCGTGGACGGGCGTGGCGCCGCGGTCGCGGTCGGGGCCGAGCTGCTGGATATAGGTCTCGACGCGGGGATGGAAGGCGGTGATCTGGCGGTCCACGGCGCGCTCGCGGGCAATGATGCGGTTGACCACTTGGTTCTGCGCGGCCTGGGGGGAGGCGGAGGCTTGGCCGGCGGCGGCGGAGGGCAGCAGCAGGGCGAGCAGAGCCAAGGCGGGGGTGCGCGGGGAGATGGACATGGTGGGGGCCCTCATGGGTTGGCGAGTTGGAACCAGACATGGATGAGCGCGCCGGTCTCGACCGGGGCGCCGTTGCGGCGGGCGGGGCGGAAACGGATGCGCTGGGCGGCGGCGACGGCGGTTTGGTCGAGGCCGTAGCCGAGGCCCTGGACCACGGCGAGGACGCGCAGGCGGCCGTCGGCCTGGAACAGCACGCGCAAGACCACCTCGCCCTGGATGTGGAGGCGGCGGGCCTCGGGAGTGTAGGCGGGATCGGGTTTGGCCAGGATCTCGACCGGAGAGAGGACGGCGGCGGGGCGGGGAACGGGCGGCGGGGCGGCCAGGGCCGCGGGGCCAAAGCCAGAGGCTTGGATCCGGCCGCCGGCGGCGCCGGGCCTAGTGGAGGAGGCGGCGCCAAAGCCGGCGCTGGCCACCGCGTCGCCGCCCCGGCGGGAGGCGCCGAGCGCGGCGGCGCTGCCGAAGCCGGCGCTGGCAACGGCTCCGGCGCGGGCGGCGGCGGGGGAACCCGAGGGCAGATTGAAGCCGGCGGCGCTGACGTTGCCGCGCGGGGCGCGGGCGGCTAGGCGGGCGTTGGGGTCGCCGAAGCCGGCCGCCTGGAGCGGGCGCGGCAGGGGGCGCGGCGCCACCGCAGCGCTGGCGGCAAAGGTGTTGAGCCGCACCGGGCGCGGGGGCGCGGGCGGGGCCTTGGGTTGGGGCAGGGCGGGCAGGGGCGCACGGTTGGGCACCGGTGGCGGGGGCGGCAGCAGCCGCTTCACTGCCGGGCGTGGGCGCGGGGGGCGGGGAGGTGGCGGCGGGAGGGGTGCCAAGCGGTGCAACCGCAGCCGGGGCGGAACCAGCTTGGGCAGGGGCGGCAGCCGGGGTGGAAGGCGGGGCGGGGGCGGGGCCAACAGCGTCACCGTCAGGGGCGGGGGCGGCGCCGGCGGGGTCCAGGCGGTGGCGCCCACGGCGTAGGCGATGCCGGTGGCCAGCCCCACTTGGGCCAAGGTGCTGGCGCCCAGCGCCCAGCGGCGGCGGCGGCGGGCGCGGGCCGAGACCTCGATCAGGGCAAACAACTGGGGCGGCGGCGTGGGCATGGGGTCGGCGTCCGCGTCCCGGGGGGTTCGCTGGCAGCGATGCACGTTGGGGGCCGTCGCGCAACGCCAGCGTTTTCCGCGCGGGCTTAACTGCCGGCTGGGAAAAAGTTCATAGCACGCGAGTTTCTGGGCCTTCCCGGACGGACTGCTGGTCGGCATAGATTGCCGCGCACGCCCGGCTGGCCGCCCTCGGCCTGGCCGTTTTGCAGCCGCCTCCGGTGCCGATTCGGGAGGCCGCAGCGCTTGACACGGTGGCAAATCCTCTTAGGCTCATTCCATGGTGGAATTTCACTCTCTGTTCGAGGGCGCGTCGCGGCTGGCCTTGCCCACCGTAGTGGCAATTGCTGGCCTGGTGGGCACGGCGGCGGCGGGGGCGCAGGCGCCGGACGCGGTCTATTTGCACGGCAAGATCATGACCATGGATGCCGAGCAGCCCACGGCCCAGGCGCTGGCGCTGCGGGGGGAGAGGCTGGTGGCAGTGGGCACGGACGCCGCGATCAGCGCGCTGGCGGGGCCGCAGACCCAACGGGTGGACCTGAAGGGGCGGTTCGTGTTGCCCGGGTTTGAGGACGCGCACACCCACCAGCTGGCGGCGGGCACCGGCATGCTGGACTTGGACTTGAGCAACACCCGCTCGCTGCAGGAGTTGCAACAGCGCATTGCCGCCTATGCCAAGACGCTGCCGCCGGGGGAATGGATCATCGGCTCGCGTTGGGACCACACCTTGTGGCCGGGACAGCAATTTCCGACGCGACAGGACCTGGATCCCTACACCGGCGACCATCCGGCGTTCTTGAGCCGGCTGGACGGGCACGCGGCGGTGGCCAACTCGCTGGCGCTGGGCGCGGCGGGGGTGGGGCGGAACACGCCCACGCCGAGCGGGGGCGAGATCGGGAAAGATGCCGCGGGCGAGCCCAACGGCCTGCTGTTGGAGGGGGCGCAGGAGTTGGTGCGGCGGCAGATCCCGCCGATGACGATGGCGCAGCGGCGGCGGGCGCTGACGCTTTCGATGCAGGATGCGCTGGCGCACGGGGTGACCTCGGTGCAGGACTATTCGGACTGGAACACGTTTCTGACCTACGAGCAGATGGAGAAGGAGGGGGCGCTGCGCTTTCGCGTGGTGGAGTGGCTGACCTTCCTGGAGCCGCTGGCGACGCTGCAGGCGCAGCGGGCGCACCACGACCTGAAGGACCCCTGGCTGCACACCGGGATGCTGAAGGCGTTCATGGATGGCAGCCTGGGTTCGCGCACGGCGGCGATGCTGGAGCCCTACAGCGACGATCCGCACAACCGCGGCATCCCGCAATACCAACAGGCGGTGCTGAACCGGATGGCGATCGAGCGGGCGCGGGCCGGGTTCCAACTGGGCTTCCATGCCATCGGCGACCGGGCGGTGGAGATGGCGCTGAACGCCTTCCAGGCGGTGGCGAGCGCCGTGCCCGACCCGCACAACCCGCAAGCGGCGCTGGTGCGGCATCCGGCGGTGAGCGGGCCGCGCCCCCGCATCGAGCACCTGCAGGTGATCGCGCCGCGCGACATCGCGCGGGTGAAGCAGTTGGGGGTGATCGGCTCGGTGCAGCCCAGCCACCTGCTGGACGACGACCGCTGGGCGGAGGCGCGGCTGGGGCGGGAGCGGGCGCGGGACTCGTATCTGTGGCAGACGTTCTTGCAGGAGGGCGTGGTGCTGGCGTTCGGGACCGACGATCCGGTGGAGCCGGTGAACCCGATGCTGGGCATCTACTCGGCGGTGACGCGGACGAGCGCCGACGGCACGATCCACTATCCGCCGGAAAAGGAAGCGGTGACGATGGAGCAGGCGCTCTACGCCTACACCATGGGCGCGGCCATCTCGGAGTTCGCCGAAGACAACAAAGGGTCGCTCACGCCGGGCAAGCTGGCCGACTTTGTGGTGCTGTCGCAGGACCTGCGGGCGATTCCGGCGGCGGAGCTCCTGGGGACCCGGGTGGAGATGACGGTGGTGGGGGGCAAGACGATGTACACGGCGCCGGGCTGGGAGCCGTAGGGGGGGGACGGGGCCGACGCTTGACAGGCGGGCCGGGCGGGACTATTAATACGCAAGGAGGTCATTGGTCATGTCCCGAGAGTCACAACTGCTGCTGGCTATGCTGTTTGTGGGAGTAACTGGGGCGGGGGCCCAGGCGCCGGCGGGGGCGGCGCTGAAGCCCGGCACGATCATCAAGATCGAATTGCAGAAAAAGCTCGACACTAAGAAAGCCAAGGTGGGCGACGCGGTGGTGGCCAAGGTGATGCAACCGATTAAGGACCACCAGACGGTGTTGGTGCCGAAAGACAGCCTGCTGGTGGGGCAGGTTACGCTGGCCACCCCGGCCAAGGGCAAGACCCACGCCCAGTTGGGGGTGCTGTTCGACGAGGCCACCACGAAGCAGGGAACGGTGCTGCTGCACCTGCGCGGCGCCATCGTGAAGGTGAGGCAGGACAGCACGAACTGGAACGAGAAGATGTCCATCCCGCCGGAGATGGGCGGCAGCGGCATCCCGATGGCGATGAGCCCGACCAACGACGACGCCGCCTACCCCAACCTGGACAAGTCCAGCGACGGCGCCCCGATCGAGTACGCCGTGATGGAGACGGCCGACGGCACCGGCGCCGACCTGGGCGGTGTGATCAGCAGCGTGGGGGGCAACTTCGACCTGGACGGCGGCACCCACCTGCAGGTGCGGGTGCTGCACTAGGATGGCTAGGCGCCCGGCATGGGCTGGAGCTGGGGGGAGACGAGCAGGGTGGCCTCGGTGGCGGCCTGGACGTCGGCGACGGTGAAGGGGGCGGCGAGCTCCTCCAGCACCAGGCCCTCGGGGGCGACGCGCATCAGGCCCATCTCGGTGACGATGAAGTCCACGACGCCGGCGCCGGTGAGGGGCAAGCGGCAGCGCTTGAGGATTTTGGGCTGGCCGTCGCGGGTGGTGTGCTCCATGGCGATGTAGAGCTTGCGGGCGGCGGCGACCAGGTCCATGCCGCCGCCCATGCCCTTGATCATTTTGCCGGGGATGATCCAGTTGGCCAGGTCGCCGTTTTCGGCGACCTCCATGGCGCCCATCACCGCCATGTCAATGTGGCCGCCGCGGATCATGGCGAACGACTCGGCGCTGGAGAAGTAGGAGGTGCCGGGGATCTCGGTGACGGTCTCCTTGCCGGCGTTGATGAGGTCGGGGTCCTCCTGGCCGGCGAGGGGATAGGGGCCGACCCCGAGCATGCCGTTTTCCGACTGCAGCACCACCTCGATGCCGGCGGGGACGAGGTTGGCGACCAGGGTGGGGAGGCCGATGCCGAGGTTGACGAAGAAGCCGTCGCGGAGTTCGAGGGCGATGCGGCGGGCAATGCGGTAGCGCTTGTCTTGGTCGGACATGGGCGTTTTTAGGCGGGGCGCAGGGTGCGGCGCTCGATCGGCTTCTTGTAGCCCGCGCCGAGGATAAGGCGGTGGACGTAGACGGCGGGGGTGACGATGGCTTCGGGGTCGAGGCCGCCGGGTTCGACCAGCTCCTCCACCTCGGCGATGGTGACGCGGGCGGCGGTGGCCATCACGGGGTTGAAGTTGCGGGCGGTCTTGCGATAGGTGAGATTGCCCCAGCGGTCGCCGCGGTGGGCCTTGACCAAGGCAAAGTCGGCCTTAAGCCAGCGCTCCATCAGGTAGGTGCGGCCGTCGAAGTCGCGGGTTTCCTTGCCGTCGGCGACCAGGGTGCCGACCCCGGCAGGGGTGAAGAAGGCGGGGATGCCGGCGCCGGCGGCGCGGATGCGCTCGGCGAAGGTGCCCTGGGGAATGAGCTCGGTTTGGAGTTGGCCGGAGCGGGCCTGCGCCTCGAAGATGGAGTTTTCGCCGACGTAGGTGGCGATCATTTTTTTGATCTGGCCGGCGGCGAGCAGGATGCCGATGCCCTCGGCGTCGGTGCCGGCGTTGTTGCTGATGATGGTCAGGTCGCGGACGCCGCGCTGGTGCAGCGCCTGGATGAGGTTCTCGGGGTTGCCGCAGAGGCCGAAGCCACCGATCATCAGGGTGGCGCCGTCGGGGATGTCGGCCACCGCCGCGGCGGCGCTGGCGAGGACTTTGTTCATCGCTCCTAATGGTAGCGCACTGCCCTTACAATCAAGGCCATGGACCTGAACGGCAAGGTGGCGCTGGTAACGGGGGCGGCGGCCGGGATCGGGGCGGCGACGGTGGCGGCGCTGGAGGCCGCCGGAGCCACGGTGGCGGCGCATCGGCATCGCGGGGGCGAGTTTGCCGCCGATTTGGCGCGGCCGGAGGCAGCCGAAGAACTGGTGGCCCGGGTGCGGGAGCGGTGGGGGCGGCTCGACTATCTGGTGAACAACGCCGCCTATACGCCGCCCAACCCCATCGGGGCGGTGGCGGGAGCCTCGTTCCAGCGGGCCGACGCCGAGCAGGATTTCGACCCGGAGCGCTTCGACCGGGCGATCGCGGTCAACCTGCGCGCGCCGCTGCAGTTGGCGCTGGCGGCGGCGGGCGAGGGAGCGACGCTGGAGGCGGTGGTGAACGTGGGCAGCGGCAGCACCCAGCGCGGGGACGGCAGCTCCGCCTACTTTGTGGTCAGCAAGGGCGGCATTCCCAGCCTGACGCAGTACCTGGCGCGGCGGCTGGCCCCGCGGGTGCGGGTAAACGCGCTGCTGCCGGGGCTGATCGCGACCGAACAGTTGGATTCGCGGGGGCCGGGGTTCGAGCCTCTGCGCCAAGAGATCATCCGGCGCACGCCCATGGGACGGTTGGGGACGCCGGCGGAGGCGGCCGAGGCCATCCTGTATTTGCTGGCGGGCAACGGCTTCGTCACCGGCACGGTGCTGACGCTGGACGGGGGCTGGCACCTGTAGTGGCGCGCGCCAAAGCCGGAGGATTCCTGTATTCTGTCTGCTGATCTTGTCCGACGGGGAGTTTCATGCGCCAACCACTGTTGCTGGGATGCATCTCGCTGGCCGCCGCCGCGATGGCTTGGGGGCAGGCGCCGAAGCCGGCCGCCGATCGGGACCCGATCGTGCTGGCGCAGGTGAGCAAGCCGGCGCCGGCCGATGCGCCCGACCTGACCAAGACGCCGACGCTGTTTGTGGTGGGCTATGCCCACCTGGACACGGAGTGGCGCTGGGACTATCCCCAGGTCATCAATGAATACCTCAAGGCCACGCTGGACAAGAACTTCGCCCTCATCCAGAAGTACCCGCACTACATCTTCAACTTCACCGGGGCGAACCGCTACGAGATGTTCCAGGAGTACTACCCGCGGCGCTACGCCCAGCTCAAGAAGTACATCGCCGCGGGGCGGTGGTTTCCGGGCGGGGCCTCGATGGAGGAGAACGACGTCAACTCGCCCAACGCGGAGAGCATCATCCGGCAGGTGCTGTACGGCAACGAGTTTTTCCAGCAGCAGTTTGGCACCACGGCGGTGGACTACATGCTGCCCGACTGCTTCGGGTTTCCCGCCAGCCTGCCCAGCATCCTCAGCCACGCCGGATTGCTGGGCTTCTCCACCCAGAAGCTGAACGCGGGCTGGCAGCCGGCGGCGCGGGTGGGCGGGCCGGACTCGCCGGAGAAAACGCCGGAGGGGATTCCGTTCAACGTGGGGATCTGGACGGGGCCGGACGGGCACAGCATTATCGGGGCGGTCAACCCGGGCAGCTATAGCGGCGGCGACACCACCGATCTCAGCAAGAACGGGCTGGAGTACCTGGTGCCCTACGCCCACGGGCTGGATCCGGTGACGGTGGACGGGCAGGCGAGCGGCATCTACACCGACTACCACTATGTGGGCACCGGCGACATCGGCGGCGCGCCCGACGAGGAGTCGGTGAAGATCATGGAGGCGACGATGGACAAGGGGATGGTGTCGCTGCCGCGGCCGCGGGTGCGGCGCCTGCGGGGCCAGCCCCCACCGCCGCCGCTGCCGCCCTTGCCGCCGGTGCGGGTGGGCGAGGGGCCGATCCATGTGCAGTGGGCGGACACCGACACCATGTTCCTGGACATGATGCACGACGACCTGTCGCGCCTGCCGCGCTACACCGGCGACCTGGAGCTGATCAACCACTCGGCGGGCTCGCTGACGTCGGAGGCGGAGCACAAGCGCTGGAACCGCAAGAACGAGATCCTGGCGCAGGCGGCGGAGCAGGCCTCGGTGGGGGCCAGCCTGTTGGGGGCGGCCTATCCGCAGGCGCGGCTGACGCACGCCTGGCGGCTGCTGCTGGGGGGGCAGTTCCACGACCTGATGGCGGGCACGGCCGAGGCCAGCGCCTACACCTACTCCTGGAACGACGACACCATCGCCGCCAACCAGTTCGCTTCGGTGCTGCGCAGCGCCACCGACACCATCGCGCAGCACCTGGACACGCGGACGGCGGGAGTTCCGCTGGTGGTCTACAACTCGCTCAACATCGCCCGGCAGGACCCGGTGGCGGCGCGGGTGGCCTTCCCCGGCGGGCGGCCGGCGGCGGTGCGGGTGACCGGGCCGGACGGGCGGGCGGTTCCGGCGCAACTCGACGCCGACGGGCGGGTGGTGTTTTTGGCGCAGGTGCCGGCCACCGGCTACGCCGTCTACGGCGTGGCGGCGGCCAAGGCGCCCGCCGCCTCCGAACTCAAAGTCACGCCGCGCTCGCTGGAAAACGCCCGCTATCGGGTGACGCTCAACCACGACGGCGACGTGGCCAGCATCTACGACAAGCTGGCGGGCAAGGAACTGCTGGCAGGGCCGATGCGGCTGTCGTTCCAGTCGGAGGCGCCGACGGTGTGGCCGGCCTGGAACATGGACTGGGACGATCAAAAGGCGCCGCCGCGGGCCTATGTGGCCGGGCCGGCGCAGATCCAGATTCTCGAGGACGGGCCGGCGCGGGTGGCGCTGCAGATCACCCGCGATGCCCAGGGCTCGCACTTCGTGCAGACGGTGCGGCTGGCCTCCGGCAGCGCCGGCAACCGGGTGGAGTTCGGGGCGAAGGTGGACTGGAAGACGCCGGGCTCGGCGCTGATGGCGGATTTTCCGCTGACCGCCTCCGATCCGGTGGCGACCTATAGCTGGGACATCGGCACCATCCAGCGGCCCAACGACAACCCGCGCCAGTTCGAGGTGGCCTCGCACCAGTGGGTGGACCTGACCGATTCCAGCGAGGCCTATGGGGCGACGCTGCTGACCGACGTCAAGAACGCCAGCGACAAGCCCAACAACCACACCCTGCGGCTGACGCTGCTCTACACCCCGGGGCTGCACAACCGCAACTACAGCGACCAGGCAACCCAGGACTGGGGCCACCACGAGATGCTGTTCGGGCTGGCCGGGCACGTGGGCGACTGGCGGCAGGAAAACACCGAGTGGCAGGCCTACCGGCTGGACGCGCCGCTGGTGGCCTTCACCGCGCCCCGGCATGCCGGGGCGCGGGGGCGGCAGTTGTCGCTGCTGCACCTGGACAACCCGCGCATCCGGGTGCTGGCGATGAAGAAGGCGGAGCAGGGCAACGAGGTGGTGGTGCGGATGGTGGAGCTGAACGGGCAGGCGGAGCAAAACGTGCACATCGGCTTCGCCAGCCGGGCGCTGGCGGTGCGCGAGCTCAACGGGCAGGAGCAGCCGATCCGGGCCACCGATCCGGCCCGGATCGTGAACGGCGAGGTGGTGGCGTCGTTCACGCCCTACCAGCCGCGGACGCTGGCGGTGCGGCTGGCGCGGCTGGCGCCGCCGGCGGCGGCGGCGGCGAAGGCGGTGGTGCTGGACTTCAACCTGGCCACCGCCACGCCCGACCACACCCCCTCGACGGCGGGCTTCGACGGGAAGGGCGGCAACTACCCGGCGGAGATGCTGCCGCGGCAGATCCATTACGACGGCGTGACATTCCAGATGGCCGACCCGAGCGGCCCCAACGCGGTGGCGGCGCAGGGACAAACCCTTGCGCTGCCGGCCGGCCATTTCACCCGGCTGTACCTGCTGGCTGCGGCCGAGGGCGACCAGGCCGGAGACTTCACCGTGGGGGCGAAGCGCGTGCCGCTGCAGATCGAGAACTGGACCGGCTACATCGGGCAGTGGGACTATCGCAACTGGACCACGCACACGGTGCCGCCGCGGCCGGGGGCGCGGGGGCGGTTCAACCGTCCCTACACCTACCAGCTCTATGCCGGGCTCAACCCGGGCTACATCAAGCGGGCGCCGCTGGCCTGGTTTGCCTCCCACCACCACCTGGCGGACGGCAGCAACGACGCCTACAGCTACTCCTACCTGTTCGCCTACGAGATCAACCTGCCGCCGGGGGCGCGCACGCTGCGGCTGCCCAACGATCCCAAGATCCGCATCTTCGCGGCGACGGTGGCGGGCGGCGACCGGCCGGTCGTGGCGGCGCAGCCGCTCTACGACGCGCTGCCCTACCCCGACATGACGGCGGCGGAGAAGGCGGCGCTCTACACCCAGGGCAGCGGGCCGGACGCGCCCTTCTACCGGTCGCTGGCGCGGCGGGCGGCGGCGGCAAGCGCTAAGATGGAAGCGGGGAGACCTTAGAGCCATGCCTACGATTTGGAACATTGATCCGGTCCACACGAACGTGCAGTTCGCCGTGCGCCACATGATGGTGAGCAACGTGAAGGGAGTGTTTGCCAAGACCAGCGGCACGGTCGCGCTGGACGATGCCGACTTCACCCGGTCGCAGGTGGAGGTGGAGATTGACGTGGCCAGCCTGGACACGCGCGAGCCCATGCGGGACAACCACCTGCGCAGCGCCGACTTTTTGGAGGCGGAGAAATACCCGGTGATTCGCTACCGCTCCACCCAGATCGTCCCCAGCGGGGACGGATTTGCCATGGCCGGCGAGCTGACCATCCACGGGGTGACGCGGCCGGTGACGCTGGCGGTCGAGCCCCCGGTGCCGGAGGCGAAGGACCCGTGGGGAAACCTGCGGCGGGGCTTCGAGGCGGCGGGGGAGATCAGCCGCAAGGAGTTTGGGCTGGTGTGGAACCAAGTCATGGAGACCGGCGGGGTGGCGGTGGGAGACAAGGTGAAGATCAGCCTGGAGGTGGAGCTGGTGCAGGCCAAGGCGGCGGGGGCGTAGAACGCGCGTGTCCGGATTCGGACAGGCGGGACGCGAAAGCGAACAGGCGCGCCCCGGGGCCCACCGCCGGCTGCCGGGCAAAGGCTTGATATTGTTAGACTTGCGCCGGCAAGGAACTGGCCCCGGACGTGCATCGTAGCATAGCAGTATGGATAAGGCACGCGATCCCAAGTTCCTGAAGCAGCGCCGGATGCGCCGGATCACCCTGGGCGTGGTGGCGGTGCTGGTGCTGGTGGTGGTTTCGGTGGCGGTTTCGCGGCTGAAGCCGGCGCCGCCCACGGTGGACGGGGGCTCGGTGTGGCCCGGGCAGGTGCAGCGCGGCACCATGCTGCGGCAAGTGCGGGGCCTGGGCACGCTGGTGCCGGTGGAGGTGCGCACCATCCCGGCGGTCACCGAGGGGCGCGTGGTGGCGATTCCCGTCCTGCCGGGCACGCCGGTGAAGCCGGAGACGGTGTTGGTGGACCTGGCCAACCCGACGGTGGAGAAGGCGCTGAGCGACGCCGAGGCGCAACTCAAAGGGGCCGAAGCGGACCTGACCAACCTCAAGGCCACGCTGCACACCGCCCTGCTGGCGCAGCAGTCGGTGCAGGCCAACTTGGTGTCGCAGGCGGCGCAGGCGCAGGAATTGGCCCAAAGCGACGCGGCGCTGCTCACCAAAGGGCTGGTTCCCCGTCTAGATGCCCAGTCGGATGCCGACAAGGCCAAGGCGCTGGAGCAGCAGGTGGCGATGGGGCAGCAGCAATTGCAGAGCATGGCCAACTCGGACGCGGCGCAGGAGGCGAGCCAGCAGGCCAAGGTGGACCAGATGAAGGCGGGGGTGCAATTGGCGCAGTCCCAGGTGGACGCCTTGACGGTGCGGGCCGGCATTCCCGGGCTGCTGGAAGACCTGGACATGGGAGGCGGGGCGGAGCTGCAGGTGGGGCAGTGGGTGACGGCGGGCACGGCGGTGGCGAAGGTGGTGCAGCCGCAGAAGCTGAAGGCGCAGATCAAGATCGCCGAGACCGACGTGCGCGACGTGGCCATCGGGCAGCCGGCCAGCATTGACACCCACAACGGCATCGTGCCCGGGCACGTAACCCGCATTGATCCGAACTCGCAGAACGGCACGGTGAGCGTGGACGTGGCTTTGGACGGCCCGCTGCCGGCGGGGGCGCGCCCCGACCTGAGCGTGGACGGAACCGTGAACATTGAGACGCTGCGCGACGTAGTCTATGTCGGGCGGCCGGCGTTCGGGCAGCCCGACCAGACGGTAAGCATGTTCAAGATCTCGCCCGATGGACGGACCGGGACCCAGGTCAAGGTGGCCTTGGGGAAGGCCTCGGTGAATACGGTGCAGGTGCTGCGCGGCCTCAACGTGGGCGATTGGGTGGTGTTGTCGGATACCTCCGCCCAGGACGCCTTCAACCAGATCCGCTTCAGTCCGGCGGTGGCGGGAGTGCACTGAGCCCCGGTAACCAGGCAGGGGCGGCGCGGTATAGGCAGGCAGCAAGAGCCCGAAGGGAAGACACACCAGGAGGGGAAATGGCGACGGAACAGCCCGCAGTGATCACGCTCAAGGAAGTCACCAAGGTCTTCTATACCGACGAGGTGGAAACCCACGCGTTGGCCGGCATTCACCTGCAGATCCTGGCGGGGGAGTTTGTCGCCATCGGCGGGCCCTCGGGCTGCGGCAAGTCCACGCTGCTGTCCATCCTGGGGCTGCTGGACACCGCCACCTCGGGGGAGTACACGCTCAACAACCAGGCGGTGGCGAACCTGAACCTGGGGGAGCGCAGCCGCATCCGCAACCGCGAGATCGGCTTCATCTTCCAGAGCTTCAACCTGATCGGGGACCTGTCGGTGTACGAGAACGTGGAGCTGCCGCTGACCTACCGCGGGATGCCCTCGGCCGAGCGCAAGCAGCGCTGCCAGTGGGCGCTGGAGCGGGTGGGGATGGCGCACCGGTCGCGGCACCTGCCCAGCCAGCTCTCCGGCGGGCAGCAGCAGCGGGTGGCGGTGGCGCGGGCGCTGGTGGGCAAGCCCAGCATCCTGCTGGCGGACGAGCCCACCGGCAACTTGGACTCGAAGAACGGCGACGCGGTGATGGACCTGCTGCACGAGCTGCACGAGGGCGGGGCGACGATCTGCATGGTGACGCACGATCCGCGCTTCGCGCGCTACGCCGACCGCACCGTGCACCTGTTCGACGGCCAGATTGTGGACGAGAGCCAGGCGCAGGAGCAATCGGCGGTGGTGAGCCAGCACTAGATTCCACGGGTTAGCTATCGCCCTGCGGGGCGGTAGCTATCAGCGAGCCAGTCCGGCGAAGGGCGCCAGTTTCCCCGCTGCCCGCCCGCGCCGGCTGGCTCGACTTGTTTTTGGGCGGGGCGGGGGTGTCCGATATCGGACACGGGCGTCGCGCAAGCGGACGGACGGGAGGGGGCGCCGGCGCGCAAGCCGCACGGAATCAGGGGCTTAGGATGGCCCCCGGCGTGCGCATGGTCAGTAAGCAGTCACTTTGGAATGCCATGACCCAAAATCGACTTGTCCAACTTCTTGAACTTCGGGTTGCGCTGGCCGCGCTGGCGCTGCTGCTGCCGGCGGCGGCGCAGCAGGCGGCCAAGCCGGCGCAGGCGGCGCCCAGCACCACCATCTTCGCCAGCAACACGGCGGTGCCCAAGCGGCTGGACCTGACCAACCGGGGGAACTGGTGGAACCCGTGGCAGCGCTATGCCCCGGCGGGGGTGGCCTACCCCGACCTGCGCAATCCGGCGGCGCTGGAGCGGGGGGCGGCCAGCGGGACGCTCTACCTGTCGCTGCAGCAGGTGCTGCGCATGGCGCTGGCGGCGGACCTGGACATCGCCGACGCCAGCTACCAGCAGTTGCTGGCGCGGCCCGACTTCTGGCGCACCGAGGCGGGCGGGACGGCGCGCGGGGTGGCGGGGGAGAGCATCTCGACGGCGCTGTTCAGCGGCGCCATCGGGGCCTCCGGGGGCGGGGGGAGCAGCAACAACGGCACCAGCGCGGGCTCGGTGGGCGGGGGCGGCTCGGGGGTGCACGGGGGCAACGGCGGCTACGACCCCAGCTTCAACTTCACCTTCGCCGACGAGCACTCGCGCACGCCGCTGGCCAACCCGATCCTGTTCGGCACGGCGGAGCAGATCCTCAACCAGACGTTTGGCGCGGCCTCGTTCGGGCAAGGCTTCACCACCGGCACCGGCTACTCCATCAGCTTCGCCAGCTTCCGCCAGTACCAGAACTCCAACCAGCTCTTTCTCAACCCGCAGATCTCGAGCGACGTCAGCATCGGGGTGCAGCAGCAGTTGCTCAACGGCGGCAGCCGCTCGGTGAACCGGGCCGGGATGGTGATGGGGCAGAACAGCCTGAAGTACGCCGACGCCTTCTACAAGCTGCAGGTGACCAACATCGTGGCCCAGGCGGCGACGCAGTACTGGGCGCTGGCGGCGGCGCAGCGCGGCGTGGAGATCGCGCAGGCCTCGGCCATGCACGCCCAGCAGACGCTGGACAACACCAAGGACCTGATCGCGCAGGGCAAGTCGCCGGCGGCCGACCAGGTGACGGCGCAGAGCGCGCTGGGGGCGTCGCAGCAGGCGCTGGTGCAGGCGCAGACCGACTTCCGCAAGGCGGCCTCGAAGCTGAAATCGTTCCTGGCGAAGCAGTGGACGCTGAACGTGATCAACACGCGCATCGTGCCCAGCGACCGGCTGCCCAACCCGACCGCGGCCAACCTGCCGCCGGTGGAGCAGTTGGTGAACCGCGCGGTCAGCTTCAGCCCGCAGTTGGCGGAAGACCGGATCAACGTGAACAACGACGACCTGACGGTGAAGATCCGCAAGAACGCGCTGCTGCCGACGCTGGCGGTGTTCGCCTCCTACACCTCGAGCGGGGTCTCCGGCCTGGGGGTGAACTGCAGCGTGAACGCCTTCCCCTGCCCGCCCAACGACCTGCTGGCGCCGCTGCCGGGCGGGTTCGGGCCGTCGCTGGGCAAGATCTTCGGCTACTCGGCGCCCGACTACGGGGTGGGCTTCCAGTTGAGCATCCCGGTGTGGAACCGGATCAACCGCGCCGACGAGGCCACCGCCGAGATCCAGGCGGCGCAATCGCGGGTGGACCTGCAGAAGGACCAGAACACGGTGACGGAGCAGGTGAACGAGGACCGCATCGACCTGGAGGGGCAGGCGGCCAAGCTGCAGGCGGCGCGGCAACAGGCGGCGGCGCTGCAGAGCGCGCTGCAGGACGCCCAGACCAAGTACACGCTGGGCAAGGGCACGGTGACCGACGTGATCACCGCCCAGGTGGCGCTGCTGGGGGCGCAGCAGTCGGAGGTGGGGGCGCAGCAGGCCTACGCCACCGCCGCCATCGCCCTGGCCAAGGACAGCGGCACGCTGCTGGACGAGTACCACATCTCGCTGGGCAAGCCGCTGAGCCCGCAGAGCGTGGGGCGGCTGCACTAGAGTGAGGTACTCTTAGCTCTGTGATCCAACTGCGCAAGATCGAGAAGACCTACCCGGCGGGGGTGGGCAAGACCTACGCCCTGCGCCAGATCAACCTGGACATCCGGGAAGGGGAGTTTTTGACCATCATGGGCCCGTCGGGGTCGGGCAAGTCCACGCTGCTGTCCATCCTGGGCATGCTGGACAGCCTGTGGGGAGGCGAGTACTGGTTCCTGGACACGCCGGTGCACAGCCTGTCCATCAAGAAGCGGGTGGAGCTGAACAAGCAGTACATGGGGTTCGTGTTCCAGAGCTACCACCTGCTCGACAATCTGACGGTGTACGAGAACCTGGACGTGCCGCTCTCCTACCGCGACATCCGGGCCAAGGACCGGGCCAGCCTGGTGGCGGACGCGCTCGACCGCTTCCAGATCGTGGGCAAGAAGGACCTCTACCCCAACCAGCTCTCGGGCGGGCAGCAGCAGTTGGTGGCGATCGCGCGGGCGGTGATCGCCAACCCCAAGCTGATCCTGGCGGACGAGCCCACCGGCAACCTGCACTCGGCCCAGGGGCGGGAGATCATGGAGCTGTTCAAGCGGCTGAACGGGCAGGGGACCACGGTGGTGCAGGTGACGCACTCGGAGCAGAACGCAACCTACGGGGACCGGATCATCCAGTTGGCGGACGGCTGGATGGTGCAGGACGGAACCCAGCCGGTGGCGGCGGGCGCGCCGCCGCGCAGCAGCTAGCCGCCGGCCGCGGCGGCGGGAACGCCGGATGTCCTCCACGCCCAAGATCCTGATCGCCGACGACGCCCCGGACATCCGCGAGGCGCTGCGGCTGCTGCTCAAGGGGCAGGGCTTCCGCACCGAGTCGGTGGAGTCGCCGGCGGCGGTGCTGCAGGCGCTGCAGGCGCAGGAGTTCGACCTGGCGCTGCTGGACCTGAACTTCACCCGCGACACCACCTCGGGGGCGGAGGGGCTGGAACTGCTGCCGCGCATCGGGGCGCTGGACTCGACCCTGCCGGTGGTGATCCTGACGGCGTGGGGGACGGTGGAGATCGCGGTGGAGGCGATGCGGCAGGGGGCGCGGGATTTTGTGGAGAAGCCCTGGGACAACGAGCGCCTGCTGGCGATCGTGCGCAACCAGGTCGAGCTGCGGCGGGCGCTGCGGCAGGAGCAGCGGCTGGAGGCGGAGACGCGGCTGCTGCGGGCGGAGGGGCGGCCGGAACTGATCGCCGATTCGGCGGCGATGCGGCCGCTGCTGCAACTGATCACGCAAGTGGCGCCCTCGGACGCCAACCTGCTCATCACCGGCGAAAACGGCACCGGCAAAGAGCTGGTGGCCAAGACCATCCATGCGCTGTCGCGGCGGGCGCAGCGCTCGCTGGTGACGGTGAACTTGGGGGGGCTGCCGGAGGGCATCTTCGAGAGCGAGCTGTTCGGGCACGTGCGCGGCGCCTTCACCGACGCCAAGGCGGACCGGGTGGGGCGGTTCGAGCTGGCCGACGGGGGCACGCTGTTTCTGGACGAGATCGGCAACCTGGGGCTGGCGCAGCAGGCCAAGCTGCTGCGCACGGTGCAGTCGGGAGAGATGGAGCGGGTGGGCTCGTCCAAGACGCGGCGGGTGGACGTGCGCCTGATCGCCGCCACCAACGCCGACCTGCACCAGCAGGTGGCGGAGGGGCGCTTCCGCCAGGATCTGCTGTTCCGCCTGAACACCATCGAGATCCACGTGCCGCCGCTGCGGCAGCGGCGGGAGGACATCCTGGCGCTGGCCGGCCATTTCCTGCGGCAGCACGCCGGGCGCTACCAGAAGGGGGTGGTGGGCTTCGAGCCTGCGGCGGCGCTGGCGCTGCAGGAGCACGCCTGGCCCGGCAATGTGCGCGAGCTGGAACACGCGGTGGAGCGGGCGGTGCTGCTGGCCAGCTCCGACCATATCCAGGCCAGCGACCTGGGGCTGCGGCCCGCGGCGGCGGCGCTGCCCCGCCTGGAGGCGCTGCCGCTGGACGAGGCCGAGCGCATCCTGGTGCGGACGGCGCTGGAGCGGGCGGGGGGGAACATCCACCAGGCGGCCAAGGCGCTGGGCCTGAGCCGGGCCGCGCTCTACCGGCGCATCGAGCGCTATGGCCTCTGAACCGCCAGCCGGGCGGGCCAGCGAGGCGGCGGCGAGCGCCGACCCGGGCGGGCGGCTGCGGCCGCAGACCACGCTGCTGCTGCTGACGCTGGCGGCGGGGCTGCCGGGGCTGGCGGTGGCGCTGCTGCTGCTCTGGCTGCCCCGCAACCAGAGCCTGTTCAGCCGCTCCGGCTCGCACGAGCTGCAGTGGCTGCTGACGGGGGGGCTGGTGCTGTGCTGGTGGGGCCTGACCTACAACGCGCGCCAGCGCACGCTGTTTTCCCTCGGCACCTTCGCCAACATGCTGGCGGCGGTCCGGGGCGGCGACTATTCGGTGCGGGCGCGGGGCGGGGGGCATGAGGACGCCTTTGGGGCGCTGGCGGCGGAGATCAACGACTTGTCGGAGTCGCTGCGCCAGCGGCGGGTAACTGGGCTGGAGGCGGGGGCGCTGCTGGACAAGGTGGTGGAAGCGATTGACATCGCGGTCTTCGCCTTCGACGACGAGCAGCGGCTGCGGCTGGTCAACCCCGCCGGGGCGCACTTGCTGGCCTCCAGCCCCGAGCGCCTGCTGGGACAGGCGGCGGAGGAACTGGGGCTGGCGCCGATGCTGGCGGGCGACTCCAACCGTTTGGAAGAGGCCACCTTCCCCGGCGGCCCGGGGCGGTGGGAGATCCGCCACACCCAGTTCCGCCAGGACGGGCGCCCGCACAGCCTGCTGATGGTCAGCGACCTCAGCCAGGCGCTGCGCCAGGAAGAGAGAACGGCTTGGTACCGGCTGATCCGGGTGCTGGGCCACGAGATCAACAATTCGCTGGCCCCGGTGATGTCGCTGGCCGAGTCGCTGGCGGGTTTGCTGCGGCCGGAGCCGGCGCCGGACTGGCGCGAAGACATGGAGCGGGGATTGAACGTGATCTCGGACCGGGCGGGGGCGCTGAACCGCTTTATGGGGGCCTATACCCGGCTGGCGCGGCTGCCCCAGCCCGACCTGCGCGCGGTCGAGGTGCGGCGGCTGGTGCAGGCGGCGGTGAGGCTGGAACAGCGCCTGGGGGTGGAGCTGCGGCCGGGGCCGGACTTGGTGGTCCGCGCCGATCCCGACCAGATCGGGCAGGTGCTCATCAATCTGCTGCGCAATGCGGTGGACGCGGCCCTGCTGGCCCGGGGCGGGGAAGCGCGGGTGCAGATCGGCTGGGAGGCGCGCCACACCTGGCTGGAAATCTGGATCGCCGACAACGGTCCCGGGCTGACCGCCACCGCCAACCTGTTCGTACCCTTCTTCACCACCAAACCGGGCGGATCGGGCATCGGGCTGGTGCTCTCGCGCCAGATCGCCGAGGCCCATCGCGGCCGCCTCACCCTGGCCACGCTGCGGGCGGGCAGCGGGGCGGAGGCCCGGCTCTACCTGCCCCTGGATTGAGTGCCGACTTTTACCACGCCGAGAGGCTTATTGCTACACTGGTCCTGTGAAGCCCGCCCTCCTTGCGCTGGCCTTGGTTTTGGGCTTGGCTGCCACCCCGGCAACCAGCCTGCATGACGCCTTCAACGCCGCCCAGTGCTACGCCTACACGGCCGAGGTGGTGGGTTTTGGCCCACGCATGCCGGGCTCGGTGGGCCACCAGAAGACTCAGGACCTGGTCAAACGGGTGGTGCTGCGCGACGGGGGCAAGTTCGAGACCGACGATTTCATGGCCAACTCGCCCCGTGGCAAGGTCCCGGTCCACAATCTGATCGGCAAGTTCAACGTTTCCAGCGACCCGCACCAGCCCATCTTCATCCTGGCCGGGCACTATGACACGCTGTTCAAGAAGGGGTTTGTGGGCGCCAACGATGGCGGCTCCTCCACCGCCATCCTGCTGTCGTTTGCCGATGCGCTCAAGGGCCACAAGACCAAGATGCAGATCTGGCTGGTGTGGACCGACTTCGAGGAGGCGGTCAACAGCTTCACCGGCGACGACGGCTTGGTGGGCAGCCGGCATCTGGCGCAAAAACTGCTGGCCGAGGGCATGGTGCCCCGCATCAAGGGCTTCTTCCTGCTGGACATGATCGGGGACAAGAACCTGAACGTGGACAAGGAGTCCAGCTCGACCGGCTGGCTCCAGGACTTCATTGCGGCGGCGGCCAGAAAGCTGCACTACCAGCAGTACTTCTTCAAGTATTCGACCGAGATCATAGACGACCAGCAGTCGTTTGCCAACGTGGGCATCCCCGTGGTGGATGTCGTGGACGCGGAGTTCGGACCGATGGGGCCACAGTACGACTCCATGGGCGAGTACCACCATACCGACCAGGACACCATGGACAAGGTCTCCGCGCACAGCCTGAAGGTGGTGGGGCGGACGGTGCTGCTGGCGATCGAGATGATTGACTCGCAAAGCTAGGCGAGAGGAGACTCCGCAGCACGGGACGGGGAAGGGCAGGGCTGCGCTCGGTGGGGCCAGGGATTATGTCGCCTGAATGTGCACAGGCGATGCGGAGGAATGTGGATACGGATCGTTATCAGACGTTCAGGCTGCGCGCAAGTCGTTGATGGCAAAGGCTAGGCCTTGCCGATGACCTTCACGGACCGTCTATGCCCCTACGCACCGCCGAAGCCTTCATCCTGCGGACCTACCCGCTGAAGGAGTCGGACAAGATCGTCAGCTTCTTCACCCGCGAGTACGGCAAGCGGCGCGGGGTGGCGCGGGCGGCGAGCCGACCCAAGTCGAGGTTTGGCTCGAGCCTGGAGCCGTTGTCGCAGGTGCGGATTCAGTACTTCGAGCGCGAGGGAAAGGACCTGAGCAACCTGGACCACTGCGAGCTGCTCAGCTCCATGGTGGCGAGCAGCGGCGCGGATCTGGTACATTCAGTGGCGGTATCGTTGATGGTCGAGGTGGCGGACCGGGTACTGCCCGACCATGAGGTCAGCGACCCGGTGTACCGGCTGTTTTTGGCGGTTCTGCCGCTGTTGCGGCGGGAGGGGCCGGAAGCGGTGTGGCTGCCGCTCACCTACTACTTGTACTGGATGGTGCGCTTGGGAGGCTATTTGCCCAATTTCACAGCCAACGATCTGGGCCCAGAGGCGCTGGGGCTGGCGCAGGCGCTGTCGCAGCAGCCGGCGGCGGCGCTGGCGGCGGATGTGCGGGCGCAAGGGCGGGGCGGGCGGGAGTTGCGGCAGGCACTGAAGGCTGCGCTGGAAGACCACCTGGAGTCAGGCCTGCAGGCCTGGCCGATCCTGGCGGACTTGGAAACCTAGATGCTGAACTTCCAGGATCTCCTGCTAAAGCTACAGGAATATTGGGCAAACCAGGGTTGCGTGCTGCAGCTTCCGTTTGACCTGGAGGTGGGAGCGGGGACCATGGCACCAGAGAGTTTCTTGCGGGTGCTGGGTCCGGAGCCGTATCGGGTGGCGTATCCCCAGCCCAGTCGGCGGCCGGCGGACGGCCGCTATGGCGAGAACCCAAATCGGCTGTATAAACACCTGCAATTGCAGGTGATTCTTAAACCATCACCTAACGATGTGCAGGATCTGTATTTGAGGAGCCTGGAGGCGATCGGCATTGATCTGCGGGCGCACGACATCAAGTTCGAAGAGGACAACTGGGAGGCGCCCACGCTGGGGGCGTGGGGCTTGGGCTGGCAGGTGATGCTGGACGGGCTGGAGATCACGCAATTCACTTATTTTCAACAGTGTGGGGGGCTGGACCTCGACCCCATCCCGGTGGAGCTGACCTACGGGCTGGAGCGGATCGGGGCGTTCCTGCAGGACGTGGAGTCCATCTACGACATGCGCTGGAACGAGCAGTTCAGCTACCGGGACGTGCGCTTTTTGGACGAGCTCCATGCCTCCATCTACAACTTCGAGAAGGCGGACGTGGCGCGGCTCTGGACGGCGTTCCAGGGTCATGAGGACGAGTGCCGGGGGCTGCTCAACCAGTTTCGCGAATTGCCGGCGGCGGCGCGGCGGCGGTTTCCGCTGCTGGCGGCCTACGAGCTTTGCCTGCGGTGCTCGCACCTGTTCAACCTGCTCGACGCCCGGGGAGCGATCTCGGTGACCCAGCGGGTGGAGATGATCCAGCGGGTGCGCTCGCTGGCGGTGGGCATCGCCAGCGATTGGATGGCGCAGCAGTACCCCGAGGCGGTGCATGCCTAAAGCGCTTTTGGTGGAGCTGGGCACGGAGGAGATGCCGGCGCGGGTGGTGGAGGGGCTGGCGCGGCAGTTTGCCCAATCCCTCAACCAACGCTTGAACACGGCGCAACTGCTGACGGCCGAGGCGGGGACGCCGACGGTGCACTTCACGCCGCGGCGGCTGCTCTGCCTGCAGGCCGGGGTGCTGGAGGTGCAGCCGACCAGCGAGGAGCAGGTGCTGGGGCCGCCCCGGCGGGTGGCTTTTGGCGCCGACGGCAAACCCAGCCCCCAGGGCAAGGGCTTTGCGGCCAAAAACAACGTCGCGGCTGAGGATCTGTTTACCGTGACCACGCCCAAGGGCGAGTACGTGGCGCTGCGGCGCAAGGTGGGCGGGGGGAAGGCGGAGGCGCTGCTGGCGGCCATCATTCCGGAGGCGTTCGGCGACCTGGAGTTGCCGCGCTCGATGCGCTGGGAGGGGGAGTTGCGCTTCATCCGGCCGCTGCGCTGGCTGGTGGGGCTGTGGGGCGAGACCTGCATCGGGTTTCGGCTGGGGGAGTTGGAGGCGGGCACCACCTCTTGGGGACACCGCAGCCTGGGCGCGGGGAGCTTTGCGGTGAAGGCGGCGGAGGAGTTTCCGGCGCGCTGGCGGGAGAATTTTGTCATCACCGATCCCGCCGAGCGGCGTGCGGCCATCGCCACCGCGGCCAGCAAGCTGCTGCCGGCGGGATTGCGGCTGCGGGTGGACGCCGGGCTGGAAGACACGCTGGTCAACCTGACCGAGTATCCCGATGCCATCTTGGGAAGCTACAGCCCGGCCTACCTGGACTCGCTGCCACCGGAGGTGCTGGTGACGGTGATGCGCGACCACCAGAAGTACTTTGCGGTGGAGGACGAGAGGGGGCGTCTGGCGCCGCATTTTGTGGCGGTGATCAACCAGCAGGGCGACCCCAAGGGGTATATTCGGCACGGCAACGAGCGGGTGCTGCGGGCGCGCTTCAGCGATGCCCAGTTCTTCTTCGACGCCGACCGCCGGAGCAGCCTGGGGGAGCGGCTGCCCATGCTGGAACAGGTAACCTTCCAGGCCAAACTGGGCAGCTACCGCGACAAGAGCCGGCGCATGCGGGCTCTGGCCACTTGGCTGGCGGAATTGTGGAAGCAAGCCGGGCTCGAGGCCGACGTGGCCACGGCGGCCAACGCCGCCGAGATGGCGAAGTGCGACCTGACCACCGACATGGTGAAGGAGTTTCCCGAGCTGCAGGGGATCATGGGCGGGCACTATGCGCTGGCTTCGGGCCAGACGGCGGCGGTGGCGGAGGCGATCGCCGACCAGTACGCCTGGGAGGCCCCGCCGCGCAGCCTGGAGGGGGCGGCGGTGTCGCTGGCGGACAAGCTGGACACCATCGCCGGGATGTTTGCCATCGGGGAGGCGCCGACCGGCTCGGCCGACCCGTTTGGACTGCGGCGGCAGGCCAACGGGGTGGTGCGCACGCTGATCGAGCGGGAACTGCCGCTGTCGCTGGCGGCGGCCTGCGAGCAGGCGCTGCAGGGCTATCACCGCGAGCTGCCCGCAACGACGCGGGCGGAGTTGGCGGGGTTCTTGCGGGAGCGGCTGTCGTTTTACCTGCGCGAGGTGGCCGGCTTCGCCTACGACGTGGTGGCGGCGGTGCTGGCGGTGGACGCCGACCAGCCGCTGGAGGGGCTGCGGCGCTGCGCGGCGCTGGCCTCGGCGCCCGAGACGGCGGCGGTGGCGGCGGTGATCAAGCGGGCGGGCAACATCGTGCGCAAGGAAGGCTGGACGGCGGCGCGGGTGGACGAGGCGCTGCTGGCCGCGCCGGCCGAGCAGGCGCTGCACCAAGCGGTGGCGGCGCTGCCGAGCGATGCCCCCTACGCCGACGAGCTGGCGGCGATCAGCCAGTTGGCGGCTCCGCTGCAGCGGTTTTTCAACGAGGTGCGGGTGAACGACGAGAATGCCGACATCCGCGCCAACCGGCTGTCGCTGCTGGCCTGGACGGTGGCCCGCCTCTCCCGCCTGGCCGACTTTGGCGAGCTGGCGGGCGGGGCGCCCGGCCGCGGCTAACCAGGCTCCACCAGGCGGCCTACGACCGCAATCCAAAGAGAACGTACGCCAGGAATTCGAATGTTTCGCCAGCGTTGGCGTCGCGTAGGCTCGCGATTGCGTCTTCCGCATCATCCACCGCGCCCTGCGCGCGCACCTTGTTGAGCCGGAACCTGGGGTCGTAGTCGCAACTGTGGCGCAACTCCTGGAGTTCCACGAACGTGTTCGCGAAAGCTTGGAGCGGCGGCGAAAACTCGGTTCTTCCGAAAAAATCGGCCTCACGCCGGGGGAGCCTCCTGCCGAGGGTGTCGCTCCGCTTCCGGGCGCTGCCATGCTCGATCGCCCGATAGATCAAGGCGTTCACGTTCTGGTTTCCGCGGGAGTAAGTCTCGGCGATCTCGCCGTTCAAAGCGTGGAACAAGGCGTAGTAGGCAGTGGATACCGCGCGCCGCAGGTCGGCGCCCCCATGCTACCGGGGGCCAACTCCCGCCGGGCAAGCGCAATCAATGGGTCAGGGTCAAGCACGCTCCGATGCCTCAGAGGCATGGCGCTCTTCTGCCGTGGTCGAGACCTCGAAATAAGGAAATCGTTCGTCTGCCTTTTCGGCGCTCAGCCAGTCCCGGAAGCGGCTCAGCACGATGCGCATTGCACGAAAATCGGAACGCTCCGGCGTACGTTGGAATACGACCCTCACGAAGAGGCTGGGTTCGCCGTCGGCATTGGTTCCTGGCCGAACTGCCACCTCCTCGAGCGACATCTTGGGCAGCAACTCGTGGATCAGCCGTCGGATCTCGTTTGCCGCCTCGTTCTCAACACGCTCCATACGCTTAGCATACTCTGAGCAGGCGTCGGCCGCTAAGGCCGGCGAGCCCGCCGGTGCGGCTACGGCCGCTTAGTGCAGGGTGAAGGCGGTGCTGGCCGCCGACATCTCGCCCTGGACCGATTCTTCGACAACGACGCGCAGGTGGTAGTGGCCGGGGGCGGCGAGCAGCGAGAGGCCGGCGCTGAGGGCGGCGCCGCGGCGCTCCAGCGCCTGGCGGGAGGCGTCGGTGAGGCGCAGGTCCATCTCGCCCTGCTCGCCCACGACGTAGGCGCCCCGGTCGTTGGCGAGCACGGCGACGAAGCTGAGCTGCTCGAGGTTGCGCTGTTCGGCCTTGAGGAAAGGCAGATGCCTGGGGTCCACGGTGACCACCACATGCAGGCGGCGCTGGCCGCCGGCGTCGGGAAATTCCTGGAGGCCGAAGTGGACCGGGATCTGGTGGCGCTGGTCGCTGGCCAGGGCCTCCTGGTTAAGGCGCTGCTGCAGGTCCACTTGGCTGCCGGGCTTGGGCGGGGCGAGGTAGCCGCGGCGCGCCTGGATTTGGAAATGTCCGGGGGCGGTGACCTGGACCGCGAGGCGATGCAGGCTGCCGTCAGGGACGACTCCCTTGGGGGAAAACGAGAGCAAATAGGAGACCGCAGGCGCCTGGGCGAATCGGCGCACGGCGAGGCGGAGGTCGTTGCTGTTCTCGAACAGATGGCCGCCGGTGCCGTTGGCGATCTGGGCCATGGCGGCGGTGAGGGTGTCGCGGGCGACGCCGGCGGTGGAGTCGCGCCAACTGTTGAGGTTGGGGGCGTCCACGGAGGGATCGTCGGGCGAGATGGAGCCGGCGCGGGCGACCAGGCCCTGGGCGTCGAGGGCGTTGACCACGATGCCGGCCCGCAGGGCGCGGTCCACCGCCTGGCCGATCTGGAGCTGGAGGTCTTGGCTGGGGAAGCCGGAGGAGGTGAGCAGGAGGAGGCGGTCGCCGTGGCGTTGGGCAAGCGCCCGCAGGGCGGCCTGGAGGGCGTCGAACGCCTCGAGGGATTGGGTTTGGCTCTGGCCCAGCACGCTCTCGGCCTTGGCGCGCAGTTCGGGGGCGCAGCGGCTGGGGTCGAGGCCGAAGCAGAGGCAGCCTTGGTGCAAGGCCTGGGCGAGGGCGAGCGCCTGGGCGTCGGGGTCGAGGTGCTTGACGATGGCGTAGGCCTGATAGGGAGTGATGAGCGGACAGCCGATGGGGGCGGCGTGCGATTGGGGGGCGATTTTCCCCAGGGCGGCGAGCAGCGGGGCGCGGTCGGAGGTGAAGCCCTGTTCGGTGAGGCCGGAGGTGGTGAAGATGGCGACCTGCTCGCCCGTGGGCAGGCTGCGGCCGGCGCCCTGCAGGAAGGCGGCGACGGCGGCGCGAGCCTGGGCGAGGTCGCCCTGCTGGTTGAACTCGGTGTTGAGGTCGTCGAAGAGGAAGGCGAGGGAGCGGGGGCGGGCAAGCGCCGCCGCGGCGGCGCGGGGCGGGGAGGCGGGGCGGGTCTCGACGGCGAAGGCGGAGATGGGCTGGGGGCGGCCATTGTCGAACAACTGGAAATCGCGGCGGGAGAGGCCGGCCACGGCTTTGCCTTGCGCGTTGCGCACCACCACCCCGACTTGGACCTCGTTGACGCGGGCGCGGAAGACGAGGGCGGGGCGGAAGGGGTGGGCGCTGAGCTTCAGTTGGTCGGGGCCGAGGCGGGGAGCCTGGGCCCAGGCAGCGCCCAGGGCAGCGGCGGCGAGCAGGGCCGGCGGCAAGCGGCGCGACATCGCCCGCTAGCATAGCGCAGCGCTGGGCGGGGTGGGGTAAAATGGTGAACCATGACGGCGATGGACATCTCCTACCGCTATGCCGGCGGCCTCGACGACCAGCAGATTCGCGCCTTGGCGCGTTTGCCCGATGTCTATGGCATCCGGGCGCTGAAGCTGGACGAGGCGGCCAAGCTGATCGCCATCGAATACGACGCCACGCGGCTGGACGCGGCGCGGGTGGCGGCGCTGGTGCGGGGCTGCGGCGTGGCCGCGCAGCCAGCCTAGGCCTTCGGCGGGCCGGGATCGAGCGCCAACTGCTGGTGGTGGTGGGCGATGGCTTGGGCGGCGCGCAGGGCGGCGGCCAGCGCGGCCCGGGCGGCGGGGCCGTCCACTTCGGGCTGGGCGCGGGTGCGCACCGCCTCCAGAAACGCATCCAACTCCGCGGCCAACGGCTCGCGGTCGTCGCCCACCAGGTGCTGGTGCTCGATGACCGGGGGAACGTAGGGATTTTGGGCCACGGCAAAGACGCGCGCATCGCGGCGGGCGTAGTCGAGCGAGATGTACTCGCCCGGCTGGAAGAACCGCAGCTTGCGGACCTTTTCGGTGCTGACGCGGCTGGCGGTGAGGTTGGCGACGCAGCCGTTGGCAAAGCTCAGGCGCACGTTGGCGATATCGGTGCGGGCGCTGAGCACGGCCAGGCCGACCGCTTGCAGGTCGGCGAGCGGGGAGTTGACGAAGCTGAGCACGATGTCGAGGTCGTGGATCATGAGGTCGAGCAGGACGTCCACGTCGAGGCTGCGCGGGGTGAACAGGCTGAGGCGGTGGACCTCGAAGAAGAGCGGGCGGGTGAGGCGGGCCCGGATGAGGCGGACGGCGGGGTTGAAGCGCTCCAGGTGGCCGACCATGAGGATGCGGCCGCGGGCGGCGGCGGCGGCGGTCATGCGGTCGGCCTCGGCCAGGCTGGGGGCGATGGGCTTTTCGACCAGGACGTCCAGGCCGGCGTCGAGCAGGCGGATGGCGACCTCGGCGTGGGCCACGGTGGGGGCGGCGACCACGGCGGCGGCGGCGGTGCGCTCCAGCTCGTCGAGCGAGGCAAAGGCGCGGGTTCGGAACTCCTGCGCCAAGGCTTGGGCGCGCTCGGGGTCGGTGTCGAACACGCCGACCAATTGCGCGCCGGGCGCCTGGGCGAGCACGCGCGCATGATGGCGGCCGAAGACGCCGCAGCCGACCACGCCGATTTTTAGCGGCTCGGGCATCAATCGCCTCCCCGCGGCTGGCCGACGACCGCGATGCCGGCGGCGTCGGCGGCGGCGAGGCAGGTCTCGCGCTCGAGCAGCAGGGTAAGGCCGCTCTCGACGCCGAGCAGGGTGGCGCCGGCGAGGCGCATGGCGGCGATGGTGCCGGGGCCGATGACGGGCACGTCAAAGCGCAGATCCTGCTTGGGCTTGGCCACCTTGACGATGGTCAAGGGGCGGCCGCCGGCGAGGGAGGCGGCGCGGGCGATCATGGCGTCGGTGCCCTCCATGGCCTCGGCGGCGACGCAGGCGCAGTCGGCGATGGCGACCGCCTGTCCGATATCCATGGCGGCGAGGTGGCGGGCGACCTGGAAGCCGTAGTCGAGCTCGCGGCGCTCGCGCTCGTCGGGCGCGCGCCGGGTCATGGGGCCGGCGGCGGCGAGCAGGGGTTGGAGGAACTGGGTGGAGCTTTCCAGCTCGATGCCCTCGTCGGCGAGCACCTGCGCCACCGCCCCCAGCAGGGAGTCGGTGTTGCGGGTGGCGAGGGAGGCGAGCAGGGCGGCCATCTTCCAATCCGGGCGGAGGTGGGAAAAGATCTGCTTGTGCTTGACCTGGCCGGCCATCACCGCCCGCCGCACCCCGGCGGCCTGGAAGACCTTGATGAGTTTGCCCAACTGCCCCAGGCTGAGCCACTCGACCGCGACCCCCATGGACTCAATCGCCGGATCGGTCTCTTCCTTGATGGCGGCGACCACGATCTCCAGGCCGCGGCTTTTCGCCGCCTCCAGCAGCAGGAAGGGGAAGCGTCCGTTGCCGGCGATGAGGCCGTATTTGGGGGTTGCCGCCGAGCCCGCCATGGCGCCTACTTAATCACTCCGCGCGCGCTCTGGGCGATGAAGTCGAGCAGGAGTTGGGTGTCTTCGGTGAGGGCCTCGGCCTGGATGCGCTCGACCGCCTGGGAGGTATTGAGGCCGGAGTGCAGCAGCAGGCGGAAGGCCTGTTCCAGCGCGGCGATGCGCTCGCGGCTGAAGCCCTTGCGCTTGAGGCCGATCTTGTTGGGGCCGAAGGCGTGGTTGTCGCGCTCGGCGCTGGTGATGGCGAAGGGCATGACGTCCTGGGTGGTGATGGTGCCGCCGCCCAGATAGGCGTAGGGGCCGATATGAACGAACTGGTGGACGGGGGAGAAGGCCCCCAGGGTGGCATGGTCGCCGACCACCACATGGCCGCCCAGGGTGGAGCAGTTGGCCATGATGATGTGGGAGCCGACCTGGCAGTCGTGGGCGACGTGGCAGTAGGCCATGAGCAGGTTGTGGCTGCCGATGCGGGTGAGGCCGCCGCCCTTGACCGTGCCGCGGTGGAGGGTGCAGAACTCGCGCACGATGTTGTCGTCGCCGATTTCCAGGCGGGTGGGCTCGCCGCGGTAGGAGATGTCCTGGGGACCGAAGCCGACGCTGTTGAAGGGGAAGAAGTGGTTGCGGGCGCCGATCCTGGTGGGACCCTGGACGACGACGTGGGCGTCGAGGCGGCAGTCCTCGCCCAGCTCGACCTCGGGGCCGAGGACACAGCCGGGGCCGATGAAGCAGGAGGCGGGGACGCGGGCGCCGGCGTCCACGGTGGCCAGGGGCGAGATCATGGCTGGGGGCTGGCCTCGGGCTTGCGGTTGACCACGGCGCAGCTCAGGGTGGCCTCGGCGGCGAGCTTGCCGTCCACCAAGGCGCGGCCGAACATGCGGCCGGCGGTGGAGCGGAAGCGGAGCACGTCCACCTCCAGGCGCAACTGGTCGCCGGGCACCACGGGCGAACGGAACTTGCAGCCGTCCACGCCGGTGAAGTAGATCAGGCGCTGGCCGGGATCCGGGTCTTCAAACAGGATCATCAACGCCCCCGCCTGGGCCAGCGCTTCCAGCACCAGCACGCCCGGCATGATGGGGAAGCCGGGAAAGTGGCCCTGGAAGAAGGGCTCGTTGGCGGTGACGTTCTTGAGGGCGACGATGCGCTTCTGCGGCTCGAACTCGACGATGCGGTCGAGCAGGAGGAAAGGGAAGCGGTGGGGCAAGAGCCGCTGGATCTCGACTACCCCCATCGGCAAGGTGAAGCGCTGCGGGGCCATTTGAGTTCCGGTCTGGTCGCTCATGGGGAAACCCCTGTAATTATAAGGCACCGTCCCGCTACAATGGCCTTCGTGTCTCCGCTCACCCTGCTCGCCTGGCTGCGACCGCGCCTGCCCGAAATGCTGGAACGGCTGCAAGCGTGGGTCGGGATGGAGACGCCCAGCCTGGAGCCGGAGCGGGTGCGGGCACTGGCGGAGGTGGTGGCGCCGGAATTCGAACGGCTGGGCTACCGGGCGGTGTGGCATACCGACGCACTGGAGCTGAGCTGCGCCGAGGGCGCGCCGGTGCTGCTGCTGGGGCACTTGGACACGGTGTATCCGGCGGGCACGCTGGCGGCGATGCCGTTCCGCCAGGAGGGCGGGCGCGCCTACGGCCCTGGCGTCTTCGACATGAAGGGCGGGGTGGTGCAGGCGCTCTATGCGCTGCGGGCGTTGCGGGCAGAGGCGCCGGGGACGCGGCTGCCCAGCCTGCTGCTGGTCTACGACGAGGAGACCGGCAGCCGGCGCTCGCGCCCCCTGACCGAGAGCCGGGCGCGGCAGGCGGAGGCGGTGCTGGTGCTGGAGCCGGCGGCCGACGCCGACGGCAAGCTGAAGTTGGGGCGGAAGGGCATTGCGCTCTACTCCATGGCGGCGCACGGGGTGGCGGCGCACGCCGGGGTGGACTTCGAGCAGGGGGCGAGCGCGATTGTGGAGTTGGCGGCGCGGGTGGCGGAGGTGGCGGGCTGGAGCGACCCGGCGCGGGGGCTGACCATCAACCCCGGGCTGATCTCCGGCGGGAGCCGGGTGAACGTGGTGGCGGCCGAGGCAGGGGCCGAGCTCGAGGTGCGGGCCTGGACGGCGGCCGAGCTGGGCGCGGTGGACGGGCGGCTGCGCGCGCTGGCGAGCGCCCACCCGCGGGTGCAGTTGGAGGTCCGCGGCGGCATCAACCGTCCGCCGATGGAGCCGACCCAGGCGAGCCGGGCGCTGGCGGCGCGGGCGCAGGCGCTGGCGGGCGAGTTGGGTTTCGCCCTGGCGACGACGCGCACCGGCGGCGGCTCGGACGGCAACTTCACCGCCGCGCTGGGCGTGCCCACGCTCGACGGGCTGGGCATGGTGGGCGCGGGCGCGCACACGCCGCAGGAGCAGATCGAGCTGGCGGCGCTGGCGCCGCGCACGGCGCTGCTGGCGGCGCTGCTCCGGCAGATCGGCTAGCAGCTCGCGGCCCCAGCGAAGCGCAGCGCCGACTTGGGGCCATGGGGCCCCGAGTCGGCGCGAGCACAAGCGGGACGCGCGCCGCAGGCGCGCTGGGGCCCGCGCCCACCATAGACGGGAGCGGGGCGGAACCCCGGCGCGGGAACGGCGGAGGCGAGTGCAACCCAAGCTGCTATGCTTGCCCCATGCGGGTGCTGGGGATTGACTGCGGCAGCGAGGCGACCGGCTACGGCGTGGTGGCGAGCGATGGGCGGCGCCACCGGGCGCTGGAGTCGGGCACGGTGCGGCTGCGCGGCAGCGGGGCGGCGAGTTTTGCCGAGCGGCTGCACATCATCCATGGCCGGCTGACCGAGCTGATGCTGGCGCACCGGCCCGATTGGGTGGCGATCGAGGATGTCTTCTACGCGCAGAACGTGCGCTCGGCGCTGAAGCTGAGCCACGTGCGCGGGGTGGCGATGCAGGCGGCGGCGGCGCAGGGGCTGCCGGTGGCCGAGTACACTCCGCTGGCGATCAAGAGCGCGCTCACCGGCTACGGACGGGCGGACAAGCAGCAGGTGCTGCACATGGTGCGGGTGCTGCTGGCGCTGGAGGAAGACCCCAACTCGCTGGACGCCTCGGACGCGCTGGCGGTGGCGATTTGCCACCTCCACTCGATCGGCACCGCGGCCTGCGCGGCGCAGGGCTGAGGAAAGGCGATGGCACTGGCGCCGGGCACACATATAGGAGCCTACGAGGTGGTGGGGCTGTTGGGGGTGGGGGGCATGGGCGAGGTGTACCGCGCCCACGACCGCCGCCTCGGCCGCGACGTGGCGGTGAAGGTGCTGCCGGAGGCGCTGGCGCAGAGCGGCGAGCGCATGGGGCGGCTGGAGCGGGAAGCGCGCCTGCTGGCCTCGCTCAGCCATCCCCACCTGGCGTCTATCTTTGGCTTCGAGGCGGCCGGGGCGACGCGGGCGCTGGTGATGGAGCTGGTGCCGGGTCCGACGCTGGCGGAGCTGGTGGGGCGGGGCCCGCTGCCGCTGGAAGAGGCGGTGGACCTGGGGCGGCAGATCGCCGAGGGGCTGGAGTACGCGCACGAGCGCGGCATCGTCCACCGCGACCTGAAGCCCGCCAACATCAAGGTGACGCCCGAGGGGGCGGTGAAGCTGTTGGATTTTGGCCTGGCCAAGGCGGTGGCGGGCGAGGCGGTGGAGGATCCGAGCAACTCGCCCACGCTGAGCCACCTGGCCACGCAGGCGGGGATGATCCTGGGGACGGCCGCCTATATGGCGCCGGAGCAGGCCAAGGGCAAGCCGGTGGATCGGCGGGCGGACATCTGGGCCTTTGGCTGCGTGCTGTACGAGATGCTGGCGGGGCGGGCGGCGTTTGCGGGCAACTCCATCGCCGAGCTGCTGGCGGCCAGCCTGAAGGAAGACCCGGACTGGACGGCGCTGCCGGCGGCGACGCCGGCGAGCCTGCGGGCGCTGCTGCGCCGCTGCCTGGCGAAGGCGCCGCGGCAGCGGCTGCAGGCGATGGGGGATGCCCGCATCGTGCTGGAGGAGGTGCAGGCGGGCGCGCCGACGGCGACGCCACCGCCCCCGGCGCTGCCGCCGGCACGGCGGCGAAGCTGGCTGTGGGCGGTGGCGGCGGCGGCGCTGGGAGGAGCGGGGTTGCTGGCGGGGCTGTGGCTGCGGCCCCAGCCGCCGGCAGCGCGGGTCTACCGATTCACCGTAATGCCGCCGGCGCAGGGCGTGTTTGGCGATGGGCTGGCGGTGTCGCCCGACGGCAGCCGGCTGGCGTTTGTCGCCAGCCAGGGAAACCAGCCGCAACAGATTTGGGTGCGGACGCTGGACAGCACCACGGCGCGGGTGGTGGAGGGAACCGACGACGCCGAGTTTCCCTTTTGGTCGCCCGACGGCGCCAGCCTGGGGTTCTTTGCCGATGGCAAGCTGAAGCGGGTGGATCTGGGCACCGGGTCGGTGCACAGCCTGGTGGACAGCAGCGCGGGCAACAGCCGCGGCGCCAGTTGGAGCGCCAACGGCGAGATTGTCTATGCGCCCAACATCACCGGCACGCTGATGAAGGTCTCGGCCCAGGGGGGCGCACCGGCGCCGGCCACCGCCTTGGCGGCGGACAGCTCGAACTTCAGCCAGCGCTGGCCCAGCTTTCTGCCCGACGGGCGCCATTTTCTGTTTCTCGACGAGCGCGCCGGCATGGTGGCGGAGTTGGAGGTGGGGGCGCTGGATTCGACCCAAACGCAGGGGTTGATGGCGATGCCGTCGGGCTCGAGCGCCGCCTACGCGGCGGGCTACCTCTTCTATGCAAGCAACGGGGCGTTGATGGCGCAGGGGTTCGACGCGGCCAGCCGGAAATTGAGCGGCGCGCCGGTGCGGGTGGCCGACAATGTCAATCCGGTGGGCCTGGTGGGCGCGACCGGCTACGCCCCCTTTGCGGTGACGGCCGCGGGCCTGCTGGTGTATCGGCAAGGCGAGGCCTCGCCGCTGTCGCAGCTCACCGTGGTGGACCGGAATGGAAAAACGGTGCGCACGATCGGGGCGACGGGCGGGTTCATTGATGCGCAGCTCTCCCCGGACGGGAAGAAGATTGTGGCGACGATTCCGGATGTGGCGCGCCCCGGGGTCAACGGCATCTGGATCATGGACGCCCAAACCGGGGCCATGAGCCGGCTGACGTTTGATCTGCGCGCCAACGAGTGGCCGATCTGGTCGCACGACGGCAAGTGGATCTACTACGCGGCGCGGACGCCCAACCACGTGGAGATGTTGCGGCAGCGCGCGGATGGTTCGCAGCCGGCGGAGTTGCTGCGGCGCAGCACCCACGTCGAATCGCCCACCGACGTGTCGCCGGATGGCCGCACCTTTCTGTACACCGACATGGCGCCCGGAACCAACAACGACCTGTGGACCATGCCGGCCACGCCCAACGGCAAGGCCACGGTGGAGATGCAGACGAGCGCGGACGAGCGCAACGCCGCCTTCTCGCCCGACGGGCGCTGGGTGGCCTACCAGGGCACAGTGAGCAACAGCGAGATCTACGTCACCACGTTTCCGGCGAGCGCCAACAAGTGGCAGGCCACCACCCAGGGGGGCAAATGGCCGGCGTGGGGCGCGGACGGGCGCGAGCTTTATTTCGTGTCCGGGGAGAACTTGATGGAGATGCCGGTGAGGCTGGGAGCGACGCCGCAATTTGGCGTGCCGCAGAAGCTGTTTTCCCTGTCCACCACGTTGAACGAGGACAACGATGCGGTGTATTCGCTGTTTCCGGGCGGAGGCGAGTTCCTGATCAGCCGCACGGTGGGCGGGGGCAGCGATTCGCCGATCACGGTGGTCCTGCACTGGCAGGCCGCCCTGGGCCAATAGGCCCCGCCACCTGGCGGGGCAACCAAACCACAGAAGCTGGCATAGAGGCCTGTATTGCAAGCTCCAGGTCTAACCGGCCACATGCCTGAAGGCATGGGCACGAGGAGGATTTATGGCAGTGGGTCTTTGGGTCGAGCGTGTGGTGATGGGCGGGATGTGGGCGGGGCTGGCGGCGGTACTGGCCCTAGGCCAAGCAACGAATGTGGGCACGGTCACCGGGCAGGTGACCGACGCGCAGGGCGCGGCGGTGGTGGGAGCGGCGATCGTGCTGACGAACACCGCGACCAACGGGTCGCAGGCGACGGTGTCGAACAACATCGGGCGCTACGCCTTCAGCAACGTGCAGCCGGGAACCTACACGCTGGACGTGAAGAAGGAGGGGTTCAAGGAGGCGGTGGTCAAGGACCAACTGGTGGCGGTGGCCAAGAGCCTGACGCTGAACGTGCCGATGCAGGTGGGCACGGCGACGCAGACGGTGGAGGTGACGGCGACGGGGGCGGAGCTGCAGACGATGAACGCCACCGTGGGCTCGACCGTGAGCGGGGACGCGATCGTCAAGCTGCCCAACCTGGGGCGGGATGCCAACGCGCTGACCATGCTGCAGCCCAACACCGCGCCCGACGGGGGTATTGCCGGGGCGGTGATGGACCAGAACAGCTACACCCTGGATGGGGGCAGCAACAGCGACGAGATGGATGGGGCGCACAACATCTACACGCCCTCGTCGGGCAGCATCGGCTCGGGGGCGGGGGGCAACCCGTCGGGGGTGATTCCGACGCCGGCGGACAGCATCGAGCAGTTCAGCGTGGGGGTGGTGAACCAGACGGCGAGCTTCAATGGCTCGGCGGGCTCGTCGGTGGCGATGGTGACCAAGCGCGGGACGGACGCGCTGCATGGCTCCGCCTACGACTACTACTTGGGCTCCTACCTGAGCGCCAATAGCTGGGTCAACAACCAGAACGGGGCGCCGCGGCCGAAGAGCCACCAGAACCGCTTTGGGGCGTCGCTGGGAGGCGAGATCATCCCCAACTGGCTGGGCGGAAAGACCTATTTGTTTGGCAACTTCGAGGGGCGGCGCTATCCGCTGACCGCGACCATCACCAAGCTGGTGCCGAGCGCGCTGCTGCGCGCGGGCGTGGTGCAGGCCAACAACACCGGCGGGGCGGGCTGGACGCCCTACAACCTCAATCCCACCTCGGTGACGGTGGGCGGGACCACCTATGCGCCGGCGACCTGCGCGCAGCCGGGCGGGGGCACGGGCGCGTGCGATCCGCGCGGGCTGGGGCTGAACCCGGTGGTGGCGCAGATGTGGACGCAGTACCTGCCGGTAGCCAACGACCTGCACGCCGGCGACCTGCACAACACCCTGGGCTACCAGACCCAGGTGGCGACGCCGCTGCAGTCGAACTTCTTCGTGGCGCGGATGGACCACGACTTTGGCAGCAGGAACCACTTCACCGCCAGCTACCACTTCTATAGCTACAACCCCACCACCACCAACCAAGTGGACATCGGCGGGGCGCTGCCGGGCGACACCTTTGGGCAGGCGGTGGCGACCACGCAGCGGCCGCAGTTGCCGGCGATGTGGACGGCGGGGCTGACCTCGAGCCTGAGCGCCGACTTCACCAACGACCTCCACTACTCCTACTTGCGCAACTACTGGGAGTGGCTGGGCACCACGGTGGTGCCGCAGAACCTGACCGGGTTTGCCGGCCTGGGCGGGGCGCTGGAGATCGGGGGGGAGAGCTCGAACGCTCTCATCCCGTACAACGTCAACACCCAGAGCGTGCGCACGCGATTCTGGGACGGGATCGGGCACACCGTCCGGGACGACATGACGCTGCTGCGCGGCAACCACATCTTCCAATTCGGCGGAATCTATACCCACCAGTGGGATTACCACCAGCGCAACGACAACGGCGGCGGCATCATGGCGGCCAACGTCTACCAGATCGGCAGCGGGCAGGGGGTGACCAACAGCTACGTGCCCACCGGGTTCAGCGGGCCGGCGGGAACGTACAAGACCTACTACAACGAGGTGCTGGGGATCGTGTCGCAGCCGCAGACGCTGTACACCCGCAGCGGGCCGCAGCTGGCGCTGCAGCCGCTGGGCACGCCCATGTTCGACAAGAGCACGGTGCCGCTCTACAACGCCTATTTCAGCGATGCCTGGCACCTGCGGCCGAGCCTGACGGTGGCCTACGGGGCGGGCTACACGGTGGAGATGCCGCCGGTGGAGGAGGCGGGCAAGCAAGTGATGCTGGTGGACAGCGCCGGCGCGCCGATCTCGACCACCGACTATCTCGCCACCACCCAGCGGATGGCGCTGGGCGGGCAGGTCTACAACCCGGTGCTGGGCTTCGCCACGGTGCAGAACGTGGGCAGCGGGCTGAAGTACCCCTACCATCCCTTCTATGGCGGTTTTAGCCCGCGCCTGTCGCTGGCCTGGAACCCGGGGCACATGGGCGGTTGGCTGGGATCGCTGCTGGGCGACAACAAGACGGTGATCCGCGGCGGCTGGGCGCGCATCTACGGGCGGCTCAACGGGGTGGACCTGGTGCTGGTGCCGCTGCTGGGGACGGGCTTGGGGCAGGCCATCGCCTGCGTGGGGGCGACCAGCCCGGCCAGCGGGCTGCCGGCCTGCAACGGGGTGGGCGGGGCGGACCCGACCACCGCGTTTCGCATTGGCACCGATGGGCTGGTGGCGCCGTTGCCGGCGGCCACCCCCACCCTGCCGCAACCCTATTTTCCCGGTGTCACCCAGAACGGGGTGGTCAACCCGGCGGCGGGGGCGGGCGAGGTGCTCGACCCCAACTTCAAGCCCAACCGCTCGGACGAGTTCGACCTGACCATCCAGCGGCAGGTGAGCCAGAGCTTCTCCACCGAGATCGGCTACACCGGGCGCATCATCCGCAACGAGTACCAGGCGATCAACCTGGACGCGGTGCCCTACATGATGACAGCGGGCGGGCAGCAGTTCCAGCAGGCGTTTGCCAACCTGTATTTGGCCATCGCCAACGGGCAGCAGGCGACGCCGCAGTCGTTTTTCGAGACCGCGCTGGGCGGGCCCGGCTCGGCCTATTGCACCGGCTTCGCCACCTGCACGGCGGCGGTGCAGGCCAACGAGGGGCCCACCGGCAATGCCGACATCAGCACCACAGGCAACGACGTCTACAGCATGTGGAGCAACCTCAACAGCAGCCCGTCATGGGCGCTGGGGCGGACCTTCCCCAGCGCGCCGCCCAGCCAAATGCAGGCCATCTACGCCAACCTGAGCAACGGCTGGGGCAACTACAACTCGCTGTTCTGGAGCCTCAACATGCGCAACTGGCACGGGCTGACGGCGCTGTCGAACTTCACCTGGAGCCGCTCGTTCGGCACCGGCCAGGTGGTGCAGGCCACCAGCGAGTACACCGTGGTGGACCCGTGGAACATGCACGCCATGTACGGGCCGCAATACAACGACACCCCGCTCAACTACAACCTGTATTTTGTCTATGAGCCGGGGCAGAAGACGCAGCGGGGCTGGCTGGGGCATCTGGCCAACGGCTGGTCGTTCGCGCCGATCCTGACCTGGAACGGGGGCGGGACGACGGCGGTGGACATCACCAATAGCGGCGGCAACACCGACTGCGCCTCGTTTGGCGCCACCGATTGCACCGCCGGCAGCACCAACGAGACGGCGGTGAAGGTGACCGGCTACACCGGCGGCAGCAGCGTGGTGCGGGGCGTGGTGCAGCAGAACGCGGCGGGCGAGGCGGCCGGCATCGGGGTCAACAGCGATCCGGCCAACGGCGGCACCGGCATGAACATCTTCGGCGCCAACGCGGCGGCGATCTACAAGGAGTTCCGGCCCATGGTGCTGGGGCTGGACACGACCGGCACCTCGGGGGTGATCCGCGGGCTGCCGGTGTGGAACGTGAGCTTTGCGCTGACCAAGGAGATGGCCTTCACCGAGCGCGTGGGGGCGGAGCTGAGCGCGCAGGCGAGCAACGTCTTCAACCACTTTTCGCCCACCGCCGGCGGCAGCTTCAATTACCTGGGGGCCGGGGCGGCCAACGACATCGGCAACCCGGCCGACTTTGGCGTGATCACCGGCAACGCGCTGGCGCCGCGGGAACTGGAGATCGGTATCCGCCTGCACTGGTAGGCGGGCCGCCGGGCGCCGGCGCAGGCTGCGATAATGAAGGCATGGCGCGGCTCTATCCGTTTGTGATGGGCGGGGAACAGGTGGTTCCCGAGCATCTGGCGATGGTGCGGTCCCCGTTCAGCGGGGATGTGGTGGGACAGTGCGGGGCGGCCAGCGGGCTGGAGGTGGAGCGGGCGGTGGAGGCGGCGGCGGGGGCGCGGGAGGCGATGGCGGCGCTGCCGGCCTGGAAGCGGAGCGAGGCGCTGCGCGAGCTCGAAAACGCGGTGCGGATCCACCAGGACGAGCTGGCGGGCCTGATCGCCGCCGAGGCGGCCAAGCCCCTGCGCGACGCCCGCGCCGAGGTGCAGCGCGGGCTGCTGACGCTGCGCACCGCCGCCGAGGAGGCGCTGCGCATGGTGGGCGAGGCGGCGCCGCTGGACTTCAGCGCCCAGGGCGAGGGGCGCTGGTCGGTGGCGCGGCGCTTTCCCATCGGCGCCATCGCCGGCGTCACCCCCTTCAACTTCCCCCTCAACCTGGTGCTGCACAAGCTGGCGCCGGCGCTGGCCAGCGGCAACTCCATCATCATCAAGGCTTCGCCGCGGGCGCCGTTGACGGCGCTGCGGCTGGGGGAGTTGGCGCTGGGGCTGGAACTGCCGCCGGGAGCGGTGAACGTGCTGGCCGGAGGCGCCGAGCCGGTGGAGCAGTTGCTGGGCGATGGGCGGGTGGCGATGCTGTCGTTCACCGGCAGCGCCGCCGTGGGCTGGCAGCTCAAGGCGCGGGCGGGACGGAAGCGGGTGGTGCTGGAGCTGGGCGGCAACGCCGCCAACATCGTGCACCAGGACGCCGACCTGGAGCTGGCGGCGGCGCGGCTGGCCGCGGGAGCGTTCGGCTATGCCGGGCAGAGCTGCATCTCGGTGCAGCGGGTGTACGCCCACCGCGCCATTTATGCCGAGCTGCGGGAGCGGCTGGTGGCCCAGGCCGGAGCGCTGCGGCTGGGCGATCCCCGCGACGAGACCACCGATGTGGGGCCGATGATCACCGATGAGGCCGCCAACCGCGCCTTTGGCTGGATGGAGGAGGCGGTCGCGGCGGGGGCGCAGGTGGCCTGCGGCATGAAGCGCAATGGCGGCTTTGTCTGGCCCACCATCCTGGAGCAGGTGCCGGCGCAGGCGGCAATCTCCAAGGAAGAGGCCTTCGCGCCGGTGCTGCTGCTCGCCCCCTATGACAGCGGGGCCGAGGCGCTGCGCGAGGCCAATGCCAGCCGCTACGGGCTGCAGGCGGCGGTGTTCACCCGCAACTTGGAGTTTGCGCTGGAGGCGTTTCGCCAACTCGAGGTGGGGGCGGTGCTGATCAACGAGGCCTCGAACTGGCGCATGGACCCCATGCCCTACGGCGGTGTCAAGGAGTCGGGCTTCGGGCGGGAGGGGCTGCGGGCGGCGATCGAGGAGATGACCGAACTGCGGCTGTTGATCCTGCGCCAATAGGAATCGAGCCGGCCCCTGCCTCGGGCCCGCTGGGCGCAGGGCGGCTCAAGCGGCGCCGCTGGAGGCGCCCAGCAGGGCGTCCACAAATTGGCCGGGCTCGAAGGGGATGAGGTCCTCGGCGCGCTCGCCCACACCGAGGTAGCGGACGGGGAGGCCGAGCTCGCGGGCGATGGCGACCACGATGCCGCCGCGGGCGGTGCCGTCGAGCTTGGTGACGATGAGGCCGGTGAGGGCGGCGGCCTGGGTGAACTGGCGGGCCTGCTGCAGGCCGTTCTGGCCGGTGGTGGCGTCCAGCACCAGCAGGGTCTCGTGGGGCGCGCCGGGGACTTGGCGTTCGGCGGTGCGGCGCATCTTGGCCAGCTCCTGCATCAGGTTGGTCTTGGTGTGGAGGCGGCCGGCGGTGTCCACCAGGACATAGTTGACGTGGCGGGACTTGGCCGCGGCGAGGGCGTCGAAGAGCACGGCGGAGGGGTCGGCGCCGGGCTTCTGCTGCACCAGCTCGACGCCGGCGCGCTCGGCCCAAACCGCGACCTGCTCGGTGGCGGCGGCGCGGAAGGTGTCGCCGGCGCAGATCAGGGAACTGAAGCCCTCGCTCTTGTAGCGCTGCGCCAGCTTGCCGATGGAGGTGGTCTTGCCGGCGCCGTTGACGCCCACCAGCAGGATGACGAAGGGGGCGCCGTCGGTGGTTTCGCGCGGCGGGCGGGCGGTGCGGTCGAAGATGGCGACCAGCTCGGCCTTGATGGCGGCGCGGACGGCCTCGGCCGAGGTGTTGGCATCGCGGCCGCGTTGCTGCTCGAGTTGCTGGCGGACGCGGGCGACGATGTCGGCGGCGGTGCGGGCTCCCAGGTCGGCGGAGACTAGGGTGGCCTCGAGCTGGCGCAGGAGCTCGGGGCGGACGGTGGGGTTGCCCTGGAACAGGTCCTCGACCTGGGCGACCAACTGGTCGCGCGTTTTCTCTACGGCTCCGGCGACTTTCTCGCTGAGGCGCTCGAAGAGCGAGGGCTTCGGCGGCTCGCCAAACAGGGTTTGAATCATGCCCTTTTATTTTCGCATGGGGGCACGCCGCTCGCGGGGCGGCTCACAAGCGGGACGAGCGCCATAGGCGCGCTGGGGCCCGCGCCAACCATTAGAGATCGGCGTGGACTCGCCAGCCCAGGACCAGCACCGGGCCGCGGTCGCGGTTGTAGCCGGGGTTGCGGATCCACTGCAGGTCGGGGCCCCAGGAGGCAAAGGCGCCCAGCGGCCGGGTCCAGTAGAACTCGGCGATGGTCTCGCGGCCATAGCGCAGGGCGCCGTCGCCGAGCAGGAAGCCGAGGCCTCCGCGGGCCAAGTAGGCCGCATGGGCGGCGGACAGGCCGTTGCTGGCGAGGGCGGCGCCCCAGCGGTTGGCGCCCGCCCGCGCCGCCAGGCCGACGGAGGCGGAGTTCTCCGCTTCGGTGTTGGCGTAGTCCTCGACCGCGTCGTTGTTGGTCCCCAGGCGGGCCCCGAGCCGGAGGCGCGGGGCGAGGCGGCAATCGAGGCTTAGTCCCGCGCCCTGCTTCCAGAGCCAGCGGTGGTGGGCATCCACGCTGGTTGCGGCCTGGTCGTACTGGCCCAGGCGGGCGTGGTTGGCGTAGGCGAACAGGCGCACGGTGGCTCCTGGCCAGGCGAACTGGCGCTGGGCCATCAGCGAAGACGAGTTCCAGTCCAGCCGCATGCCGTTGGGGGTGCGGGGCATGAGCGCATAGGCAAGGCGCCAGGCGCCGGAGGAGAACTCGACCGCGTCGGTGTAGCCGCGCGTGTCGGCGGCGTAGTCCCAGGCGGGTTGCACGTTGGTGGACCAGTTTAAAAATTGGCGGTGGTCGTCGCCCAGGACCGCGTTTTGGTCGAAGTAGTCGGCGAGATCGAGGCGGCCGATGCGGAGGGTGGCGCCGCCGCGGTGGCGCTCGGCGTAAAGCCGGGCGAGGTAGATGGAGGGCAGCAGCGAATCCACCAGGTTGCGGGTGACGTCGAGATTGGCGATGCCGGCCAAGCCGGTGGCGCCGCCCAGGGGACGGCCGTTGGCGGCCTCGAGGTCGAGGTGGATGCGCCAGGCGGAGGAGACCCGCGTCGCCGACATGAGGGTGAAGACGCGGGTGTTGCGAAACTCGCCGGCGGCGGGGAGGCTGAGCGGGCCGCTGTAGGCGGCGGGAAACGCGGGGTAGCCCTGCCAGACCAGGTTCATCTGGCCGGAGAGGGTGGTCGGACCGAGGCGGAGCCGCGGGGCTTGGGCGGGGAGGGTGGCGGCCAGGGCCAGCAGCCAGAGGCTGCGGCGGGACCGAAAGGGGGCGGAGTTGGGGTTGGGAGTGGACACGGGGAGCCAGTGGCCATCATATACCCCCATGGGTATCGTGGGGGCGCCGCCGGGCCGCGGCGCCGCCGTTGTGGGAGACTAGACCGCATGGCACATACCATCGAGGAGCGCAAGCGGCTGCTGAACCGGGTGCGGCGCATCAGCGGGCAGGTGGGAGCGATCGAGAAGGCGCTGAAGCGCGAGCTGGACTGCTCCGAGGTGCTGCACAACATCGCCGCCTGCCGCGGAGCGATGGACGCGCTGATGGCGGAGGTGATCGAGGGGCACATCCGCTACCACATCCTGCCCGCCGGGCGGCGCGCCAGCGACGACCAGACGCGGGCGGCCGACGACCTGGTGAGCGCGCTGCGCGCCTACCTGAAATAGGCGCGGGCTATCGGGGGCGGCGGAACATGCGCAGCAGCTCGGCGCCGCCGCGCACGGCGACGACCAGGGTGATGCCGGCGAAGACGGCGCCGGAGAGGATCAGCGCCGCGGTCCAGAAATCGAGCCAGAAGGTGTCAACCATGGGCAGCCTCGCGCCGGGGCTGGAGGCGTTCGCCGAGCCAGGTGCCGGCGACCATGGCCACCGCGGCTAGGCCGAAGGCGGCGAAGCCGGAGTAGGTGGCCGGGAGGTGGAGGAAGAAGTAGCCGACCGTGCCGGCGGCGCCGGCGATCATGGCGGCGTAGCCGCCGGCGAGGTTGGCGCGCTTCCAGTAGAGCCCGGCGATGACGGCGGCGAAGGTGCCGGAGAGGAAGATGGTGGCGGTCAAATTGAGGTAGAGGTAGAGCGGCCCGGAGAGGGTGTACCACAAGCTCCACCAGAGGATGAAGGCGCTGACGAAGACGTTGGCGACGCGGTTGAGGCGGATCTGCGCCCGCGAACTCAGCGGCTTGCGGCGCAGCGGGCCGATGATGTCCTGGGAGATGATCGAACTCCAGCCCAGCAGGTAGGAGCTGTTCACCGACATGGTGGCGGCGAGCATGCCCGCCACCACCAGGCCCTTGACGCCGGGGCCGAGCAGGTGGGCGAGCAGGGTGGGCATGGCGTTCATGGAGTCGAAATGCGGCCCCAGCGCCGCCAGGGCGGCGATGCCCCAGAGCATGGGCAACATGCCGCGGCCGAGGAAGATGAGCCCGGTCCACCCGAAGACTTTCTTGCTGAGTTCGGGGCTCTTCATGGACATGGTGCGCATGGCGGTGGTCTGCCAGCAGGTGTTGACGGCGGTCCAGAGGATGACCTGCCAGACGATGTAGCCGGCGCCGTAGGTGGGGTTGGTGAGGGGGTTGAAGCCGGGCGGGCCCATCTGGGTGGCGACGGCGTGCACCATCTTGCCCCAGCCCACCTCGGCCACACAGTAGATGGTGACGATGATCGTGCCGAGGCTGAGGGCGACGTACTGGACAAAGTCGGTGATGACGATGGAGAGCATGCCGCCGACGACGGTGTAGAGCAGCTCGATCAGGAGGATGCCGGTCATCGCCAGCTTGAGGTATTGGAAGGGGATGCCGGTGAGGATGACCAGGAAGCTGCCCTCGACCCGGAGGAACATGCCCATGTTGAGGATGCCGCCGGTGGCCACCAGGACGCCGGTGAGGACGCGCAGGCCGCGGCTGTACTTGCGCTCGAAGTACTCGGGCACGGTCATGAGCTCGAGGCGGCGGAAGCGCTGGATGATGAAGCCGGTGTAGCCGACCAGCAACATCACCAGGCCGGAGATCAGGCCGGTAATGAAGGCGGAGAAGCCGGTTTGGAAGCCCAGTTGGGCGTAGTACATGAAGGTGACGGTGCCGGTCTCGGTGGCGGCCAGGGTGGCGACGCCGAGGAAGAGGCCGAGGCTGCGGCCGGCCACCAGAAAATCGCTGATGTCGGAGAGGAAGCGCTTGGCGGCGAGGCCGATGGCGAGGGTGCCGGCCAGGTAGGCGACGACGATAGCGGTATCGAGGGGGGTGAAGCCCATGCGGCGGCCGGAGGCGGCCCAGCCAGCTTACACCATTGCGGCGGGGGAGGGGCCGGGTCCGCCGCCGCGGCCGGGAGCGGGGCAGCCGGGAGGCGGGCTAGTCGCCGGCGGGGGCGAAGCGATGCTGGCAGCCGTCGCAACGGTAGACGCGGCGACGGCGCAAGAGGTGGTCCCACCAGGTCCGCCTGACCCGGCGGATGTCCTGGGAATTGCAGCGCGGACAACCCAATGTCATGGACATGGGGAAGCTCTCCTTTTGCAGGAAGCATATCGCAGTTGATGGGAATCGCGAAGCAAATGCAGCGGGCGGCGGGGGAGCGATGGGAGCGCCCGGGGTCGGGCCACTCCGCTAGAATCAGGGGATGGGCGAAGCGGCGCAAATGGCCTCCCCTCCGGCACGGCTGCGCCGCCTGCGGCGGGGGCTCGATGTCTTGTTGGGGCTGCTGCTGCTGGCGGCGGCGGCGTGCGGGCTGGTGTACTGGTACGTGCGCTCGCCGCAGGCCGACCTGGACGGGCGGGTGGCGCTGGCGGGATTGCAGGCGCCGGTGCAGATCGTGCGGGACAGCCGGGGCATCCCGCATATTACGGCGGGGAACATCCACGACCTGTATTTGGCGCAGGGCTTCGCCATGGCGCAGGATCGGCTGTGGGAGATGGATCTGATGCGGCGGCTGGGGGAGGGGCGGCTGGCGGAGGTGTTCGGGCGGGCGGCGCTGGCAACCGACCGGGCCAACCGCATTTTGGGTCTGGGGCGGACGGCGGCGGCGGAGGCGGGGCGGCTGCAGCCGCAAGAAGCGGCGCTGCTGAACGCGTTTGCCACCGGGGTGAACGACTACATCGCCCGGCGGGGGCGGGAGCTGCCGCTGGAGTTTTGGCTGTTGCGCTACCGGCCGGCGCCGTGGCAACCGCGCGATAGCCTGGCGCTGGCGGCCTACATGTACCAGGTGCTGGCGTCGGGCTACAAGGACAAGCTGCGGCGGGAGACGTTTGCGGCGGCGCTGGGGCCGGAGCTGGAGCAGCAACTGTTTCCGGAGCGCTCGCCCTGGGACGTGGTGCCGGGCGCGCCGCCGCCGCCGGCGGCACCGGGGCTGGGATTTGGATACGGACGGGGACGCGGCCCCGGGCGGGAACGAGGAGCGGGAAGGGCCGGCCTGCCGGTGTATCCGGCCACGCTCGCCGCCGCCCTGCGGGGCGGGCTGGACAGCGACCGGATGCGGGGCGGCAGCAACGACTGGGTGCTGTCGGGAGCGCGCAGCTTTGACGGCCAGCCCATCCTGGCCAACGACCCGCACCTGCGGTTCCAAATTCCGGGGTTGTGGTGGGCGGTGCAGCTCACCGCCCCGGGGCTGGATGCGGCCGGGGTGGCGATCACCGGGGTGCCGGGGGTGGTGATCGGGCACAACCAGCACATCGCCTGGGGCGTGACCAACACCCGCGCCGACGTGCAGGACCTGTATCGGGAGGAGCTGAACCGCCAGGGGCAAGTGATGACACCGCAGGGCTGGCAGCGGCTGGGGCACTGGCACGAGGTGATCCGGGTGCGGGGCGGGGCGCCGGTGGCGATGGACATCGCGGTGACGCGGCACGGTCCCATCGTGGCGCACGACGCCGGCGGGCCGCTGGCGCTGGCGTGGACGCTGTACGCGCCGGGGGCGCTGCAGGCAGCGCATGTTTTTCTGGCGGTGGACGAGGCGCAGAACTGGGGGCAGTTCGAGGCGGCGCTGGAGCAGTTTGCCGGGCCGGCGCAGAACTTCGTCTACGCCGACACCGCCGGGCACATCGCCTACCAGTGCGCGGGCTGGGTGCCGCTGCGGGCGCCCAACCCGGCGGCGCCGGACCGCTTTGACGGATCGGTGCCGGTGCCGGGGGCGACGGCGACCTACGACTGGCACGGCTGGGTGCCGTTTGCGCAACTGCCGCAGGCGGTGGACCCGGCGAGCGGGATGTTGGCGACGGCCAACGGCCGCATCAGCCACGCCAGCGCGCCGCACGTGATCTCGACCGATTGGGACGCGCCCAACCGCACGCGGCGGATCTACCAGCGCCTGGGCGAGCTGCAGCACTGGAACGCCAGCGCCATGGGGCGGGTGCAGCAGGACGATGTCTCCGAACAGGACCGCGATTTCGCCCAGGCGGTGCTCGCCGCCGGGCGGGCGGAGGCGACGGCGGGGGCGCGGCTGAGCGCCACCACCGAGCGGGCGCTGGCGCTGCTGCGCGGGTTTCGCGGCTTCATGGGACACACCAGCGCGGGGCCGACGCTGGCCTACCAGACGCGGACGGAGTTTTTGCGGCGCGTGGTGGCGGCCAAGACCAGCGACGCCATGGCGCGGCAGTACCGCTGGGACGAGGCGCCGGTGTTCGAGCAGTGGCTGCTGGCGGCGCATCCGCCGCAGTGGCTGCCGGCGCAGTACCAGGGCAGCGGCGGGGGCTGGGACGGGCTGCTGCTCGACAGCCTGACCAGCGTGGCGATGCGGACCGCGCTGCGGCCGGCGCAACTGCGCTGGGGGCGGTACGAGACGCTGCGCATCCTGCACCCGGTGTTTTCGCGGCTGCCGGTGCTGCGCGATTTCGCCGACCTGGGGCCGGTGGAGATCAACGGCAGCCCGCTCACGGTGAAGCAGGCGCGCAACACCGAGCTGGGCAACAAGCACGACCTGGGGCCGAGCATGCGCTTTGTGGCGGACCTGGGGGATTGGGACCGCTCCACGCTGACGCTGGTGGCGGGGGAATCGGGCAACCTGTTCAACCGGCACTACCGGGACGAGTTCGGGGCCTACCTGCGGGGGGAGGGGCTGCCGCTGTGGTTCACCCCTGCGGCGGTGGCGCGGCACCGGGCGCACCGCCTGGAGATGGTGCCGCAGCCGTAGTCAGGCGGGGTCGGCGGTGAGGGTGAACACCATGCGCTCGAATAGGAGCTCGGCCGAGGGCGGGCTGGAGCGGAGCTCGACGTCGGCGGCCTGCAGCAGCAGCACGGCGCGGCGGAGGCGGGGGGCGGACATGTGGCGGCTGATGGCGAGGATGGCGTCGGCGGCGAAGCCGGGGGGGCGGAGGCCCTCGGGCAGAGCCTGGTAGAGGCTGGAGCGGTCGCGCACCTGCTGCTGGCGCAGGATGAGGGCCATGGAGAAGGCGCGGCTAAGCTGGAAGACGAGGCCGATGGCGCCGGCGTCGCCCTCCTCGGCCCAAAGCCGGTGGAGGCCGGCCAGGCTGGGGGCGCGCTCGCGGCGGGCGAGGTGGGTGGCGAGGTCGTAGGCGGAGCCGAGGCGGGAAGCGGTCACCAGCTCGTGGATGGCCTCCTGGCGGAGGGGCTGGCCGGCGGGGGCGTGCAGGCAGAGCTTTTCCACCTCGCGCTGCAGGAGGGCGAGGTTGGCGTCGAGCATCTCCACCAGCAGGCGGGCGCCGGCGGCGGGCAACTCCGCACCCAGCTCGCGGGCCATCTGCTGCGCCAGCGCCGTCGCCTGGGCCTCGCCGGGCTGGGCGCACAGCACCAGCTCGCCGGTGGCGCCGAGGGTGGCCTCCAGGCGCTGCAGCCGCCCCTTGTCCTCGAGCGAGAGCCGCTGGCGGTCGGCGGGCAGGTGGACGTGGTCGGCGTAGAAGACCAGCACCGCCGGGGGGGGCGAGGCGGAGGTGGCGCGGGCAAAGCGCTCCAGGTTGGCGGGGAAGTCGCCGTGCTTTTTCTTCCCGGCGGTCTTCTTGGCCGGCTCGGCGCCGCCGCCGCCGCGGCCGAAGAGGTCCTTGGCGTTGCGCAGGAAGAAGATCTGCAGCGGCGCCATCAGCGAGGGGGTGCGGGCGCGGTCGAGCACGTCGTCGAGCGGCGTGGTGGCGAGATCCTCGTCGAAAAGGCCGTACTCCAGCCCGGCGGGATCGAGCAGGGCGAGCAGCGAGCGGCGGAACTGGTCGCGGAAGTAGAGCTCGTCGCCGACCAGGGTGTAAACCGGGCGGAGGTCGGAGAGCTTCAAAACGCCTCCAGGATGTCGGCCACCAGGGTTTGGGCGGCGGCTTGGCTGAGGCGGCGGAAAGCGGTGGAGTCCTCCTCGAAGAAGCTCTGCTGCTCGGTGCTGATCTGGTATTGGTCGTGGAAGACGAGGTCGTTGTTGCGGAAGAGTTCGCGGCCGCTGGGCTCGGCGGTGACCCAGGCTTGCAGGTGGATGACGACCTCGACGGTGGTGGCGCGGCCGCTGGTGGCGTCGAAGGTGACCGGGGTGATCTCGACGTCGAGCAGGTCGCCGTGGACGGCGACGTCGCTGCCAGCGGCACGGGCCTGGACCCGGTAGTGGGTGCGAAGCAGGAACTCCTGGGCGACGGCGGCGCTGATGGCCTGGGAGAGCTGGGGCTGGCGGGTGTGGTTGGCGAAGGGGAGGACGGCGACGACGCGGGTGGAGGCGGGCAGGGCGCCGCCGTGGCCGGCGAGGTGGTAGCCGCAGGCGGTGAGGGAGGCGCAGAGGAGGAGCGCCAGGGCGGCGAGGGGCTTCATGCCGAGCGTCCCGCCAACAGGGTTTGGGCGGCGTCCACCGCGCTGAAGGCGCAGCGGCGGAGGTTGTCGAGGGTGGCGAAGAGCCAGAAGCCGCCGGCGACGGCGGGGTCGGGGCGTAGGGGCCCGAGCTGGATGGCGTCCTCGCCGGCGGCGGCGATGACGTCGGGGAAGTCGGCGCTGTTGGCCAGCCACGGGCTCTGCAGCGCGGCCGGGAGGGCGGCCGAGGGCAGAGGGGCGGCAAAGCGGACGAAGAGGGAGATGACGGTGGCGTGGAAGAGGGGAGCCTGCAGCAACTCGAGCGCGGGCAGGGGCCAAGCGTCGTCGTCGGCGCGCAGCCGGCCGAGCTGGCGGGCGATGCGCGCGCGCAGCGCGGCCAAGCTGGGGGCGGCGGCGGGGCCGAGGGCGGCGCGCAGGTTGAAGGCGACTTGGGCGTCGTAGACGCGCTGCGGCAGCGGCTGCACCGCCAGCAGACGCACGGCTTGCTGCTCCAGCTCGCGCAGGCCGTCGAGGTCGCGCTCGCTGGCGGGCTCGAACACGGTGGCGGCGGCGAGTTCGACCCGGCCCGCGCGGGCGAGCCGGTCCAGCAGCAGGGCGAGGGCCTGGGCGGCGGGGTGGGCCACCACGGCGAGGCGGGTGTCGGCCGGGGAGGGCTCCAGGCCGGCGAGGGCGGCGCCGGGCACCGCCTCCAGCCCGCTGGTGAGATCCACCACCAGCAGCCGGAGCGGCTCGGCCAGCTTCCAGGCGGCCAAGGCATCGGCGGGGGAGCCGGCGAGGAAGAGGGCGTCGAGGTCCTCGAGCGCCTCGCGGCTGAGCTCCTCGGCGACGGCGGCCTCTTCGTCAAAGGCGATCAGGGCGCGCTGGTCGCGCGCGGCGGCGCCCGGGGCGGCGGGCGGCTGCAACAGGCGCGGCGGCAGGGCGGGGAAGCGGCGCTCGCGCAGCGCGGTGGCGAGTTCCTTGCCGCGCAGGCTGCTGGCGCCGACGATGGCGATGCGGAAGGGGGGCATAGGCTAGAGCGGCAGCCGCTGGCGGCGGCGGTGAATGTGGTAGAGCAGGCGCCAGACCAGGGCGGAGCCGACATAGAGCACCACCACGCCCAGCAGCACCACCTCGGACAAGTACCAGAGTCCGGCCATCAGCGCCGCCAGCGCCACCATGAAGACGTAGGGGTGGCGGCGGCCGAGGTCAATCTCCTTGAAGCTGTAGAAGCGCCAAGTGCTGACCATGAGCCAGGCCAGCGCCAGCACCAGCGCCAACCAGAGGAAGGCGAGGGAGGCGGAGGTGTTGACGGTGGCGAAGAAGAAGGTGGGGGAGGCGAAGAAGTGGACCACGGCGGCGATGGCGCCGGCGGCGGCGGGGATGGGCATGCCGACAAAGTAGCGCTTGCCGGGCTTGCCGGGGTTGGAGGGGCGGGAGTCGAGGCTGGCGATGTTGAAGCGGGCCAGGCGGGCGGCGCCCGCCACCACGAAGAGGAAGATGATGATCTGGGCGGCGCCGTTGAGGCCCTGGGCCCAGCGGTGGTCGAGGCGGAGGAAGCGCAGGCCCCAGACGTAGGCGAGCAGGGCGGGGGCGGCGCCGAAGCTGATCACGTCGGCCAGCGAGTCGAACTCGCGGCCGAAGGCGCTGGAGGCGTTGGCCATGCGGGCGATGCGGCCGTCAAGGCCGTCGAGCAGGATGGCCCAGCCGATGGCCTTGGCGGCGGCGTCGAGCAGCCCGGCGGGGGCGGCCGCCTGCAGCGCCAGCACCGACTGCTGGATGGCGAACCAGCCCATGCCGAGGTTGGCCACGGTGAAGAGCGAGGGCAGCAGCGCCACGCCCCGCCGCAGCGGGCGGGGGGGATGGGGTAGTGGAGGGCTGGACACGGGATGGGGCGCCAGGCTGGACATCCGCTCGACCCATTATAGGGCGGGCGGGGCCGGGCGCCGGCGGGCTAGTCGTGCGCCAAGATCCCGTCGCGCTTCTCGTCCTCGGCCTTGTACATGTACTTGATGGTGGCCTTGTAGATGAGCAGGTTGGGCTCGCCGGCGCGGTGGACCTTGAGGCAATGGCGGTCGTACCATTCAATCACACCGCGAATCTGTTCGCCGTCGCGCAGCACCAGCACCATCTCGGTCTTGGCCTGCATCTGCTTGAGGAAGTAGAAGCTTTCGGCGTTGGTCTGGTCGGGGGGGACGGGCTTTTTGGGCAGGCGCGGGGGCAGCGGCGCGCTGGCGGCGGGGACGGCGCCGGCGGCGGGCAGATTGCGCGCCAACTGGTCGCGGACCTCAGCCAGGGAGGGGCGGATGAGCTTGCGGTTGGGGGAGAGCTCGGGATCGGGGGTGCGGCGGGGGACGGTGTCATTCAAGGGCGAGGCCATAAGCGGGGCTCCAAGCTCCAGCAGGGACTAGCGCATCGCGACATCTTCGGCGGCCAAGCCCAGCGCCCAACCGGCCAGCGCCAAAGGACGAAATGCATTGCGGCGCGCGGCGGACTGCACCCGATCCAACGCTTCTACCAAGCCAGGCAGGCTGTCGGGCCTGACCCGCTGCGCGAGCTGGTTGAGTTCGGGAAGGGAATCCACGTTGCGGACCGCCTCGGGAAAGCCCGACTGGAGATAAACAATATCTTGCAGGACACTATAGAGAATTTCGGAAAGCGATTCAAGCTTTTCTTTGTTGGCCCGGGTGGACTCACTCAGGCGAAACACTGAAGCGGCATAAGGGCCGGGGCTGGCGGCGGCCAGGGCGGCGCGCAGCAGCTCGAGGGCCTCGCGGCGGGCGAGCTGGTAGGCGGCGAGGTCGAGGCCCAGGGCGCGTCCGGGGGCACCCTGGGCCAGGCGGGCAGCGAGGTCGGCGGCGGCGGGGGCGAGGCCGCGGGCGGCGAGGGCGGCGGCGAGTTCGGGGGCGGGAACGGCGGCAAGGGCGAGCACCAGGGCGCGGGAGCGCACGGTGGGGAGCAGGGCCAGCGGGTTGCGGGCGAGGGCGACGATGGCGACCCCGGGCGGGGGCTCTTCCAAGGTTTTGAGCAGCGAGGCCTGGGTGGCCCAGCGGGCTTGGTCGAGGTCGGGGACGATGAGGGTCCAGGTGCGGCCGCGATCGGGCCGGAGTTGGCTCTGGTGGATGAGCGCGCGGGCCTGGGACATGGTCAGGGCATCGCCGTCGGGGGGATACCACCAGAGGGCGGGATGCAGGGCGAGGGCGAGCGGGGCGGCCTCGCGCACATTGCCCTTGACCACGTCGGCGCGGTGCTCGATGGCGGCTTCGAGCAAGGCGGGCAGCTCGGCCAGCGGCGCCGCCTGGGCGCAACTGGCGCAGGCGCCGCAGAACTCGCCGGGGGCGGGCGGGGCGAGGCAGTTGAGCGCCAAGCCCAGCATATAGGCCAAGGTGGTTTTCCCGCTGCCCACCGGGCCGGCCAGCACCAGGGTGCGCTGGGCACGGTGGGTGGCCACCAGGCGGCGGAGCTGCTCGACCACGGCGGCGTTGCCGATGAAGTCGCTCCACATGGGGGTTAGGCTCTCTCCGGCGCGCCCAGGCCGAGGCGGAGGGCGAGGGCGTCGCGCACGCGCTGGGCCACCTCGGCGGGGGTGCCGGAGGCGGGCAGCAGGAGGCAGCGCTGGGGCTCGCGCTGGGCGATGCGGTGGTAGGCGGCGGCGACGCGCTCGAAAAAGGCGTCGCTCTCGCGCTCGAAGCGGCCGGCGGTGGGGAGGCGGCGGGCGCGGGCGAGGCTGGCCCGGGGCTCGAGCTCGAGGATGAGGGTGAGCGCGGGCTGCAGGTCGCCGCAGAGCAGGCGGTGCAGGGCGCGAATGACGTCGCCATCCATGCCGCGGCCGCCGCCCTGGTAGGCCTCGGTGGCGTCATGGAAGCGGTCGCACAGCACCCAGGCGCCGCCGGCCAGGGCGGGGCGGATGAGCTCGCGCACGCTCTGGGCGCGGGAGGCGCACATGAGGGCGAGCTCGGCCTCGGGGGCGGGCCGCTCCCCCTCGCCCAGCACCAGGGCGCGGATGCGCTCGCCCAGCGGGGTGCCGCCGGGCTCGCGGGTGAGCAGCACGCGCTCGCCGGCTTGGCGGAGGTGGGCGGCGAGCAACTCGGCCTGGGTGGTCTTGCCGCAGCCATCCAGGCCCTCAAAGGAGATGAACGCGGGTGTTACCATGCGGGCTGAGATGAGTTTAGCCGATCAGCTGGAGCGGGTGCGGGCGGCGATGGCGGCGGCGTGCGCGCGGCGGGGGCGGAGCGAAAGCGCGGTGCGGCTGCTGGCGGCGACCAAGACGGTGGCGCCGGAGCGCATTCGGGAGGCGCATCGGCTGGGCCTGCGCCTGTTTGGCGAGAACCGGGTGCAGGAGCGGGAGGCGAAACGGGAGGCGCTGGCGGACCTGGAGGCGGAGTGGCACCTGCTGGGCCCGCTGCAGGGCAACAAGGCGGCGCGGGCGCTGGCGGGATTCGACCTGATCGAGACGCTGGACTCGCTGGCGCTGGCGCAGCGGCTGAGCCGGCTGGCTCCGCGCCCGGCGGCGGTGATGCTGGAGATCAACATCGGCGAGGAGCCGCAGAAACACGGGGTGGCGCCGGCGGCGGCGGAGGAGGTGGCGCGGGCGGTGGCGGCGCTGCCGGGGCTGGCGCTGGGCGGGGTGATGGGCATTCCGCCGGCGGCGGCGGCGGCGGAGGCGAGCCGGCGGCACTTTGCCGCGCTGGCGGAGCTGGGCGAGCGGGTGCGGCAGGCGGCGGGGGCGGCGAGCGCGGGCTGGGAGCTCTCGATGGGGATGTCGCACGACTTCGAGGTGGCGATCGAGGAGGGGGCGACGCTGGTGCGGCTGGGACAGGCCCTGTTCGGTTCGCGCCGGTGAATTCGGTATGCTGTCTGCAGCCATGCACCTGAGCGCCATCCAAGCCGAATTGCGGGCCCGCCATCTCGACGGCTGGCTGTTCTACGACCACCACCACCGCGATCCCATCGCCTACCGCGTCCTGGGGCTGCCGGCGCAGATGGCGACGCGGCGCTGGTATTACCTGATTCCGGCCGAGGGCGCGCCGCGCAAGCTCGTCCACCGCATCGAGGCGGGCGCGCTGGACCCGCTGCCGGGGGAGCGGCGGGTGTATGCCCGCTGGGGGGAGTTGGAGGCGGGGCTGCGGGGACTGGTGGCGGAGCTGGGCGCGGCGCCGCGGCTGGCCATGCAATACTCCCCCGGCTGCGCGCTGCCGGCGATCTCCCTCGCCGACGCGGGCACGGTGGAGACCATGCGGCAACTGGGCTGCCTGGTGCTGAGCTCGGGCGACTTGATCTCGCGCTTTGACGCCACCTGGACCGCGGCCATGCTGGCCAACCACCGCCTCGCCGGGCGCGGCGTGGACGCCGCCATCGCCGGGGCCTTCGCGTGGGTGCGGCAGGAACTGGAGGGCGGCCGCCGGCTGGACGAATACCGGCTGCAGCGCTGGCTGGTGGAGCAGATGCAGGCCGGGGGGCTGGAGGTGGAGGAGCCACCGATCGTGGCGGTGAACGCCCACGCCGGCGACCCGCACTACCAGCCGCCGGAGCAGGGCTCGGCGCCGATCGCGCCCGGCGACCTGCTGCTGCTGGATGTGTGGGCGAAGGCGCCCGGGGCCGAGAGCGCCTACTACGACGTGACCTGGATGGGCTACTGCGCCCGCCCGGGCGAGGGCGCCGTGCCGGAGGAGTATGCCCAGGCGTTCGCGGTGGCCCGGGCGGCGCGCGACGCCGGCATCGCCTGCGTCGCCGAACGGCTGGCGGCGGGGCAGAAGCTGCGCGGCTACGAGGTGGACCGGGCGGTGCGCGGGGTGATCGCCGCCGCCGGGCTGGGCGAATATTTCGTGCATCGCACCGGGCACTCGCTGGGGCGGGAGGTGCATGCCACCGGCGCCAACCTGGACGACTTCGAGACCCACGACGAGCGCGAGATCCTGGTGGGCAGCGGCTTCACCATCGAGCCCGGCATCTACTGCCCGCAGGGCAAGCCCTACGGGGTGCGCACCGAGGTCAACCTGTACGTGGGCGAGGGCGGGGCGGAGGTGACCGGTCCCCGCCAGCAGGAAATCGTGAGAATATGAAACCAGCGGGAACGCTGTGGGTTTCCCCTCCGTTGTGTGCCATGCCGAGCGAAACTGTGACCAAGCGCGCCACGCCCGCTCCGCCCAGCCGCCCCGCGACCCGCGCCCCCTCCCAGGGGATGGCGGGGTGGTGGGTGGTGGCGCTGGGCTGGCTGTTGCCCGGCCTGGGCTATTTTGTGAAGCGCAAATGGGTGCGGGGAGCGCTGGTGTTCGCCTCGGTGGTGGGGATGTTCGGGCTGGGGCTGGCGCTGCGGGGCCAAATCTACGCCTTCAATACCGGCGACGTGCTCGACATCTTGGGCTGGGTGGGGGATATCTGCGCCGGGACCCTGTATTTCCTGACGCGGCTGCTGGGCGCGGGCGCGGGCAACCCCTACAGCGTGATGGGGGACTACGGCACCAAGTTTCTCATCGCCGCCGGGCTGCTGAACCTGCTCGCCGCTTCCGACGCCCGCGATGTATTTCTGGGCAGGAAGAAATAGGCCTGCATGAGCATTTCCCACCTGAGCGCGGTCCTGCTGTTCTCGCTGTTCTCCTCCATCGTGTTTGGCATCACCCTGCGCGAGGAGGCGAAGGAGCAGCTGCGCTACGGGCTGCTGGCGTTCGCTTGGTTTGTCGGCGGCACCGTCGCCGGCGGATGGCTGCTGTTTTTGCTCAACCGGCATTAGGAGAAGGAGGCATATGTACCCGGAATTCATGATCGCGGAGATGCGCCAGGAACTGGCGCGGCTGGGAGTGGAGGAGGCGCGCACGCCCGAAGCCGTGGACGCGGCCGTGGCCCGGCCGGGGACGACGCTGGTGGTGGTGAACTCGGTGTGCGGCTGCGCGGCGGGCAAGGCGCGGCCGGGGGTGGCGCTGGCGCTGCAGCGGGAGAAGCGGCCGGACCACGCCATTACGGTGTTTGCCGGCGCCGACGTGGAGGCGACGGAGCGGGCGCGCGGCTACTTCACCGGGGTGCGGCCCTCGTCTCCGGCGGTGGGGCTGCTCAAGGACGGCAAGCTGGTGTACATGCTGGAACGGCACCAGATCGAGGGGCGCAACGCGCCCCAGATCGCCGAGGCGCTGAGCGCCGCCTTCGACCAACACTGCTGCGCATGAGCTGCTGGATCGCCTCGGCCCGCAGCGCGGAGACCGATTTTCCCTTGCACAACCTGCCTTACGGCGCCTTGGCGGCGGCCGGGGGCGAGGTGCACTTGGGCGTGGCGATCGGGGAGGAGATCCTCGACCTGCGGGCGCTGCGGGAACGGGGAGGTTTGGACCCGCTGCCGGAGGCGGTGCGCCAGGCCTGCGGCGCGCCCTTGCTGAATCCGCTGCTGGAGCTGGGGCCGGAAGCGGCCAGCCGGCTGCGGCGGCACCTGACCGGCCTGCTGAGCGGGGAGGCGGGGCGCGAGGCCACCGCCGGCGCGCTGCGGCCCCAGGCCGGCGCCGAGCTGCGGCTGCCGATGGCGGTGGGCGACTACACCGACTTCTACGCCTCCCGCCACCATGCCCGCAACGTGGGGGCGCAGTTTCGGCCCGACCATCCCCTGCTGCCGAACTACGACTACGTGCCGGTGGGCTACCACGGGCGCAGCTCGTCGCTGGTGGCGAGCCCGGCGGCGGTGCGGCGGCCGAATGGCCAGCGTCCGAGCCCGGGCAGCACGGGCGCACCCCCGACCTTTGGCCCCAGCCTCCAACTGGACTATGAGGTCGAGGTGGGCGTGGTGGTGGGGCAGGGCAATCGCCTGGGCGAGCCCATCCCGCTGGGCGCGGCCGAAGGGCATATTTTTGGCCTGTGTCTGCTGAATGACTGGTCGGCGCGCGACCTGCAACGCTGGGAGTACCAGCCGCTGGGGCCATTTTTGGGCAAGAACTTCGCCACCTCGCTGTCGCCCTGGGTGGTGACGCTGGAGGCGCTGGCGCCGTTCCGCCTGCCGCGGCCGGAGCGCGAAGCCGGCGCCCCAGCGCCGCTCGCCTACCTCGACGCCCCCGCGGATCGGGCCGCCGGGGGGCTGGACATGACGGTGGAGGCGTGGCTGAGCTCGCGCGCCATGCGCGAGCAGGAGCTGGAAGCGGTGCGGCTGAGCCGCAGCAACCTGCGCGACCTGTACTGGACCCTGGGCCAAATGCTCACCCACCACGCCAGCAACGGCTGCAACCTGCGGCCGGGCGATGTGCTGGGCACGGGGACGCTCTCCGGTCCCGGGCCGGAGGCGCGCGGCTGTCTGCTGGAACTCACCCAGGGGGGCAAGGGGCCCTTGGTGCTGCCCAGCGGCGAGCATCGCGGCTACTTGGAAGATGACGACGAGGTAACGTTGCGGGGCTGGTGCGAACGGGCGGGGGTGGGGCGGCTGGGGTGGGGGGAATGCCGTGGCCGCATCTTGCCCGCGCCGGAAATGTAACCCGCCCGAATATGGGACATCGTATTAGGATGGTGCATGGCCGAACCCGTCGCCGTCGTGGATGAGGACCAGGGTTTGGTGCAGCGGGCCTGCGCTGGCGAACGGGACGCGTTTTACGCCCTGGTGAGCCGCTACGAACGCGCGCTGTACCGATCGGCGATGGCGATCACCCGCAACCCGGCCGATGCCGAAGAGGTGGTGCAGGAGACGTTTTTGCGGGCGTACGAGCACTTGGCGCAGTTTCGCGGCGAGGCCAAGTTTCAGACCTGGCTGACGCAGATCGCGCTGAATACCGCGCGCATGAAGCTGCGCAAGAGCCACGGCGGGCTGTGGGAATCGCTGGACGAGCCGCGGGAGACCGAAGAAGGCCTGCTGCCGCGGGACGTGGCGGAGTGGCGCGAGAACCCGGAACAGCAACTGGGCCGGGAGGAGATGGAGAGCTTGCTGCACCATGCGCTGAGTGGGTTGCCGCCGGGTTACCGCGAGGTGGTGGCGCTGCGGGATATCCAGATGCTCTCCACCCAGGAGACGGCGGACATTTTGGGCATGAGCGTGGCCAACGTGAAAACGCGGCTGCTGCGCGCCCGGCTGCAATTGCGGGAGCGGCTGGCGGGCGCCTTGGGCCGGCGGGGAACAAGCGTATGAGCATCAGTTGCCAGCAGTTCCTGGCGTGGATCTCGGACTACGTGGACGGGGAACTGGAGCCGCAACAGGCCGAGGCCGCGCAGGAGCATCTGCGCGCCTGCGCGCGCTGCCCGGTGGTGCTGGCGACGATGCGGCAGATGCAAGCCATGCTGGGCGACGAGCGCCACTGGGCCATGCCCGAGGGAGCCAGCCTGCGCCTGCGCCAGGCCCTGGAGCAGGGGCTGGGCGAGCCCCTGGTGCCGGCGGAGCTGCGGCCGGCGGCTACCCCGGTTAGGCCGCTAGCGAAGCCCAAGCGCAGCCTGCTGGGGTTTGCGGCGGTATCGGGCAGTTGGCGGGCGACCGCCTGGGCGGCGGCGGTGGTGCTGGTGATGCTGGCGGCGGGGGTGGCGCGCTGGCGCGCCAGCGCCACCACCACCTCGGGCTGGCTCATTGACCAGCACTGCTTCGCAACCTTTCAGAACAAAATTGCCGACCACCCGCGCAGTTGCCTGCTGCGCTGCGCCGGCAAGGGCTATGGCCTGGTGGACGCCAACGGCCACTTCCTGCCCTTCGACGCCAAGGGCAACCGCTCGGCGCTGGCTGCGGTGAAGGCCAGCAGCAAGCCCGACCACCTTTGGGTTACGGTGAAGGCCACCATGACCAGCTCGCACGAGTTGGAAGTGCAGGACCTCGAACTGACCGCGCCCACCGAGGCGGCCATGGCGGCCGCCACCGCCCGCTAGTCGCGCTGCGCCCAGTTTGTTCTTGCCCTAGGGCTTGGCCAGGATCTTCTGGAAGAAAGCAATGGCGCGGGGGTCTTGCGACTGCCCCAGCCAGAACATCGCCTGCCGGCGCACCGCCGGATTGGGGTTGGTCTGGGCTACCTGGATGAGCAGGGGCACTCCCTGGGCATGGGGCAATTGGCTGAGGCCGAAGACGGCGCGCCGCTTGACGGCGGTGTCGGGATCGTTGCGCACCGCGTCGGTGATCGCCGCCTCGGCTTGCCGCCCCGCCTTTTGCAAGAGCCAGAACAGGGCCTGGCTCCGGACGCTGGGGCGGGCATCGAGTTTGGCCATGCGGATGAGCTCGCTCAAGGCCGCCGGGTCGTGGCTCTGCGCCAGGGCAAAGGCGATGCGCTTGCGCAGGGGCACGGAGGCCGAGGCTCGGTCCAGGCGCTGCAGGGCGAGGAAGCCGGGGTGGCCGCGCTGGCTGCCCAGCCAAAACACGGCGCGCTCGCGCACGACTTCGGGAGCGGGAGCGGCGGCGAGGGACTCGAGCGCCCGCTCGGCAGCGCTGCCGGCGGTGAGGGCGATCGCCGCGGTGGCGCTGCTGGCCAGTGCGGGTTCGGAGCCGATCAGGCCGGCCAGGAGCGCGACGCTTTGGGCGGCGCTGACGGCGTTCAGCCACTCGACCGGCAGGCCGCCGGCATCCAGTTGGCAACCCTGGGAGAAGATGCGCAGTTTTCTGCACTTGGCCGTGCTGTAGCCGGAAGAGCACGGCGACGGAGCGGGACGGTTGCGAGGACGCGGAGGTGCGGGCGTTGCGGCCGCCCTCGAGATAGGCGACGCCGCAGTCGCCAACGCGGGCCGGCAGCGCCGGGACGGCGTAGCCCCACCACCGCGGCGTGGGTGAGGCGGCGGCGGCGCGTAGGGCCGCCGCCAAGTCGGCCGGAGCGCTGTGGGCGGAAACTCGGGCGTGGCGGAAGGGCGGGGCCTGGGCCGCGGCCAAGGCAGAGCCGAATGCAAGGATGAGAAGTGGGCGCATGGGCTTGGCACCTATTTGTTCAGCAGTTCCATGAGGTATTGGGTGGCGGCCTTGGAGTGCATCAGCGAGAGGCAAGTGACCAGTCTGCGCTTCAGTTGGGGATCGGTCTCCTTGCGCGCCAGTCCCACCAGAGCAGCGGCGCTGTTGTGGAGGAACAGGGCCTGGATGATGGCCTCGCTGGCGGCGCGATCGTGGGCGCCGGTGTAGAGGGCGAGCAGGGCGTCCTGCGCCTTGGCCGATCCGCTGAGGCCGAGGCTGCGGATGGCGTCGGCGCGCAGGGCGGGGTTCGTTTCGGATTGGGCCAGCGGGATGAGGTGCTCGAGGTCGCCGGTGAGGCCGAGGGCGCGGATGATCTCGCGCTTGGCGGCGAGCGGCGGGTTGGCTTGGTAGAGCTGCCACAGTTCGGCCTTGCCGCCGGCCAGGGCCAGGTCGCGGATGGCCTCCTGCTGCAGTTGGGGATTGGCCTCGCCCTGGGCGGCGGCAAGCAGGCGGGCGCGGTCGCCGCCGATCATGTAGGCGCGCAGGATGTCTTGCTTGGCGGGCAGGCTGGCGGGCCCGGCGTAGATTCGAGCCAGGGCGGCGCGGCCGCGTTCGCCGCCCATCATACCCAGGTAGCGCACTGCCTCCTCGCCCAGGCCGGGATCGGCGTGGGACTGCGCTACCTGCACCAGGGCGTTGATGGCGCCGGGAGAGTGGTTTTGCGCCAGGACAAACAAGGCGCGCTTTTTGACGGCAGGCGAGGCGGTGCCCTGGACCAGCTTCTCCAGCAGCGGCAGCGCCTGGGCAGGGTCGGACTGCATCAGGCCGTTGATGGCCAACAGCTTGAGATCGTCGTTGGGCTGGGTGGCGGGCGAGACGGGCTGGCCGGCGGCTTGGCGCAGCTCCAGCGCCAGGGCCTCGGCATCGTTCTGCCAGGCGCTGTTGGGGAAGGAGCGCTTCATATCGGCCAGCGCCTTGAGGGCGGCGTTGGCGCGGCCCAGCTTGGATTCGGCGTAGGCCTGCCAGTATAGGGCGGCGTCGGCCTGGTAGCCCAGGCGCTGCTGGGCATCGTCCATGGCGGCCAAGGCCTTGTTCCACTGGGCGTCATTGATGAAGTCGAGGCCCTGCTGGTATTTCTGGGCGGCCGCGGCCTTGGCCTGCACCTCGGCGGCCTTGGCTTGCACCGCAGCGGCTTGGGCCGCGGGCGCGGCCGGGGAGGCTTGCGCGGCCAGGCCTGCCGACAGCGCCAGGAGGGCGAATGGGGAGAAGGGAAGTGGGAGCTTCATAGCGTGCCGTTGCTCTGCTGGGGGTGGAGTTGGGACTGAAGGGACTGATCCGCAACGCGGAGCTTGAACAGGATGCCGCTGGAGGCAATGCTGGCCTGCAGGTGCCGCCAGGCAGTCGGCGGGACGCGGCGGGGACAGTGGGCGATCTCCAGCAGCACCGGCTCGAGCGAGGCAAGCAGGTGGGCCATGGCGACATCGCCGGTGAAGCGGGCGTTCTGCTGGTAGAGGCGGTTGGAGGCGAGCAGGGCGCGAGCCCAGCGCTGCTCGGGAGCGACATCCACGGCGGCGGTGGCGCCCGGGTCGGAGGCGGCGTGGTCCAGAGCGACCAGAAAGACCTGGGAGCGATCGAGATGTTGGGCGACTGCGGCCAGCAACAGGGGCGAGGGCGCGGCGGCAGCCTGGGCGGTTGCGGCGGGCGCCGGGGGCCGGGGCGACCGGCGGGCATGGAGGCGCCAGGCCAGGCCGGCCACCAGCGCCAGGCTGACGGCAATCGCCCAGGCGCGCGGCAGAAGGCGGAGCGCGGGGCGGACGGGGGAGCCGAGCGAGGCTTGCAGGCGCCGCCAGACTTGATCGCCGAGGTCAGCCGGAGGCTCGGGCATGGGGGCGGCGGCGGCGAGCGCCAGCACCTGCTGGAACTCGGCCAGGCGGGCGCGGCAGGGGGCGCAGGCGGGGAGGTGGCGCTGCAGGCGGGGCGGAGCCAGGTCGAGCGCCAGCGCGGCCAATTGGTCTTCGCTGAGATGCCTCATCGCGCCCCCCCGCGCAGCGGCGCCAGGGCGCGGCGCAGCTTGCGCACCCCGCGGAAGATGGTGTTTTTGGCGGCGGCGTCGCGCAGCCCGAGCGCGGCGCCGATCTCGGCGATGGAGAGGTGCTCGCCATGGCGCATCGCGAAGGCGGCGCGCTCCGCCGGGGTCAGCGCCGCCAGGGCGGCTTGGAGCTGGCGGGCGAGCTCGCCACTGAGGGCGAGGCGCTCGGGACCGGCGGCGGGGCTGGCCACCGGCGCGGCCGCCCAGGCGGGATCGGGATCATCGAGCGAGCGCTCGCCCGGACGGCGCTGGCGCAAGTGGTCGAGCGCGGCATTGATGCAGATGCGGTAGAGCCAAGTGCCGGGGTGGGAGCGGGCCTGGTAGCCGCCGCGGTGGCGGTAGGCGCGGAGGAAGGTCTCTTGCACCAAGTCTTCGGCGTCTTGGGTTCGTCCGGTCATGCGGTAGGCCAAGCGAAAGAGGCGTGGGCTGTAGGCCTGCACCCATTGGCGGAACTCCTCGGCCTGGTCCACAGCCAGCGCGGGCGCCGTCGGCGCGGCGTTGAGGTCTTCCGCCACCTGCATCATCCGAAGGCTTGGACGCGGACGGGCGTCGGCGGTTAGTTCGCCGCCGGGGCTCATGGCACATTGCCGCCGGAGGGACGGCGGGCGAGGGCGTGGCGCACTTGGCGAGCCAGGCCGAGCAGGCGGGTCTCGTCCTGGGGCAGCAGGCGCCAGCGCACCAGCATTTCGCGCAGGGCGCGGGTTTGGCTGGCGCGGTGGGCGGGCAGGACGGCGCCGATCTGCTCCAGGATCGGGTACCAGGTTTGCAGCAGGCGCTCGCGCTCGGGAGCGGCGATGGAGGCCTCGGCCGGGAGCGGGGCGGCGGGGGCGCCGCGGGTCCACTCATAGGCGCACACGGCCACCGCCTGGCCCAAGTTCATCGAGGGGGCGCCGGGGACGGTGGCGATGCGGGCCAAGCGGTGGCAGTGGCTGATGTCTTCCACCGAAAGGCCGGTCTTCTCCGAACCGAACAGCAGCGCCACCCGGGTGGCAGGGAGCGCGGCTGCCAGGAGGGACCAGTCCTCCAGCGGCAGCTCCGGAGTGCGGGCGGTGCCGGCCGTGGTGCCCACCACCCAGTCGCAGCCGGCGACGGCCTCGGGCAGGGAAACAGCGATGCGGGCGGAGCGCAGCAGGGCGGCGCCGGCGCGGGCCGAGCGAACCTCCAGCCAAGCCTTGGCGTAGGGATGGACCAACACCAGGTCGTCGAGGCCGAAGTTGGCCATGGCGCGGGCGGCGGCGCCGATGTTGAGGGGATTGCGCGGACCCACCAGCACAATCCGGAGGGTGCGCGAGGGCGCGGAGGGTTCAACCATGGCCTAATCATTTTAGGCCGCCGAGGCGGCGGGAGCGGGCGAGGCCAGGCGGCGGTAGAGGGCGAGGTAGTCGGCGGCCATGCGGTCGGCGTCAAAGTAGCGCTCGGCGCGGGCGCGGCAGGCGGCCGGGGAGAGCTCGGCGAGGCGCGGCACGGCAGCGCCCAAGGCCTCGGGATCGTCGGCCAGCCAGCCGGTCTCGCCCTGGGCGATGATCTCCGGCAGCGCGCCGCGGCGCAGCGCCAACACCGGCACGCCCGAGGCGGCGGCCTCCATCGCCACCAGCGAGCTGGTCTCCTCGATCTGGGAGGGAATCACCACCGCCGCCGCCGCCCGCAGCAGCCGCCGCTTGCCTGCGGGGCTGGGCGGCGGGAACCAGCGAATCCCGGAGTGCAACGCGGGGGCGATACGCTCGGCGAAGTAGCGCCGGTGGTCGGGAAACGGCGATACGGCGCCGACGATCCACAAGCGGCGGCGGGCGCGGCGGGCCAGCGCGATGGCCAAATGGGGGGCCTTTTCCGGGCAGATGCGGCCCAGGAAGAGCAACGGCGCGCCGACCGGGGCCGGGGTGAGGCGGGCAGGGAAGCGCTGCAGGTCAATGCCGTTGGCAACCACCGGGAGGCCGGGCAGGTCGGGATACTCGCGCTGCTGGAAGCGGCTGACCAGTTGGAAATGGGGCCGCAGCGGGCCGGAGGCGAACAGGGCAGGCGGATAGAGGCGGCGGGCGAGGTGGAGTGTGAACAGAAGCGGGGGCCCGGACGGCGGCGCGGGAAAGAACCAGGCGCCCTGGTCGTGGATGAGGTCCACAGCATGATCGGCCAGGAATGCGCGCACGGCTTGGCGGCAGCGGCGCAACAGGGCAGCGAGGGCGGTGGGCGTCCAGCAGGAGCGGGAAGAGGGAGCGGGGACGCCCAGTCCGGACCAGGCGATGCGGGCAACGCCGGAGAGGGAAGCGCTGCCGTCCGCGCCAATCCAGGTGGCGGCGAGCTGGGGGCGCTGGCCGAGGCGGCGGAGCAGGTGCCAAGCCACTTGCTCGGCGCCGCCGCAGGCACCTTCGCCCACCGGCGTAAGCGGATAGGTCAGCGCCAGGATGCGCTGGGGCGCAGCCCTTTGCGCCATCGCCGTTTTCCCCCTATACTCATGCCAAGAACCCGCCGCCCCCCACGCCCCCATGAACGACCCCTACCCAGCCGTGGAAGCCTATATCCGCGATCATGCGGATCGGATGTTGGCCGAGCTGCAAGCGTTGTTGCGCATCCCCAGCGTCAGCACGCTGCCGGCGCACCGGCCGGATATGGAGCGGGCGCGGGAGTTCTTGGCGGAGCGTCTGCGGGAGTTGGGCTTTGAGCACATCGAGCGCGTGCTGCCGGCCTCGCACCCGGAGGGCGTGCCGGTGCTCTACGCCGACTGGCTGCATGCGCCGGGAGCGCCCACCGTGCTGTTCTATGGGCACTACGATGTGCAGCCGCCCGATCCGTTGGCGGAATGGATCTCGCCGCCGTTCGAGCCCACCGTGCGCGGGGGCAACCTCTACGCCCGCGGGGCGGCCGACGACAAGGGGCAACTGTATACCCACATCAAGGCGATGGAGGCGCTGCAGAAGGTGCAGGGGCGGCTGCCGGTGAATGTCAAATTCCTGATCGAAGGCGAGGAGGAGGTAGGCGGGGAGGCGGTGGAGGCCTTCGTGCGGGAGCAGCCGCAGAAGCTGGCGTGCGATTGCGCCGTGGTGAGCGATACGGCGATGTTCGCGCCCGGGCTGCCCTCGCTGGACGTCGGGCTGCGCGGCATGGTCTACGCCGAGGTGGAGATGCAGGGAGCCGAGCGCGACCTGCACTCCGGCCTGTACGGCGGGGCGGCGCCCAACCCCTTCGAGGCGCTGGCGCGGGTGATCGTGGGACTGAAGTCGGCCGAGGGCCGCATCCTGATTCCGGGATTCTACGACCGGGTGGAGGCGCCCAGTTCGGAAGAGCTGGCGATGTGGAAGCGGCTGCCCTTCGACGAGGAGGCCTATCGGCGGGACGAGGTACGGGCCCCGGCGCTGACTGGCGAAGCCGAGTACTCGGTGCTGGAGCGGACTTGGGCACGGCCGACGCTGGACGTGCACGGCATGCCCGGGGGCTTCATCGGGCCGGGCTCGAAGACGGTGATTCCGGCGCGGGCGGCGGCCAAGATCAGCATGCGGCTGGTGCCCCAGCAGCGGCCGGAGGAGATCCAGCGGGCCTTCCGCGAGGCGGTGCGGGCGCTGACGCCCCAGGGATTCCAGAGCCAGGTGAAGTTCCACAACCTGGCCGACCCGGTGAAGATCGAGACCTCGAGCCGCTACGTGCGCGCCGGGGTGGAGGCGCTGCGGCGGGTATTTGGCGCCGATCCGGTGTTTGTGCGCTCCGGCGGCTCCATACCCATCGTGACGCTGTTCAACTCGGAGTTGCGGGCGCCGTCGGTCATGCTGGGCTTTGGCCTGCCCGACGACGGGCTGCACAGCCCCAACGAGAAGTTTGCGCTGTCGAGCTACTACGGCGGCATTGGCGCGGTGGCGGACTTCCTGCTGCGGGTGGGGGCGGCCGGGCGGGGCTGAGCGCCCCGCCCGGGAGGGCTCGACCCAGGCTGGAATGGCTCTAACGAGCCACGACCAAGTCGTTCTTGAGGCTGAAGACGCCCGGGATGCTGCGCACCTGGTTGCCGGCCAGCGCCTTGTCCACCTGCGAATCCACCACCCCCACCAGGGTGACGTGGCCGTTGCGCACCACAATGCGGATGGGGTGGGCGGGATCGTTGGCGTAGCGGGTGAAGGCGGGGTTGCCGTAGATGCGGCGGGCCGCCTCCAGCCGAATCTCGTCGTCCATGGGGGAGAGCGGTTCGACCTGGATCTTGTCCACCATGCCCTTCACGCCCTTGGTGTCGGCGATGATATCCAGGGCGGAATCGCGGTCGGGGTAGTCGCGCACCGCGCCGCCCACGGTGACCACGCCGTTGTGCACGCCCAGGGTGAGGGCGTTGAAGGTTTGCCCCTCGAACATGCGGTCGTAGGTCAGGCGATCGGCGAGCTGGCGCTGGAGCTGGTCATCGGGCACGGTGGGCCCGGCCACGGTGAGATTGTCAATGTAGCCGTGCACGCCCTCCACCTGGCGGGCCTGGTGCACGGCGTTGAGCTTGGCGCGCATGCTGGGGACGTCGCCGGTGAGGGTGACAATGCGGTCCTCGACCTGAATCTTGACTCGGGAAAAATCGGCCTTGGGGGAAAACTGTTGATGCAGCTTGGCGGCGATCTCGCTGTCCTGGGCACTGCGGGGGGCCTGCGGGAGCGCGGCGGCTGCCAGGGCCAATGCGACCAAAGCAACGGCAATACGCATGATTGCCACCTCTAGCCCATTGGATGGATAGAGTTGGCCTCCGGTTGCCGAATGTTGGAGGAATCAGCGGGCGCGGGTGGGGTAGAGGGGGAAGGCGTGGGCGAGCTCAAGCACCTGGCGCTGGATGGTAGCCAGGGCGGCGGCGTCCTGGTGGTGGCGCAGGACGGCGGCGATCCACTGCGCAATCTGGCGCATCTCGGCCTCGCCCATGCCGCGGGTGGTGAGCGCGGGGGTGCCCAGGCGGATGCCACTGGGATTGAGCGGCGGGTTGGGATCGAAGGGGATGGCGTTCTTGTTGACGGTGATGTTGGCGGCGTGCAAGGCGTTTTCGGCGTCGCGGCCGCGCACCCCCTGGCTGGCCACGTCCACCAGCATGAGGTGGGTGTCGGTGCCGCCGGAGACGATGCGGAAGCCCTCCTGCTGCAACTGCGCCGCCAGCACGCGGGCGTTGGCCACCACGCGCGCGGCGTAGGCGCGGAACTCGGGCTGCAGGGCCTCGTGGAAACAGACCGCCTTGGCCGCCACGATGTGCACCAGCGGGCCGCCCTGGGAGCCGGGGAAGACCGACTTGTCCAGGGCGGGGCCGTGCGCCGCTTGCGCCAGGATGAGCCCGCCGCGGGGGCCGCGCAGCGTCTTGTGGGTGGTGCTGGTGACGATGTGGGCGTGGGGCACGGGGCTGGGATGCACGCCCCCGGCCACCAGGCCGGCGAAGTGGGCCATGTCCACCAGGTAGAGCGCCCCCACCTCGTCGGCAATGGCGCGCATGCGGGCGAAGTCGAGCAGCCGGGGGTAGGCGCTGCCGCCGCCGATGATCAGCTTGGGGCGCGCCTCGCGCGCCTGCTGCGCCAGCTCGTCGTAGTCAATGGTTTCGCTCCCGCGGCTGACGCCGTAGGGCACGATCTTGTAGGTCTTGCCGGAGAAGCTGAGCGGATGGCCGTGGGTGAGATGGCCGCCGTGGGCCAGGTTCAGCCCCATCAGCGTGTCGCCCGGCTGCAGCACCGCGGCGTAGGCCTCTTGGTTGGCCTGCGAGCCCGAATGCGGCTGCACGTTGGCGTATTCGGCGCCGAAGAGAGAGCGCGCGCGCTGGCGCGCCAGCTCCTCCACCTGGTCAGCGTTCTCGCAGCCGCCGTAGTAGCGCTTGCCCGGGTACCCCTCGGCGTACTTGTTGGTGAGCACCGAGCCCGCCGCCTCCAGCACCGCCTCGCTGACGAAGTTCTCCGAGGCGATCAACTCCAGATGGTCGTGCTGGCGCTGCTCCTCCAGGCGGATGGCTTCGGCCACCTCCGGGTCCACCTCGCGCAACGGGGCCAGGAAGGAGGCGGGCAGGCGCGGGGTCGAAGTCATCGTACGATTCTACCGTCAGCACAAAAAAATCGCCGGAAGACTGTTTCCAATCTTCCGGCCAGTGGTCGTGGCCTCCTTGCGGAGGCACGGTCAAGTGTGTGGATGAACCAAGCTTATCGCGATTCGGTTCTGAAAACAGAAAATCTTTTGTTTATTTTTATTAAAATTGAAAACGCCACTTTCCCGGCACTACAGGCTAGGGGTTAGTGCCACTAGCCGCCGCCGCCTCGGCGGCCCGGATATGGGCCTCGGCGCCATCAAACTGGGCGGCTTTGTGGCTGCCGTCGCAGAAGGGCTTGTTCTGGGAGTGGCCGCAGCGGCAGAGGGAGATGACGGGCTTGTCGGCGGGCAGGGTCATTTCCTGGCCGGCCGAATCAATCAGACGGATGGGGCCCTCGACCTTGAGGGAGCCGTTGCGGCGGATGGTGATGGTGACGTCGGGCATGGGGGCTTAGTTCTCCTGGGGGAAGGGGTGGGCGGCGGCGCGCTTGCGGGCGCGGTTGAGAAGTTGCTCCAGGCGGGCGGTGTGCTGCTCGGAGCGGTCGAGCTCGAACCGCAGTTCGGGGACGTGGCGCAACTGCAGGCGGCTGCCGAGCTCGGAGCGCAGGAAGCCGCGGGCGGCGAGCAGGCCGGCGAGGCTGCGGCGCTGCTCGGCCTCGTCGCCGGCGACGGCGACGAAGATGTGGGCGACGCGGAGGTGGGGATCGAGCGAGATCTCGGAGATGGCGGCGAGGCCGATGCGGGGATCGGCGAGCTCGCCCTCGATCATCTCGGTGAGTTCGTCGCGGATGCTTTCCGCCAGGCGTTCGGGGCGATGGGGCATGGGCCGGTCCTCAGGCGACGATTTCGACCGCGCCGACCTGCACCTCCTGGCCGGGAAGCCAATGCACGGCGGCCTCGCCGGCCTGGGCGAGCAGCCCCTGCAGGTAGCCGGCGTCGGCGGCGATGGCGGCGATGCCGAGCGTGGCGCGCTGCCACAGGTCGCGCTCGGGGTCGAGTTCCGCGACGGAGACGTTGAAGCGCTGGCGGAGGCGGTCCTTGACGCTGCGCACCGCCTGGCGACGGTCCTTGAGCGAGGCGGACTCGGGCAAAAATATCTCGAGTTGCAGCACTCCGACAGGCATGGCGGTCCCTACATCAGGGGGGCGACTTTTTCGACGGAAAAGGCCTCGATCACATCGCCCTGCTTGATGTCGCTGAAGTTGGCGACGCTGGCGCCGCACTCCATGCCGGTGCGGACCTCGCTGGCGTCCTCCTTGAAGCGGCGCAGGGAACTGAGCTTGCTGGTGTAGACCACGGCGCCGTCGCGCAGCACCCGCACTTGGGCGTCGCGCAAGAGCTTGCCCTCCTTGACCAGGCAGCCGGCGATGGTGCCCGCCTTGGGGATGCGGAAGGTTTTCTGCACCTCGGCGCGGCCCAGCACGGTCTCCTTGAACGTGGGTTCGAGCAGGCCGTGCATGGCCTTCTGAATCTCGTCGGTGAGCTCGTAGATGATGGAGTGGGAGCGAATGTCCACCTTTTCCTGCTCGGCCAGGTCGGTGGCCTTGCGCTCGGGGCGGACATTGAAGCCGATGATGACGGCGTGGGAGGCGGAGGCGAGCAGCACGTCGGTCTCGGTGATGGCGCCGACGCCGGAGTGAATGATGCGCAGCTTGACCTTGTCGGTGGAGAGCTTGGAGAGGGTGTCCACCAGCACCTCCTCGGAGCCCTGCACGTCGGCCTTGATGATGAGGTTCAGTTCCTTGACATCGCCGCGGGCGAGCTGCTGGCTGAGGGCCTCGAGGTTGAGGCGGGCGGAGCGGGCGAGGGTGGCGTCGCGCACCTTTTCCTCGCGGAAGAGCACGATTTGCTTGGCCTTGTAGCGGTCGTTGACCACCAGCCAACTGTCGCCGGCGTCGGGCATGCCGTCGAGGCCGAGCACCTCCACCGGGGTGGAGGGGCCAGCCGACTCCAGCGGCTGGCCGCGGTCGTCGAACATGGCGCGCACGCGGCCCATGACCGAGCCCAGGATCAGGGTGTCGCTGGGGCGGAGCGTGCCGCTTTGCACCAGCAGGCGGGCCACCGGGCCGCGGCCGCGGTCGAGCTGGGCCTCCAGCACTACGCCCTGGGCGGGGCGGTCGGGGTCGGCCTTGAGGTCTTGCAGGTCGCTGACCAGCAGGATCATCTCCAGCAGCAGATTGAGATTGGTCTTGGCCTTGGCGCTGACGTTGACCATGACGGTGGAACCGCCCCAATCCTCGGCCAGCAGGCCGCGGTCGCCCAACTGTTTCTTCACCCGGTCGGGCTGGGCGTCGGGCTTGTCCACCTTGTTGATGGCCACCACGATGGGCACGCCGGCGGCCTTGGCGTGGTCGATCGCCTCCAGGGTTTGGGGCATGACGCCGTCGTCGGCGGCGACCACCAGCACCACGATGTCGGTGACCTTGGCGCCGCGGGCGCGCATGCGGGTGAAGGCGGCGTGGCCGGGGGTGTCGATGAAGACCACTTGGCGGCCGAAGGCGGGCGAGTCGCGGTCGGTGATCTGGATTTTGTAGGCGCCGATGTGCTGGGTGATGCCGCCGGCCTCGCCGCTGGCGACGCTGGTGAGGCGGATGGCATCGAGCAGCGAAGTCTTGCCGTGGTCCACGTGGCCCATGATGGTGACCACCGGGGCGCGGGGGCGGAGATTGGCGGATTCCTTGGGCGGGGCGAGCTCGCCCTCGGCGGGGGCGGCGGCCTCGGCGGGCTGGATTTCGCCCAGGGCCTCCTGCTCGAAGGAGATGGTCTTGGCCTCGGCGCCGAAGTCGCGGGCGATCTGGGTGGCGATCTCGGTGTCGAGCGACTGGTTGACGGTGACCATCAGGCCGCGGTCGAGGAGCTTGCGGATGACGTCCTTGGCGCGCAGGCCGAGGCGCTCGGAGAGTTCCTTGACGGTGAGGCCCTCGCTGATGGTGATGGAGGTGGCGGTGGCCATGGGGCCGGCGGGCACAGCGCGGGCGGCGGGCGAAAACTTTTGCGCGCCTTCCTTGGAGCGGGGCTCGCGGCGGCCGTAGTGGGCGCCGCGGGGGGGGAGGTCGCGACCGCCGCCCGGACGGGTGGGGTGCATGGGGCGGCGGCCCTCGGGCACCACGCCGGTGGGGCGGGCGAGGCCGGCACGGGCGCCGGCGGCGGGCGGACGCTGGTAGATGGGACGGCCGGGGGCGGGGCCGGCGAGGGGCTGGCCGGGGGTGGGGTGCAGCGGGCGCTCGGGGGCGATGTAGGTGGGCCGCTGGGGCGCCACGGGCACGATCAGGCGGCGGCCGACGGGAGCGCCCGGGGTGGCAGCGCCCGGGGCGGGGGCACCCGCAGCGGGGGAGATATTGAGCTGGGGTCGGCGGACGGTGGGAGAGGGCGCGGGCGCGCTCGGCGGGGCGGCGGCGGCACCGCCGGGAACAAAGGGGCGGAAGGGCTGCACCGGCTGCGCCGGGCGGGGCACGTAGGCAGCGGCGGGGGCGTGCGGCGGCGGCGCCGGGCGCACCGGGGCTGCGAGGCGGGGCTCGGGCGGAGCCGGGACCGGGGCCGGCGGAGGGGGAGCCAGCACCGCAGCCGGCGGCGGGGGCGGCGGCGGAGCCGCGGGCGCATGCACCGGGGCGCGATAGGTGGGCCGCTCGGGGGCGACCGGGAGCTTGGGGGCGGCCGGGGCGCTGGGCGCGGCGGGGGCGGCCTTGCGCAAACCGGAAGCCCGCGCCGGCGCCGGCGCGGGCGCAGCCTCGACCACGGGCGCGGGCGCAGGGGCCGCCACCGGGGCGGGGGCGGCCACGGGGGGCGGCTCCGGCGGCGGGGCGGCGGCGGGGGTGGCGAGGGCTTCGGGGGCCTCGCCCCGGAGGTGGCGGCGCACCTTCTCGGCGAAGTCCTCCTCCACCGCGCTGGAGTGGGTGATGTGCTCGGTGAAACCGACGGCGGTCAGCGCGTCAAGGATGACCTTTGACTTGACCTCCAACTCGCGGGCGAGAATATTGATGCGGATTTTTCCCATTCGTCTGTGCTCGAATCTACTGCTGCGCTAAGCCCCGCGGCTTAGAGACTCTTCTCCGGCGGCTCGCCGGGCGGATGCGGCTGCCCGCTCTCGGCCTGGCTGGCTTGCTCCAGCCCGGCCTCGGCGGCGCCCGCCTCCTCGGCGCGGCTGGCTTCGGCCCCGGCCGCGGCCGAATCGGCCGCGGGCTCCAGGCCGTCGCGGGCGGGGAGTTCGGCGGCGTCGGCCAGGGGGGCGTCCAACACCCCGCGCTGCTGCTCCGCCTCCCATTCCTGCCCGGTGCGGTCGAGTTCGTTCTCCGGCGTCTCCGTCAGCGCCGGGGCGGCGGGGGACTCGCCCGCCGCCGTGGCGCTGGCATCCACCATAGCGCCAAAGAACTGGTTGACGGCGACAAAGATTTTCTCCACCGCCTTGGGGCCGATGCCCGGAATCTGCTGCAACTGCTCCGGGGTCTGGCTGCCCAACTGCTCGACGCTGCCGATGCCGGCCTGGGCCAGCGCCGCCACGATGCGCTCGCTCAGCCCCTGCAACTGCGACAGCGGGGTCTCGGCCGCCTCGCCCTCGCCCACCAGCGCCGACATCTGCTCCTCCACCTCGCGCCGCTTCTCTTCTTCGCTCTTGATGTCGATCTTCCAGCCCAGCAGCTTGGCGGCCAAGCGGACGTTCTGTCCCTTCTTGCCGATGGCCAGCGAGAGCTGGGTGTCGTCCACCACCACTTCCAAGTGATGCGCCTCGGCGTCCAAAATGCTCACCCGGCTGATCTTGGCCGGGCTGAGGGCGTTGGCGGCGAACTGCACCGGGTCGTCGTTGAACTCGATGATGTCGATCTTTTCCCCGCGCAGCTCGCGGATGATGCTTTGCACCCGCATGCCCTTCATGCCGACGCAGGCGCCGACGCAGTCCACGTCCTTGTCGCGGGAGAAGACGGCGATCTTGGTGCGCTCCCCGGCCTCGCGGGCGACGCCTTTGATCACCACGGTGCCGTCGTAGATCTCCGGCACCTCGGCCTCGAAGAGCTTCTGCACCAGCGCCGGATCGGCGCGGGAGACGGCCACTTGGGGTCCCTTGGCGGCTTTTTCCACCCCGCGGATGACGACGCGGATGCGCTCGCCGTTGGCGAACGACTCCAGCCGCGACTGGTCGCGGCGGCCGAGGCGGCCCTCGGTGTGGCCGAGCTCCACCACCACGTCGGGGCCCTCGGTGCGCTTGACGGTGACGTTGACCACCTCGCCCACGCGGCTGATGTACTCGTTGTAGACGGTGTCGCGCTCGGCCTCGCGCACCTTCTGGAAGATGATCTGCTTGGCCATCTGGGCGGCGATGCGGCCCAGGCCCTCGGTGGACTTCTTGATGCGGACCTCGCCGCCCACCTCGGCGGCGGCGTCCAGCTCGCGCGCCTCGGCCAGCGAGATCTCGGTGGCGGGAGCGGCGACCTCCTCCACCACCTTTTTGACGGCGTAGACCGAGATCTCGCCGGTGTCCTTGTTCAGGCGCGACTCCAACTCCTCCTGGGTCTTCAGATGCTTGCGGGTGGCCGCCAAATAGGCGTCCTCGACCGCGCTGACGACCACGGCGGGGTCAATGCCCTTGTCGCGGCTGAGTTGCTCGACCTGTTGATACAATGCGCTCGCCATAACCTTGCCTGCTACTTTCTACAGCTTTTTCCCGGGCCGGCGGGGTTGCGGCCACTGCGGCGCCAACTGGGCGCGCTCGATCTGGTTCCAACCCAGCACCACGTCTTCGCCTTGATCGCCCTGCTGGGCATGCAAGCGCACGCCCTCGGGGCCGGCGCCCAACAACAGGCCGGTCCAGGAACGGGCGGCCTGGCCGGGGGCGCGGACGCGGATCTGCGCCCGCTGGCCGGCAAAGCGTTCAAAATCAGAGGGTTTGACCAAGGGCCGGTTCAGCCCGGGCGACGACACCTCGAGGGTGTAGGCGCCGGCCAGCACCTGGGCCGGGGCCTCGGCCTCGGCCTGGTCGAGGGCCGCGCTCAAGGCGCGGCTGACGCGCTCGCAATCCCCCAGGCCCACCCCGGCCGGCTGGTCGATCATAACCCGCAACAGCCGCCCCCCCCCTTCGCCCCGCAGCTCCGCTTGCACCAGCTCCAAGCCGGCGGCTGCGACCACCTGTTCCACCAGGGTCCGCCAAGCGGGGGTTTCGAGTTGTGCCTGTGCCGTCATCGGTTTTTATTTGCTTCGCCCACGACCCCAGTTGGCGCCAACAAAAAAGTGGGCTCGCGCCCACTGTCCGCTTGCGCCCCGCTCAATCCTTCCCCATGATAGCGCAATCCCGGCAGGCAAGCAAAGGCGGAGGCAGCCCACCGAGCCGGGTGGCGGGCGGGTGTCTATAATCGAACATTGGCAATGACCCGGAGCCAGACGGTGGTGGAGACGAGCATGGCGGCCTGCGCCTTGCGGGAGCGGGACTCGCGGGGACGGCGCTACCCGGAGGCGCCCCACCCCTACCGGGGCGAGTTCCAGCGCGACCGCGACCGCATCATCCACGCCCGCGCCTTCCGGCGGCTGGAGAACAAGACCCAGGTCTTCACCCGGCGCTACTCCGACCATTTCCGCAACCGCTTGACGCACAGCCTGGAGGTGGCGCAGATCTCGCGCACCGTGGCCCAGGCGCTGGGGCTGAACAGCGAGTTGGTGGAGACGCTGGCGCTGGCCCACGACCTCGGCCACCCGCCCTTTGGCCACGCCGGCGAACACGCCCTCGACCAGGCCATGCGCCGCCAAGGCGAGCGCTTCGACCACAACCTGCAGGCGCTGCGCATCGTGGAGGAGTTCGAGGTGCGCTACGCCGCTTTTCCCGGGCTGAACCTGACGTTTGAGGTGCGGGAGGGGCTGGTGAAGCACTCCCACGACTACGTTGCCGGGCAGCATCCGGAGTTGGCCGAGTATCTGCTCGAACTGCGGCCGCCGCTGGAGGCGCAGTTGATCGACCTCACCGACGAGATCGGCTACGGCGCCGCCGACCTGGACGACGGCTTCGAGGCCCACCTCTTGGGCATGGCGGCGATGGAGGAGCAGGTGCCCCTGTTCGCCCGCCTGGCGGCGGAGGTGGACGCCAGCTTCGGAGGGCTGCGCCCCAAGCTGCGCTTCAACGAGACGCTGAAGCGGCTGCTGGACGCGCTGGTGACCGACCTGATCGAACAGGTGGGGGAGAAAATGGCGGGGTTCGAGTCGGTGGAGGCGGTGCGGCGGCATCCGCAGCGGCTGGCCGGATTTTCGCCCGCGGTGGAGGCGGAGCGGCAGGCGCTCAAGGCCTTCCTCTACCAAAACTTGTACCACCATCCCCAACTGCTAGACGAGAACCGGCAGGCGGAGGCGATGGTGACCGCCGTGTTCGAGCATTTGCTGGCGCACCCGGAGGCGCTGCCGCCGGCCTACCGGGCCCAGGCCGAGCGGGCGCCGGCGGCGCGGGTGATCTGCGATTACCTGGCCGGCATGACCGACAGCTATATCCGGCGCCTGCACCAGCGGATGATTTCGGCAGGCGACCGCTTTCGGCTGGAGCTGGACTAGCCCAAACCCAAGGCCTTCGTTCTGCGTTTCGTCAAGATCACGGGGAAGATCGACGCTGAGCCTGAAGCCTTGGCCTCATCCATCGCATCTTCGGCCGCACGCGGGCGCACTTGGACCTCATCCAGCAGGAAAGCCTTCAATTCGTTGATCCCGCGGAAGTGGCGCGCAGGCACCGGCCCTCCCGCTCCCACGATCGGCGCATAGATCACGCGCAAGCCGTCGCCATTCCTCAAAACATGGAGAAAACCTTCCCTGGGCAGGTTCTCGCGGAGAGCCTCGACCAAGGGATCCTTCGGGCTGCGAAGCGTCATCCGCCGCGTCGGAGTGTCTTTGTCGATCCCAGACCCCTTCAATGCCTCCACGAACGCGCGGTAGGTCGTGAGCGGACCTTTGCTGTCATACCACGGGGTCGCGATCAAAAACTGCCACTCTTCGATTTGGGGAACGAAATGCCAATCCGCGAAGGTCACCGGGATTTTGCTCCGGCTCATTGCCCCGAGCACCTTGGCGCCGATCTCGCGGTCGGCTTCGTTCACCAGCGCTGAGCTATCCATGTCATAAGCCCCAATCCGCCCGCATTCCCTACCGCCTCAACCATGGCGCGCCCCTGCAGCCCGCCCAGCTGGTACCGGCTCTCCACGTTCCAAGACTTCAACACGTTCCACTTGCCCGCCAAACTTGGCTGAGCCTTCGCGTCGGCCTGGAGAAGCCTATCGAGATCGGCTAGTTTTAGCAGTTCTTCCAGATTATGGGTGAAAACCTTTTGGGCGTATTGTTTGTCATAAAATCCATAGCGGCACGTGGCTTTCGCAATTCGGGCCTTCAAAGCACATTCGATGGAGAGCCCGGCAAAATAGTAAGCGCCCTCGATGCAGCCATTCCGCAACAGGATTCGGGCTTCCCTGGCGCGCAACCGCGCAAGTCGCTGGAAGTCCTTCCTGAACATGGGATGGTGCTGGCGGGACATCCGTCGCGGGCTCGTCGAAATTATAATGGATCGCCTTGGCAAGTGGGTTGGCGCCCCACGATTGCACGGTCTCCGAAACGGCGGGTTCGCTATACTGACACTGACGGCAGGCTATGAGCGAGCAAGAATCCCATCCGGAACCCGTGCTGAAGGTAAGCGACCGGCGGCATTTCACCGAGAGCGGCGAGCGGCGCCCGGGGGTGGAGGCGAGGGCGTTCGAGGAGCGGACCGCAGCGGCGGCGCCCGCGCCCCCGGCGGCGCCCCCGCCGGCGCCCGCGGCCGCCCCGCCGCCGCCCCGGCAACAGCGCCTGGCGGCGCGCGAGATCACCTTGCTGGGCCTGCTGCAGGACCTGTATGCCACCTGCATGATGCAGTTGGGGGCGGAACTGCAGCCGGGCCAGCCCGGGCAGGTGGACCTGGAGGGGGCGCGGGAGACGATTGACCTGCTGGGAGTCTTGCAGCAAAAGACGCACGGCAACCTGGAGGCGCAGGAGTCGCGGCTGCTGGAGCAGGCGCTGTACGAACTGCGCCTGGCCTACGTCGAGGTGATGCGGGCCAGCGCGCGGGTGGCGCCGCCGCCACCGCCGCGGCGCTGAGCGCGGCGGCGATGCGGGGGCAGGTCACCATCCTGGGCTCGGGCACCTCCACCGGCGTGCCCACCCTGGGCTGCGGCTGCGCCGTCTGCCACTCCGACGATCCCCACGACCAGCGCCTGCGCCCCAGCATCTGGCTCAGCTACGGCGGCCACCAGGTGGTGGTGGACACCACCCCGGACTTCCGCACCCAGGCGCTGCGGGCGGGCCTGCCCGGCCTGGACGCGGTGCTGTATACCCACAGCCACGCCGACCACATCATGGGGCTGGATGACATCCGGCCGTTCAACTTTGGCCGGCCGGATCCGCTGCCGGTCTATGCCAGCGCCGCCACCCTCGCCGACCTGCGGCGGGTGTACCAATATGTATTCGACGCCACCTACACGGTGAGCGCCATTCCCCGCATCGCGGCGCACGCGATCGCGGCGCCGGTGGATCTGTTCGGGGTGGTGTTCGAGCCGCTGCCGGTGCGGCACGGCGAGCAGGAGGTGCTGGGCTTCCGCTTCGGCGCCAACGCCTACGTGACCGACTTCAGCGAGATTCCCGCGGCCAGCCTGGAACGGCTGCGGGGGCTGGACCTGCTCATCCTGGACGCGCTGCGGGTGCGGCCCCACCCCACCCACTCCCACCTGGCCAACTCGCTGCGGCTGGTGGAGGAGCTGCGGCCGCGGCGGGCCTATTTCACCCATATCGCCCACGAGTTGGGCCACGCCGCCACCGAGCGGTCGCTGCCGGCGGGGGTGCGCCTGGCCTACGACGGGCTGCGGCTGGAGGTCGAACTCTAGCATGGAGGTGGTGCGCAGCCTGGAGGCGTGGCCGGCATGGGCAGCGGGCCGGGCCACGGTGGCCACGGTGGGCAACTTCGACGGGGTGCACCGGGCCCACCGCCAACTGCTGGCGGCGGTGCGGCGGGAGGCGGAGCAGGAGGGGGCGCTGGCGGCCGCGGTGAGCTTCGAGCCCCATCCCAGCCGCATCCTGCAGCCGGCGGCGGCGCCGCCGCTGATCACCCCGGGGGCCGAGCGCATCCGCCAGCTGGCCACCACCGGCATCGAGGCGCTGCTGCTGCTGCCGTTTTCGCGCGAGCTGTCGCTGTGGTCGGCGCGCGAGTTCGCCGAGCGGGTGCTGGTGCGCGGGCTGCGCGCGCGGGCGGTGCACGAAGGCGAGAACTTCCGCTTTGGCCACCGCCATCTGGGCACCGTGGCGACGCTGGCGGAACTGGGGCGGGAGTTCGGCTTTGCCGTGCGGGTGCAAGCCCGGGTGGAGGCGCGGGGCGAGGTGGTGTCGAGCTCGCGCATCCGCGAGCTGGTGGCGGCGGGAGCGGTGGAGCGGGCGCGGGCGCTGCTGGGGCGCGCCTTTGCGGTGCGCGGGCCGGTGGCGGCGGGGCGGGGGGTGGGGCGGCAGCTCACCGTGCCCACGCTGAACCTGTCGCCCTACCAGGAGCTGCTGCCGGCGGCCGGTGTGTACTGCACCTGCCTGCGCCTGGGCGGGGAGTGGCGGGCGGCGCTCACCAACGTGGGGATGCGGCCGACGTTTGGGCCGGGGGGGCCGCTGACGGTGGAGACGCACGTGCTGCATCCGCCGCCGGCGGGGCTGGAGGCCCAGCCCGGCGACGAGATGGAGATCGCTTTTCTGCGGCGCTGGCGGGCGGAGCGGCGCTTCGAGGCGCCCGCGGCGCTGCGGGCGCAGATCGAGCGCGACCTCGCCTTCGCCGAGCGCTATTTTGCCAAGTTTGGGCTACGATAAAACAAGTGTTTGGCCTGACTTGGCTAGGAGGAGTGATTTCATGAAAGCATCGCATTGCATCGCGGCGTGCGCGTTGGCGCTCGCCTTGGCTCCCTGGACGGCGGCGGCGCAAGCCGCCAATCCGGTCACGACCGCGGTCAAGAACTCGCTGCGGGGCGCCACCCGCAACATGGTGGCCTCGGCGCAGGAGATGCCGGCCGACAAGTACGGCTTCAAGCCGACGCCGGAGTCCATGAGCTTCGGGCAGTTGATCCTGCACGTGGCCACCTCGAACACCATGACCTGCCAGTGGATCAGCGGGGCGGCGGCGGCGCCGCGCACCCGGCTGACGCCAAGCTCGCCCAAGGCGGACTTGGTGGCGCTGCTGCAGGCCTCGTTCGCCTATTGCAGCCAGGCGCTGGCGAGCGTGGACGACTCCAAACTGGGGAGCCCGGTGAACTGGTACGGCGGGCACAAAGTCACGCAGGCAGCGGCGCTGCTGGGTCTGGCCGACGATTGGGCCGACCACTACAGCCAGCAGGCCGCCTATTTGCGGCTCAACGGCATGCTGCCGCCGACGGCGCAGCACCACGGGATGCCGAAGGGCAAGATGGGCGGGGGCTTGTAGCAGCCGGCCCGCCCGGCGGCCTACTCCGGCTTGAGCGAGCGCTGCATCAGCTCGGCGACGGCGTGGCGGGGGGGCTGGCCCTCGAACAGCACGCGGTGCATTTGGCGCAGGATGGGCATCTCTACCCCGCGGCGCTCGGCCAGGCGGGCCGCGGCGGCGGTGGTGCGCACCCCCTCGGCCACCATGGGGGTGGCGGCTTGCGCCTCGGCCAGGGAGCGGCCCTGGCCCAGGGCGATGCCCAGCGAGCGGTTGCGGCTTAGCTCGCCGGTGCAGGTGAGCACCAAATCGCCCAGGCCGGCCAAGCCGGCGAGGGTCTCGGCTTGGCCGCCGGCGGCGATGGCCAGCCGGCTCATCTCCGCCAAGCCGCGGGCGATGAGGGCGGCGCGGGTGTTGGAGCCCAGGCCCAGGCCCTGGCAGATGCCGGCGGCGATGGCGATTACGTTTTTGAGCGAGGCGGCCAACTCCACTCCGACCACGTCGGAGCTGGTATAGAGGCGGAGCGTGGGCGAGGCCAAGCGCTGCTGCAGGGAGGTGGCCAAGGCTGGGTCGCGGGCGGCGATCACCACGGCGGTGGGATCGCCGGCGGCGACCTCGCGGGCAAAAGTGGGCCCGCTCAGGGTGGCGAGGCGGGAGCGGATGCCGGCGCCCAAGACCTCTTCGGCAACCTCGGAGACGCGCAGCAGCGTGTCTTCTTCCAGTCCCTTGGTGGCCAGCACGATCTCGACCGCCGGCGGCAGCAGCGGGAGCAGGCGGGCGAGGGTGGCGCGCAGGGCGTGCGACGGCACCGCGATCAGCAGCAGGGGGGCCAGGGCCTCCGCCAGCGAGGCGGTGGGGTGGACGGCCGCGGGCAGGGCAAAGCCGGGCAGATAGACACGGTTTTCGCGCTCGCTGGCCATGGCCTGGGCGAGTTCCGGCTCATAGACCCAGAGTCCGGCCTGGTAGCCGTGCTGCGCCAGCACGATCGCCAACGCCGTGCCCCAGCTTCCCGCGCCGATCACCCCCACCGAGCGGGTCATGTCCGGGCCCCCAGCTTGTGCTCCGTGCCGGCGCGCAGGCGGGCCAGGTTGGGGCGGTGGCGCAGGATGATGAGGGCGGCGGTGGCCACCGCCGCCAGCTTCACTCCCGGCGCCAGCGCCGGCGGCCCGGGCACAAACAGCAGCAGCGGCAGGGCGAGGCAGGCGGCGATGGACGCCAGCGAGACGTAGCGCCAAAGCGCCAGCACCAAGGCGAAGACCGCCAGCGCGCCCAACAACGGCCAGGGGGCCAGTGCCAGGAAGGCGCCCAGGGCGGTGGCCACCCCCTTGCCGCCGCGGAAGCGCAGCCAGGGGCTGTAGAGGTGTCCCAGGATGGCCAGCAGCAGCACCGCGGCCAGCAGCCCGCTCGCGCCGGGAGCCCAGCGCAGCGCCAGCCACACCGCCAGCCAGCCCTTGGCGGCGTCCAGCAGCAGCGTGAGGATGCCGAGCGTTTTGCCGGAGGCGCGCAGCACGTTGGTGGCGCCGATGTTGCCGCTGCCGATCTGGCGGATGTCGCCGCCGGTGCGCAGGCGGTAGACAAGGTAGCCGAACGGAATCGAGCCCAGCAGGAAGGCGACGACGGGCAGCAGGAAGAGGGGAGGGCGCGGGAGCATGCGGCGAGGCCATTGTACAAGGGGACAGGGCGCTGCGGACAGGGCAGCGGGCGAAGGCGGCGGCAGCCGGGCGGGAGACTCGGACAACGGGCCGGGTTTCGAGCGAGAATGGGGGGATGATTGCGGCGCTGCGCTTCCTTTGGTTGGCGACGCGCGGCCACCGCTGGCGGCCGTGGAAGAGCCCCTACCTGGCCTGGCGGATCGAGACTTTTAGCGGCCTGCCCGCCGAGCAGGTCGGGGCGGGCGCGTTCGTCGCCTTTTGCTGGCGCGAACGCGGAAGCCTGCTGCGCTTCCTGCGCTGGACCGGGGAGATGAGTGGGCACCGGCGGCAGAGCCGGCATCCGCTGCAGTCGGCCCAGGCCGGACCGGGCGAAGGCATCAGTTCCGCGGGGTGAGGTTGTAGTAGAAGGAAAACTCCAGCGTGATGAAGGGGCCGTGGAACTGGCTGGGCAGCGGCGGAAACGGGTTGGAGGCGCTGATGGAGGCCTCCGCCGCCTGATCCAGCGAGGCGGTGCCGGACAAGCGCAGCGGATGGATGCCGGGCACGCTGCCGTTGCTGTTGATGTTGAACACCACCACCACCTTGCCTTGGGTGCCGAGGTAAACGGTCTCCGGCATCACCGCATACCAGTTCTGGCGCACGATATCGATCACGCGGCGGAGATAGGGATCGAAGTTGACGCCCTGGGTGTCGGTGAGGATCTGGACGCCGGCGCCGGTCTGGCCGGGGGCCGAGCTGCCGCTGCCGCTGGGCGGGCTGGGCAGGGGAGCGGTTTCCATCACGCCGGGAGAGCCGGTGGCGCGGTCGTGCGCCGCCTGCTCGATGGCCCGCTGCAGTTGCTCGGCCACGCCCATGTTGAGGTGCAGGTTGGGGCGGGTGGCGGGCTTGGGGATGTTCTCCAGCTTGAGCTGGTTGTCGGCGGCCTTGGGCTGTGGCTTGGGCGCGGGCGGGGCGGGCTGGGGCGCGGCGGCGGGAGGCGCGGCCGGGCGGGGCGCGGGCGCCACTGGCCCGGGCGGGGGCGTGGCCGGCTGCGGCTTGGGGGCGGGGCGGGGCGCCGGCACGCTGAGGGAATCCTTCAGCGGGGTGGGGTGGTCAAAGTGACGGTCGCGGTTGGACAGCGCCTTGGGCTGCACCGGCTTCTTTTTGGTGATGAGGTCGCGCGGCATCTCCAGATAGGTGAGTTGTTTGGGTTCCAGCTGGGGCTGCGGGGCGGCGCGCGGAATCTTGATCGGCCCGAAGAGCTTGGGGCTGAACAGGAGCAGAAGTATGATCAGCAGATGGGCGATCACCGAGAGGAAGGCGGACTCGCGGCGCTTGGCGCGCTGGCGCTGGGAGTGCAACTCCAGCAGCAGGTCGTCAATGGGAAAGTCGGCGCCGCGCAGATGGGGCGGCGGCGGCGGGAGGGTGTCGTCCTCCGGGTCCGCCAGTAGTCGGATGAGGGCCATCGTGGGGGCTACGTCGTGTCCTCATGATAGCAGTGGCGGCGAATGGCCGCGATTTTCCTTTATGCTGGTGCTGCGATGTCGGAGTTCACCAACCAGCTCAAGGCCAAGGCCGACATCGGGCGCCTGATCGGCGAGTTCGTGGCGCTCAAGCCCGGCGGCAGCGGCTATGTGGGCCTGTGTCCGTTCCACAGTGAAAAGACTCCGTCGTTCCACGTGCACCGCGCGCGGCAGTTCTATTACTGCTTTGGCTGCCATGCGCATGGCGACATCTTCCAGTTCTTCATGCAACTGCGCCACCTGACCTTTCCGGAGGCGGTGGAGCAGGTGGCCGAGCGGCTGGGGGTGACGGTGCCGCGCCAGGGGGCGGGCGAGGGCGACCCGCAGCGCCAAGAACTGCTGCGCATCCACGCCTCGGCGCAGATATATTTCGAGCGGCGGCTGGCGGCGCCCGAGGGCGCGGCGGCGCGGGCCTATTTGGCCGAGCGCGAGCTGGAGCCGGCGGCGGCGCGCTTCCAGCTCGGCTACGCCCCCGAGGGGGGCCGCGGACTGGCGCTGCACCTGCAGGCCGAGGGCTACACGCCCGACCAGGCGTTGCGCGCCGGGCTGTGCCAACTGCGGCGCGAGAGCGGCGGCGAGCGCGCCCCGGAGGCGCCGGCCTGGACCGACCTCTACGACCGCTTCCGCCAGCGGCTGATGTTTCCCATCGCCGACGAGCGCGGGCGGGTGATCGCCTTTGGCGGGCGGGCGCTGGCGCTGGACCCCACCGGCAAGACGCCCAAGTACCTGAACTCGCCCGAGAGCCCGCTCTACACCAAGGGCCGGGTGCTGTACAACCTCGACCGGGCGCGCGAGGCGATCCGCCAGCTTGGCTACGTGATCCTGGTGGAGGGATATTTCGACTGCATCCGGGTGTTTGAGGCGGGCTTCGAGAACGTGGTGGCAAGCTGCGGCACGGCGCTCACGGCGGCGCAGATCGCCCCGGTGGCGCGGCTGAGCAAGAAGGCGGTGATCAACTTCGATCCGGATGCCGCCGGGGCGGCGGCGGCGGAGCGCTCCATCGGGCTGCTGCTGGAGGAGGGCTTCGCCATGCGGGTGGTGGTGCTGGAGGGCGGCCTCGATCCCGACCTCTACGTACGGCGGCGGGGGGCGGCCGCCTACGGCGAGGCGCTGAAGGGGAGCCGATCGTTCTTCGACTACTTGGCCGAGCGCGCCCGCCGCCAGTACGACCTGCGCCGGGGCGAGGGCAAGGTGGCGGCGCTCAACCACTTGCTGCCCTACCTGAGCCGGGTGCACGACCCCATCCTGCGGCAAAACTTGGCCGAGAACCTGGCAGTGGAGTTGGGCATCGAGGCCGGGCTGCTGAGCCAGCAATTGGCGCGGGCGGCGCGCGAGCGGCGGGCGCAGATGCCGGCGGCGTCGCCCGGGGCGGCGTCGGAGATGCTATATGCCGAGCGCGTCATCTTGCGCGCCTTGGCGGAGTGGCCGGAGCGGCGGGCCAGCCTGGGCGGGATGTTGCAGCAGGAGGAGTTGTTGCAAGGGCTGCCGTCGGAAGGGGTGGCGGGGGCGTTGCGGGCGGCCGGGGAGGGGCTGGCCACCTGGGAGGAGATGACGGAGGGCTGGGAGGCCGCGGACCGGCTTTGGCTGGCGCAGGCGCTGCTGTCGCCCCAGGGAGAGGCCGAGTTAAGCGAGCCGGTGCTGGCAGGGGCGTTGGCGGCGCTGCGCGAACGCCGTGCCGGCAAGCAGACGCGCGAGTTGCAGGGGCGGATTCAGCAGGCAGCGGCCCGCGGCGACCGGGTGGAGTTGGAGGGATTGTTGCGGGAGAAGGCGGCCTGGGATGCCCGCCTGCGGCAGCCGGAGGGCGAGCCGGGCGGGGGCGCCGCGGCGACGGGCGGGTAGGCGCCGATTCCCAAGCCGCCGGCTGGGGGCCAAGCCCGGGTTGGAACTGCCGGCGGGCGCACCGGGCCGGGGCGGCAGCAGGAAAAAGAAACCGCCAAGGGCTGGGTTTCATCTAGCCAAAAGGGGCAGGTGGGGCGAGGTGCCAGCCGTAGGTCGTGGCGGGACGGGGCTTTGCGGACCGGTTGTGCTTTCCTTTCTCCCAGGCGCTGCGATAAAATAGGCAGTTCTGGTTGTTCGCGCCCGCAAAAGGAGTGACCTTGGCCATCGAGGATAAATTCGACGAGATCAGCAAGCTGGTGCACGTCGGCAAGAAGCAGGCGTTCCGTCCCGAGGAGGAGTCCGGGGAGATGTTGCCGGGAGACCTGCACTCCACCGACGATTTGGACGAGCTGCTGACCAGCTTTGGCCGGCGCCCCGGGGTGGAGCCGATCGAAGAGGCGCGCGAGGGCGAGGGCGAGCGCCTGGGGGGCGAGGAAGAGGAGCTGGAGCTCGACCTGACGCCGGGGGCGCTGGAGAAGACCAACGATCCGGTGCGGATGTACCTGCGCGAGATGGGCACGGTGCCGCTGTTGACGCGCGAGGGCGAGGTGGAGATCGCCAAGCGCATCGAGCGCGGGCAGTTGCGGGTGCTGAAGGCGCTGTCGCGCTCGCCCATCGTGATCAAGGAGATCTTGGGGCAGGGCGAGGATCTGCGCCGCGGCGCCAAGGGCATCAAGGAGATCGTCACGGTGGACGTGGAAGAGGACGAGATCTCCGAGGAGGTGCTGCAGAAGCGCACCCGCGAGGTGCTGGGGCAGATGGAGGCGATGGCGGGGCTGTTCAAGCGCGCGCAGCAGTGGGAGGAGAAGCTGGGCGAGCTGCCCCGCAAGGGCGTGGAGCAGCGGCGCGCCCACTACCAGTTGGCGCGTGCCCAGGTGGAGCTTTCCCGCCTGATCCGCGGCATGGGCTTCACCGTGAACGCGCGCAAGCGGCTGATCGACAAGCTCTTCCGCGTGGTGGAGCAGTTGCGCCCGCTGGAGTCGCAATATGCCCGCCTGGAGCGCAAGCTGGAGGCGACGCGCGGGGCGGAGGCGATCAAGGAACTGCGCCGCGAGCAGCGCCAGGTGCGGGAGCAGGTCAACCAGTTGGAGGCGCAAGCCGGCGCCAACGGCGCCGACCTGAAGCGCAGCCGCGCCACCATCGTGGTGGGCGACCACGAGGCCGAACAGGCCAAGCGCGAGCTGATCGAGGCCAACCTCCGCCTGGTGGTCTCCATCGCCAAGAAATACACCAACCGCGGGCTGCAGTTCCTGGACCTGATTCAGGAGGGCAACATCGGGCTGATGAAGGCGGTGGACAAGTTCGAGTACCGCCGCGGCTACAAGTTCTCCACCTACGCCACCTGGTGGATCCGCCAGGCCATCACCCGCGCCATCGCCGACCAGGCGCGCACCATCCGCATCCCGGTGCACATGATCGAGACCATCAACAAGCTCATCCGCACCTCGCGCCAACTGGTGCAGGAGCTGGGACGGGAGCCCACCAGCGAGGAGATCGCCAAGCGCATGGACATCCCGGTGGTGAAGGTGCGCAAGGTGCTGAAGATCGCCCAGGAGCCGATCTCGCTGGAGACCCCGATCGGGGAAGAGGAAGACTCGCATCTGGGCGACTTCATCGAGGACCGCGGCGTGATCTCGCCCGCCGACGCGGTGATCAACGTCAACCTGAAGGAGCAGACGGCGCAGGTGCTGAAGACGCTGACCCCGCGGGAAGAGAAGGTGATCAAGATGCGCTTCGGGCTGGACGACGGCAGCGAGCACACCCTGGAAGAGGTGGGGCAGTCGTTCGCTGTGACGCGCGAGCGCATCCGCCAGATCGAGGCCAAGGCGCTGCGCAAGCTGCGCCACCCCTCGCGCAGCCGCAAGCTGCGGGCCTTTGTCGAGAGCCTGGTGGAGTAGGGAAGCACCGCCATGGACGAGCAGGTCGTGCAGCCGTCCGCCGAGCCAGCGCCGATTGGGGGTGCGGCGGCGGCGGGCCCGGAGGCAGGCCGGGGGCGTTCGGCGCTGGCGGTGGTATTGGCGCTGGGGCTAAGCGGCGGTCTGCTGGGCGGCTGGGTGCTGGGGCGAAGTGGAGGCCGGGACGGCGGCGCGCCGATGCCGGGCAGCATCGCCGCAGCCGAGCGGGCCGTGGCGCCGGCGGTGGTCAAGATCGAGGTGGAGAGCCCGCGGCGGGCCCGGCCCGGATTCCGCCTCCCGCCCGGGCTGGTCTTGCCGGCACGCCCGCGCCTGCAGCACAGCCTGGGCTCGGGGCTGATCGTGGATGCGCGCGGCTATATCGTCACCAACCGCCACGTCGTCAACCACGCCCAGCGCATCCGGGTGGCCGTGCCCGGCGACCACCACACCTACTTTGCCCGCCTGGTGGGCATGGACGACGAAACCGACCTGGCGGTGGTCAAGATCCAGGCCCCGCACCCGCTGCCGGTGGCGCGGCTGGGCGACTCCCGCCGCTTGGCGGTAGGCGACTGGGTAGTGGCGATCGGCAGCCCGTTCGGGCTGGAGGACACCGTCACCGCCGGCATCGTCAGCGCCCTGCACCGGGCGATGGACCCCAGCCAGCAGTTTGAGAGCTTCATTCAAACCGATGCCCCCATCAACCCGGGCAACAGCGGCGGCCCGCTGATTGACCTGGCGGGCGAGGTGGTGGGCATCAATACCTCCATTTACACCTACACCGACGGCTACCAGGGCGTGGGCTTCGCCCTGCCCAGCCGCCTGGTGGCGCAGATCTATCCGCAACTGATGCGCCAAGGGCATGTGACCCGGGGCTCGATCGGGGTCTACTTCGAGAGCGCGATTGATCCGGCGGTGCGGCGCGTCTACCACCTCGGCCCGGGAGTGCCGCTGTCGGAGGTGGCGGCCAACGGACCGGCAGCGCGTGCGGGGTTGCGGCCGGGCGACGTCATCACCAGCCTGAACGGGGTTCCCATCGCCAATGGCGACGCGCTCATGAACGCGGTGGTGGTCCTGCCCATCGGCGAGAGGCTGCAGGTGGGGTATGTGCGCAACGGGGAGGCGCGGCAGGTGGAGGTGGAGGTGGCGGACCGCAGCCGGCTCTATCCCGACCCGGCGGCGGGCACGCCCGCGCCGCCGCCGCTGCCCCCGCCGGCGCCGGATTGGGGCCTGAGCCTGCAGGCCTCCGACCAGGGCACCGGGGCCAAGGTCAAGGCGGTGGCGCCGGATTCGTTCGCCGACACCATTGGCATACGCAGCGACGACGTGGTGGTGGAGATCAACCATCAGCCCATCCACTCCCTCGCCGACGTCAACCGCATGGCGGCGGCGGTGCAGAGCGGGCAAGACCTGGCCATGGTGCTGCGCCGGCCCAACGGCGACGGCACCGTCAGCCGCTGGCTGGTGGGCGGCACGCTGCCGCCGCTGCCGGCGGCCGCGGGGCCGGGGCGGTGAGCGGGCTGCTGCTGCTGGGCGTGCTGTGGCTGGGGCCGCAGCACGCCGCTCCGCCTCCCCACCGCGCCGCCCACCACCTGCTCCAGCACGCCGCCACGCGCCGCGCCGGCAAGCAGCCGGCGGCGCGGAGAGCGGCCCAGCGGCGGCCGCCGCGGCGGCGTGCCGTCCGGCGGCGGCCGCTCGGCATCGCCCCGGCGCGCGCCGCCCAAATCCAGCAGGCGCTGGTCGCGGCCGGCTATTTGCATCACGCCAGCGGGCGTTGGGACGCGGCCACCGCCGCCGCCATGAAGAAGTTCCAGGCCGAGCACCGCTGGCAAACGCGCTTTGTGCCCGACGCCCGCGCCCTGATCGCGCTCGGGCTGGGCCCGGCGGCCACACCGCTCGGGGGCTAGGCGGGCGCGGCCGCGGGCGGATCTGGCGCGGGGGCCCATCCGGGGGGTGGGGACATCCTGTCGTACACTAGTGTCTGCATGGCCATGCCTGCACCCCTGCAAAACCTGATCGGCGGAGCCTGGACGGCGCCGCGCTCGGGCGCCTATCTGGAGCGCCACAACCCGGCCGACACCCGCGAATTGGTGGCGCAGTTTCCGGCCTCCAACGCCGAGGATGCGGCCGCCGCCGTGGACTCGGCGGCGGCCGCCTATCCCGCCTGGCGGGCAACCCCGGCCCCGCGGCGGGCGGAGATCCTCTACCGGGCCGCCGAGCTGCTGGTGCAGCGGAAGGAGGCCTACGCCGCCACCATGACGCGGGAGATGGGCAAGGTGCTGGTGGAGGCCCGCGGCGACGTCCAAGAAGCCATTGACATGCTGTACTTCATGGCGGGCGAGGGGCGGCGGCTGTACGGGCAGACCACGCCCTCCGAGCTGGCCAACAAGGTATGCATGACCACACGCGTGCCGCTGGGGGTGGCCGCGCTGGTGACGCCCTGGAACTTTCCCATGGCGATCCCGAGCTGGAAGCTGGCGCCCTGCCTGCTGTGCGGCAACACCGCCGTGCTCAAGCCGGCGGAGGATACGCCCCTGTCGGCGCTTAACTTTGTGCAGACGCTGTACGACGCCGGGCTGCCGCCGGGGGTGGTAAACGTGGTGATGGGGCGGGGGGCGGAGGTGGGGGCGGCGCTGGTGGGCGACGAGCGCACCCGCATTGTCTCCTTCACCGGCTCGACCGCGGTGGGCCGCGAGGTGGGGCAGCGGGCCGCGGCCAGCTTCAAGCACTGCAACCTGGAGATGGGCGGCAAAAACGCCATCCTGGTGCTCGACGACGCCGAACTGGATCTGGCGGTGGACGGCTGCCTGTGGGGGGCATTTGGCACCAGCGGCCAGCGCTGCACGGCTACCAGCCGGATCGTGGTGCAGGAAGGCGTCTACGACCGCTTCCTCGAGGCATTGGTGGAGCGGACGCGCGCGCTGCGGGTGGGTCCGGGGCTGGACCAGGCCAATCAGGTGGGCCCGATCGTGAACGCCAAGCAGCTCCAGCGCATTGAGGAGTACGTGGCGCTGGGCCGGCAGCAGGGGGCGCGCCTGGTGCTGGGGGGCGAGCGGGTGCGGCAGGGGGCGTGCGCGCAGGGGTATTTCTACGCGCCCACCATCTTTGCCGAGGTTTCGCCGGAGATGCGCATTGCCCAGGAGGAGATCTTCGGGCCGGTGCTGTCGGTGATGCGCTGCGGGGGGCTGGAGGAGGCCATTGCCATCGCCAACGGCGTCGCCTATGGACTCTCCTCGGCGCTCTACACCGCCAACGTCAACGCCGCCTTCCGCGCCCTGCGCGACTTGGAGACGGGCATCGTCTACATCAACGCGCCCACCATCGGAGCCGAGGTGCACCTCCCCTTCGGCGGCATGCGCAGCACCGGCAACGGCCACCGCGAGAGCGGGCTGGCGACGCTGGACGTCTACAGCGAGTGGAAGACGCTGTATGTGGACTTCAGCGGGCGGCTGCAGCGGGCGCAGATCGACTGAGGAGCAGGCGGAGCGGGCAGCAACCGGCTGATTTGGGACAAACCATGATTATAGGTGTACCGCGGGAATTGAAGGATCACGAGACGCGCGTCGGCCTGGTGCCGGCCGGAGTGGGAGAACTGACCAGCCTGGGCCACACCGTGCTGGTGGAGACGGGGGCGGGGCACGCGTCGTTTTTCGACGACGAGGAGTACCGCCGCCAGGGGGGCGAGATCATCACCACCGCCAAGGAACTGTGGGGGCGGGCGGAGATGGTGTGCAAGGTGAAGGAGCCGATCGAGCCGGAGTACCGCTTTTTTCGGCCGGGGCTGATGCTGTTCACCTATCTGCACCTGGCGCCGCTGCCGGAGCTGACCGATGAGCTGCTGCAGCGCGAGGTCACCGCCATCGCCTACGAGACGGTGGTGGGGCCGCAGGGAGGCTTGCCGCTGCTGGAGCCGATGAGCGAGGTGGCGGGGCGGCTGGCCGTGCAGGTGGGAGCGCAGTATATGGAGCGCCGCTACGGCGGCCGTGGCCTGCTGCTGGGCGGGGTGCCGGGGGTGCCGCCGGCGCGGGTGCTGGTGCTGGGCGGCGGCATCGTGGGCACCAACGCCGCCAAGATCGCGGTGGGCATGGGGGCGGTGGTGACCGTGGCCGACCGCAGCGCCACCCGCCTGCGCCAGCTCGACGACCTGTTTGGCGGGCGGGTGCTGAGCCTGGCGGCCAACCCCACCACCATCGCCGAGGCGGTGCGCGAAGCCGATCTCGTGGTGGGGGCGGTGCTGATCCCGGGCGCGAGCGCGCCCAAGCTGGTGAGCTCGGCGATGGTGACCCAGATGAAGCGCGGGGCGGTGATCGTGGACGTGGCCATTGACCAGGGCGGCTGCATCGAGACCGCCCACCCCACCACCCACACCCATCCCTCCTACGTGGTCCATGACGTGGTGCATTACTGCGTGACCAACATGCCGGCGGCGGTGCCGCGCACCTCGACCCTGGCGCTCACCAACGCCACCTTTGCCTACGTGCGCCAATTGGCCGATTTGGGCCTGGCAGCGGCCGTGGGCAACGACGCCGGCTTGCTCGCGGGAGTCAACACCCATCGCGGCGAGTTGACCTGCGCGGCGGTGGCCAGCGCCCAGAACCGGCCGCATCGGGCTTTGACCGAATTGTTATAATTTACAGGTGCGAGACGATGCCATCCCCGGAGCCGGAAGCGAGCTGAACGCCCGCGAGCGTGTCATCCTGGAAGGGGTGATGGAGGCCTACCTGGCCTCGGGGGCGCCGGTGGGCTCGCGCGCGCTGGCGGAGAGGCGGACCGACAGCCCCAGCCCGGCCACGATTCGCCACGTGCTGGCCGAACTGGAGCAGAGTGGCTATTTGATGCATCCGCACACCTCGGCGGGCCGGGTGCCCACCCACAAGGCCATTCGCTGGTGGCTGCACCAGATGCAGCCGGCCCCGCCCAACCCGGGCGGCGAAGAGCGGCAACGGCTGGAGCGGGCGCTGCGCGAGGCCAGCGACGAGGCCACCCTGTGGCAGCGCGCCTCCGAGTTCCTCTCCGAGACGAGCCATCAGTTGGGCATGGTGGCGGTGCAGCCCTGGAAGGACAGCGGGCTGCGCCATCTGCGCTTTTTCCGCCTCACCGAACAGCGCGTCTTGGCCATCCTGGTGGCCACCGACGGGCAGGTGCGCGAGCGCGTGAGCCGCGTGCCGGAGGCGTATACGCAGGCCGAGCTGGACGCCGCGGCGCGCTTCTTCAACCACAATTTTGCCGGTGCCACCCTGGCGCGCATTCGGCGCGAACTGCAGCACCGCATCGAGGAGGAGCGTGCCGCTTACGACCACCTGCTCAAGCGGGTGCTGGTGCTGTCGCACTGCGGCCTGCTGGCGATGCAGAACGACGGCGAGGTTTACTTCCAGGGCGCCAGCCACCTGCTGGTGGGGCTGGATGGGGAGAAGCTGGGCCAGATGCTGGCGCGCCTGAACCAAAAGGAGCAGTGGCTGCATCTGTTGATGAACATCGGCGCGGGCGATGAGGACCTGCTGGAGTGGGCGACCGGCACGCGTGTGGGGCGTGGACGGCTGCGGGTGCGGGTGGGACTGGAAGAGGAGCAAATGCCGGAATTTTCCCTGATCACCACCGAGTACCGCCAGGGGGCGCTGGGGATCCTGGGTTCGACGCGGATGGAATACCAACGGGCGCTGGGGGCGGTGGCGCTGGTGCGGGACTTGTTCGACCAGGTGCTGGGAGGGAACGGGGCATGAGCAGCCAGGAACCGGAATTGCCGCCGGTGGATGCGGCGCAGGAGCTGGCGCCGGAGACGGCGGCGGCGGCGGGCGCGGAGGAGTTGCGGCGGGTGGTGGAGGAGCGCGACGCGCTGCAGGACCGCTTGTTGCGGACGCTGGCGGAGGCCGACAATTACCGCAAGCGCATGCAGCGCGAGCTGCTGGAGGCGCGGGCGCACGCCACCACCGAGGCGGTGCGGCCCTTCCTGACGGTGCTGGACGGGTTCGAGCGGGCGGCGCGGCACGGCCACGCCCACGCCGGCGACCTGCGCAAGGGCCTGGAGCTGCTGCACCGGCAATTGGAGGAGGCGGCGCGCAAGGCGGGCCTGGAGGCGATTGCGGCGCTGGACCAGCGCTTCGATCCGCACCAACACGAGGCCATCGAGATGGTGGAGACGGAAGCCGTGCCGGAAGGGACCGTGGTGGAGGAGCTGCAGCGGGGCTACAAGCTGAAGGATCGGCTGGTGCGGCCGGCCATGGTCAAAGTCGCGCGCGGGAAACAATAGTCCTCGATGCCTGAAAAACGCGATTACTATACCGTGCTGGGAGTGGCCCGCGAGGCGGGGGAGGCGGAGATCAAGAGCGCCTACCGGCGCTTGGCGATGCAGCACCATCCCGACCGCAACCGCGACAACCCGGAGGCGGAGGAGGCCTTCAAGGAGGCGTCGGAGGCCTACAGCGTGCTGGCCGACCCGCAGAAGCGGTCGCAGTACGACCGCTTTGGCCATGCCGGGGTGGGCGGCAACGGCGGGGGCTTCGATCCGTCGGCGTTCGCCGACTTCTCCGACATCTTTGGCGACTTCTTCGGGTTCGGCGACCTGTTCGGCGCGGGCCAGCGGCGGGGGCGCAAGGGGGCGCAGCGCGGCAACGACCTGCGCTACGACCTGGAGATCTCCTTCGAGCAGGCGCTGCACGGCTTCGAGCCGGAGATCAAGTTCCAGCGGTTGGCGGTGTGCGACTCCTGCCACGGCAAGCGCACCCGGGGAGGGGTGGCGCCGCCGCCGTGCGGGGCGTGCGGGGGGCGGGGCCAAGTGCGCTTCCAGCAGGGCTTTTTCAGCGTGGCGCGCACCTGCGGGAGCTGCGGCGGGGCGGGGGTGGTGATCCGCGATCCCTGCCCGCTGTGCCGCGGGCAAGGGCGGGTGACGCGCGAGATCAAGCGCACCATCGCCGTGCCGGCGGGGGTGGAGGAGGGCATGCAGTTGCGGCTGAGCGGGGAGGGCGAGGCGGGCGGCAATGGCGGGCCCGCCGGCGACCTCTACGTGCTCATCCACGTGCGCGCCCACGCCTTTTTCCAGCGCAAGGGGACCGAGCTGTACTGCGCCATCCCCATCTCGTTTCCGCAGGCGGCGCTGGGCTGCGAGATCCGGGTGCCGACGCCCTGGGGCGACGAACTGGCGACGGTGCCGGCGGGCACCGCCAGCGGCGAGGAGCTGGCGCCGCTCAAGGGCAAGGGGGCGCCGCGGGTGAACGCGCGCGGGCGCGGCGACCTGCACGTGTACGTGCAGATCGAGGTGCCGAAGAAATTGAACCGCGAGCAGAGGCAGTTGTTGCAGGAGCTCGACCGGCTGATGCCCAACCAGAACGCCCCCCACGACGCCGGGCTGTTCGAAAAGGTCCGCGACCTGTTTGGATAGGGGCATGGCGCGGCGCCGCTTTTTTGCCACCCGGGTGGCCGCCGGCGAGGCGGAGATCGAGGGCGCGGGCGCGGCGCACCTGGCGCGCGTGCTGCGGGTCGCGGTGGGGCAGGAGTACGAGCTGGCCCACGCCGGCCAGGTGTACCTGGGGCGGGTGGAGCGGGTGAGCCCGCGCGCGGTGGGTTTTCGCCTGCTGGCCACGCTGCCCGCGCCCGCGCCCACGCCGCCGCTGGCGCTGGCGGCGGCGCTGTTCAAATTCGACCGCTTCGAGTGGATGCTGGAGAAGGCGACGGAATTGGGGCTGAGCCGCTTGCATCTGCTGGCCACGCGCCGCACCGACCCACGCCTGGTGGCGGCCGCGGCCAAGCGGCAGGAGCGCTGGCAACGCCTCGCGCTGGAGGCGGCGCAGCAGTCGCGCCGCGCCGATGGGCCCGAGATCGTTCCCGTCCAGACCCTGGCGGAGTTCCTGGCGGCGCCGCCGGCGGGGGCCAAGCTCCTGCTCTCGGAAGAGCCGGGAGGGGCACCGGTCCCGATCGGCGCCACCAGTCCGCTGACGCTGCTGAGCGGGCCCGAAGGCGGCTTCGCCCCCGAAGAATGGGCGGCGGCCCAGGCGGCCGGGTTCGCGGCGACCTCGCTGGGGCCGCGCATCCTGCGCTGCGAGACCGCGATCCTGGCCGCGCTGGCGCGGCTGGGATAAGGCCTACTGCGGGCCCAGCCAGGCGGCGCGCAGGGCGCGCTCGGCGGCGGTGGCCCCGGGCCGATCCACCAGCCGGCAGGCGGTGGCGTGCGGGGCCTGCGGGGTGAGGGTGAGCATGAAGGAGGCGCCGTGCTGGCTCACCCCGACCTGCGCCGCCTGCCCCGGCGGCAGCCGGTCCACCGGCGAGGCGGCGATGCCGCCCGCCCCGGCCGCCGCAACCGGCGCGCCGTTGATCGAAACCAAAACATCGTCGTTGCCGAAGCCGGCGGCCTCGGCCGGGCTGCCGGGAGCGACCCCGCGCACCACGTGGCCGCCGAGATAAAGGCCGGAATAGCTCTCCACCCCCGCAGCGACGGCGCACTGCAGCTCCAGGCCGACCGGGGCCAAATAGTGGTTGTAGGGGATGGGTTGGGTGCCGGCGACATAATCGCGGAAGAACGGGGCGTAGGAGGCGCCGCCGGCCACCGCCTCCACCGCGTGGTGCACGTCGTCGTCGGTGTAGCCGCGGCCGGGGAGGTAATAGGTGGCGCGCGGGGCGTGGTAGGTGTGGTCCCACAGCCAACGCATCACGTCATTCAGCGACTTGCGCCCGCCGGTGCGGGCGCGCAGGTCGAGGTCGAGCGTGGCGGCGAGCTGCTCGCCGCGGGTGTAGTAGGAGATGGTGGTGATGCCTTGGTTGGTCTGCTGGCGCAGCGGGGTGGCGTCGTGGAACCAGGCGGTGAGGGAAGACTCCTCGGCGCTCATCAGGCGGTAGGCGGGGGCGGTGAGCGAGGCCCCCAAGCTGCGCCCGAGATTGCTGAGGTAGCGGTCGGCGCCGACCAGGCCGGTGCGCTCCAGGGTGATGTCACCGTAGTACTGGGTGAAGCCCTCGGCCACCCACAGCGAGGGGGTGGGGTTCTGGCCCTCGTAGTTCCAGGGACCCAGCGCCAGCGGGCGGATGCGCTTGACGTTCCACTGGTGGAAGAACTCGTGCGCGGCGTCGGCGAGGGCGCCGCGCAGGCCGCGCGCCGTGCCCAGCCCGGCGGGAATGATGATCTGCGTGCCGAACAGGTGCTCCATGCCGTCGCCGCTGCCGGGATCGAAGTGGAAGAAGAAGGTGTAGGTGTCGAGTTCGTCAGGCGCGATGAGGGCGTTTTCGGCGCGGACGATCTTCTCCAGGCCGGCGAGCAGGGCGGCACGGTTGGCTTGGTTGCTGCCGGGGGTGGCGAAGTCGTGGATGAGGACGCGGTAGAGCTTGCCGTCGGCGTGGAACTGGTCGAGGGTGAAGTTGGGGGCGGCCTCGGTGGTGGCGTCAATGAAGATGTCGTAGTTGGGGAACCAGAGGTGGGTCTGGTTGAGCTGGCCCAGCTCATTGAGCACCTTCCAGCCGGGCGGGGCGAGGATGTCGAGCGTCACCGGGTTGGGCTTGTCGCCGGGCAGAACCATATAGACGGGGCCGCCATTGAGGTTGGCGTGGGTGGCGTCCACTTGGAAGAAGGTGCCGTCGAGCGGCTTGTTGCCGTAGACGCGGTACTGCCAGCGGATTTGGCGGCAGGCGCCGTTGCGCACCTCCCAGGTGTTGGGATCCACGCGGACGAAGGGCAGGGGGCGGTCGCCGCGCGCGGGCTGGGCGCCGGGCTGGCAGAAGGCGGCGGGCTGCTGCACATTGACGGCGAAATTGAAGATGGAGTAGCGGCCGGGGTAGAAGGCGGGCAGTTGGATGCGGGTGGTGGGGGTGGGGGCGGGGGCCACCAGGGCGACGTTGGCCAAGTGGTCGTTGGGGTGGGTGAGATCCACGGTGTAGTGGAGGGTGGGCAGGGGGCGGACCACAAGCGCGCGCAAGTAGGCGGCGTCGGGCTGGCCGGCCTGGGCCCAGGCGGCGCACGAGGCGCACAGAAGGCAGAACAGCGCGGCGGCAAGGCGAGGTCGCATGGAGGTTCTCCGCTTGATCCTGGAATTGTAGCAAGCCGAAGCCAGCCGCCTACCAGGGCGCGGGGGCGCGGTCGGGCGCGGCCAAGCTCAGGCCCAACAGGATGGGCACCACCACCAGCAGCGGCGCGTAGAGCCACCAGCAGCGGGTGGCGACGGTGAAGTCGCGCAGCGGACCGAGCATGTTGCCCCAAGTGGGCCAAGGCTGGGGGAGGCCAAGGCCGACCAACTCGAGGCTGACCTCGGCACCGATGGCGGCCGCCAGCAGCAGGGCAAAATAGGTGGCGACGAGGCCGCGGAGGTTGGGCCAGAGGTGGCGCACCAGGATCTGGCCGCGGGTGGCGCCCAAGCCCACCGCGGCCTGAACAAAGTCCTGCTGCACGAGGTTGCGGGCGGCGCCGTAGAGCGACCAGGCGGCCACCGGCCAGGCGGCGGCGGCGAACAGCACCACCAGGGCGAGCGCCATGGCGAGCGGGCCGGCGTCGAGCGGCATGGCGGCGCGCACCGCCACCAGGGCAAACATCCAGGGCAGGCTGCGGCAGATCTCGCCGGCGGCGCGGCCGAGCGCGTTGGCCGTGGGCGAAAGGGCGGCGCCCAGGCCAACGCCAGTGGCCAGCGCCAGCGCCGGGACGGCCATGGCCAGCGCCAGCAGCGAAGACAGGCCGCTGGCGAGCAGCAGGCGCGAAAACACATCGCGGCCGAAGCTGTCGGTGCCCAGCCAATGGCGCTCGCCAGCGGCGGCGGGCTGCGACCAGGTGGGCGGGGCGAGCGTGGCGGCGCGGTCCTGGGCGCGGAAGGAGAGCGGGGCCAGCAGGGGGCCGGCCACCGCCAGCAGCAGCCAGAGCAGCAGCGCGACCCGGCGCAGGCGGCTCATGCGCCGGGACCGGGCGCGGCCGCGGCCCGGCGGGGAGCGGCGGCGCGCAGGCGCGGGTTCAGGGCGAGCTGCACCGCCTCCGACACCGCGTTGCCGACGATGACCACCACGGCGGAGATCAGCACCAGCGCCGCTAGCACCGGCATGTCGCGCGACTGCGCCGCCTGGATGGAGAGCTGTCCCAAGCCGGGCCAGCCCAGCAGCGGTTCCAGCACCACCAGCTCCACCAGCGCTTGCGACAGGGTCAGCGAGGCCACCGGCACCAGCACGTCGGCGGTGTTGGGCAGGGCGTGGAGGCAGAGCAGGCGGAGCGGGGAGAGGCCGGCGGCGCGGCCTTGGGTCATGAAACCGCGCGCCGCGACATGGGCGAGCGCATGCGCGGCCTGGAAGTAGACCGTGGGCAGGAAGGCGAGCGCCAGCACGGTGGCGGGCAACCAGGGGGAGGAGGCGCCCAGGCCGGGCAGCCAGGAGGCCGGGGCCAGCACCAGCGCCCCCACCGCCAGCACCCCCAGCGGCAGGGCGGTGAGCAGCGAGGCGGCGCCATGGAAGGCCAGCTCGAGCCCCCGCCGCAGGCGCCAGCGCGCCAGCTCGCCCATCCAGGCTGGGATCAAGGCCAACAACAGTCCGGCGCACCACGCCAGCCCCAATCCGAGTAGGATAAGTTCCAGGCTGGCGGGTGCACGCTCGCGCAGCAAGCTGACAACCGGACGATGAAACTGCAGCGAATACCCCCAGTCGCCGCGCACCGCCGCCGCCAGCCAAGCCGCGAAGCGGGCGAGCAGCGGGCGCTGCGGCAGGTACACGGCGCGCAGATGGGCGAGGGTGGCGGGCGGCACCGCGGGGTCGAGTTCCAGCGCGGTGAAGGCATCGCCCGGCGCCCATTGCCCCAGGGCAAAGCTCAACAGCAGGCAGGCGAGCAGGGCGGTGGCGGCGGCGGCGAGCCGGAGGCGCAGGCGAGAAGGCATCTGGGGGCCATACTACCACTGGCGCGCGCCTGGGCCCGGGGAGCGGGCGTGGCCCTGGCGCTGGTGGCGTTCGGTCTGGGGCAAGCCCAGCCACGCCCGGTGAGCGGCGCCCACGGCGGTTCGATCACCGTGCCGGTGGGCGCCGATCCGCAGACCCTGAACCCGGTGTTCGCCATGGACAGCACCTCGCAACTGCTGGCCAGCCTGACCATGGCCGACCTGATGCACATCAACCCGCACACCCTGCAGGTCGAGCCCGCCTTGGCCACCGCGGTGGAGCACCGCAGCCAACGGGTGTGGCTGGTGCATCTCCGCCATGGGGTGAAGTTCAGCGACGGCGCGCCCTTCACCGCCGCCGATGTCGCCTTCAGCTTCCAGGTCTACACCGACCCCAAACTGGATGCTCCCGAACGCGCCCTGCTCACCATCCAGGGGGCGCCGATCCGCTGCAAGGTGCTGGCCCCCGACGAGGTGGAGCTGGATCTGCCCGGGCCGATCGCGGTGGGCAACCGGCTGTTCGACAGCGTGTGGATGCTGCCCCGCCACCTTCTGCTCCACGCCTACCGCGCCGGGACGCTGGCGCACGCCTGGTCGGCGGGGACCAATCCGGAGGAGATGGCGGGGCTGGGCGCGTTTCGCCTGGCTGGCTTCGAGCCCGGGCGCGAGGTGACTTTGGAGCGCAACCCGTACTACTGGCGCACCGATGCCGGCGGGAAGCGGCTGCCGTTTCTCGATGCCGTCCACCTGAGCGTGGTCTCCGATCCCAGCCTGCGGCTGGAGCTGTTCCTGCGCGGGCAAGTGGACGGACTGGAGTCGTTGAACAGCGCCGACTTCGACCGCCTGCGCGGCAACCGCTGCTGCCGGCTGCTGGACGCCGGCCCCGGCTTGAACTCGGAGGTGCTGGTGTTCAACCAAGCGCCCACGCCGGCGGGAACCAGCGCGCCGGCGCGGGCCTGGTTTCGCCAGACCGCCTTTCGCCAGGCGGTGTCGGAGGCGGTGGACCGCGCCAACCTGGCGCGCAACGTCTACTATGGGCTGGCGGCGCCGCTGGCCTCGCTCACCAGCCCCAGCGCCGGGATTTGGGCCGATCCGGCCCCGGCCCAGCGGGTGGACGACGCCGAGGCGCTCGCCACCTTGCGCGCCGCCGGCTACCAATACCGCCAAGGGCGACTCTACGACCCCGGCGGGCGGGCGGTGGCGTTTTCGCTCATCGTACCCTCCTCCAACGCCGAGCGCATGCAGATTGCGGTGTTTCTGCAGGAGGATCTGCGCCGCATCGGCATGGCGGTGGAGGTGGTGCCGCTCGATTTCGCCTCCTATCTGCAGCGCCTGATCAACCGCCATGATTTCGAGGCGGCGCTGGTCGGCATCCAGGCGCCCGACGCCGACCCCAACACCGAGAGCAACGAATGGCCGCTCCACGGCCCCTGGCACTTCTGGAACCCCAACCCACAGGCGCCCGCGCCCTGGGAAAAGGACCTGGACCGCTGGTTCCGCCAGCAGTTGACCACCACCAACCCGGCGGAGCGGCTGCGGCTCTACCGCCGCATCCAGCAGGTGGAACACGAACAGCTCCCGCTGGTGCCGCTGGTGGCGCCGGACATCTTGGTGGGCGCCAAGCCTGGCCTGGAAGGGGTGGCCCCGGCGCTGCTGCCGCCCCACTTGCTGTGGAACGCCGACGAGCTGCATTGGGCCCCCGGGGCGAGCGGGCGCTGAGATGCCAGCTCCGGACACTCGCCGCGACCTCGCGTGGGTGGACGACGCCGAACTGGCGGCGGCCGCCGAGGGCGGAGACCAAGCCGCCTGGGCAGCGCTGGTGCGGCGCTATCAGCACCTGGTGTATGCCTTGGCGCGCCGGCACGGGCTCGAACCCGACGACGCCGGCGAGGTCTTCCACGCGGTCTATGCCGAGTTGTGGGCCGCGCTCGCCCAACTCCCGACCGACCGGCCCCTGGGCGCGTGGCTGGCGGCCGCCGCGCGCCGCCACTGTCAGGCGCAGACGCAGACCCACCAACGCTGGGTCCAACTGACCGAGTTCGAGGCGCCAACGGCAGGGAAGGGGAGCCCGACCACTCCCCTGGACGATGCGTCGCTGCGGCAGGCCGAACGCCAGCAGGATATGCGCCGCGCCTGGGAGCGCCTCCCACCCCGCTGCCGACGCCAACTGGAGGGGCTGTTTTGCCAGCGGGCGCCGCCCGACCCGCAGGAGATCGGCCGCCACCCGAAGATGTCCGGCGGCTCGGCCGGCTTCCTGCGGCGGCGCTGCCTGCGCAAGCTGCGGCAAGCGCTGCCAGGAAGCTAGGAGCAGAGGGAAAGGCGTGGCCGCGCATGCGTGGAATCGTCTTCCACCACGCCCCAAGAGGGATTCTGGGTGTCTGCTATGCTGGGCAGGTTGCCATGCCCGCCCCTGCACCGGCTGCGCTGCGCCTTTTGACCCACGAGGCCGACTATAGGGCCTACGTGCAGCGCCATGGACCGCCGGACCGGGAATTTTTTGCCAATTTGTCGGAGGCCTTGGCGCAAGAGGCGCGCATTGATCCGGCGCCGATGGCGCGGTGGGCGGAGACGCTGCTGGGGCTGGCCAAGGCCAGCGGGGTGGCGGCCTACGAGGCGCTGGCGTGGCGGGCGTGGGGCAACATCGCGTTCCTGTGCGGCGACTACACGCTGGCGGTGGAGCACTATCGGCGGGCGCTGGAGAGGTTTGGCGACGACGATCTGGAGCGGGGACGGACGCTGAGCTCGCTGTTGCACCCGCTGGCGATGCTGGGAGACAACGACGGGAGCATGGCGGCGGCGGCGGAGGCGCGGGCGTGCTTCGAGCGCTGCGGGGCGCAGCACCGGCTGGCGCGGCTGGACATCAACCTGGCGAGCGTGTGGTTTCGCGAGGACCGGTTTGTGGACGCGCTGGCGGCGCTGGAGCGGGCGCAGGCGGGGTTGGAGGAGTCGCGCGAGGGGAGCGAGGACCACGAGGCCTGGGCGGCGATCCGGGTGACGCGGGCGGTGGTGTTGATCAACCTGGCGCGCTTCGAGGAGGCGGAGGCGACCTACCAGGCGGCGCGCGACTACTCGCTGGCGCACGACCTGCCGGGGCTGGCGGCGCAGGCGGACTACAACATCGGCTACCTGTATTTCCTGCGCGGGCAGTACGTCAAGGCCATCCGGGCGCTGGACCGGGCGCGGGAGACGGCGGCGCGGTATTCCGACAAGCTGCACCGGGCGCTGTGCGACCTGGACCAGGCGGACGTGTGCATCGAGTTGAACCTGCACGAGGACGCGCTGCAGTTGGCGCACTCGGCGCTGGGACAGTTCCAGGCGCTGGCGATGCCCTACGAGCAGGGCAAGGCCCTGACCAACATGGCGGTGGCGGAGCAGTTTCTGGGGCGGGACAGCGCCGCGCTGGAGCTGTTGGGGCGGGCCGAGGAGGCGTTCGGAGCGGCGGGGAACGAGTTTTGGGTTTACATGGCCAACCTCTACCGCGGGGTGGTGCTGCTGAAGCTGGGGCGGTGCTTCGAGGCGATGCAGTTGAGCGAGCGGGCGCGGGAGTTTTTCGAGCAGCGGCAGGCGCGGACCAAGGCCATCTACGCCGGGATCATGTTGGCGCGGGCGCGGGCGGCAGCGCTGGACCTGGTCGGGGCGCGGGCGGCGGCGGAGCGGGCGGCGGCGGCGCTGGCGGGGCTGCAGGCGCCCTGGCTGCAGGGGCAGGTGCAGATGCTGCGCGGGCAGTTGGCCGAGCGCGCGGGCGAGCGCGCCGAGGCGCTGGCGGCCTATGAAGAGGCGATGGCGCAGGCGGAGGCGACGCGGGGCAACATCAACTTCGACGAGTTGCGCATCTCCTTCATGCGCGACAAGAGCCAGCTCTACGAACACTATCTCGAGCTGCTGCTGGAGGGCGAGCCGGCGCCGGAGGCTGAGGCGGTGTGGCGGCACATGGAGCGGGCCAAGTCGCGCTCGCTGGCGCTGGTGATGGCGGGCGGGTTCGGGGCGATCCAGCCGCGGCTGGGCGAGGGCAGCCGCGTGGTGCACGAGATCAGCCGGCTGCGCGAGGAGCTGAACTGGTATTACCGCCAATTGGAGCCGGGCCAGCCCGGCAGCGGGGTGGGGGGCGGGGTGGAGTCGGTGCTGGGCGCCATCCAGCAGCGCGAACACCAGTTGCTGCGCGCCATCCGGCAGTTGCCCAACGACGACTACCGCATCCTGGAGCAGGAGTCGGGGGCGACGCTGGAGCGGCTGCGGCCGCACTTGCAGGGAGCAACGCTGGTGGAGTATTTCCACTGCGGCCAGGGCTACGTGGCGGCGGTGGCCGACCAGCGCGAGGTGCGGATCGTGCGCCTGGAGTGCGAGCGCTCGGGGGTGGAGGCGGCGCTGCGGCTGCTGCGCTTCCAGGTGGGCAAGCGGGCGATGGAGAGCGAGCACTTCCGCCGCCACGCGCAGGCGTTCCAGCAGGCGGCGGAGTCGCACCTGGGACTGTTGTGGCGCGAGCTGGTGGCGCCGTTGGCGGGGCTGCTGCGCGAGGAGCACGTGGTGATCGTGCCGCACGGGGTGCTGCACGCCCTTCCCTTCGCCGCGCTGCACCCGGGAGCGGGGGAGCCGGTGCGGCCCCTGATCGAGGACCATGGCATCTCGCTGGCGCCCAGCGCGGCGGTGTTCACCCTGTGCAGCCAACGTCCGCCCAGCCCGCACCGGGGCGCGCTGCTGGTGGCGGCCGAGCCGGCGGCGGCGGGCGACGAGATCCGGGCGGTGGGGCGTTGCTGGCCGCAGGCGCTGGTGTTGGAGGGCTCGGCCTCCACCTTGGCGGCGGTGCGGCACGCCGCCGAGTCGGTGCGGCTGCTGCACATCGCCGCCCACGGGGTGTTCCGCGCCGACAATCCCTACTTCTCGGCGCTGGAGCTGGCCGACGGCCGGCTCAACGTGATCGACATCTACAACCTGCGGCTGTCGGCCGACTTGGTGGTGTTGAGCGGCTGCGGCACGGCGCTGGGCGACCTCGCCGGGGGCGACGAGCTCATCGGCCTTACCCGCGCCTTCCTCTACGCCGGCGCGCGGGCGGTGATCGCCAGCCTGTGGGATGTGGACGACCGCACCACCGCCGAGTTCATGCAGTGCTTCTACCAGCACTGGACGCCGGCGCGGACCACCGCCCAGGCGCTGCGGCTGGCGACGCTGGAGTTTCGCCGCCGCTACGCCCACCCCTTTTTCTGGGCGCCGTTTCAATTGGTCGGGAGTTTTCGTTAATTAAAGCGCGGGCACCCGGCTTCGCCGCCCGCGCCCTAGGCCGCCCGGGCGGGCAGCGGGGGCCCATCCGCCCCGCTGCCCTTCCGGTGGCGTTCGTTCCGCCCGCGCGCACCCGGCTTCGCCGCCCGCGCCCTAGGCCGCCCGGGCGGGCAGCGGGGGCCCATCCGCCCCGCTGCCCTTCCGGTGGCGTTCGTTCCGCCCGCGCGGGCGCCCGGCAGCCTATTTGCCCTTGGCTAGGCGCTCGGCCAGCCGCGGCGGCAGGCCCGCCTCGAGGATCCGCGCCTGCGCGGTGGCCACGTCGTAGGGCACGCGGTGGAACTCGACCTGGCCGGCCTGCTCGTCGAGGATGGCAAAGGCAGCGCGCCAATCGCCATCGCGGGGCTGGCCCACCGAGCCGGGGTTGAGCAGGTAGCGGGCATCGGGGCGGAGCGGCAGGGCGACGGATTCATGGCGGGCGGAGAGGGCGGCGTCCGGGGGGACGGTGGTCCAGGCGGAGACCTGATCGTCGGCCAGGGTGAATCCGCCTTGCAGGTGGGTGTGGCCGAACCAGTGCAGGGCGGCGGTGGTGGCGGCGAAGGCGCCGGCGGCCTGCGCCGGCTCGATCAGGTACTCGTCCTCGTCCAGGGGGGAGCCGTGCACCAGGCTGAAATCGTGGAAGGGCAGGGGACCGGCGGACAGGGCCTGCAGCCAGGCGGCGTTCTCGGGGGTGAGGTTGGCGTGGGTCCAGCGGGCGGCGGTGGCCGCCACCGGATTGAACCATTGGATGCCATCGAGCAAGGCGCAGGCGCGGTCGTGGTTGCCGCGGATCACCACCGGGGAGTGGGCGCGCACCCAGTCGGAGGCCTGGTTGGGGTTGGCGCCGTAGCCCACCACGTCGCCTAGGCAGAGGCTGACCTCGCAGCGCCCTTCGACGGCGGCGGCCATAGCCTCCAGCGCCTGCCAATTGGCGTGGACGTCGCTGTAGATCAACACGCGCATAGGGAGGGGGCGGATTAGGGATGCTCCGGCTTGCTGGCGCGCAACTGGCGCAGTTCGCGCTGCATTTCGGGCAGGCGCTGGAAGGCGGCGGTGGCGCGCAGCCATTGGGCGTGGTCGAAGGCGGGCGAACCGCTGTACATCTTGCCCGCCTCCAGGTCGCCGTGGGTGCCGCTTTGGGCGGTGATCACCGCCCCCGCACCGATGGTGCAGTGGCCGGCGACGCCGACTTGCCCGGCCAGCACCGCTCCGGCCTCGATGCGGGTGCTGCCCGCCAAGCCGACTTGGGAACAGAGCAGGACGCCGTCCCCCAGTTGGCAGTTGTGGGCAATCTGCACCAGGTTGTCCACCTTGACGCCGTGGCCGATGCGGGTGACGTCGAGGCTGGCGCGGTCCACACAACTGTTGGCCTGGATCTCGACCCCATCGCCGACAGCCACCGTACCCACTTGGGGGATTTTGGCGTAGCCGCCCTCGCTGCGGCGGATGAAGCCGAAGCCATCGCCGCCCAGCACCACGCCAGGCTGCAGGATGACGTCATCGCCGAGCCGGGTGCCTTCGCGGATGACGACATGGGCATGGGCGAGCAGGCGCTCGCCGGCGATGACATTGGGGTAGAGCACGGCGTGGGGATGGAGTACGGCGCCGGCGCCCAGGCGGCAGCCCTCGCCGATGGCCACAAAGGCGCCGACATGACAGTCCCGGCCCAGCACGGCGGTGGGGTGGATGCTGGCGGTGGGGTGGATGCCGGGCGCAGGGCGCCAGGGCGGCCGCAAGAGCGCCACCGCCTGGGCCATGGCCAGATCGGGGCGGGCGGTGCGCAGCCAATGCAGCCGGGGCTGGCGCCCCACGGCGGGGAATTCGAGCCCGACCAGCAGCGCCGCCGCGCGGGTGGCGGCCGCCTGCGGGGCGAAGCGCGCATCGGTAACGAAAGAAAGGTCGTTGGGACCGGCCTCGGCCAGCGAGGCGAGGCTGTGAATGGGCAAGTCGGGCTCGCCCTCGAGGCGGCAGCCGAGGGCTTCGGCGAGTTCGCCCAAACGGATCACAGAAGGCATTATGAGGCCTCCCGGGCGGGTGTGGGGCGCGAGGCGGACAAGTTCTCGCCAAAAAGACCGATTTGCTGGGTGGCGGGGCTGCGGCGGCGGCGGGGAGGACGCACCACCTCGAGGGCCGTGACCTGCTCTACCCCGGGGCGGGGCAGGAAGGCCCGGTGCCAAGGGCTGCCGGGCCACAACGGCGTCAGCCAGACGCCCGCCTGCAGTTGCAGCAGGTCGGAGGCGAGGATGCCCTCCAGACTGTGCCGATCCAGGCAGCGCACCCGCACCCAGAGGCCGGCCAGCTTGGCGCCGCCACGGCCGGAGGCGGCCGGCAGGCGCAGTTCCTCAAGCTGCTCGAGGTCGGAGACAAAGTAGACGGTCAGCACCTGCTCGGGTGAAAGCACCAAAGCTTGGCCTTCCGGGGTGATGAGCTCCCAGCGAGCGGAAGACTCCAGTTGCAGGGGATCGAGGAAGCCCGGCAGCAAGCCCAGGGGGCGGTGACGAACCACGACCTTTTTGTGGGTGGTGGGATTCACAGGGGTTTGGTCATCGAATACGGCTGGCGCGGCCAGCCCAACTTTAGTATGATTCGTTTTGCAGCGCCGCGATCTCTATCTTAAGTCATTCCGGTTCAGTCACTTGGAGCGCGGTGGTGGGCACCATGCGATCCGATCCCACATTGAGCGAAATCCAGGCCTTCCTGCATTGCGCGGCGGTGGAAAAAGGGCTTGCCCCCAATAGTTTAGCCGCCTACGGGCGGGATTTGGGGCAATTTGCGGCGTGGTGCCGGAAGCGGCAGTTGGGATTGGGGGACTGCGATCGGGGGCAGATCCAGGAATATTTGTTGTGGCTGTACGACCGCGGTTTGAGCGCGCGGAGCGTAGCGCGGCAGTTGGTGGCGGTGCGGAACCTATTTCGTTACCTGGTGTTGGAGCGGCGCTTGGGGGTGGACCCGACGGCGGAGGTGCGGGCACCGGCTTGGGGGCGGCCCATCCCCCAGCATCTCTCCCCCGGAGAGGTGCAGCGGGTGTTGGCGGCGGCGCAGCCGGGCCAAGGGCGCAGCCCGGCCGGACGGGCGCTGCGGCGGCGGGACCAGGCGTTGTTGCAGTTGCTCTACGCCTGCGGTCTGCGGGTGAGCGAGTTGATCACCCTGCGCTGCAACGATGTGGACTTGGCGGCCGGGATCGTGCGCTGCACCGGCAAGGGGGACAAGCAACGGCTGGTACCGCTGCACCGGGTGGCGCAGGCAGCGCTGCGGCACTACCTGGCGGCGGCGCCGCCCAGCCCCTACCTGTTTCCCAGTCGGCGGGGTGGGCCGATGACCCGCCAAGCGGTGTGGAAGCGGTTGCGGCAGTATGGTTTGGCCAGCGGGCTGGGGCGGGGACTGTATCCCCATCTGCTGCGCCACAGCTTTGCCACCCACCTGCTCGAGGGTGGCGCCGATCTGCGCAGCCTGCAGGCCATGCTGGGCCATGCCGACATCCAAACCACCCAGATCTACACCCACGTGGTCACCGGACGGCTGCAGGAGGTCTATCGCGCCCACCATCCGCGCGCCTGAGGCGGCACCGCAGCGGAGCTGACAGGACAATCATGGCGGACTACAACTTCCTACTCGAGACCCGGTTGAGCCAGGACCAGCAGTTGGCGCTGCAGATCCTGCAGCGGGTGTGCCGCGGCGCGGGCCTCAACGTCTACCTGACCGGCGGACCGATGCGCGACCTGCTGGCGGGCCAGCCGGTGCGGTTTTTGAACTGTACCACCGAGGGCGACCCGGTGGGGCTGGCGGCGAAGTTGCAGGCGGAGGGGGCGGAGCGGCTGAGCGCGCAGGCCGAGCAGCACAGCCTGAATTTCGGCCTGCGGGGCTGCCGCATGCGGCTGGCGGCGGCGGGGGCGGGGGCGGGCACCATCGTCGAGGATCTGCGCGGGCGCGGGCTGACGCTCAACTCCATCGGGCTGTCGCTGAATCCCGGCTCGCGCGGCCTGCCGCTGGACCCCACCAACGGCGCGGCCGATATCGAGGCGCGCCTGATCCGAATGAACCATCCCTACGTCTTCCTGGAGGAGCCCATCGTGCTGCTGCGGGCGGTGCGGCTGGCCACCCGGCTGCAGTTTGCGCTGGAGGAGCGCACCCAGGCGCGGATGCAGTCGGCGCGGGAAGGGAACTACGTGGCGCAGGCAACGCCGGTGGCCCGCGGCCAGGAACTGGAGGCGATCGCCTATGACCCCGACCCGGCGGCGGTGCTGCGCGCGCTGGAGAAGGAACAGTGGCTGGAGGCCGCCTTCGGCAAGGGGATTCGCACCAACAAGATGAACCTGGGCGGGTTGAGCCGACTGACGGCGACGGTGGAGTCTTGGGAGCAGTTGGGGCTGACGGTGGACGTGGGGCTGGTGGCGATGGCGCTGCTGCTGGGCGGGCTGGCGCCGGCCGACCAGTCGCGCTTGGCCAAGCTGGTGCCCAGCCGCCATCTGGGCACGGAGTGGAAAAAGGTGGTGGGGGAGGCGGAGGCACTGGAAAAGCGCTTGCTGGCGCTGCCCAGCGGCGGGGCCGCCCCCTGGCTGCGGCGGGCGCAAGAGGCGATCGAGAAGGCGCTGCCGGAGGGCGTAGTCTACGCCAGCCTGGAGCCCAGCAACGCCCGCGCCGGGAAGAAATTAAAGGAGTTTCAAGCCCAGGCGCTGCAACTGCGGCAGCGGCTGCCGTTGGGGGTGCTGCGCGGGCTCGGACTGGCGCCCCATTCGCTGGAGGCGGAGGAGCTGCTGCGCCCCTGGTATCGGCGATTGTTGAACGGCGAGGGCTTGACCGAGGCCGAACTGGCGGAAGGCCTGCGCGCGGCCGTGGCGGCGACGCGGCCGGCGCCAGCCGCCCCGGCGGCGCCGCCGCTTGGCCGGGCGGGCAAGGCCGCCCGGGGAGCGTCCCCGGCGGCCGCACCCCCGCCGGCCCCAGCGCCGGAGAAGGCGGTGGACAAGGCTGCCGGCCCGCGCTCGGGCAAGGCCGCCGCTCCTGCCAAGCCCGCGCCCGCCGCCGCCAAACATGCCCCGGCGGGTGCGGCCCGCCACAAGCCGGCGCCGGCGGCGAAGAAGAAAAAATCGGCGCGGTAGCGGACGCGGCGTTCCCCGCCGGGGGCGGCGCGCGCGCCGCGTCCGGCTATAATCAAGCTCGGTTGTTCCCGCCGCGCTCATGGATCCCTTCGTCCACCTCCATGTCCACTCCGACTATTCGCTCCTGGACGGCGCCTGCGCGGTAGACAAGCTGGTCGGCTTGGCCAAGCAGCAGGGCATGGGGGCGGTGGCGCTGACCGACCACGGCAACCTGTTTGGCGCCTGGAGCTTCCACGCCGCCGCCCGGGCGGCGGGGATCAAGCCCATCCTGGGGTGCGAGCTCTACATCTGCAAGAACGCCGACCATCGCAGCCCGCCGGAGGGAGACAGCTACAACCACCTGATCGTGCTGTGCGAGAACGAGACCGGCTACCGCAACCTGGTCAAGATCGTCTCCGAGGCCAGCCTGCATGGCTTCTACTACAAGCCGCGGGTGAGCAAGGCCTTCCTGGCCGAACACAGCCAGGGGCTGGTGGGGCTGTCGGCCTGCCTCAAGGGCGAGGTGCAGGAGGAGTTGCTGCGGGAAAACCCGTCGGGGGCGCGGCGGGCGGCGGGCGAGTACGCCGAACTGTTCGGGGCGGAGCGCTTCTACCTGGAGATCCAGGACCAGGGGCTGGAGCAGGAACACCGCATCAAAGACGGGCTGCTGGAGCTGTCGCGCCAGAGCGGGCTGGGGCTGGTAGCCACCAACGATTGCCATTACCTCACCGCCGGCGACGCGCGCATGCACGACGTGCTGCTGTGCATCCAGACCGGCAAGCGGGTGGGGGACGCGCAGCGAATGCGCTTCGGCAGCGACCAGTTCTTCCTGAAGACGGGGGCGGAGATGCTGCGGGTGTTCTCCGGCGTGGAAGAGGCGGTGCGCCGCACCGCCGCCATCGCCGAGCGCTGCGACTTCCACCTCAGCAAGGTGGAGAATCCCTTTCCCGAGTTCGCGGTGCCGGCGGGGCTGAACCTGGACGACTATTTCGAGCAGGTGGCGCGGGCCGGCATGGCCGGGCGGGAGGACTGGATCGAGACCAGGCGGCGGCTGGGCAAGGCGCGCTACGGCCGCGCGGCCTACCAGGCGCGGCTCGACCAGGAGATCGGCGTGATCCGGGGAATGCGCTACTCCGGCTATTTCCTCATCGTCTGGGACTTCATCCGTTTTGCGCGCGAGCGCGGCATCCCGGTGGGCCCGGGGCGCGGCTCGGCGGCCGGCAGCCTGGTGTCGTACGCGCTGGGGATCACCGACCTGGATCCGCTGGAGAACGAACTGCTGTTCGAGCGTTTCCTCAACCCCGAGCGCATCTCCATGCCCGACATTGACATCGATTTTTGCATGCACCGGCGGGGCGAGGTCATTGACTATGTGACCCACAAGTACGGGCGCGAAAACGTCTCCCAGATCATCACCTTCGGCACCATGGCGGCCAAGGCGGCGATCAAGGACGTCGGGCGCGCGCTCGATCTGCCCTACGGCGAGGTGGACCGCATCGCCAAGCTGGTGCCCAACCAGTTGAACATCACCCTGGCGGAGGCGCTGGAGCAGTCCCCGCCGCTGCGCGAACTGGCCGAGGGCGATCCCCGGGTGGGGGAGCTGCTGGAGGTGGCGCAGAAGGTGGAGGGGCTGTGCCGGCACGCCGGCATGCATGCCGCCGGCGTGGTGATCGCCCCCCGCCCGCTGACCGAGCTGGTGCCGCTCTACAAGACCAACCGCGAGGAAATCGTCACCCAGTTCGACATGAACGGGCTGGAGAAGCTGGGCCTGCTGAAGATGGACTTCCTCGGCCTGACCACGCTGACCATCCTGGCCGAGGCGGTGGCCATGATCGAGCGCAACCGCGGGGTGAAGCTGGAGTTGGCGCGGCTGCCGGAGGAGGACGCGGCCACCTTCGAGCTGTTCTGCAAGGGCCAGACCCAGGGGGTGTTCCAGTTCGAGTCGGCGGGCATGCGCGACATCCTGCGCCGCTACCGGCCCAGCCGGCTGAGCGACTTGACGGCGCTGAACGCGGTCTACCGCCCGGGGCCGATCCAGGGGGGCATGATCGACGATTTCATCGATCGCAAGCACGGGCGCAAGCCCATCGCCTACGCGCTGCCGGAGCTGGAACCCATCCTGGCGGAGACCTTCGGGGTGTTCATTTACCAGGAGCAGGTGATGCAGGCGGCCAACCGGCTGGCGGGCTATTCGCTCGGCCAAGCCGATATCCTGCGCAAGGCGATGGGCAAGAAGCAGCCGGAGGAGATGGACCGGCAGCGGGCCCAGTTCCTCGCCGGGGCGCGCCAGCGCGGCCTGCCGGCCGAGCCGGTGGAGCGGGTGTTCGAGCTGATGGCGCAATTTGCCGGCTACGGCTTCAACAAGAGCCACGCCGCCGCCTACGCCTGGGTGGCCTACCAGACCGCCTACCTCAAGGCCCACTATCCGGTGGAGTTCATGGCGGCGCTGCTCAGTTCCAGCATCGCCAACACCGACAACATGGTGAAGTACATCAAGGAATGCCGGGAGATGAAGCTGGCGGTGGAGGCGCCCGACATCGAGGTCAGCCGGGCCGGGTTCACGCCGCAGGGCGAGCGCATCCGTTTTGGGCTGAATGCCATCAAGAATGTGGGCGAGAGCGCGGTGCAGGCCATCCTGGCGGCGCGGGCGCAGGGCGGGTTCCGGGACCTCTACGATTTCTGCGAGCGGGTGGGGGGCAAGGCGCTGAACAAGCGCGTGGTGGAGAGCCTGGTCAAGAGCGGGGCGATGGACGCCTGGGGGCGGCGGGCGGCGCTGCACACCCAGGCGGAGCGGGCGCTGGAGCAGGCGCAGAAGGCGGAGAAGGCGCGCCAGAGCGGTCAGCACGGCCTGTTTCTGAGCTTCGACGAGGACGCGGCGCAGCGGCCGGCGCCGGCCCTGCCGGCCGTGCCCGACTGGGACGAGGACACCCGCCTGGCGGGGGAGAAGGAGGTGCTGGGCTACTTTGTCAGCGGCCATCCGCTGGAGCGCTTCGCCGACCGGCTGCAGGACTTGCATGTCACCCCGCTGGAGGAGGTGGGGGCCAAGGCCGGGCGCAACCACGATGAGATCCTGGTGGCCGGGATTCTGTCGCAGTTGCAGGTGAAGCGCAACAAGAAGGGCGACGCCTGGGCCACCGCCAGCCTGGAGGACCGCACCGGACGGCGCGAGTTGCTGTGCTTCGCCGAGGCCTACCGCCGCCTGGAGCCGCAATTGCGGCTGACGCAGCCGGTGCTGGCGCGGGTGCGGGTGCGGGCGGAGGAAAACGACGAGGACCCCCAGCAGGCCGAGGTCAAGCTGCAACTGGTGGAGCTGCGGGACTTGGCGGGGGCGCCGGTCAGCCTGCCCCAAGGCCTGCGCCTGCGGTTGGAGCTGGACGGCATGACGGCGGAGACGGTGGAGCATTTGGCGGCGATGCTGGCGACCTCCTCCGGATCGGCTAAGATACATTTGCATGCCGTCTCGCGGGCCGGGCAGTTCGAGCAGATCCTGGAGGTGGGGGGCGGGGTGGGCGGCGGGGCCGCCTTCCGGCGCGGGCTGGAGGCGTTGTGCGGACCGGGTTCGGTGCGGGTGGTAGGCGGCGAGGGATGAGCGAGGAGACAGCACAACCGGCGGCGGAGAGCGCGCCCGGGGCGGAGGCGGCGCCGCTGCCTGCGGCCGACTCGGAGGCCTGGCGGCGGGTGCAGCTCGCCCGCCATCCCCAGCGCCCCAACTTTTTGGATTGGCTGCCGGCGCTGTGCGCCGACTTCGCCGAGCTCCACGGCGACCGCCGCTTTGGCGACGATGGCGCCATTGTGGCCGGCATGGCGCGCTTCCGCGGGCGCGAGGTGCTGATGGTGGGGCAGCAGAAGGGGCGGGAGATCAAGGAAAAAATCCGCCGCAACTTTGGCATGCCGCAACCGGAGGGCTACCGCAAGGCGCTGCGCCTCATGCAGTTGGCGGAGAAGTTCGGCCGCCCCATCCTGAGCTTCATCGACACCAACGGCGCCCATCCCGGGCTGGACGCGGAGGAGCGCGGCCAGGCGGAGGCCATTGCCTTCAACCTGCGGGAGATGGCGCGGCTGCGCGTCCCCATCCTGGCCACCATCACCGGCGAGGGCGGCAGCGGCGGGGCGCTGGCGATCGCGGTGGGCAACCGGGTGCTCATGCTGGAGAATGCCATCTATTCGGTCATCACCCCCGAGGGTTGCGCCTCCATCACCTGGCGCGACGCCAACATGAAGGCGCGCGCCGCCGCCGCGCTCAAACCCACCGCGGCGGACATGCTGCAACTGGGCCTGATTGACGAGGTGGTGCCCGAGCCCCCCGGCGGGGCCCACACCGACCCCGCCGCCGCGGCCCTCCTGTTGGGCGATGTGCTGGAGCGCCATTTGGTGGAATTGCAGCGCTTGGGGCCAGAACGGGTGGTGCAGGACCGCTACGAGCGCTTTCGACGCATGGGAGGCGAGTTTGTGAAAGAAGGGGACGGCTAGGCTGGCGTCAGCCTGGGGGCGAGCGTCTCACCCGGGGTGGGGGGTGCCGACAGCCTGTTGGCGGAGATCGTAGGCGCAGCCTGCCGCGACTGGCAGTTGCGCCCGCCGCCACGCTGGGCGCGGCTGCAATGGACGCCCGTGAGCGAGGCCAGCGCGCAGGTGGCGACCGACCCCCAACCCCTGCGGCGGCAGATCCTCGAGTGCCTGGACGAGCTGGAGGCCCAAGCCGCCCGTCAGCGCCAAGTGGAGACGATCTGGCTGCGCGCTTGGCACGATGCGGATGCCCTGCGGCTCGAGGCCTCCACCGCCGCCGGCTTGGCGCGGGTCTGGCGCTGGGCGCTCCCGCCCCCAGCGCCGAGCCCGCCGCGCCGCCACCGCCGCCGGCTGGTAGCCCCGGCGCAACCGCAATGGCCGCACGCCCGCTCCGGCACCAGCGCCGCGCTGTGCGTGGTGAGCCGCAATCCTGCCACAGTGGAGTGGGCCCGCTCGCTCTTGCTGCCGCTGGGGCTGGGAGGGCTGTGGGCCACCCCCAGCCTGCGCCGGGCTCGGGCTTGGCTGGCTGGCCATCCCCGCTGCCCGCTGCTCGTGGTGGAGGCTGCCGGCCCAAAGCAAGCAGTGTTGATGCTAGCCAACCCGATGACCGGAAACAGCCACCACCTCCAACTCCCTTGTCCTAGCGCCGAGTTGTTGGAGGCAGCGCGTAAAATCTACCGCCAACATGAAGAAAGCATCGGAAGGGGCAAAGTGGGAGCCGACGATACGCAGGCAACCCTCTTGTTTTCATAGCGCTTGGTTTTGGCACCGCGCATGCAGCGTTAAAGTCAGACGAAGTGGCGCAACCTGGAAGGGGATCCGGATGGCAAGCAACATCCGGATCCCCTTCCTGCTTTTGTAGGCAGCCTAGTGCAGGATGCCTTGCAGCAGGTCGGTGTGCATCAGGCTGGCCAGGGTGCTTTCGGGCGAGGAGATCTGCAGAAAGGCGTGGTCGCCAGCCGAATCCACTTGGATCTGGTTGAGCACGGCCTTGGCGGCGGGGTCCTTCTCCTGTTGCTGGCGCAGGGCGATGGCGGCGTTGAGGCCGGTGGAGACGGCAGCGGCGCTGAGGGCGTCGGTGGTCATCAACTCCAGATTGACCTGCACCTCGGTGCTGAAGGCGATGGTGTAGCGGGCCCCGTCGAAGTGCTTGTCAATCAAGCTGGGATCGAGCCCGCCGGTGGCGCCTGCCATCATGCTGCGGACCATGGCGCGCGAGCCCTGGGCGTCGAGCACGCTCCAGACGTCGCTGGACTGGGTGCCGGCGATGAGATCGGTGAGGGCTTCGTTTTGGCCGATCTGGGGGGCGCCCTGCTCGGTGCGGATCGCCTGGGCCACCGCATCCTGGGAGCCAAAGACCATGGTGGAGGAGTCGGGCAGAAAGAAGCTGAGGCCGTTGGCTGTATAGACGTCGACGCCGTCAATTTGGGGCGGGCTGGGCTGTTTGGGGGTCTTGTGGAAGAACTTGGAGAGTTGCAGGCCCCCGAGGTTGCCCTCGGCGATGCCGAGCAGGCCGATGCCTTTGCTGGCCTGGTAGGTGGCGAAGGTGAGCCGGTTGAGGTCGGCGGCGGCGTTGACGCCGCCCTGGGCGAGCATGTTGCCGAGGCCTTGCATCTCCGGCGGCAGCACCTGGGCCTCAAGCTGCTGGGCGACGGGATCGGAGGCCAGCCGGTGGTAGTCCACCGACACCACTTGGCGGGTGGAGGCAGGCATCACCGCCTGCGCGGCGCCGCTCAACTGCGCAGCGGAGGCCGAAAGCACAAACAAAAACACTGCGGGCAGGGAAGCGAGACGGACCGACATCGGGCACCTCCGACAGAAACTCTGCCTCTATTCTAGAGCAATCCCGCCCGGGCCCGGCGCGCGCGCCGACGGTGGATTAGTCCACCGTCAGCGTGGCGGTCTGGTTGTGGGTGGTCGAGCCGACAGTGCCCACAAAGCTTAGGGTGTAGTTTCCGGCGGGTGTGCCCGGGTTGGTGGTGGTGCCGCCGCAGCCGAAGGCGGCCAGGGCCCAGCCCACCAGCAGCGCCGTGCCCACCCAGCCCAAGCGGCGGCGGCCGGCGCCGAAGCGGCGGGCGGTGCCATAGAGCAGTAGGCTGGCGGACAGGCCCAGCGCCAGCAGCGCCAGCCAGGTCCAGGGACCACGCGGAATGGTGGGCAGCGCCGGCACCGCCGCCGGACGCACCGTGGTGGTCACGGTGTAGGTGGCGGTGGAGGCACTGTTGCCATTCATGGTGAGCGAGGTGGGCGAGGCGGTGCATGTGGATTGCGGCGGCACGCCCGTGCAGGTCAGCGCCACCACCTGGGTGTAGCCGATCGCCGGGGTCACGTTGAGCGAGAAGCTGGCGCTGGAGCCGGCGGCGATGGTGACGGTTGTGGGGGCAACGGTGAGGGTGAAGTCGCCGCCGGTACCCGACAGCGGCAGCGTCTGCGAGCCGCCGGGGGCGTTGTCGGCAACCACCAGGGTGCCATTTTGCGCGCCCGCCGCCGTGGGGGTGAAGATCACGTTGACGGTGCAGGAGGCCCCCGGCTGCAGGGTGGAGCTGTTGGCGTTGCAGTTGTCGGTCTCGGTGTAGGGGCCGGTGGTGGTGATGCCGGAGATCACCAGCGGCTTTTCCCCGCCGTTGGTGAAGATGACCGACTCGGCCGCGCTCGCCACGGTCGAGGCCTGGGCGGGAAAGCCCAGGGCGGTGGGGCTGAACACGCCCTGCGGCGCGGTGACAAACTTGGCCACAAAGGCGTCGTTCTGGCTATTGACCGTGCCCTGCACCACGCCTGTGGTCACCGGGAAGTTCGGCGAGGAGGTCACCCCGGCGATGTACAGGTCGCCGGAGGCGTCGAGGCCGATGCCTTTGCCGGAATCATTGGCCAAGCCGCCGAAGTAGCTGGAGAACAGCAGCTTCTGGCCCACCGAGTCGAACTTGGCCAGGAAGGCGTCCTGCACCCCGCCCGCCGCGATCTGGATGGCGTTGCTGGTGGTGGGGAAGTCGGGCGAGGAGGTCGAGCCGGTGACATAGGCGCCGTCGGCGCCATCCACGGCGATGCCGTTGCCCACATCGCTGGCGCTGCCCCCCAGGTAGGTGCCGTAGACCAGCGTGGAGCCGGAGTTGTTGATCTCGGCGACGAAGGCATCGCTGCTGCCGCCGCCAAAGCTCTGCTGGAAGGCGCTGGAGGTGGAGGGGAAGATATTGATGGAGCTGGTCTGGCCGGTGATGAAGGTATTGCCGGCGGCATCCACCGCGATGCCGTTGCACTCGTCGGCCTTGCTGCCGCCGAGGTAGGTGACGTAGCCGAAGCTGCGCCCGGAGCGGTCCACGCGCGCCACAAAGGCGTCAAAGCCGCCGGCGTTGACGGTCTGCAGGGCGCCGGTGGTGGCGGGAAAGTCGGAGGAGGCGGTGGCGCCGCAGACGTAGGCGTTGCCGGTTTGGTCCACCGCGATGCCGTTGGCGCGATCCACCGCGGTGCCGCCCAAATAAGTGGAGTAGAGCAGGGCATTGCCGGCCGGATTGAGCGCCGTTACAAAGGCATCCTGCCCGCCGGCGAAGGCGGCTTGGGGAGCGCCCACCGAGACCGGAAAGTTGGTGGAGGCGGTCACGCCGGCGATGTAGGCGTCGCCGGAGCCGTCCACCGCAATGGCCGCGGCCTTGTCGTCCTGGCTGCCCCCAATATAGCTGGAGTAAATCAGCGCATTGCCGGCGGGGTTGAGCTTGGCCACGAAGGCGTCATAGCCACCGCCGTTGGAGGCTTGCAGCGGGCCCACCGTGGGGAAGTTGGTGGAGCTGGTGAAGCCGGTGACGTAGGCGTCGTTGGCGGCGTCCACGGCGATGCCGGTGGCTTCGTCGTCGCCGTTGCCGCCCAAGTAGGTGGAGTAGACCAGCGTCGTGCCGTCGGCGGAGATCTTGGAGACGAAGGCGTCGAAGGCGGGGCCGAAGCTGCCCGGCGCCAGATTGGCCTGAATCGGCCCGACGGTGGGGAAGTCGGCGGAGAGGGTGTAGCCGGCGATGTAGCCGGCGCCGGTGCTGTCCACCGCCACGGCATTGGCTTGGTTGTAGTTGGTGCCGCCCAGCAGGGTGGAGAAGGCCAGCACCGGATCAATCACCAGCGCGTGGGCCGGGTCGTAGGCGCCGAGTTGGAAGCCGACCCGCTGCCCGTGGCGCACGTAGCGCACCGCCACCGCGCGGCGGTGGCCGGCGATGGTCTGGTACGCCCGGGGGGCCTGGAGGGACATGGAGGGGCCCAAGCGCAGCGCGCCCTGGGCCGAAATGCGGGGAGCGGCGCCGGCCACGTCCAACTGGATGCGGCCGGGATTGGCGCCCGGCGCCAGGTGCAGATCGTACTCCAAGCGGCCGCGGCGGCCGTAATAGACCACATCCACGCCGGGGTAGAGGCCGGCATAGCGAACTTGGGCAAAACTCGGCACGGCATGCCGCCAAGCCGAGCTGGCGCCGGCGAGATAGGTCACCGCGGTGGCCGAACGCTGGCGGCCCTGGCCGCGGAGCGGCGTGGCGCCGGCAAAATCCATGCGCACCGCGCCGGCGGTGGTCTTCACCACCGCGCCGTGGGCGGTCAGGAAGACCACCGAACCGGCGCTGCGGGCGAGGAACTGGGCGCGCGCGCTGGTTTGGCCCAGATTGGCCTCAAAGGCCAAGGGAAACTGCGCCAGGCGGGGCTGCAGGCGAGCCGCCGCGACCACAGCGGCAGGGGCGGCGGGCCGCCGCGCCGGAGCCGCTGCCGGGGGCGCCACCTGCGCCCCGGCGGCCACCAGCAACGCCGCCAGAGCCGCTAGGGTGTGGGGGAAAGACAAGTCCGAGCAGGGCAGTTTCCATCGAGACATAAGCGTTTTCAGTAGTTTCCAGGCTTGAACGGCAAGAACTAGGGGGCTCCGAGCGGAAGCCCGGAACACCGGGCCGTTAACAGATGATCCAAAATGCCCGGCCCCTAAGTCAAGCAAAAACGCGCCGGTAGGCACTCTCGGGTCGGCGGCGGCCCTCCGCGCATCGCGGCGTCCGGGAATCAATAGTCGCTCTGACGCATGGGTTGGGGCAGACGTTTCCCCGATTACGGCCGCGGCCGGGTGGGCTTGGGAGCGGCTCAGGCTTAGAGCTGGGCCAAGGCGGCGGCCAGGCGCCCGCGCTCGGGCGAGTCCTGGGGCAGGGAATCGAGGTTGATGGCGACGTTGTCGCGGGCGCCGCTGGCGCCGGCCTGGGCGAGGGCGAGGGCGGTGGAGAGATCGCTGGCCATGGCGGGGGGAGCCAAGGGCTGGAGCTGGCGCAGGCGCTCCTCGATGCGGCGGCAGCGCACCGCCACGCCCAGCGGGACCTCCGCGGCGAGCAGGGTGGCGGCGTGGACGGCGGCTTGGCGCGCCTGTTGCTGCTCGGCCGAGGCCTTGGGCAGGCGCCAGGCGGCGCGGATGGCGAGGAAGGCCTCGCTGTCCTCGTCGGTGGCGCGGGCGAGGTCGGCGCCCAGGGAGGCGAACTCCTCGCCCGCCTCGGTCCAGAGCGGCGGGGGGGGCTGGTCGGGTTGGGCCTTTTGTGCTTTCTGCCGCGCCAAGCGGGCGACCATCTGGCCCAGGGCGGCGGCCATGGCGCCGGCGGCGGCGGCGGCGCTGCCGCCGCCTGGGGCCGGCGCCTCCGAGGCGAGGGCATCCAGGAAGGGGCGCAGCGAGCCGGCGTGGCGCGCGGGCAGCGCCGCCATCACGCTCGCCACTTTGTTTTCCACCACGCGGTCGGCGTCAAAGGAAGAGAACTGCAGCATCTCGGCGGCGGCGGCCTCCAGCGCCGCCCGCGGAATCAGGCCGATCAGCTCGCTCTCCACCACGCCCACGCCGCGCTGGGCGGCGGCGGCGGCCACCGCCCGCCACACCGTGGCCAGCGAGGTGGCCTCGAAGTCGGTGAGGTTCATCGAAACCTGGGCGCGGGGCGGGTGCGACAGCATCACCCCCATCGCCTTCACCGCCGGCAGGCCGCCGCTGGAGGCGCGAATGGCCTTGGCGATCTGCTTGGCCACCTCCAACTCGGCGGTGTCGAGGTTGATGTTGTAGGCGATCAGGAACTTGCGGGCGCCCACCACGGTGGCGCCGGCGGAGGGATGCAGCGCCGCCTCGCCGAAATCGGGAAGGCGGTCGGGTGCGGTGCGCACCTCCTCGCGCAAGCCCTCGAATTGGCCGCGGCGCACCGCCTCCAGGTTGCGGCGCTCGGGGCGGCGGGCGGCCGCCTCGTAGAGGTAGACCGGAATCTGAAAGCGGCGCCAGATCTCGCCCGCCGCCCACTCCGCCAAGGCGACGCACTCAGCCAGGGTGACCCCCTGCAGCGGCACGAAGGGCACCACATCGGTGGCGCCGATGCGGGGATGGGCGCCGCGGTGGGTGCGCAGGTCAATGCGGCGGGCGGCCTCGCCCACCACGCGCACCGCCGCCTCGGCCACCGCCTCGGGCGCGCCCGCGACGGTGACCACCGAGCGGTGGTGGTCGGCGTCCATCTCGCGGTCGAGCAGGTAGACGCCGGGCACGGCCAGCAAGGTCTCGACCAGGGCGTTGACCACGCCCTCGTCGCGGCCCTCGCTGAAGTTGGGCACGCATTCGATCAGTCGCATGGGCTTTCTATCCAGATGCCATTTTGCACCACGGCGCGGCACAGGTTGTGGCCGGCGTAGTAGGGGACGGCGCGGTAGTCGTCGGCGGCGAACAGGGCGAGGTCGGCGCGCTTGCCCGGCTGCAGCGAGCCGCACACGCCGGCGCGGCCGAGGGCGGCGGCGCCGTTGATGGTGACCGCGGTCCAGGCCTCGGCGGGGGAGAGGCGCATGCCGCTGCAGGCCAGGCTCATGACCAGCGGCAGGCTGAGGATGGGGCAGGTGCCGGGATTGAAGTCGCTGGCCAAGGCGACCGCGGCGCCGGCGGCGATGAGCATGCGGGCGGGCGCATAGGGCTGGCCGAGGAAGAAGTTGGCGCCGGGAATGAGGGTGGCCACGGTGTCGGCCTGGGCCAGGAGCCGGGCGTCGGCGGGGGTGGCGGCGTCGAGGTGGTCCACCGAGACCGCGCCCAGCTCGATGCCCAAACCCAGGCCGCCGGAGTGGACAAACTGCTCCGCGTGCAGCTTGAGCTGGAGGCCGTGCTGGCGGGCCGCGACCAACACCCGCCGACACTCCGCCGGGGTGAAGCCGGCGGGATCGCAGAAGGCGTCGGCGAACTCGGGGGCGCAGTCGGGCGCGGCGGCGAGGGCGGGCAGCATCGCCTCCACCAGCGCGGCGACGTAGGCGGCGCGCTCGACGCCCGCCGGCACGACGTGGGCGCCGAGGAAGGTGCGGGGCACGTCCCCGCCGACGGCGGCGGCGGCCCGGGCGGCGGCGCGCAGGCTCTTGCGCTCCGCCTCGAGATCGAGGCCGTAGCCGCTCTTGACCTCGAGGGTGGTGGTGCCGTGGCGGCGCGCCTCGCGCAGCCAGCCGGCCGCCAGCGCCGCCAGCTCCGCCTCGGGAGCGGCGCGCAGCCGCGCCACGCTGGCGCCGATGCCGCCCCCGGCGGCGGCCAGGGCGGCGTAGCTCGCCCCCGCCAGGCGGCGCTCGTAGTCGTCCAGGCGGGGAGCGGCAAACACCAGGTGGGTGTGGGAATCGCACAGCCCCGGCGCCACCAGCAGCCCGCGGCAGTCGCGCTCCTGCAGCGGCGACAGGCCCGGAGGCAGGTGCCGCGCCACCTGGTCGGTGGGCCCGGCGCGCAGGATGCGGCCGCCTTCGATCAACACCGCGCCGTCGCCCACTAGGCCCAGCTCGGCCATCTCCGGCCCGCGGCGGGCGCGGTCGGGTCCGGCCAGGGTCAGCAGTTGGGCGGCGTGGGTGAGCAGCAGGGCCATGGCGGCGCGGCCTCAGGGCCGGGGAGGGTTGGAGCCGGGCGGCATGGGGATGGCGATGCCGTGGGCGTCGGCAAAGGCGCGCGCCTCGGCGTAGCCGGCGTCGGCGTGGCGGGCGACGCCGATGCCCGGATCGTTGTTGAGCACCCGCTCGATGCGGCGGGCCATCTCGGCCGTACCATCGGCCACGGTGACCTGCCCGGCGTGCAGGGAGTAGCCGATGCCCACCCCGCCGCCGTTGTGGATGGAGACCCAACTGGCGCCGCTGGCGGTGTTGAGCAGGGCGTTGAGCAGCGGCCAGTCCGCCACCGCGTCGCTGCCGTCGGCCATGGCCTCGGTCTCGCGGAAGGGCGAGGCCACCGAGCCGCAATCGAGGTGGTCGCGCCCCATCACGATCGGCGCCTGCAACTCGCCCTGGCGCACCATCTCGTTGAGCGCCAGGCCGAAGCGCGCACGCTCGCCGTAGCCCAGCCAGCAGATGCGCGCTGGCAGTCCCTGGAAGCGCACGTGCTTGCGCGCCAGCGCGATCCAGCGGCCCAGGACCTCGTCCTCGGGGAAGAGCTTGAGCACCAGCTCGTCGGTGGCGTAGATGTCGCGCGGCTCGCCGCTCAGCGCCGCCCAGCGGAACGGCCCCCGCCCCTGGCAAAACAGCGGGCGGATGTAGGCCGGCACGAAGCCGGGAAAGTCATAGGCGCGCTGCACCCCGCGCTGGAAGGCCATGGTGCGGATGTTGTTGCCGTAGTCGAAGGTGACCGCGCCCAGCTGCTGCAGCGCCAGCATGGCCTCGACGTGGACGGCGATGGAGTCCAGCGCGCGCTCGCGGTACTCGTTGGGGTCGCGCCGGCGCAGCTCGTCCGCCTGGGCGAGGGTCAGCCCGGCGGGGATGTACCCGTTCACCGGGTCGTGGGCGCTGGTCTGGTCGGTGAGCAGGTCGGGGACCACGCCGCGGCGGGCCAGCTCGGGCAGCACCTCGGCGCAGTTGCCCACCAGCCCGACCGAAGTGGCCTCCTGCTTGCGCACCGCGTTCTTGACGATGCGCAGCGCCTCGTCCAGGTCGTTGACCATGATGTCGCAGTAGCCGCTCTGGATGCGCCGCTTGATCCGTTCCGGGTCCACCTCCACGCCCAGGAAGACGCCGCCGTTGAGGGTGGCGGCCAGCGGCTGGGCGCCGCCCATGCCGCCCAGGCCGCCGCTCACCACCAGCTTGCCGGCCAGCGAGCCGCCGAAGTGCTGGCGGGCGGCGGCGGCGAAGGTTTCGAAGGTGCCCTGCAGAATGCCCTGCGAGCCGATGTAGATCCAGCTGCCCGCGGTCATCTGGCCGTACATCATCAAGCCGCGGCGCTCGAGATCGTGGAACACATCCCAGTTGGACCAGTGCCCCACCAGGTTGGCGTTGGCGATGAGCACGCGCGGGGCGTAGGCGTGGGTGGGGAACACCCCCACCGGCTTGCCCGACTGCACCAGCAGGGTCTCCTCGTCGCCCAGCTTCTCCAGCGCCGCCACCAGGGCGTGGTAGCAGGCCCAGTTGCGCGCCGCGCGCCCGGTGCCGCCGTAGACCACCAGTTCCTGCGGGCGCTCGGCCACCTCGGGGTCGAGGTTGTTCATCAGCATGCGCAGCGCCGCCTCCTGCGCCCAGCCGCGGGTGCGGAGTTGGCGGCCGCGGGGCGCGCGAATGGGCAGGGCGGGGGGGGCGTCGGGCAGGGGCGGGACAGGCATCGGCCCCAGTGTAGCAATCGGAAGGGAAGTGCGGCGGGCGGCGGCCAGCGCGGCAGCGGCGGGGCCGCTACACTAGCTCGGATGAACTGGTACCTGCTGTGGGGCCTGGCGGCGGCGGTGGCGTGGGGCTCGGCCGATTTTTGCGCCAAGCGCGCCTCCACCCAATTTGGCTTCTGGCCCACGGTGTGGGGCATGAACGCGGTGGGGGCGCTGGCGCTGGCGGGGATGTGGGCCGGCGGCGCGATTCGCCTGCCGGCGGCGCAGGCGGGGCCGCTGGCGGGGCTGGCGGTGGGCAACGCGGTGGGCGGGGTGCTGTTTTATTTCGCCCTGGAGTTTGGGCCGCTGGTGCTGGTGTCGCCCATCACCGCCGCCTATCCGGTGGTGTCGGCGGTGCTGGCCTACGCGCTGGCGGGCGAGCGCCTGGGCGGGGCGGGATTGGCGGCGGTGGGCGGGGTGATCGCCGGCACCCTGCTGGCCAGCCTGGGGGCGGACGCGGGGCGCCAGCGCCATCGGCGCGCGGGGGCGGCGCTGCTGGCGGCGGTGGCCAGCGCCCTGGTGTTCGGCGGCGTCTTCTATGCCCTGGCCGAGCGCGCCGGCGCCAGCCCCGGCGCCGCCCCGGTGCTGGTGTTCCGGCTGGTGGGCGCGGCGGTGCTGGCCCTGCCGCTGCTGGCCGGCCAGCGCCTGCCGCCCGGGCTGTTCCGCTCCGCCTGGCTGTGGGCCACCGGACTGCTCGACAGCCTCGCCTATCTCTTCTATGCCGAGGGCGCGCGCCACTTGGCGGTCTCGGTGGTGGCCGCGCTGAGCGGGCTGTTCAGCGTCTGGACGCTGGTGCTGGCGGTGCTGTTCCTGCGCGAGCGGCTGGCGCCGCGGCAGTGGCTGGGGGTGGCGCTGATTCTGGGCGCCATCGCCCTGCTTGCGCTAAAATAGCGCTGCTATGGCGGAATGTCCGATCTGTGGGCTGGGGGAGCGCTGCCGCAACCACTGGGTGGCGACCCAGGAGGCCCAGGGCGAGGTCGAGTTTCAGATCGGCGCCATGACCGCCAGCGAGGACAACCTCATCCTGCTGCGCAACAAGCTCAACAACCCGCCGCTGCGGCTGCTGTTCGAGAAGATCGCGCTGGCGCCGGAGTGGGTGGAGGAGCAGGGAAGAACGCTGGCCTACTTGGCCTGGCCGCTGGAGTTGCGCGGCGCGGTGCACCGCACCCTGTTTCCCCAAGGCGCCCCCGGCGCGCCCATCCGCCCGCTGCCGCCCACCCCCATCCACACCCACCTGCTCGAGGACCTGCGCCTGGAGGGAGTGGAGCTCGACTGCGTCAACTGCCTGCCCGACGAGCTGCTCTACAAGGCGCACTTCGCCGCCCGCCTGGCCGGCGTGGGCGTGGTGCCGTTCACCTACCTGCAGGTGGTGTGGGCCAGCGGGGTGGAGTGGGCGCCGCAACTGGAGGCGCCGGCCGTGCGCCAGCAGGCCCAGGCGCTGGTGCAATTGCTGATGGCCGGCCTGCTCGACCCGCTGCGCGCCACCTTCGCCGGCCAGCAGGTGCAGGTGCTGGCGGAAGAGCAGCCGGACGGGCTCGCCCCCGGCCAGCCGGTGGACGAGATCGCCCTGCCCGGTCCGCCGGAAAAGCATCTGGGCGAGGAGATCGAGGCCATGCTCAACCAGCGCCGCCTGCAGCCCCTGCTGCGCGACAGCCTGCTGCAGTTGGCGCGCACGCCCGCCCCGGCGGTGCACTAGCTCCGGGCAGGGCACAAGCCACCTTTTGCCCGGCGGCGGTCTCCAAGCTCTCAGGAGGCTTATTTCCATGTCCACCCGAGTGCTTGCCCGGCGCGACCCGTCGCTGTCGGACGTGTTTGACATCCGCCGCAATTTTTTCGATGACATGTTCTCCCGCATGCTCACCCCGCCCATGTGGGACCGCTGGTCGGCGGCAACCATCAACCCGGCGGTGGCCTGGATCCCGCCGCTCGAGGCCTACATAGACCAGAACCGCTACCACCTCCGCCTGGCCCTGCCCGGCGTCAAGCCCAACGAGGTAAGCGTGCAGGTGCACGGCAACGAGCTCAGCATCAGCGGCGAGCGCAAGCAGGAGACCACCCCCTCGGACGAGCGCACCTTCCAGCGGGAGATCACCTACGGCGCCTTCGAGCGCATCGTGACGCTGCCCGAGGGTGTGGTGCCGGAGAAGCTCGATGCCAACTTCGTCAACGGGGTGCTGGAGATCAGCGCGCCCCTGAGCGAGAAGGCGATGCCACGCAAGATCGAGGTGAAGGCGACCGCAGAGGGACGCAAGCTGGCAGCCTAGACCCAGGGCAGGGCCAGCCCGCACCCGGTGGCAACGTCTGATAATGGTTATTATGACAACTCGACTGTCGCCCCGCCGCCGGTCTCAGGGGTGGGCCACGGCGGTGGCGGCGCTCTCGCACGGCACCGGCGACAGCACCGCCGGGCGCTCGTTCAGCGGGTATTCCGCGTCCACCTCGCGCACGATGGTGTCAAACTCCACCCGCTGCTGCGGGTTGAGGATGGCGCGCAGGTGGTCGCGGTCCTGCTGCCGCAACTGGTCGAACTGGGGCGCCAGGCGCTGCTCCAACTGCTGATATTGGCCCACTGTCTGCTGCAGGATGGCATCCACTTGGCTCTGCTGCTGCGGGCTGAGGTGAAGCCGCTGGCTCATCTTGGCGGCGATGAGCCGGTGCTGGCGGATGTCGTACTCGTTGGCGGTGTGGGCATGCAGCCAGTAGTGCTCGGCCAGGTTCATGAGCGTGCCGCCGAGCAGCAAACCGCTCACAAAGATCAGGCCGACGTACAGCGAGGTGCGGCGATCGGATTCCATAACCCCTTTCCTTTCACCCAACCGTCTAAGGATTCATCAAGTTCAGCATGACGTCGGCGAGCTTGGGCCGGACGTGGTCGTCGGAGGGATGCTGAGGGTTGAGGTGGGGGACATCGAGCACCATGGCCTCGTCGGCGTTGGGGGTCTCGATGCGATGGAAATTGTAGAGAAACGAGCCCAGGGTGCCGGCGAAGAGCACGGCGGCCAGGACTAGGTCGCGTCCGGCGATCTGCCAGCCGCGCAGGCCAAAGAGCGCGGGGGCGTGTTCCTGGGCGTAGATGCGGGCCTGCAGGCGGGTGAGGAAGAAGGGGTCGAGCCCGGCCTCGACCGCCTCGGGCGAGGGGCGCAGGCCGCCCAGCAGCAGGCGGCTGCGGGCGGCGGTGGACCAGCGCCGCTGGCAGCGCGGGCAGGCGCTGGCATGGGGCTGGAGCGCGTGGGGAAGATCCGCCGCCAGCGCGCCGGGATGGCGGCCGAGGTAGTCTTCCAAGGCGACAACAAACTGTTTGCACTTCATGGTGACCGGTTCCCTAGATTCGCTTGCGCTCCACCGCCGCCAGCAGGGCCTGGCGGGCGCGGAAGAGGCGCACCTTGACGGTGTTTTCATTGAGGCTGAGAATCTGGGCGACTTCGCGCACCGAGTAGCCCTCGATCTCCTTGAGCACCAGCAGGACGCGATCCTCGCTGTCCAGGCGGGCGAGCAGCTTGTTGGCCAGCTCGCGCATCTCCAATTGCCGCTCGGGGCCGGCGATGCCGGCATGGGCGAGCACATCGAGGTTCTCCACCCGCGCCGACTCCTCCTCCGACAGGTCGGCCAGGATGGTGGCCTTGCGCACTTTTTGCTTGCGCAGGTAGTCGTAGCATTCGTTGACGGCGATCTTGTAGATCCAGGTGGCTACGGCGGACTGGTAGTTGAAGCGGTCGAGGCCGAAGTAGACCTTGGCGAAGACCTGTTGGGCGATGTCGTCGCAGTCGTTGGAGTTGCGCAGGATGCCGCGGATGACGCTGGCGACGCGGGGCTGGAAGCGCTTGACCAGCTCCTCGAAGGCGCTGGGGTCGCGGCCCTGGCAGCGGCGCATGAGCGCGAACTGCGCATCCTTGCCGGCGGCGTCGGCGGCGCTGGCGTCGCGCACGCCTAGTCCTGACAACACCGCTTCCATGTCTTCTCCGACGTCGGCCATGGGCGCTGCGTTTCGTGGAGGGGAAGATAATTCCTCTGGGGCCGCCCCCCCCCAGCCAGAATACAGGAGTCGGGGCGGGGGCGGCAGCCTGGCGCCCCTTCCCTACTCCCACTCGATGGTGGACGGAGGTTTGGAGCTGATGTCGTAGACCACGCGGTTGATGCCGGCGACCTCGTTGACAATGCGGTTGGAGATGGTGGCCAGCAGTTCGTAGGGCAGCCGGGCCCAATCGGCGGTCATGCCGTCCTCCGAGCGCACCGCGCGCAGGGCGCAGGTGAGGCCGTAGGTGCGCAGGTCGCCCATCACGCCCACGGTGCGCACCGGCAGCAGCACCGCAAACGATTGCCACAGGGCGGTGTAGAGGCCGGCGCGCTTGATCTCCTCCACCGCGATGGCGTCGGCCTGCTGCAGCAGCCGGATCTTGTCCGGGGTGACCTCGCCCAGGATGCGGACGGCGAGCCCGGGGCCGGGAAAGGGCTGGCGCTGCAGCAGTTCGGCGCTGACGCCGAGGTCCCGGCCCACGCGCCGCACCTCGTCCTTGAAGAGCTCGCGCAGCGGCTCGATCAGCTTGAGGCGCATGTCGGCGGGCAGCCCGCCGACGTTGTGGTGGCTCTTGATCACCGCCGAGGGGCCCTGCACCGAGACCGACTCGATCACGTCGGGGTAAAGCGTGCCCTGCACCAGGAAGTCGGCGGCCAGGCGGCGGGCCTCGGGCTCGAACACCTCGATGAAGGTCTTGCCGATGATCTTGCGCTTCTGCTCGGGATCGCTGACCCCGGCCAGGGCGGCGAGGAAGGTCGCGCTGGCGTCCACCGCCACCAGGTTGAGCCCGAGCTGGCCGCGCAGGGTGGCCTGCACCTTCTGGAACTCGTCCTGGCGCAGCAGCCCGTTGTTGACGAACACGCAGATCAGGCGGTCGCCGATGGCGCGGTGGACGAGGGTGGCGGCCACGCTCGAGTCCACCCCGCCGCTGAGGCCGCAGATGGCTCTTCCCTGCTCGCCCACCTGGGCGCGGATGCGGCGCACCTGCTCCTCGATGAACGACTGCGGGGTCCAGTCGCGGCGGGCATGGCAGAGCTCGAGGAAATTGGCGAACAGCGCCTGGCCGTGCTCGGTGTGGTGGACCTCGGGGTGGAACTGCACCGCCCACATCCGCCGCTGCGGGTCTTCGATCGCGGCCAGGGCGGTGGGGCTGTGGCCGACGGCGCGGAAGCCGGGGGGCAGCTCCAGGGCGGAATCGCCGTGCGACATCCAGACCTTTTCCTGGCCGCTGCTGCCGCGAAACAGGCCGGTGGAGGCATCCACGCTGACCTCGGCGGGGCCGAACTCGCGCTGGGCGGCGTTTTCCACCTTGCCCCCCAGGGTGTCCACCATCAACTGCAGGCCGTAGCAGATGCCCAGCAGGGGCAGCCCCGCCGTCCACACCTCGGGGGCGCAGCGGGGAGCGTTGGCGGCGTAGACCGAGGCGGGGCCCCCGGACAGGATGATGCCGACCGGGTTCTGCGCCTCGATCTGCGCCCAGGTGGCGCTGTGCGGCAGGATCAGGCTGAACACGCCCAGCTCGCGGATGCGGCGCGCGATGAGCTGCGAGTACTGCGCGCCAAAGTCGAGCACCACGACCGCCGGATGGGCGCCCGGATGGGAGGCGAAGGGGGGCTGGGAGGGGGAAGGCATTACAGTACGAAGTTGATCAGGCGTCCGGGAACGAAGACCACGGACTTGGGGGCTTGGCCCTGCAGCAGGGGCTGCAGCTTGGCGTCGGCGCGGGCCAGGCCCTCCACCAGCGCCTGGTCGCTGTCGGGCGGCGCCGCCAGGCGGGCGCGCACCTTGCCGTTGATCTGCACCACAATTTCGACCTGCGGCTCGCGCGCCAGCTCGGGGTTGAACTCCGGCCAGCGGACCACCGCGATGGCGCCGGCATGTCCCAGCCGCTGCCACAGCTCCTGCGCCAGGAAGGGGGCGAACGGGGCCAGCATCAGCAGCAGCAGGCGCAGGCACTCGGCGCGGGCGGCGGCGGAGAGCTGGCCCTCGCGGGCATAGAACTCGTTGACCAGCTCCATCAACGCGGCGATGGAGGTGTTGAAATGCCAGCGGCCCTCGAAGTCGCCGCCGATGCGGCGCAGGGTCTGGTGGGCCTTGCGGCGCAGCGCGGCGTCGCCGGCGCCCTCGCCGGCGGCGGCCGCCGCCGCGGCCAGGGCCAGGCGCCACACCCGCGCGAGGAAGCGGTGGATGCCCTCCACCCCGTTCTCCTGCCAGTCGAAGTCCTTCTCCGGTGGGGCGGCGAAGAGCACGTACATGCGGGTGGCATCGGCGCCGTAGGCCTGGATCAGCTCCTCCGGGTCCACCACGTTGCCCTTGGATTTCGACATCTTGGCGCCGTGGCGGGTGATCATGCCCTGGGTGAACAGCCGCGTCACCGGCTCGTCCAGCTCGCACAGCCCGAGGTCGCGCATCGCCTTGGTGAAGAAGCGGGTGTAGATCAGGTGCAGGATGGCGTGCTCGATGCCGCCGATGTACTGCTCCACCGGCAGCCAGCGGCGAATGGCGGCGGGATCGAACGGGCGGGTGGACTCGTGCGGGCTGGCGTAGCGGTAGAAGTACCAGGACGAGTCCACGAAGGTGTCCATGGTGTCGGCTTCGCGCCGGGCCTCGGCGCCGCAGCGGGGGCAGTGGACGCGGCGGAAGCTGGGATCGGCGGCCAGGGGCGATTCGCCCTGGCCGGTGAGCTGCACGTCGTCGGGCAGCAGCACCGGCAACTGCTCGTCGGGCACCGGCACAGTACCACAGGCGGGGCAGTAGAGGATGGGGATGGGGGTGCCCCAAAAGCGCTGGCGGGAGATGCCCCAGTCCTGCAAGCGGTAGGTGACCGTTCCCTTCCCGAAGCCCTGCGCCTGGGCGAAGGTGGCCATGGCCACGAGGGCGGAGCGATTCGGCATGCCGGTGAAGGCGCCGGAGCCGACCAGCGTGCCGTCGCCCTCGAGCGCGGCGGCCAGCCGGGGGGGGAATCCCTCGGCGGGCTCGACCACCGGGCGGATGGGCAGCTCGTACTTGGTGCAGAACTCGAAGTCGCGCTGGTCGTGGGCGGGCACCGCCATCACCGCGCCGGTGCCATAGCCCAGCAGCACGAAATTGGCCACCCAGATGGGCAGCTTCTCCCGGCTGAAGGGGTTGATGGCGTAGTGGCCGGTGAAGAAACCCTCTTTCTCCGGCTCCTGCCCGGGGGCCAAATGGGCCTGGCGGTCGCGCAGGCGGCGCGCCTGCTCCAGCGCGGCGGCGTCCACCAACTCGGGCAGCAAGGGATGCTCGGGGGCCAGCAGCAGGGCGCTGGCGCCGTAGACGGTGTCGATGCGGGTGGTGAAGACGCGCAGGGCGCGGTCGCCATGGGCGGGCAGGGCAAACTCCAGCTCGGCGCCTTCGCTGCGGCCGATCCAGTTGCGCTGCATGGTGCGCACCCGCTCCGGCCAGCCCGGAAGCCGGTCGAGGTCGCGCAGCAGCTCGTCGGCGTAGGCGGTGGTGCGCAGGTACCACTGGTTGAGCTCGCGCTGCTCGACCGGGGTGTCCTCGTGGCGCCAGCACACCCCGCCCGCCACCTGCTCGTTGGCCAGCACGGTGGCGCACTTGGGGCACCAATTCACCAGCCCCTTCTTGCGGTAGGCCAGGCCGCGCTCGAAGAAGCGCAGGAACAGCCACTGGTTCCAGCGGTAGTACTCCGGCAGGCAGGTGGTGACCTCGCGCGTCCAGTCGTAGCTGAAGCCGAAGCGCTGGTCCTGGCGCTTCATGTGGGCGATATTGGCCAGCGTCCAGGCGCGGGGATGGGAGTGGTTCTTGATGGCGGCGTTCTCCGCCGGCAGGCCAAACGAGTCCCAGCCCATGGGATGGAGCACGTCCAGGCCGCGCATCCAGAAATAGCGGGCGAGGGCGTCGCCGATGGCGTAGTTGCGCACGTGGCCCATGTGCAGCGCGCCGCTGGGATAGGGCAGCATCTCCAGCACGTAGTACTTGGGCGCACCGGCATTGGCGCCGGCAAAGGGGTTGGCGGCGGCCCAGCGTTCGGCCCACTGGGGCTCGAAGCTGGCAGGCTGGTAGGCGGGCTCGTCCATGAACCTACTATTGTGCCTTGTTTTGCGCCGATTTCCGCCGCTTGCGGGTGCTGGCCGGGGCCTGCGCGAGATGGCGCAGGGCGGCGAGGTCGCGCGCCTGGTCGTCGGGTCCGTCCACCGGGGTCTCGAGGATGAAGGCCTTGCCTTGCAGGCGGGGATCGCGCAGCAGGCGGCGGAAGGTGGCGCGCCCGAGCTGGCCGGCGCCAATGTGCTGGTGGCGGTCGCGGTGGCTGCCGCGCTCGGCCATGGCGTCATTGGCATGGAAGACGGGGATGCGGGCGAGGCCGATCTGCTCGTCCAGTTGGGCCAGGGCGGCCTGGTAGCCCTTGGGGGTGGCCAGGTCGTAGCCCGCGACCCAGGCGTGGCAGGTGTCGATGCAGGCCCCCACGGGCAGGCCGGCGAGGCCGTCGAGCAGGGCCGCCACCGCGCCAAAGTCGCCACCCAGGTGGGCGCCGCCGCCGGCGGTGTTTTCGATCAGCAGGGTGAGCGGCCCCCAAACGAAGCCCTCGGCCGCCTGGCGCAGGCTCTCCAGGCAGCGTGCCAGCGCGCCGCTGCCGGGGTGCAGCACCAAGTAGTCGGCGCCGATGGCGGCGGCGCGCTCCAGCTCGCCGCGGAAGGCGGCCAGCGAGCGGCGGTGGAAGTCGGGGTTGGCCCCGGCCAAATTGATCAAATAGTTGGCATGCACCACCAGCGGGTCCAGCCGGTACTGCTGGCGCAGGCGGCGCAGCGCTGCCGCGCGCGCGGCGGGCAGGGGGGCGGCATGCCACTGCCGCGGGCTGGCGGTGAAGATCTGCAGGGTTTGGCAGCCGAGCGCGTGCGCCCGCTCGGCGGCCTGGTCCACCCCGCCGGCGCTGGAGATATGGGCTCCCAGGCGAATCGCCACCGGAGACAGCATACCGGCAGGCCGCCAAACATTACAATGGTGCTATGCGGGTGGGAATCCTGACCGGCGGGGGCGACTGCCCCGGCTTGAACGCGGTGATCCGGGCGGTGGTGCGCAAGGGCACCATGTACTACGGCGATTCGGTGGTGGGCTTCGTCGAGGGCTGGCGCGGCGTGCTGGAGAACCGCACGATGGAGCTGGACCTGGACAGCATCGCCGGCATCATCCATCGCGGCGGCACGCTGCTGCGCACCTCGCGCACCAACCCGCAGCGCGAACCCGACGGCTGGGAGCGCATCCGCAAGAGCTTCGAGAGCCAGCGCCTGGGGGCGCTGGTGGCGGTGGGCGGCGACGACACGCTGGGGGTGGCGAAGTGGATCTCCGACCAGGGCCTGCCGGTGGTGGGCGTGCCCAAGACGATTGACAACGACCTGTCCGGCACCGACCTCTGCTTTGGCTTCGACACCGCGGTGGGCATCGCCACCGAGGCGATCGACCGGCTGCACAGCACCGCCGAGGCGCACAACCGGGTGATGGTGGTGGAGGTGATGGGGCGGGAGGCGGGCTGGATCGCAATCTGGTCGGGCATCGCCGGCGGCGCCGATGTGGTGCTCATCCCGGAGAAGCCCTACGACGTGGCCGCGGTCTGCGAGCTGCTGAAGCGGCGCCACGCCCGCGGCAAGTATTTCAGCATCGTGGTGGTGGCGGAGGGGGCACGGCCGGCCGGGGGCGGGGAGCGGCCCTCGGCGGCGGGCCCGCGCGATGCCTTCGGCCACGAGCGCCTGGGCGGCATCAGCAACACCCTCGCCGAGCAGATCGAGGCCCACACCGGCTACGAGACGCGGGTGGTGATCTTGGGGCACACCCAGCGCGGCGGCACGCCCACCGCCTTCGACCGCGTGCTGGCGACCCGCTACGGGGTGTATGCCATCGACATGGCCCACCGGGGCGAGTTCGGGCGGATGGCTTCGCTGCGGGGGCAGGAACTGACCTCGGTGCCGCTGGCCGAGGCGCTGGGGCGCAACCGCAAGGTGGGCAACGATCTCTACGATCTGGCCTCGGTGTTCTTTGGCTAGGCCGGCGGCATGCGGGCTGGGGGTGGCGCTGGCGCTGGCAGCGGTGGCGCTGGGATGCGCCCGCGCCGGCGCCGCGGCCCAAGCGGGGGGCACGGTGTGGGTGGCGGGCAACGGCCAATTGCGGGCGCTGCGCCTGCCCGACTTGGGGGCGGCGGGGGAACTGCGGCTGGCGGGCCCGCTGGTGGCCAGCAGCTATGATGCCCGCCGCCATCGCCTCGACCTGCTGGTGGGCGGGGCCGCGCCGGCGCTGGAGGCGATCGCCGCCGGGGCGCCGCGGTTGGAGGCGCAGCGCAGCTTGGCGCTGCAGCCCGCGGCCTTGGCGCTCGACTCCGCCGGGCAGCGGCTTTACCTGGCGGGCACCGCCCCCGGCGGCGGGGGCCGGGTGTGGGCCTTGGCGGCGGCTACGCTCCGGGTGGAGGCGCGCCTGGCAGTGGCCGGGCAGCCGCGCGCGCTGGCGCTCAGCGCCGATGGCCGGCGCCTGCTGCTCGCCAGCGACGCCCGCCCGGCGCTGCGCCTGATCGCGCTCGCTGGCTGGCGCCCGCTGGCCCGGCTGGCGCTCAACCAGGCCCCGCGCCAATTGGTCGTTTTGCCCTATGGGCACAAGGCGTTTGTGCTCTGCGGCGACACCGTGGCCGTGGTGGACACCGACTCCGGCGCCCTGCTCTGCTACCTGCCGGTAGGCCCGGGCGCCCAGCGCCTGTTGCTCAAGCCCGACGGGGGCGAACTCTACGTCAGCAACGCCAGCGGCACGGTCAGCGCCATCAACACCACCACCAACGAGGTCAGCGACACTATGGCGGCGGGCCTGGGCGCCGCCAGCATGGCGGTGGCGGCGGACGGCTCCACGCTCTATGTCGGCAATGCCGCCGCCGGCACGGTGTCGGTGATCAACCTCGACAACCGCAAAGCCATTGCCATGGTGCGGGTGGGCGAGCAGCCCGCCAGCCTGGCGCTCAGTCCCGGCGGCCGGCTGCTGCTGGTGGCCGACGCCGGCTCCGACGATGTGGCGGTGGTGCGCAGCAACCAGGACCCGGCCAACCCCAACACCCTGCTGACGCTGCTGCCCTCCCCGCCCGCGCCGCAGTGGGTGCGGGCGCTGGCGGCGGCGCCGGCAGGCAGGCCATGATCCTGCGCCGCTATCTCCGCCGCGAAGTGGCGATCAACGCCGGCGTCGGCCTGCTGCTGTTCACCTTCGTCATCTTCATGCAGGACCTGGGGCGGGCGCTGGAGGCCACCGTGCGGGCGGACTCCGGCGCCATCCTGCAGGTGTTCGCCTACGTGGCGCCGACGGCGCTGGTGTTCACCCTCCCCATGGGGCTGCTGGTGGGGCTGCTGCTGGGGCTGGGGCGGATGAGCGTGGACAACGAACTGACCGCGCTGCACGCGCTGGGGGTGGGCGCGCGGGCGCTGCTGCGGCCGCTGCTGGAGGTCTCGGCAGCGGCGTTGGCGGTGGCGCTGGCTATCACCCTGTGGCTGGCGCCGCTGGCCAGCCGCCGCCTGGCCGCGCTCACCACCGAGTTGGCCACCTCCGAGGTGGCGGCGCAGGTGCAGCCGCGCGTGTTCTTCGAGCCCGAGAACAACTCCAACTGGGTGATCTACGTCGGCGGCATGGAGGCGGGCGGGCGCATCTGGCGGCAGGTGCTGGTCGCCGCCACCCAGCCCGGCACGCCGCCGCAGTTGACCTTGGCGGAGGAGGGCACGCTGGTCAACCGCGGTCCCGACGCCATGCAACTGCACCTGGTGGAGGGCGCGCAGTACCAAGCCACCGCCGAGCATCCCGAGACCAGCCTGGTGAGCGCCTTCCAGTCCATCGACATTCCGCTGCTGCTGCCGGCGCGGCCCGCGGCGGTGCCGCCGCCCGCCGCGCTCCCGCTCGGGGCGCTGTGGTGGCGGGCGCGCTACGCCCCCGACTGGCGCGCCGCGCGGGTGGAGTTCCACCGCCGCTTCGCCCTCGCCTTTGCCTGCCTGGCGCTGGCGCTGCTGGGCATGGCGCTGGGGCTGCGCGGCGGGCGGGGCGGCCGCGCCGGCGGGTTTGTGCTCACGCTGATCCTGGTGTTCGGCTATTACCTGCTCTTCGTCTTCGGCCTCGGCCTGGCCAAGCAGGGCAAGATCACGCCCTTTTGGGGCGCCTGGGGCGCCAATATCCTGTTTCTCGCCTGGGGCGCCTGGGCGCTGTGGCGGCTGGACCGCATCCCCCGCCGCCCGGTGGCGGGCACCGACCCGGTGGCCTGGGTGCGCGCGGCGCTCAGCCGGCGCCTGCCCGCCGCCGGCCTGGGCGCCCGCCCGCTGCGCAACCGCCGCTGGATGCCCTCCCTGCTTGAGGGCTACGTCATCCGCGAGTTCCTCGGCTACACCGGACTTCTGCTCGCCAGCTTCCTCATCCTGGTGCTGGTGTTCACCCTGTTCGAGCTCACCGGCAGCATCGTGCAGCACCACATCCCCGCCAGCGTGGTGGCGCAGTACCTGCTCTATTTCAGCCCGCAGATGCTCTACATGATGATCCCGGTGGCGATCCTGGTGGGCGTGCTGGTGACCTTCGGGCTGATGTCCAAGGCCAACGAGATCACCGCCATGAAGGCCTCCGGGGTGAGCGTCTACCGCCTGCTGGTGCCGGTGCTGTTCGCCGCGCTGGTGCTGTGCGGGGTGCAGTTCGCCCTCGACGCCACCTGGCTGCCGGCGTTCAACCAGAAGCAGGACGCGCTGCACGCCCAGATCAAGGGGCAGCCGCCGCAGACCTACCGCAATCCCGAGCACAAGTGGGTGTTCGGCCAGAACAACGACATCTACTACTTCAGCTTCTTCGACCCCAGCCGCAGAACCCTGGCCAACGTCTCGGTGTTCCAGTTCCGCCCGCAGCCGTTCCAATTGACCCGGCGCATCTTCGCCCAGCAGGCGCGCTGGGACGACGCCATCTCGGGCTGGGTCTTCACCAACGGCTGGGTGGGCGAGTTCCACGACAACGCCGAGCGCGGCTTCCAGCGCTTCCAGGTGGCCAGCTTTGGCGGCTTGCCGGAGACGCCCGCCTACTTCACCACCGACGCCCGCCAAGGCTCGCAGATGACCTATGCCGAGCTGAGCCGCTATATTGCCACCCTGCGCAAGAGCGGCTACGACGTCAGCCGGCTGAGCGTCACCCTGGCCAAGAAGCTCGCCTACCCGCTGATCACGGTGGTGATGGCGCTGCTGGCCTTCCCCTTCGCCCTGACGGTGGGACGGCGGGGCACGGTGGCCGGCATCACCGTCGGCATCGTGGTGGCCATCACCTACTGGACCGCCGCCAGCCTGCTGGAGGTGCTGGGCAACCTCAACCAGCTTCCGCCGGCGATGGCCGCCTGGACGCCGGACGCGCTCTTCCTGGGCGTGGGTGTGTACCTGCTGCTGCGGGTGCCAACGTGACGTGGTAGGCTGAGGCCGTGGACAAGATTGACGAGAGCTATCGAGAACGCTTTCGCGAGTTGATGCGGCAAAACCTGCCCCACGCGAAGTTGGACTTGGTGGAGGTGCGGGCGGGCGAGAACTTTGATGGGGAACCCAGCTTGTTCGTCAAGCTGGTCTTTGCCGCCAAGCCCGCGGACGCAGATTTTCGCGCGCTGCGGGCAGTTCTGCGCGCATTTCGCACCTGGCTCGCCGACGAGAAAGCCGACAAGCGCTTTCCCTATATTGAAGTCTCCACCCGCGCGGAGGAACGTTCGGCGACTGCCGCAAGCCATGATCGATCCTGAGCAGCTGCTGCAGTTGGCCCGGCGAGAGTTGGCAGCCGGGGGTCATGGCGCTCCCCGCCAGGTGAATCTCCGGCGTGCTGGGTCCACCGCCTATTACGCGGTTTTCCACGCCTTGTGCAATGAAATTGCCAACACCTTTGGGAAGGGAAACGACGAGGCCTGGAATTTGTTTTACCGCGCGCTTGATCATGGCGCCACGCGCCAACGTTGCGAGAGCCTCGATCCCCGGCTAGCGGTTTCGTTCCAGGATTTTGCCCATGCGTTCGTGGAGTTGCAGCAATTCCGGAATCGTTGCGATTACGACCCCGTTTTTCGCATAACCAAAGCGGCCCTTGATCGAACCATTCGCGATGCCGCCGACGCAACCGCCGGCCTGCGCGAGGCCGGGGGCGACAGAAAAGTCGAGTTTCTTGCCTATTTGCTGCTTGGACGAAAGCGCAAGCCGTAGCCAGCGCTAGGCGGTGCGCGCCGCCTCGCCGCCGGTGGTCTCGCTGGCCCCGGCCTGCGCCGCCGCCAGCCGGGCGGTCAGCACGCGGTAGGGCGAGCAGGAGACGTAGTTGAGCCCGGTGCGGTGGAAGAAAGCCACCGAGGCGGGGTCGCCGCCGTGCTCGCCGCAGATGCCGACCTTGAGGTCGGGGCGGGTCTTGCGGCCGTTGGCGGTGGCCATCTGCACCAGTTGCCCAACGCCGCTTTGATCGAGGCTGGCGAAGGGGTCCTGCTTGAGTATGCCTTGGGCGATGTAGAAGGGCAGGATCTTGCCGATGTCGTCGCGGGAGAAGCCGTAGGTGGTCTGGGTGAGATCGTTGGTCCCAAAGCTGAAGAACTGCGCCTCCTGGGCGATCTCGCCCGCCACCAGGGCGGCGCGCGGCAGCTCGATCATGGTGCCCACCAGGTAGGGGAGCTTGAGTTTGGCGGCGGCGAGCACGGCGTCGGCGACTTGGCGCACGATGGCGGCCTGCAGCGCCAGCTCCTTGGGGGTCGCGACCAGCGGGATCATGATCTCGGGCTTGACCGTCTTGCCCTTCCTGGCCACCTGCACCGCGGCCTCGAAGATGGCGCGCGCCTGCATCTCGGTGATCTCGGGATAGAGGATGCCCAGCCGGCAGCCGCGCAGGCCCAGCATGGGGTTGACCTCGTGCAGCTCCTGCACGCGGGCCAGCAGGCGCTGGAGGCCGCGGGCGTCGGTGATGGCGTAGTCGGCGTACTTCTTGCGCAGCTCCGAAGTCACCTTGCGTTTGGCGGGGCCGGCGGCGAGCTGCAGCCGCTCCAGGTCCACCATGATCTCTTCGCGCGGCGGGAGGAACTCGTGCAGCGGCGGATCCAGGGTGCGGATGGTGACGGGGAAGCCGTCCATGGCCTCGAAGATGCCGGCGAAGTCGCGGCGCTGCAGCGGCAGCAGCTTCTTGAGCGCGGCGCGGCGCTGCTTCTCGTCGTCGGCGAGGATCATGGCGCGCATGTGCTCGATCTTGCCCTGGCCGAAGAACATGTGTTCGGTGCGGCACAGCCCGATGCCCTCGGCGCCGAAGGCGCGGGCGGCGCGGGCGTCGCGCGGGATGTCGGCGTTGGCGCGCACCCCCAGGCGGCGGTGGGGCTCGGCCCAGGACATGAAGGTCTGCAGCAGCGGATCGTTGGGGTCGCCGGGCAGGGTGGGGACCTGGCCGGCGTAGACGTGCCCGGTGGAGCCGTCAATCGAGATCCAGTCGCCCTCGGCGAAGCGCTGGCCGCCGGCCAGGAGCCGGCGGGCGTGCTCGTCCACGCTGATGGCGCTGGCCCCGGCCACGCAGCACTTGCCCATGCCGCGCGTCACCACCGCGGCGTGGCTGGTCATGCCCCCGCGCGAGGTGAGGATGCCGGCGGCCACCTCCATGCCGTGGATGTCCTCGGGCGTGGTCTCGGCCCGCACCAGCAGCACCGGGCCCTTCTTGGCCTGGGTCCAGGCCACCGCCGCCTCGGCGGTGAAGACAATCTGGCCCACCGCCGCGCCGGGGGAGGCGGGCAGGCCGGTGGCCAGCGGCTCGCGCGCCTTGAGCTGCTTGGGGTCGAAGCGGGGGAACAGCAGCTCATAGACCTGGTTGGCGTCCACCCGGAACAGCGCCTCCGACTTGGTGATCAGCCCCTCCGCCACCATGTCGGTGGCGACCTTGAGCGCCGCCCGCCCGGTGCGCTTGCCGTTGCGCGTCTGCAGCATATAGAGGCGGCCGTCCTGGATGGTGAACTCGAAGTCCTGCAGGTCGCGGTAGTGCCGCTCCAGCCGGTTGGTGATCTCGCGCAGTTGGGTGTAGACCTCGGGCATGAGCTTGTGCAGCTCGAGGATGGGCACGGGCGTGCGGATGCCCGCCACCACATCCTCGCCCTGGGCGTTCATCAGGAACTCGCCGTAGAACTCGTTCTCGCCGGTGGCGGGGTTGCGGGTGAAGCCCACCCCGGTGCCGCTGGTCTCGCCCAGGTTGCCGAACACCATCGCCTGCACATTGACGGCGGTGCCCAAGTCGTCGGAGATGTTGTTGATGCGGCGGTAGTGCCGGGCGCGGTCGTTGAACCAGGAGCGGAAGACGGCGTCGCGCGCCAGGGTGAGCTGCTCCAGCGCCTCCTGCGGAAAGGGACGGCCGCTGTGCCGCTCCACCACGTGCTTGTACTCGGCGATCACCTGCTGCAGGTCGGCGGCGGTGAGCGCGGTGTCGAGCTTCACCTTGCGCTGCTTCTTCTTGCCGTCGAAGACGCGGTCGAACTCCGGCTTGGGGATGTCCAGCACCACGCTGCCGAACATCTGGATCAGGCGGCGGTAGGAGTCGTAGGCAAAGCGCGGGTTCTGGCTGCGCCGCGCCAGTCCCTCCACCGTCCGGTCGTTGAGCCCGAGGTTGAGGATGGTGTCCATCATGCCCGGCATGGAGAACTTGGCGCCGCTGCGCACGCTGACCAGCAGCGGGTTGGCGGCGTCGCCCAGCTTCTGGCCGACCGCCCGCTGCAGTTGCAGCAGGGCCTGCTGCATTTGCTGCTCCACCTCGGCGGGCACGCGGTTGCCGGCGCGGTAGTACTCCCGGCAGGTCTGGGTGGAGATGGTGAAGCCCGGCGGGACCGGCAGCCCGGCGTTGGTCATCTCGGCCAGGCCGGCGCCCTTGCCGCCCAATTCGTCCTTCATCGCCCCGCTGCCCTCGGCCTTGCCCTCGCCAAATGCGTACACGTATTTCGCCATATCGATCGTCCTCTTCCCTTCTCCGGCTGCGATTTCCAGCATAGCAAACCGCGCCCCGCCGCCCGGCGCGGAGGCCGGCGGCGCGCCCCGCCGGCGCGCCGCCCGCCGCTTGCATTCCGGCCCCGGTGCGGCTATCATTATTGCTGTACTGGGGGTAATGACCATGGCCAGCGTGGTGACCATCAATCGGGCCGACGTGGTGGCCCTGATCGAGCAGGCGGCGCAAAAGTACACCGCCGGCAACAAGACGGCGGCGGTGGCGCTGGCGCTGCAGCGGCTGCTGGAGCAAGACGACCGCAGCGGCTCGCTCTACGGCGCCCATCCCGGCTCGGTGCGGGTGGCGGCGGGAGTGGACCTGCTCGCCCCGGTGCTCAGCGACCCGCTCGACGCGGCGCTCGAGCCCTGGGCGGCTTCCCTGCCCGCGCGCGTCCGCGCCCACGCCGCCGGCAAGCCCCACCGCGCCCTCCGCCCGGCGGCGCGGGAGCGGCGCTAAGGCCGCCATGGCCGCGGCCCTGCTGCTCGACACCCACATCGCCCTCTGGCTGGACAGCGGCGACGCCCGGCTGCGGCCCGCCAGCGTGCGCGCCATCGACGAGCTGCGCCGCCAGGGCGGCACCATCTACCTGAGCGCGGTGTCGGCCTGGGAGATTGCGCTGTCGGTGGAGAGCGGGCGGATTGACCTGGATGTACCCGTCGAGGCCTGGCTCGCCCGCTTCCTCGCCCGCCCCGGGGTGCAGGGGGTGGCGCTCAGCCTGGCGGCGGCGGCGCGCGCCTACACCCTCCATCCCTTCGCCCACCGCGATCCGGGCGACCGCCTGCTGATGGCGACCGCGATCGAGCTGGGCTGCCCGCTGGCTACCTATGACGAGCGCATCACCCAGTTCGCCCGCCGCCATGGCAGCCAGTGCCGCCTGGCGGTGGCCAGTTGAAACTCCCGGCCTATCGCGGGGGCCGCGCCAACCATGGCCGCGGGCGGCGAAGCCGGGCGCCTGCGCCTAAAACCTCGTCACCTCGGTGAAGTTGAAGCCGCGCACCTTGAGCGCGGGCACCACCATGTCGAACGACTCTTCCCCGCTGGCGCGCACCGCCGGGCCCAAAGCCTCGACCTGATTCAGCAGCTCGACCATGTTTTGGTTGAAGCGGAAGTTGCGCACGCCGTGGCGCAGGCAGCCGTCCTCGATCAAGAAGGTGCCGTCGCGGGTCATGCCGGTGAGGATCTTCTGATAGGGGTCCACCTCGCGGATGTACCACAGGCGGGTGACCAGGATGCCCCGCTCGGTGGAGGCGATCATGGCTTCCACCGGCACCCCGCCGCCGGCCATGACCAGGTTGAGCGGGCCCTCGCCGAACTCGTTGGGCAAGGGGAAGCCGTGGCCGGTGGGGGCGGCGTGGGCCTCGGGATGGCGCTGGTTCCACTGCCTGGCGGTCTGGCGGGCGTAGACCAGGTTGCGCACCCAGCCCTGCTCGACCAGCGCCACGCGGCGGCGGGGCACGCCCTCGCCGTCGAAGGGGGCGCCGGTTTGCAGCGGGTGGTAGGCGTCGTCGCTGATGCTGATGTTGTCGCCGAACAGCTTGGCGCCGACGCGGTCGCTGAGAAAGCTGCGCTGGTCGAGCACGGAGAGGGCGCCGAAGTCCCACATCAGAAAGCCGAGCAGGTCCAAGACGGCGGCGGGCTCGAGGATGGCGGTGTAGCGCCCCGGCGGCAGCTCGCGCGGATCGGCGCTGGCCATGGCCTTGGCGGCGGCGAGGCGGGCGCCGGCGGCGGGGGCGAGGTCGCTCCAGCGGTAGGAACTGCCCTTGGCCCAGCCCGAGCTGTTGGCGTCCAGCATGGTGACCGAGAACTCGGCGGCGGTGGAGGCGTAGAAGGCCTCCAGGCCGCGGGAGTTGAGCAGGGCGAAGCGGTGGCGCTGGCTGGCGCAGACGCCGGCGGCGGTGAGGCGGGCGGGGGCGGCCTCGGCCACCATCTCGCCCACGCTGGCGGCGCGCTGGGCGGGGGAGAGGGCGGCGGTGGCCTCGTCCCAGCGCTCCACCGGGGTCTGGACCGCGGGCTCGGCCATGGGCAGCAGTTCGGGATCGGGCGCCTGGGCGCGGGTGAGGCGCAGGGCACGCTCCACCACCTCGCGCAGGCCCGGGCCGTCAAGGCGGTGGGTGGAGGCCCGCGCCATGCGCGCATCGAACTGGGTGCGCACCGACAGCGCCAGGCTGTTTTCGGCCACGTGCTGGTGGATGGCGTTGTTGGCGAAGCGGGTGAGTTCGGAGTCCACCTCCTCCACCGCCAGCTCGACCTCGGCCCCGGGCGCCAGCTTTTGCGCCTCCTGCATCCAGGCGCGCGCCCGCTCCGGCGGCAGCCGGTTGCCGCTCATGCCCCGCTCCCGCCGCCGGAGTAGGCGGTGCCTATCTTGACATTGCGGAAGCGCGCCGGGGCGGCGCCGTGGCCGGTGCCCATGGTTTGCTGCGGCTGGCCCTTGCCGCAGTTGGGGGTGCCCCACAGCGTCCAGTGCTCGCGCGAGCAGATGGCGTCCATGGAGTTCCAGAACTCGGTGGTGATGCCGGAGTAGCTGGGATTTTTCAGCATGCGGGTCTTGCGGCCGTGCTTGATCTCCCAGCCCAGCTCGGTGCCGAACTGGAAGTTGAAGCGCTTGTCGTCAATGGACCAACTGCGGTTGGTCTCCATGTAGACGCCGTCGTCGGTGGAGGCGATGAGCTCGTCCAGGCTGAGCGGCGCCGGGCCGGGGACGATGCTGATGTTGGTCATGCGCACCAGCGGCAGCCGGTTCCAGCTCTCGGCCCGCATGCAGCCATTGGAGCGCGCCTCGCCGATCTGGGCCGCGGTCTCGCGGCTGCTGATATAGCCCACAAACTCGCCCCCGCGGATGATGTCGGTGCGTTGCGCCTCCACCCCCTCGTCGTCGTAGGCAAAGGTCCCCAGGCCGGGGCCGTGCTCCAGGCGCGCGTCGGCGACGACGTTCACCAGGGGCGAGCCGTAGCGCAGGTGGCGCAGCCGGTCCAGGGTGAGGAAGCTCATGCCGGCGAAGTTGGCCTCCGCCCCCAGCACGCGGTCGAGCTCGATCGGATGGCCGATGGACTCGTGGATCTGCAGCGCCAACTGGGAGCTGCCGAGGATGAGGGTGCCCTGGAACTGCGGGCACTGGGCGGCGCGGTGCAGCGCCACCGCCTCCTCGCCCACCCGGCGGGCGTTCTCCACCAGCGCCAGCTCGTGGATCAGCTCGTAGCCCTTGAGCTGGTACTGGCCGCCGAAGGAGTTGGGGTACGAGCGTTTTTGAATGTCGCCGTGGGCGAAGGCCAGGGCGGCAAAGCCCGCGCCGCTCAGCACCCGCGTCTGCTCGATGCGCGCGCCCTCGCTGGAGGCGAAGAGCTGGTGCTGGCGCTGGAAGTTCATCTGCGCCTCCGCCAGGGTGACGCCGGGCACGGCGCGCAGCTCGCGGTCCACGGCGTAGAGCAGTTGCAAATTGTCGTCGAGGCTGACGGCGAAGGGATCGAGGGCGCAGGGGGCGACCCAGACCGCCTGGTGGGCGGGCTCGGGGGCGAGCCGCAGCCCCGGCGAGGGCACCTGGGCGGAGGCGCGGGCGATGGCGGCGGCGCGCTGGGCGGTGGCGATGACCGCCGGGCGGCTCAGGTCGTCGGTGGAGGCGAAGCCCCAGGCGCCGTCGAGCAGCACCCGCACCCCGATGCCCTGGCTGTCGTCGTCGGCGGCGTGCCCCAGCTTGCCGTTCTTGGTGGTGAGGCTGCGGTGGCGCTCCTCCCGCACGCGCACATCGGCGTAGCTGGCGCCGCTCGCCATGGCCGCATCCAATCCCCAGCCGGCGATCTCCTGCATGGGCCTCGCTTGCGGTCGCTTAGCGGGCGGAGGCGAAGGCGCCGCTTTTCACCCCGGCCGCCGCCAACAGCTCCTCGACCTTGTCCTCGCGCTCCCACGTGAAGTCGGGATCGTCCATGCCAAAGTGGCCGAAGGCGGCCGTCTTCTGGTAGATGGGCCGGCGCAGCCGCAGCGACTCGATGATGCCCTTGGGGGTTAGGCGGAAGACCTGGCGCACCGCCTCGCCGATCTTGTCCTCGGCGATGGCGTTGCTGCCGAAGGTCTCGACGTGCACCGACACCGGCTCGGCCACGCCGATGGCGTAGGCCAACTGCAGCTCGCAGCTCTTGGCCAGTCCGGCCGCCACCAGGTTGCGGGCGATGTAGCGCGCCATGTAGGCGGCCGAGCGGTCCACCTTGGTCGGGTCCTTGCCGCTGAAGGCGCCGCCGCCGTGCCGGCCCATGCCGCCGTAGGTGTCCACGATGATCTTGCGCCCGGTGACGCCGGTGTCGCCCATGGGGCCGCCGATGACGAAGCGGCCGGTGGGGTTGATGTGGTACTTGGTGCGATCATCCACCATGGCGGCGGGCACCACGGGATCAATCACGTGCTTGCGGATGGCGTGCCGCAACTCTTCGGTGGAGACCTCTTCGGCGTGCTGGCTGGAGATCACCACCGCGTCAATGCGCACCGGCTTGTCCCCGTCGTACTCCACCGTGACCTGGCTTTTGCCGTCGGGGCGAAGGAAGGCGAGGCTGCCGTCGCGCCGCACCTGCGACAACTGCCGGGTGAGGCGGCGGGCCAGCGCCACCGGCAGCGGCATCTTCTCTTTGGTCTGGTCGCAGGCGTAGCCGAACATCATGCCCTGGTCGCCGGCGCCTTCCCGGTCCACCCCCATGGCGATGTCGCCCGACTGCTGGTGCACGCTGATGAGCACGCCGCAGGTGTCGCAGTCGAAGCCAAAGCGGGCGTCGGTGTAGCCCACCGAGCGCACCGCCTCGCGGGCGACTTGCTGGTAGTCAATGTGGGCGCGCGTGGTGATCTCGCCCGCCACCACGATCAGGCCGGTGGTGAGCAGGGCTTCGCAGGCGACGCGGCTTTGCGGGTCTTGCGCCAGGGCAGCGTCCAGCACCCCGTCGGAGATTTGGTCGGCGATCTTGTCGGGATGGCCTTCGGTGACCGATTCAGAGGTGAAGAGCATGCGTCGTGACAAGGTAAGGGCCTCGTTTCTGGAAACTCACTGCTGGAAGCGGCCTTGGGGGCGCCGCGGGCCCCAAGCCCCGCGCACATCCGCCTTCAAGGATAATCCGAATCGCGCCCGGGGAGCAACTTTAGCGGCTGGGGGCGGCCTCGGCGGCCAGGGGCAGCGGGGCGAGGAGCTGCTCCTTGCGGTAGACCAGCGTGCTGGCGTCGTAGGTGGCGAGCTCGAAGCCGTGGCCGTGGGTGATGGCGTCGGTGGGACAGGCCTCGACGCAGTATCCACAGAAGATACAGCGGTTGTAGTCGATGTTGTAGACCTTGGCGTAGCGCTCGCCGGCGCTGATGCGCTGGGTGGCGGTGTTCTCGGCGGCCTCGATGTAGATGCAGTTGGCCGGGCAGGCGGCGGCGCAGAGGAAGCAGGCGACGCACTTCTCCAGCCCGTTCTCGTCGCGCTGCTGCACGTGCACGCCGCGGAAGCGCGCCTCGAAGCGCACCGGCTCGTCCGGGTAGAACTCGGTCACCGGTGGCAGCAGCATGTTCTTGAAGGTGACGCTCAGGCCCTGGGCAATGGCCGCCAAGTCCTTCACCGGTTGCAAGAGATCGGGCATGGGAAAAGTATACAGGCAGCGGCGGCCGGAACCAACCCGCGCCCGCGCGGCGGCGGCGCGCTCCTCCGAGCTCCGCCCGCGGGAGCGGCCCCGGGGCGGGCGCCGCCTGGCGCCCGCGCTAGAATGAACTGTGCGGAACGACCTGCGAGCTCCCGACCAACTGCGCCCGGTGCGCTTCGAACCCGACTACCTGCCCACCGCCGAGGGCTCGGTGCTGATCAGCGTGGGCGCGACGCGGGTGCTGTGCGCCGCCACCCTGGAGGAGACCGTCCCGGGCTTCCTGCGGGGGCAGGGGCGGGGCTGGGTGACGGCGGAGTATGCCATGCTGCCGCGGGCGACGCTGACCCGCACCCCGCGCGAGGTCGTCAAGGGGCGGCCCTCGGGACGGACGCTGGAGATTCAGCGCCTGATCGGGCGCTCGCTGCGCGCCGTGGTGGACCTGGCCGCGCTGGGCGAGCGCACCCTGGTGCTCGACTGCGACGTGCTGCTGGCCGACGGCGGCACCCGCACCGCCTCCATCTGCGGCGGCTTTGTCGCGCTGGCGATGGCGCTGCAGCGCCTGGTGGAGGCGGGCACGCTGGCGCGCCTGCCGCTGCGCAACTACCTCGCCGCCACCAGCGTCGGCCTGGTCGGGGGCGCGCCCGCGCTCGACCTCAACTACCAGGAGGACTCGCAAGCCGAGGTGGACATGAACCTGGTGATGACCGGCGACGGGCGCTACGTCGAAATCCAGGCCACCGCCGAGACCCAGCCCTTCGATGAGGAGCAGCAGCGCGCGCTGCTGCGCCTGGGGCGGCACGGCATCCGCGAGATCATGGACCTGCAGCACGAACTGCTGCAGTTGCCGCTGCCACGCTTTGCATGAAACTGCTGCTCGCCACCGGCAACCCGGGCAAGGTGGCCGACTTCGGCGCGCTCGCTCCCGGGGGAGAGTGGACCGCGCTCGCCGACTACGCTTCCCTGCCCCGGGTGGAGGAGACCGGCGCCAGCTTCGAGGCCAACGCCCGGCTCAAGGCCGAGCATTATAGCCGCTTCACCCCGGAGTGCGTTGTGGCCGACGACTCCGGCCTGGAGGTCGAGGCTCTCGGCGGCGCCCCCGGCGTCTTCTCCGCCCGCTTCGCCGGGCCCCACGGCGACGACGCCGCCAACAACCGCCTTTTGCTGGAACGGCTGCGGAGCCTGCCGCCCGAGGCGCGAGCGGCCCGCTTCGTCTGCGTGCTGGCGCTGGCGCGGGCGGGGAAGACGGTGGCGACTTTCCAGGGCTACGCCCAGGGCCGCATCCTCGAGGCCGAGCGCGGCACGCAGGGCTTCGGCTACGATCCGCTGTTCTACTCCCCCGCCGCCGGCTGCACCTTCGCCGAACTCGGCCCCCAGGGCAAGGCGGCCTTCAGCCACCGCGGCCAAGCGGCGCGCGCTCTGCTAGAGTGGATGCGGTGAAAGCCGCCAGCTTCAAACCAGAGAAGGTCAAACCCGCGAGGGTCCAGGCCATCCTCCGCGGCCTGGCCGAGGCCTACCCCAATGCCGAGTGCGCCCTGGCGCATCGGAGCGCCTGGCAACTGCTGCTCGCGACCATTTTGTCGGCGCAGTGCACCGACGCCCGCGTCAACCTAGTCACGCCGCTGCTGTTCCAGAAGATCCCCACGGTGAAGGCGATGGCCGCGCTGTCGGCCGAAGCGCTGGAGCCCGAGATCCGCAGCACCGGCTTCTACCGCAACAAGGCCAAGGCGATCACCGGCGCGGCGCGCCGCATCGTCGAGGCCTACGGCGGCAAGGTGCCCGACCGCATGGAGGACTTGCTCACCCTCCCGGGAGTGGCGCGCAAGACCGCCAACGTGGTGCTGGGAGTGTGGTTCCACCAGGCCAGCGGCGTCGTGGTGGACACCCACGTGCAGCGCGTCAGCCAGCGCCTGGAGCTGACCCAGAACACCGCTCCGGAAAAGATCGAGCAGGACCTGCAGGCGATCCTGCCCCAGCGCGAGTGGATCGCCTTCTCGCACCGCGTCATCGCCCACGGCCGCCAGTGCTGCCTGGCGCGCAAGCCCAAGTGCTCGGCCTGCGGGCTCGAGCCCCTCTGCCACGCCCCGGACAAGACCTACTCGTCGCGGTAGCCCCAGCCGCCAGAGCGGGGCTGTCGGCGCGCCGCACGCGGGTCACCGGCCCGGCGGGGCGAGGCGGGGGGCCTCCACCAGCGGCGGCAGCGCGCCGGTGGCGCGGTAGGCGGCGCTGAGCTGGTTGAAGCGGCGCATCTGGCGCTGCCAATAGAGGCGTTCGGCATCGTAGCGCACCAGGATGTTTTGCAGAAAGTAGGGAGTGTTGCCTTCGAGCCACAGCGCCCGGTACTCGTCCTCCAGGCTGCTGACGCCGTCGCGCATGTCCTCGAGGTAGCCGTTGATGGAGTTGACCGTGCCGAACATATGGCCCACCTGGGCGCGGGTGGCGCCGGGGGCCTGCGCCTGCGCATACAGGGCGGCGATGTCGTGGGCGTAGATGGCCTTTTCGCCCACGAAGTCGAAGCGGCGGGCCCCGAACTCGACCCAGTCGAGCAACTCCTGGTTGCGGCGGGCCTGGGCGCGGTGCGCGCCCAGCGAATCCATCACGCCCTCGGCCAGCAGGCGGACCTGGTGGGCCACCGGCTCCATGCGGTTGTAGAGCTTCTGCCCGGCGGGGCTGAAGGCGTGGTGCCACATCAGGCTGTCGCCGCCATCCATGTGGATGGCCTGCTGCAGCGCGGTGTGGATGGCGTCCAGGTCCTCGATCTGCTTCTCGAAATCATGGCCGTCGGCGCGGTACATGGCCCAGTCGTAGGCGTTTTGGAAGCGCGCCAGCTCGGGCTGGTCTTCCCACCCCACGGCGCCACCATAGGCGATGCCATACCAGGTGAAGTCGAACATGCTCTCGCCGTCGTCGTCCCAGGTGGTGTTGATCAGTCCGGTGGCGCCCAAGCGGCGGCCGTCGCGGACAAAGCGCCGGATGTTGATGAGGGCGCTGTTGAAGTTGGGAAAGATGCGGCTCCAGTTGCTGACGCCGGGGGCCACCCAGGTCTCCAGGCCGGCGTCGGTGAAGGGCCGGATCAGCGGAGCGTAGGAGGTGCGGACGCCGTAGTCCCAGGGCACCGCGATCATATCCTTGGGCAGCGCGCGCAGCAGCTCGGGGTGGGCTTGGGCGATGTCGCCCCAAAACAGGATCTGGCGGTGGTAGGGCCGCAGCTTCTGGTCAATGGCCTGGAGATAGTTCAAGTAGAGCGGGCCGGGGCCCTCGGCCTGCAGCATCGCCTGCGAGCGGCCCGAGCCCAGGCCGGCGGTCTCGTCGGCCCCGATGTGGAAGAAGGGGCCGGGGAAGTCGTGGTTGAGCTCGGCGAACATCTGCCCGATGAAGTCGAGCGAGGCGGGCACGGCGGGCGAGAGGATGGCGCCGTAGGGGGTCTCGACCAGGTTCTGGTACTCCTCTTCGCGCAGGCCGAGGTGGAGGTGGCCGAAGGCCTCCTGCTCGGGGATGACGGTGATGTGGTAGGGGCGGGCGAGGGCGACGAGCTGGGCGGCCTCGGCGGGGGTGATGGCGCCGCCGGGAACGCTCCACGCGGGCAGGCTGGCGTAGGCGAAGGTGTTCTCGAAGTAGAGCACCAGGGCATTGATCTTGAACTCGGCCAGCAGCGGCAGGTCGCGCCGGAAGGCGGCGAGCGAGGGGATGGCGCCGCGGCTGAGGTCGGGCTGCACCGCGCGCCAGCGCAGCGCCGGCCAGTCCACGATCTTGACCGCGGGCAGCGTGGCGGCGGCGCCGCCGGCCGGATGGATCAACTGCCGCAGCGTCTGCACCCCATAGAAAATGCCGGTGTCGGTGCGCGCGATGACGATGGCTTGGCGGGGCGTGACCCAAAGGGCGTAGCCCTCGGCGCGGGCGGCGGCGGGAAGGACGAGGCCGGCCTCGCGCAGCAGGCGGCGCCCCAGGGCGGTGTTGGAGCGGGCCAGCAGCACCCGGGCGCGCGGGCTGCGGGAGATGGCGGAGCCGAGGTGATCCATCTGGCGCAGCTCGCCCGCCAGCGTTCGGGCGGCGAAGCGGTCGGCGGCACTGCCCGAGGCGGCGCCGATGCTGACAAAGCGGCCGAGGCGCAGCGCGCCGCGCTGGCGCGCCAGTTGGCGGGGATAGGGCAGCAGCGGCAGCTCCTGGGCGCGCAGGGCGGCGGGAAGCACGGCGGCCAGCAGCAGCAGCGGGAGCCCCAGCAGCCTGCGGGTAGCGCGCGGGAATGGAGGCATGGCTAGAGCTCGCCCGCGGGCGCGGCGCCGCCCAGGCGGAGGAAGGCGGGCACGTCGAGGTCTTCGCTGTCGGCGGCCGGGGGCGGGGCGGCGGCGGACGCCGGCGCCTCGGCCGCGGCGCCGCGCTGCTGGATGTATTCGGCGCGGAAGCCGGTGGCGATGACGGTGATCTTGATCTGGTCTTGCATCGCCTCGTTGAGGGTGGCGCCAAAAATGATGTTGGCGTCCTCGTGGGCGGCGGCCTGGATGACGCTGCTGGCCTCGTTGACCTCCGACAGCATGAGGTTGCTGGAGCCGCTGATGTTGATCAGGATGCCGCGCGCCCCCTCGATCGAGGTGTTCTCCAGCAGCGGGCTGGAGATGGCGGCGCGCGCGGCCTCGACCGCCCGGTGGGGGCCGCTGGCGACCGCGGTGCCCATGATGGCGTAGCCCATGCCCTGCATGATGGTGCGGATGTCGGCGAAGTCGCGGTTGATGATGCCGGGGATGGTGATGATGTCGCTGATGCCCTGCACCGCCTGGCGCAGGATGTCGTCGGCGATGCGGAACGACTCCATGAAGGGGGCGTTCTGGGCGACCAGCAGCAGGCGGTCGTTGGGGATGGTGATGACCGTGTCCACCGCCTCCGCCAGCTCGCGCAGCCCCTGCTCGGCCTGCGCCATGCGGCGCTTGCCCTCGAACAGGAAGGGCTTGGTGACCACCGCCACCGTCAGCGCGCCGATCTCGTTGGCGAGCGAGGCGATGACCGGGGCGGCGCCGGTGCCGGTGCCCCCGCCCAGGCCGGCGGTGACGAAGACCATGTCGGCGCCGTCGAGCACCTCCAGGATCTTCTCGGTGTCTTCCAGGGCGGCGCGGCGGCCCACTTGGGGATCGCTGCCGGCGCCGCGGCCGCTGGTGAGCTTGCCGCCCAACTGGATCTTGACCGGGGCGAGCGAGAGCTTGAGCGCCTGGATGTCGGTGTTGGCGGCGATGAAGTCCACCCCGTCGAGGCGGGCGTCAATCATGCGGTTGACGGCGTTGCCGCCGCCGCCGCCCACGCCGATGACCTTGATGCGGGCGGCGGTGGCGTCGTCGTCTTCCAGCGAGAGGCGGATGGGGGATTCGGGGGCCACGATTCAGGATAGTATACTGGCGGCATGGGCGTAACCGAGAGCGAGAAGATCTGGCACAACGGCAAACTGGTGGCTTGGGGCGACGCCCGCATCCACGTGCTGTCGCACGTGGTCAGCTACGGCTCGGCGCTGTTCGAGGGGCTGCGCTGCTACGCCACCCCGCAGGGCCCGGCCCTGTTCCGGCTGGGCGAGCACATGCAGCGCCTGCTGAACTCCGCCAAGATCTACCGCATGGCGGTGGGCTACGACCGCGCCCAACTGGAGCAGGCCTGCATCGAGCTGATCCAGGCCAACCGCCTGCCCCAGGCCTACCTGCGCCCCATCGTGCTGCGCGGCTACGGCAGCATGGGGGTGGGGGTGAAGCCGGGGGAGAACCCGATCGAGGTCTACATCGCCGCCTGGGACTGGGGCCAGTACCTGGGCGGGCAGGCGCAGACCGAGGGGGTGGACGTGTGCGTCTCCTCCTGGCAGCGCATCGCTCCCAACACCCTGCCGGCCATGGCCAAGGCGGCGGCCAACTACATGAACTCGCAGTTGATCAAGCAGGAGGCCTACGCCGACGGCTATGCCGAGGGCATCGCCCTCGACGTCCACGGCCAGATCAGCGAGGGCAGCGGCGAGAACCTGTTCCTGCTGCGCCAGGGCAAGCTCTTCACCTCCCCGCTCAGCTCCTCGGTGCTGCCCGGCATCACCCGCGACTGCGTCGCCCGCATCGCCGCCGAAATGGGCATCGACGTGGTGGAACAGGCGCTGCCGCGCGAGTCGCTCTACCTCGCTGACGAGGCCTTCTTCTGCGGCACCGCGGTGGAGATCACCCCCATCCGCTCGGTGGACCGCATCCCGGTGGGAACGGCCGGCCGCGGCCCGGTGACCGAGGCCATCCAGAAGCGCTTCTTCGCCCTCGCCAAGGGCGAGGCCCCCGACCTCTACGGCTGGCGCACCCCGGTGGCCGAGCTGGTCGCCGCCAAGCGCTAAACCATCGGCCGCGGCGCACTCGGCCCATAGTGGGTCGAGACGTATTCTTCCAGGATGCCGATGAACTCCTGCGCCAGGCCCTCGCCGTGCAGGGTCTTGAACAGCCGGCCGTCCATGTAGACCGGCGCCTTGGGGGCCTCGAAGGTGCCGGGGAGAGAGATGCCGAGGTTGGCTTGCCGGCTCTCGCCCGGGCCGTTGACAATGCAGCCCATCACCGCCACCGTCATCGTCTCGACGCCAGGGTAGTCGCGCTTCCACTCCGGCATGCGGTCGCGGATGTGCCCCTGGATCTGCTCCGCCATGGCCTGGAAGAAGGTGCTGGTGGTGCGGCCGCAGCCCGGGCAGGCGGTGACCTGGGGAGTGAAGCTGCGCAGCTCCAGCGACTGCAGGATCTGCTGGGCCACCCGCACCTCCTCGGCGCGGTCGCCGTTGGGGGCGGGGGTGAGGGAGACGCGGACGGTGTCCCCGATGCCCTCCTGCAGCAGCACCGCCATGGCGGCGGTGGAGGCGACCACGCCCTTGTTCCCCATGCCCGCCTCGGTGAGGCCGAGGTGGAGGGGGTAGTCGCAGGCGGCGGCGAGCAGGCGGTAGGCGCGGATCAGGTCCTGCACCCCGGAGAGCTTGGCGCTGAGGATGATGCGGTCGTGGGGCAGGCCGTGCTTCTCCGCCGCCGCCGCCGACTGCAGCGCCGAGGCGACGATGGCATCCAGCATCACCGCCTTGGCGTCGCGCGGCTGCGGCTGGCGCGAGTTTTCGTCCATCATGCGGGTCAGCAGCGCCTGGTCGAGCGAGCCCCAGTTGACCCCGATGCGCACCGGGCGGCGGTGGGCAAGGGCCACCTCGATCATGGTCTGGAAGTTGCCGTAGTCTTTGCGCCCGATGTCGGCATTGCCCGGGTTGATCCGGTATTTGGCCAGGGCGCGGGCGCAGGCGGGAAACTTGGTCAGCAGCAGGTGGCCGTTGTAATGGAAGTCGCCGATGAGGGGCACGCGGCAATCGCGGCGGGCGAGCCGGGCGGCGATCTCGGGCACGGCCTCGGCGGCAGCCTCGGTGTTGACCGTGATGCGCACCAGCTCCGAGCCCGCGCGCGCCAGTTCCTCGACCTGCCGGGCGGTGGCGGCGGCGTCGGCGGTGTCGGTGTTGGTCATGGACTGGACCACGATGGGATGCCCGCCGCCCACCACCACGTCGCCAATTCGGACCGCCACGGTTGGCCTGCGCACGCCCACCCCCCTAATTCTTGACCACCACCGCGCGCACGATGTCGTTGTACACCACCACGGTCATCAGGATCAGCAGAAAGGCGAAGCCGGCCTGGTAGACGCGCTCCTTGATGCGCAGGCTGATCTCGTGCCGCAGGATGGACTCGATGAACAGGAACAGGATCATGCCGCCATCGAGCACCGGAATGGGCAGCAGGTTGAGGATGCCGAGGTTGAGGCTGATGAGCGAAGTGACCGAAAACAGCGGCAGCAGGCTGGAGGCGCGGGCGGCGTCGCCGGTGACCGAGGCGATGCCCACCGGGCCCTGCAGGTTCTGGATGGAGGCGTGGTGGGAGACGAGCTTGCCCACCAGGTCGAGGATCACCATGCTGTACTGCTTGTTGTCGGCGAGGGAGTGCTTGAGGGCGTCGGTGAAGGAAAGCTTGAGGAAGGTGGTGTCGTTGACGAAGGCGGCGCCGATCATCCACTGGCGGTGGCCCAGGTTTACCTCCAGCGAGGGGGTGACCTCGAGGCTGATGGCCTGCCCGCCGCGCTGCAGGTCGAGCCGCACCGGGCGGCCCGGCGTGCCCAGGGGGGTGCCGGCGGCGCCGGGCTGGGCGGATTGGATCTGGGCGATCAAGTTGCCGGGATCGAGCACCGGGGCGCCATTGACGCGCACCGCCAGATCGCCTGGGCGCAGGCCGGCGCGGGCGGCGGGCGAGCCCGGGTTGATGGCCCCAAAGCGCGTGGGCTGCTCCGGCGCCACGCCCACCAAGGGGGGATTGTCCGGCCCGTCCGACCGGGGAGTGAGGCGGGTCTCGATGTAAGCCCCGCCGCGCTGCACCGTCACGCGGATGGGATGGTCCACCGAGACCGCGGTCTTGAGAAACACCGTCTCCCAGTCCGGGTGCTGGGCCCCGTCAATCTCCACGATGCGGTCCTGGGGTTGGATGCCGGCTTGGGCGGCGGGCGAGCCCGGCTGCACCTCCGCCACCACGGCCGGCTGGTCGAGCACCGGATTGTGCGGGTACTCGCGCATGTAGACCGGAATCAGCAGCCCCACCGCCAGCACGGCGTTCATGAACGGGCCGGCGAAGGCGATGAAGAAGCGCTGCCAGCGCGGCTTGGAGAGGAACTCGTCGGACCGGCCGCTGGGCTGGTCCATGGGGTTCTCGCCCGCCATCTTCACATAGCCGCCCACCGGCAGCAGGCTGATACGGTAGTCGGTGCCGCCCACGGTGAGGCCGAACAGCCGCTTGCCAAAGCCGAGCGAGAAGGTCTCCACCCGCACGCCAAAAGCCTTGGCGGCAAGAAAATGGCCGAGCTCATGGACGAAAACGATGACGCCCAGCACCACCGCCACCGCCAACGTGTTGACAAGAATATGGTTCATGCTCAGCTAAACCTTGCCAGCAATTCGGTTGCCACTCGGCGGGCGCGGGCGTCCAATTCCAGCACCGCGTCCAAATTCTCCATCGCCGGCGCGCCCAGGCGCTGCAGGCACTGCTCCACCACGGCCGCAATCTGGGCAAATCCCAACCGGCCCGCCGCAAACGCGGCCAAGGCCACTTCATCGGCGGCATTCAGCACCGCCGCCGCGCCCCCGCCGGCCCGCCACGCCTCCCGCGCCAGCCGCAAGCAGGGGAAGCGCTCGACATCGGGCAGTCCGAATTCCAACTTGCCCACCTCTTCCAATTTTAACCGCATTCGGGCGGCGGGCAGGCGGGCGGGGTAACTGAGGGCATACTGGATGGGGGTGCGCATGTCGGCGGTCCCCAACTGCGCCATCACCGAGCCATCCACGAACTCGACCAGGGAGTGGACGATGGATTGCGGGTGGATGAGCACCTCCACCCGGTCGTCGGGCAAGCCAAACAGGTGGCAGGCCTCAATGACCTCGAAGCCCTTGTTCATCAGGGTGGCGGAGTCGAGGCTGATGCGGTCGCCCATGCTCCAGGTGGGGTGGCGGAGGGCCTGGGCGGGGGTGACCTGGGCCAGTTCGGCGGCGGAGAGCTGGCGCAGCGGCCCGCCGGAGGCGGTGAGCACCAGCCGCTGCACCTCCGCGGGGGCGCCGGCGCGCAGACACTGGTGGATGGCGCTGTGCTCGCTGTCCACCGGCAACACGGCGGCGCCGCTGCGGCGGGCCTCGGCCAGCAGCAGGCTGCCCGCCACCACCAAAGCCTCTTTGTTGGCCAGCGCCAAGTCGCAGCCGGCGGCCAGCGCGGCGTGGATGGCCTCCAGCCCGGCCACCCCCACGATGGCGGCCACCAGCATCTGCGCGCCGGAGGCGGTGGCCACGGCGCGCAGGCCCTCGCGGCCATGCAGGATCTCGACCTGGCGGGCGGCGGGGCCGAGCGAGCGCCGCAGGCGGGCGGCAGCCTCGGCGGTGCGCAGCGCCACCACGCGGGGACGCACGGCGGCGATCTGTTCCGCCAGGGCGGCGACGTTGTCGCCGGCGGCCAGGCCGACAATCTCAAACTGGCCGGGCAGGCTGCGCACCACATCGAGCACATTGCGCCCGATCGAGCCGGTGGAACCCAGCAGCGCAAGGCGGCGCGGAGGCGGCGGGGACATGGCGGGAGCAGTCAGGCGGCGGGCTCAGCGGTGAAGATAGGCTAAATAGTACCAGAGCACGGGCGCGGCCAAGAGCAGGGCATCCACGCGATCGAGCACGCCGCCGTGGCCGGGCAGCAGCTGGCTGGAGTCCTTCACCCCGGCGCCGCGCTTGAACAGCGACTCCGCCAGGTCGCCCGCCTGGGCAGCGAGGTTGAGCGCCAGCGCCAGCGGCACCAGCCGCGGCTCGGCCAGCCAGGCGGCCAGGGCAAAGCCCACCGACAGGGCGGCCAGCAGCGAGGCCGCCGCCCCCTCCCAGGTCTTGTGCGGGCTGACGCGGGGAGCCATGGGGTGGCGCCCGAAGGCGCGGCCGCCGTAGAGGGCGGCGGTGTCGCCCAGCCAGACCACCAACAACAGAAACACCAGCCACCAGCGCCCGAAGCCCAGCTCGCGGATGGCGCCCAGCACGCCCAGCAGCATGCCGGGATAGAACACGCCCAGCAGCGTGCTGCCGGCGTTGCCGCTGGCGCCGGCCATGCGTTCGGGCTGGCCCAAGGCGGCGATCAGCACCGCCAGCACGATGGCGAGCAGCACCGCGGTGAGCGCGGCCGCGGGATGGGGCAGCGCCAGGCAGAGCACCAGGGCGGCGGTGGCGGCCAGGCCCAGGCCGGTGTAGGGTTGCAGTCCGGCGGCGGCAGCCAGGGCGAAGAACTCGCGCCCGCCCAGCACCGCCAGCAGGGCCAGCAGCAGCGCGAACAGCCAGGACGGCGCCCACACCACCGCCCCCAGCGCCACCGGCACCAGCACCAGGGCAGTCAGGACGCGGGTCATGCCCCTCCGGCTCCGCCGGTGTGGGCGGTGGCCAGGCCGCCAAAACGGCGCTCGCGCCGCTGGTAGTCCAGCAGCGCCTGCAGCAGGTGGGTGCCGCGAAAGTCCGGCCACAGCACCGGCGTCACCCAAATCTCGGCGTAGGCGATCTGCCAGAGCAGGAAATTGCTCACCCGCAGCTCGCCGCTGGTGCGGATGAGCAGGTCGGGCTCGGGCAGGCTGGCGGTATAGAGGTGGCGGGCGAGGGCGGCCTCGGTGACCTGCAATTGGTCGAGGGCGCCGGCGGCGCGCGCCTCCTCCAGCAGCGCCTGGCAGGCATCCACCAACTCGTCGCGGGCGCCGTAGTTCAGCGCCAAGGTCAGCACCATGCCGGTGTTGGCGGCGGTGGCGGCCCGCGCCTGGGCCAGGTCGGCGCGCACCGCCGGCGGCAGCTCCTGCAGCCGGCCAATCGCCTCCAGCCGGATGTTTTGCCGGTCCAGGTTGGCGGTCTCGCTGCGCAGGTAGCGCCGCAGCAGGCGCATCAGGAACTTGACCTCGGCCTCGGGCCGCTTCCAGTTCTCCGCCGAAAAGGCATAGAGCGTCAGCGCCGGCAGGTGCAGCCGGGCGCAGGTCTCGACCGTGGCCCGCACCGCCTCCACCCCGGCCAGGTGGCCGGCCACGCGCGGGCGGAAGTGGCGCTCGGCCCAGCGCCCGCTGCCGTCCATGATCACCGCCACGTGGCGGGGCAGGCGCGCCGGGTCGAGCTGGCGCACGAGTTCGGCTTCCGCAGTCTCGCTTTTGAGGGCCAGAGACATCGAATCCTTCTATTATGGGCCGAACCCGCCCCCTAGCGTTCGCTCAGCCAGGCGATGACGTCGTCCACCGTGACCACGCCCAGGATGCGCTGCTGCTCGTCCACCACGGGCAGCGCCAGCAGGTTGTACTTGTTGAAGACCTCGGCCACCTCGCGCTCGCCGCGGTCGCGGTCCACCGAGATCGGGTCTTCGGCCATGGGGCGGAGGGGGCTGTCGGGGGAGGCCAGCAGGATGCGGGAGAGCGGCACCATGCCCATCAACTGCTGCTCGCGGTTGAGCAAAAAGACGGTGGTTTGGTTGTGCACCGGACCCTCGAAGGCGCGCAGCGCCGCCACCGCGGCGGCGGCGGGGGCGGCCTCGTCCAGGGCGATGAATTCCGTGGTCATGCGCCCGCCCGCGGTGTTCTCGCGGTACTCCAGCAGGTCGCTGACGTCCTCGCGCTCCTGCGCCTCCATGTCCTGCAGGATTTTCTCCGACTGCTCCTGGGGCAGCTCGGCGAGCACGTCGGCGGCCTCGTCGGGCTCCATCTCCTCGATGATGTCGGCGGCGCGCTCGGTCTCCAGGCCCTCCATCAGCGAACGCTGGGTGCGGGGCGAGACCTCGCCCAGGATGTCGGCCGCCACCTCGCTGTCGAGCGAGCCGAAGACGGCTTCGCGCTCGGCCGGGGCCAGCTCCTCCATGATGTCGGCGGCGTCGGCGGGGTGCAGCCGCCCCAGCGCCTGGTAGGTGATCTGCAGGCGCATGCGCCGGGCGGGGTCGGTCTCCACCAGGTCGAAGGTGCGCCAGGGAATGACCCGCGGCTTGAGCCAATCCGAGGCGGCGCGCAGCCAGGGGCGCGGCACCGCGCCCTGCAGCATGCGCCGCAGCGCCCCCGCCACCCCCACCTCCACCTGCTGGGCGCGCAGCTCCAGCCCGCCGCCGCGCCGCACCAGCTCCAGCCCGACGTCGTTCACCCGCACCACCTTGCGGCCGTTGACGTCAATGATCTGCTGGTCGAGCACGTCGCGGCGCAGCAGCAGGTGCCCGGAGTTGGTCTGCATCGGCACCGGGGCGGCGTGCAGCGGCTCCGCTGTCATGCCCTCCAGGTCCAGCCCCAGGATGCGCACCGGCACCTGCCAGAGGTTGCCATCGTGGCGATAGATCACCATCCGCACCAGGTTGGCGTCCTGCTCGGGTTCGATCACCAGCTCGCGCAGCCGTCCCATGCGGTGGCCGTCGGCGGCCCGCAGCGGCAGGTTGATGAGCTCGGTGAGAAAAAACATCCCGCACCAGTTTCGCACCGCCGGCTGCCTACCGAGCGGTAATTTCAGCCCCTCTTGCTCCCAGGGGGAAGCACGGCAACGGGAAAATGAGAGAAAATGGCTGCGAGGCCACGCTGCCATGACCACCCCTGCTCCCGACGCCAACACCATCGTCTGGTTCCGCGATCAGTACGTTCGGCTGGGGGATGCCCAAGTCAATATTCTGACCCACGGCTTGAACTACGGCACCGGGGTGTTCGAGGGCATTCGCGGCTACTACGAGGAGGGCGCGGGCGAGCTGTTCCTGTTCCGCGTCGAAGAGCACTACCAGCGCTGGAAGCAGAACTGCGGCATCCTGCGGCTGGGGGTGGGGCCGACGCCGGCGGAGCTGTGCGAGATCACCGCCGAGCTCTGCCGCCGCAACCAGTTCCGCAGCAGCGTCTACGTGCGCCCGCTGGCCTACAAGGCCTCGGCGCGCATCGGCGTGCACGCCGACGACAACGACGCCTACGCCATCGTGGTGGTCCCGTTTGGCGACTACTTCGCCGGCAGCGGCGGGCTGAAGGCCGGGGTGGTGTCCTGGCGCCGGGTGGACGACAACGCCATTCCGGGGCGGGCCAAGATCTGCGGCGCCTACGTCAACAGCGTGCTGGCGGGGGGCGAAGCCCGCGACAACGGCCACGACGAGGCCATCTTCCTGAACCAGGACGGGCACGTGGCGGAGGGGGCGGCCTGCAACCTGTTCATGGTGCGGCAGGGGGCGCTGATCACCCCGCCGGTGACCGACAACATCCTGGAGGGCATCACCCGCGCCAGCATGATGGAGCTGGCGCGGCGGGAGCTCAAGCTGAACGTGGTGGAGCGCTCGATCGACCGCAGCGAGCTCTATATCTGCGAGGAGATTTTCTTTGTGGGCACGGCGGTGGAGGTGGCGCCGGTGACGCAGGTGGACCACCGTCCGGTGGGCGGCGGCCAAGTGGGCCCCATCGCGCAAAAGCTGCGCGAGCTCTACGGACAGGCGGCGCGGGGCCGGCTGGCGGGCTACCGCCATTGGCTGTGGCCCGCCTATCGGGGCGCGGCGCAGCCGGCTGCGGTCGAGGCCATCCGTGGTTGAGGAAAATCCTCCGGCTCCCCCGGCTGCGGCGGAAACACCGGCGGCAGTTCCCCTCAACGAGGCCAGCCCGAGCCCCGAGGCGCCGGAGCCGAACCGCGGCGGGGCCGAAGCCGCGGCGCCGGCGGCAGCGCCCGGCCCGGGCACGCCACGCAAGCGGCGCCGCCGGCGCGCCCCACGCCGGGCCGGCGCCGCGAGCGGGCCTGCCGCACCCGGAGCCCCAGCCCGTCCCTCCCGCCCCGCCCCGCGCCCGCCGCTGCCGGGCGCACCCATTCCCGAGGCCACGCAGGGGCCCGACCCGCGCTTCGACTGGCGCCGCGTGGCGCGCCTGCTGCTCGCCTCGCGCGCCCTCGACCAACTGGAGGAGACCCAGCTCTACCCCGCCAAAAAGGTGCTCTACCAGTTCTCCGCCCGCGGGCATGAGTTGGGCCAGATTCTGCTGGGCACGCTGCTGCGCCACGAGCATGACGCCGCCAGCGGCTACTACCGCTCGCGCCCGCTGCTGCTGACGCTGGGGCTGAGCCCGGCCGACGCGCTGGCGGGCAGCATGGCCAAGACCGGCAGCGTGAGCGAGGGGCGCGACATCGGCGCCGTCTACAACCTGCCGCGGCGGCGGGGCGCGGTGGTGCTGCCCATGGCGGGCGGCGTGGGCACGCAATACACCACCACCGCCGGCTGGGCCCGGGCCATCACCTACTACCGCGACGTGCTGGGTGACGCCTCCTACCGCGGCGCCCTCGCCGTGGCGCTGGGGGGCGAGGCCTCGGTGGCCACCAACGGCTTCTGGTCGGCGCTGACGCTGGCCACCACCGAGCGGCTGCCCATGCTGTTCTATATCGAAGACAATGGCTACGGCATCTCGGTGCCGGGCGAGCGCCAGACCCCGGGAGGCAACATCGCCGCCAACCTGGCCTCGTTCCGCAACCTGCGGGTATGGGACGGCGACGGCGCCGACCCCCGCGACGCGGTGCGCTGCCTGACCGCGGCGGTGGAGGCGGCGCGCGGCGACCGCGCCCCGGCGCTGGTGCGGCTGCGGGTGCCGCGCCTGTGCGGGCACTCCGGCCAGGATTCGCAGGCCTACAAGAGCGCCGAACTGCTGGCCGCCGAGCGCGAGCGCGACCCCTTGCCGCGGCTGCGCGCCCACCTCGTCCCGCTGCGCATCAGCGAGGCGGAGTGGAGCGAGATGGAGGCGGCGGCCAGGCGCGACGTGGCGGCCGCGCTGGCCGAGGCCGAGGCCCGCCCCGAACCGGATCCACGCACCCTGGGGCGGCACCTGTTCGCGCCCGCCCGCCCGGCCGCGGCCCTGCCGGAGGTCCCTGCCGGGGCGCGCATCAACATGGTCGCCGCCATCCGGCGCACGCTGGAGTCGGAGCTGGCGCGCAATCCCAAGCTGCTGGTCTTTGGCGAGGATGTGGGTCCCAAGGGCGGCGTCCACACCGCCACCGAGGGCCTGCAGGCCGCCTTCGGCCCCCAGCGGGTGTTTGACACCAGCCTCTCCGAAGAGGGCATCATCGGTTCGGCGGTGGGGCTGGCGCTGGCCGGATTGCGCCCGGTGGCCGAGATCCAGTTCCGCAAGTACGCCGATCCCGCCACCGAACAGCTCAACGACTGCGGCACGCTGCGCTGGCGCACCGCCAACCGCTTCTCCGCCCCGGTGGTGGTGCGCATCCCGGGCGGGTTTTTCAAGTGCGGCGACCCCTGGCACAGCCTCTCCAGCGAGGTCACCTTCGCCCATGCCCTGGGCTGGCAGGTCTTGTTCCCCTCCAACGCCGCCGACGCCGTGGGGCTGCTGCGCACCGCGCTGCGCAGCGACAACCCCAGCATCTTCTTCGAGCACCGCAACCTGCTCGACGGCGCCCCGGCGCGCCGCCCCTATCCCGGCGACGACTTCACCCTGCCGCTGGGCGTGGCCCACCTCGTCCAGCCCGGGGCGGAGCTCTCCGTCGTGACCTGGGGGGCGATGCTCGAGCGCTGCCTCGAGGCCAGCGCGCGCTTCCCCGGCCAAGTCGAGATCCTCGACCTGCGCACCCTGATCCCCTGGGACCGCGAGGCGGTGCTGGGTTCGGTGCGCAAGACCGCGCGCTGCCTCATCGTCCACGAAGACACCCTGACCGCCGGCTTTGGCGCCGAGATCGCCGCCGTGGTGGCGCAAGAGGCGTTCCTGGCGCTGGACGCGCCCATCGAGCGCCTGGCCGTGCCCGACCTGCCCATGCCCTACAACGTCGGCCTGATGGAGGCGCTGCTGCCCAGCGTGGCCACCATCGGCGAGGCCATGGCGCGCCTGCTGGCCTTTTAGCGGGCGCAAGCCAATCTAGACCCGCTCCAGCACCACGGCGATGCCCTGCCCCACGCCGATGCACATGGCGCACAGGGCGTAGCGGCCGCCTTGGCGGCGGAGCTGGTGCACGGCGGTCGCGGCCAGGCGGGCGCCGCTGGCGCCGAGCGGATGGCCGATGGCGATGGCGCCGCCGTTGGGATTGATCCGGGCGTCGTCGTCGGCGAGGCCGAGCGCCCGCAGCACGGCCAGCGCCTGCGCGGCGAAGGCCTCGTTGAGCTCGATCACGTCCATCTGCGCCAAGTTGAGCCCGGCGCGGGTCAGAACCTTGCGCGATGCCGGCTCCGGGCCCATGCCCATGATGCGCGGCTCGACTCCGGCGACGGCGCCCGCCACCACCCGGGCCAGCGGGCGCAGGCCGTGGCGGGCTGCTGCGGCGGGCGAGGCCAGCAGCAGGGCGGCGGCGCCGTCGTTGATGCCGCTGGCGTTGCCCGCGGTCACCGTGCCGGTGGGCTTGACGATGGGCTTGAGCTTGGCCAGCGCCTCGAGCGTGGTGTCGGGGCGGGGATGCTCGTCCAGAGCCACCACGCGATCCTCCCCCTTGCGCTGCGGGATGCGCACCGGCACGATCTCGCCCGCAAAGAAGCCCTCCGCCTGGGCCCGCGCCCAGCGCTGCTGGGTGCGGTAGGCGAATGCATCCTGGTCGGCGCGGGAGATATGGAACTGTTCCGCCACATTCTCGCCCGTCTCCGGCATGGAGTCGGTGCCGTAGCGGGCGCGGAGCGCCGGGTTGACGAAGCGCCAGCCGATGGTGGTGTCAAACACCTCGGCGGCGCGGCTAAAGGCGCTGTCGGCCTTGGGCATCACGAACGGCGCCCGCGACATGCTCTCCACCCCGCCGGCGATCATCACCTCGGCCTCGCCGCACTTAATCGTCCGCGCCGCCTGGACCAAAGCCTCCAGGCTGGAGCCGCAAAGCCGATTCACCGTGGCGCCCGCCACTCCCACCGGCAGGCCAGCCAGCAGCGCCGCCATGCGCGCCACGTTGCGGTTGTCTTCGCCCGCCTGGTTGGCGCAGCCATAGACCACGTCTTCGATGGCGGCCGGATCGAGCCCGGCATTGCGCGCCAGCAGCGCGCGCAGGGGGCGCGCGGCGAGGTCGTCGGCGCGCACCGCGGCCAGCGCGCCGCCGTAGCGGCCAAACGGGGTGCGCACCGCATCGCAGATGAGGGCGTCGGGCATAGGTCCTAGCCTAGCAGAGGCGGCCTAGGATCCGCCGCCGGCCACCTGGCCATGGGCCAGCGCGGCCACCAGCGCCACCCCGCCCATCAGATTGCCGGCCAGCACCGGCAGCAGGAACGCGGTGAACAGGCCCGCCCACGGCTCCGCCCCGACAAAGACCAGGTAGAACAGCGTGGTCGAGCCCGCGATCACGTGGCTGAAGCCCGCCAGCCCGATCACATAGGTGAGGATCACGATGATCCACACGCGGCTGGACGCGGCCGCCGGCAGCAGCCACACCATAAGCCCCACCAGCCAGCCGGCGAAGATCGAACGCCACAGCATGGTGCCCATGGGAAGGTTCAAGTATTTGAACCCGAGGCTCAGCAGCACGGCGCGCAACCCGGGCGCCAGCACATGGGTGCGCGCCAGCACCAGCCCGAAGGCCGCGGTGCCGAGCAGGTTGGTCAGCAGCACGATGCCCCACAGCCGCAACACCGCCAGCAGCGTCTTGCGGTTGCGCCGCACCAGCAGCGGCAGGATCGCAGTAAGCGTGTTTTCGGTGAAGAGCTGCTGGCGGCCCAGGATGACGATGAGGAAGCCCAGGCAGTAGCCGAAGCGCGAGATGAGCGGGCGCCAGGGACGATCGGGCAGGTGCGCCTGCAAGAGCGCCTCGGCCACCAGCGAGAAGCCAATCGAGAGTCCGGCGGCGAAGCCCGACCAAGCCAGCGCCTGGGGCGAGCGGCTGAGTTCGTCGTCGCCCTCGCGCCGGATGGTCTCATAGACGACGTTGGCCCCGATGGCCAAGCGCTCCTCCACCTGCGCGAGTTCGGCGCGGGTGGAGATCGGCCCTTCGGCCTCGATGGCCTCGGACCGGGGGAGGCGAGGTTCCTCCGTGGGCTCGGGATTGGGCACAACGCCCCCCTTCCCCCGCTTGGATGCAGGCCCTAGAGCCGGGCGTCCAGGCGGCGCGAACGGCCGCGGAAGAAGGCGATCGGCGCGCCAACCTGGTTGGTGACGGCGACATCGTAGACGCCGCTGCGTCCCGCCAGCGCCTGCTCGCGCGCCTCGGCGGTGAGCTCGTCGCCCAACTCCACCGGCGCCAAATACTCGATCGAGCAGCCCGCGGCGACGGCGGGGTAGCCGTGGCTGTTGCAGGCAAAGGCAAAGGCGGAGTCGGCCAGGGCAAAGACGAAGCCGCCGTGGCAGGTGTTGTGGCCCTGGATCATGTCGTCTCGTACCCGCATGCGCACCCGGGCGTACCCGGGGCGGGCATCGAGCAGCTCCATCCCCATGGCCTGCGAGGCGCGGTCGCGGTCGAACATCGCCTCCACCTGGGCCAGCCGCTCACTCATGGAAGCGGCCTCCGCGCCAAGCAAGCTGGCGGATGCGGGGCGAGACACGGTAGCGGTCTTCCCCGTAGAAGGCGGCCAAATGGACCAGCGCGGCCTGGACGCGGGCGATGCCGAGCCCATCGGCCCACTCCAGCGGGCCCAGGGGGTAGTTGACGCCCTTGCGCATGGCCAGGTCCACGTCGGCGGCCGAGGCGATGCCGTAATGGAGGGCGTCGGCGGCCTCGTTGATCAGCATTGCCACCGTGCGCAGCACCGCCAGCCCGGGCAAGTCGCGCAGGATGGAGACGGCGAAGCCGGCCGCCTGCAGCGCGCCAATCGCGGTGGCGCGGCTGGCCTGGTGGCAGTGGGGCGAGAAGGCCACCGCCAGGCGGGTGGCGGTGGCGTAGTCGAGGGCGAGGTCCACCACCACGGTGGGCTGCAGGTGCTCGGCGCTGGCCTCGAGTTCGGCGGCGGTGCGGCCGTCGCTGGCCCGCAGCACAATATCGGTGGGCAGGTGGGGGCTGCGCACCACCTCGACCCCGCCGCGCTGCAGGCGATCGGCCAGGGCCTGGGCGACGGCGTCCTCCCCGGCCACGGCGACGCGCTCGGGCACCGGGGCCAGCGGCTCGGTTTGGGGCGCGGGCGGGGGCGCGCCCTCGCCGTAGAGGTAAAAGCCGCGGCCGCGCTTGCGTCCCAGCCAGCCCGCGGCCACCAGTTCCTGCTGCAGCAGCGAGGGGGTAAAGCGGGGGTCGCCGAAAAACCCCTCGAAGACCGAGCGGGTGACGGCGAAGTTGACGTCCTGACCGATCAGGTCGGTGAGTTCGCACGGCCCCATGCGGAAGCCGCCGGCCTCGCGCATCACCGCATCCAGGGTGGCGGGATCGGTGGCCTGCTCCGCCAGCAGGCGCAGCCCCTCGGCGTAGAAGGGGCGGGCAACGCGGTTGACGATGAAGCCCGGAGTGGAGCGGGCGCGCACCGGCGCTTTGCCCCAGGCGCGCGCCAGCGCCGCCAGTTGGTCGAGCACGTCGGGGGCGCTGGCCACGCCGCCGACGATCTCGACCAGCTCCATCAGCGGCGCCGGGTTGAAAAAATGCATCCCGGCGAGGCGCTGCGGCGCGCGCAGCGCGGCGGCGATGGCGGGGATGGCGAGCGAAGAGGTGTTGGTGGCAAGCAAACAGCCCGGCGCGACCATGCCCTCGAGCGCGGCAAAGAGCTCGCGCTTGGCGGCCAAGTCCTCGACGATGGCCTCGATCACCAGCCCCGCCGGGGCCAGATCGGCCAGCCCGCCCACGGCGCGGAGGCGCCCGCGCGCGGCGGCGGCGGCCTCGGGGGCGAGCTTGCCCTTGGCCGCCAGCTTGGCGAGCATTTCGCCCACCGAAGCCACCGCCGCCGCCGCCGCGCCGGGGCGGTTGTCGAGCAGCAGCACCGGGTGGCCGGCGGTCGCCGCCACCTGCGCGATGCCCGCGCCCATGGCGCCCGCGCCCACAATGCCCACTGGCATCCGCCCGCTCATCGTCCTTGAAATTGCGGCGGCCGCTTGGCCAGGAACGCCGCCACTCCTTCCTGGTAATCGGCCGAGTTGCCCAACTCGCGCTGGAAGTCGCGCTCGACCTCGAGCTGGTCGTCGAGCGTGTTGTCGGCGGCGGCGTAGATCGCCTGCTTGGTGCGGGCCAAGCCGCGCGTCGGCGCTTTCGCCAGCCGCGCCACCAGGGCCTCCACCGCCGGCATGAGTTCGGCATCGGGCAGGGCGCGCCAGATCAGCCCCCAGGCGGCGGCCTGTTCCGCCGGCAGCTTGTCGCCCAGCAGCGCCAGGCCCATCGCCCGCGCCGTTCCCACCAACCGCGGCAGCACCCAAGTCCCGCCGGTGTCGGGGACCAGGCCCAGCATGCAGAAGGGCTCGTAGAAGACCGCCGAGTGCGCCGCCAGCACCAGGTCGCAGGCCAGCGCCAAATTGGCGCCGGCCCCGGCGGCCACGCCGTTGACGGCGCACACCACCGGCAGCGGCAGCGCCCGCAGGCTGCGCACCAGCGGGGCGTAGTACTCCTCGATGGAAGCGCCCAGATCGAGCTTGCCGCCGGGCGCAACGGCTCGGTCGCCCAGGTCCTGGCCGGCGCAGAAGGCGCGGCCGGCGCCGGTGAGCAGCAGCACCCGGGCGCCCTCGGCGCTGCGCGCCAAGGCGTCGCGCACCTCCAGGTGCATGGCCACGTTGAAGCTGTTGAGCTTCTCCGGGCGGTTGAGGGTGAGGCGCGCCACCCCGTCGCCGACGGCAAAGGCAATCGTTTGATAATCAGGCATCTGGCTACCTGTTCTTGAACTTGGGCTTGCGCTTCTCCGCAAACGCCGCCATGCCCTCGCGCCGGTCCTCGGTGGCAAAGGTGGATTGGAAGGCGCGGCGCTCGAAGCGCAGCCCCTCGGCCAGCGGCATCTCGTAGGCGGCGTTGACGCTTTCCTTCACCATCATCACCACCGGCAGCGAGAGGCTGGCGATCTTGGCGGCGACGCGCACGGCCTCGGCGCGCAGCTCGGCCAGCGGCACCACGCGGCTGACCAGGCCGGCGCGCTCGGCCTCGGCGGCGTCGAGGCGGCGGCCGGTAAGGCACATCTCCATCGCCTTGGACTTGCCCACCAGGCGGGTGAGGCGCTGGGTGCCCCCGGCGCCCGGCATCGTCCCGATCAGGATCTCGGGCTGGCCGAAAACGGCGTTGTCGGCGGCGAGGATGAAGTCGCAGGCCATGGCCAGCTCGCAGCCCCCTCCCAGGGCAAAGCCGGCCACGGCGGCGAGGATGGGCTTGCGCAGCGCCCCCATGCGCTTCCAGGCGGCGGCGCGGCCATGCGGGAAGTCGGCCAGGAACAGGTCCACGAAGCTGGTGTCTTGCAGCTCCTTGATGTCGGCGCCGGCGGCGAAGGCCTTGTCGCCGCCGGTGAGCACGATGGCGCCGATGGCGGAATTCTCTTCGAAAGCCGCCAGCGCCTCGCCCAGCTCGTGCACCAGCGGCGTCGAAAGCGCGTTGAGCGCCGCCGGACGATTGAGGGTGATAATGCCCACCCGGCCCTCGGTCTCCACCAGGATGGTTGCGTAGCTCATGGTTCGGACTGCCTCCGTTTGAAGAGCGGTTCGAATTTTTCCACCGGGATGCGCGGACGGTTGGCCTCGGGCGCGGCCAGCGGCTCGGCCGGGCGCAGGCTGGCGGCGCTGCGCCGCACCAGTTCCTGGTAGGCGCGGATGCCCTCGTCTTTCCAGGCGATCTCGTCGGCGGTGAGCTCGCGCAGCACCCGCGCCGGGGCGCCGACCGCCAAGTGGCGCGCCGGAATGGTCACGTTGGCCTTGACGAACGCCATGGCGGCCACGATGGCATCGTCGCCGATCTCGACCCCGTCCATCACCACCGCATTCATGCCCACCATGGCGCGGCGGCCGACGCGGCAGCCGTGCAGCACGGCGCCGTGGCCGACGTGGCCGCCGGCGGCGATCACCGCGTCTTCGGCGGGAAAGCTGTGCATCACGCAGCAGTCCTGCAAATTGCTGCCGGGCTCCAGGATCAGCCGGCCAAAGTCGCCGCGCAGCGAGGCGCAGGGGCCGATGTAGCAGCCCGCGCCCACGATCACGTCGCCGATCAGCACGGCGGTGGGGTGGACAAAGGCGCTCGGGTCCACCGCGGGCACGATGCCGTGGATGGAGTAGATCTGCGCCATCAGGCGATAGGGGCGCGGCTCTGCACCACGCGGAAGCGGCTGGCCACGAAGGCGGTGTCGGTGAGCGCGGCGTTGGCGGCGGGGTTGGCCCCGGTGCCGTGGAAGTCGCTGAAGGCGGCGGACTGGTTGACCAAGACGCCGCCGGTGAGGTTCTCCGACAGCGGCACGCCGGCCTCGCGCGCCAGCGCGCGCGCCTGCGCCAGCACCGCGGCGGAGGTGGAGTACACCGACAGCGTCAGGGCGCCGTGCTCGCGGGCGGCGCGCCCCGCCAGCGCCAGGCTCTCCTCGGTGGAGGCGGTGGCGATGACGAACGCCACCGGGCCGAAGACCTCGTGCATGAAGGCGGTCTCGTCGGCGGCGGTGGTGCGCAACAGCAGCGGGGTGCGCACCCGCGCCCCCGGGAACTGGGGGTGGGCGAGGGCCTGGCTGTCGGCCAGAATCGCCTCCGGGGGCGCGCGCCGCGCCTGTTCGAGGCGGGCCAGTATGCCGTCGTTTTGGATCGCGCCCAGGACCTCGACCGCGCGCGCCGGGTCGCCCAGCAGCTTCGCCAGTGCCTGCGCCAGGCCAGTCGCCACCTGCTCGAAGTCCATCGGCCCCTCCGGCGTCGCGATGCCGCCGCGCGGCACCAGCACGTTCTGCGGGGCGGTGCACATCTGCCCGGAGTAGAGCGCCAGCGAGAAGGCGACGTTGCGCGCCAGCCCGGCAAAGTCGGCGGTCGAGTCCACCACGATCGAGTTGACCCCCGCCTTTTCGGTGTAGACCAGCGCCTGGCGGGCGTTGCGCTCCAGCCACTCGCCGTGCGCCGGGCTGCCGGTGAAATCAATGATCTTGACCTCGGCCCGCAGCGCCAGCCGCTGCGGCAGGTCGTCGCCCTCGGCGTGCGCCGCCAGCGTCACCACGTTGGGGTCGAAGCCGTTCTCCGCCAGCACCTGGCGCGCCACCTCGACCGTGATCGCCAGCGGCAGGGTGGCGGCCGGATGGGGCTTCACCACCACGGCGTTGCCGGTGGCGAGCGAGGCGAACAGGCCGGGGTAGCCGTTCCAGGTGGGGAAGGTGCAGCAGCCGATCACCAGCGCCAACCCGCGCGGCACCAAATCGAAGCGCTTCTCCAGGCGCAGCGCCGGGTTCTTGCCCTGCGGCTTCTCCCAGATGGCGGTCTTGGGGATGCGGCTCATCTCCTGCCAGGCGTAGGCCACCGCCTCCAGGCCGCGGTCTTGGGCGTGCGGCCCGCCTGCCTGGAAGGCCATCAGAAACGCCTGGCCGGTGGTGTGCATCACCGCGTAGGCCATCTCGAAGCTGCGCTGGTTCAGCCGCGCCAGGATCTCCAGCGCCACCCCCACCCAAGCCTCGGCACCGGCTTGGCGCCAGGCCGAGTCGGGGCCGGAGGCGCGCTGCGCCGCCGCCAGCAGGGCTTCGACGTTGACCTTGGGGTAGCGGATGCCGAGGCGCGGGCCGAAGGGGGAAACCTCGTCGCCGACGTCGCCCACCTCGTCCGGCTGCGCGGCCAGCACGAAGGCGTGGTGCAGGCGGGCCTCATAGGCCGCCTGCCCCCGGGCGTTGGCCTCCTCGCCATAGGCCTTGGGGCTGGGCATTTCGGCGTAGGGCGACCAGTAGCCGCGCTGGTTGATGGCGGCCACCGCCTGCTCGAGCAGGGCTTGGTGCTGGGCAAACAGCGGATGTGGCAAGGCTTCCTCCACACGGCCAGACTAGCAGCGACGCCTAGCGGCGGCGCCTAGTCCTGGTCAAAATCCACCACGACCTCCTCGGTCACCGGATAGCTCTGGCAGGTGAGGATGAAGCCGCGGGCAATCTCATAGTCTTCCAGGGCAAAGTTGCCGTCCATATCCACCTGGCCCTGCACTAGTTTGGCACGGCAGGTGGCGCAGACACCACTCTTGCAGGAGTAGCGCAGGTCCACCCCGGCGCGCAGGCCGGCGTCGAGCAGCGACTCCTTGCCCCGCACCACGGGAAAGCGATAGTGGCGGCCGTCGAGGATGAGCGTGGCCTGGCAGCGGTCGGCGGCCGCGGCCGCCATCGCGGGCAGGCGCTGGCGCTGCTGGTTGGCGGCGAACGGCTCGATCTTGATCTTGGCCTTGGGGTAGCCCCAGCCCGCCAGCGCCGCCGCCAAATCGCGGTTCATCTGGTTCGGGCCGCACAGGAACACCGCCTCCATCTGCGCCAGCGGCCCCCAGGGGCGCAGCAGCGCCTCAACCTTGTCCGGGACGAGGTGGCCGTTGAGCAGTTCGAGATCCTGCTGCTCGCGGCTCATGACATGCACCAGGATGAATCGGTCGAGGAAGCGGTCCTTGAGCTCGGCCAGTTCTTCGCGGAAGAGGATGGTGCTGGAGGCGCGGTTGCCGTAGAAGAGGGTGAACTGGCTGCGGGGCTCGCTCAGCAGCGTGGTCTTGAGCACCGAGAGCACCGGGGTGATGCCGCTGCCGGCGGCGATGGCGAGCCAGGAGCGGGCGGCGGCGGGGTCGAGCGGGACGTGGAAGAGCCCGGCGGGGGCCATGGCGTCCAGCTTGGCGCCGGCGCGGAGCTCGTCGTTGGCCCAGTTGGAGAATAGTCCTCCGGGCTGGCGCTTGATCAGGATGCGGAGCTGCTCGTCCTGCACCGCGGCGCAGATGGAGTAGGAGCGGCGGGCCTCTTCGCCCCCGATGCGGGCGCGGACGTTGAGGTGCTGGCCCTGGGTGAAGCGAAAGGCGGCGCGCAGCTCCGGCGGCACGCGGAAGGCGACCACCACCGCCTCGCGCGTCTCGGCCCGGACCTCGGCGACCTCCAGGGTGTGGTATTGGCTCATCAGTGCGGCTTGAAGTAGTCGAAGGGCTCGCGGCAGGCGCGGCAGCGGTGCAGCGCCTTGCAGGGGGTGGAACCGAACCCGCTGATGCACTCGGTGTCGCCCGAGCCGCATTGCGGGCAGGGCGGCGGGGCCGAGAGCTGCAGCAACTGCGGGGGCGCGATGCCAAACCGGCGCAGCGCTTCCCTGCCCCGGGCGCTCAGCCAGTCGGTGGTCCAGGCCGGGGCGAGCCGGGTCTCGATGCGCACCCGCTCGATGCCGCGGCCGCGCAGCGCAGCCTCGATGTCGTGGGCGATCACGGCGGTGGCGGGGCAGCCGGAGTAGGTGGGGGTGACGGTGACCACCAGCTCGGGGCCGCGCCAGGTCACCTCGCGCACGATGCCGAGGTCCACCACCGAGATGACCGGCACCTCGGGGTCGGGCACCGCCTCCAGCCACTCCCACACCTGGGCGGGAGAGATGGCGCCGGAGCCTACCATTGTGCCCCCGGATAGGCGCGCTGCAGGAACTGCATCTCCGCCAGCAGCAGCCCCAGCTTCTCGCTGTGCACCCCCTGCTTGCCGCCGCGCTGCATCCAGCCCGCGGCGGGCACCTCCAGGGTGGCGCGGGCGAAGGTGGACTCGACCTGCTGCCGCCAGGGGACGCCCACCGCCTCCAGATCGAAGCCAGCCTCGCCCAGCGAGGCCTCGACCGCGTCGGCGGCCAACATCTCGCCGGTGTAGGGCCAGAGCTGGTCGGCGGCGGCTTGCATGCGGCGGTGGCTCTCCTCGGTGCCGTCGCCCAGGCGGACCACCCAGTCGCGGCTGCGCTGCAGGTGGTAGGCGACCTCCTTCACCGCCTTGGCGGCGATGTCGCGCAGGCTGGGGTCGCTCGCGCTTCCCAGCGCCTCCAGCAGCGGCAGGTGCCAGGCGTCGAAGTAGAACTGGCGGACCATGGTGTGGGCGTAGTCGCCATTGGGCTGCTCCACCAGCAGCAGGTTGCGAAACTCGCCGGCGTCGCGCAGGAAGGCGAGCTGGTCCTCGTCGCGGCCGCGCCCCTCCAGCGCGGCGGCGTGGCCCAGCCACAGCCGCGCCTGGCCCAGCAGGTCGAGCGCCACGTTGGTCAGCGCCAGATCCTCCTCCAGCACTGGCCCACGGCCGCACCACTCCCCCAGCCGTTGGCTCAGGATCAGGTCGTTGTCGCCGAGGCGAAGGCAGAATTCGAATGCCGCCGGGGCAGCCATCTAGAGGTTCTTCACCTCCGGGGGAACGTGGTAGAAGCCGGGATGGCGGTAGACCTTGTTGTTGGCGGGCTCGAACAGCGGCTCCTTGTCGCCGGGCGAGCTGGCGGTGATCGCCGCCGAGGGCACCACCCAGATGCTCACCCCCTCGTGGCGGCGGGTGTAGACGTCGCGGGCGTTGGCCAGCGCCAGGGCGGCGTCGGGGGCGTGCAGGCTGCCCACATGCTTGTGCGCCAGGCCGTGCTGGCTGCGGATGAAGATCTCAAACAGCATGCGCCCCCTCCTGCTGCTTGCGCGCGTGGGCGTTGAGCGCCTCCCGCACCCAGGCGCCCTCATGGTGCGCCTGCTGCCGGGTGGCGAGGCGGTCGCGGTTGCACGGACCGTGGCCGCGGATCACCTGGTGGAACTCCTCCCAGGCGATGGCGCCAAAGTCGTAGTGTCCGCGCTCCTCGTTCCACTGCAGCGCCGCGTCGGGCACGCGCAGGCCGAGAAAATCGGCCTGGGGCACAGTCTGGTCCACAAACTTTTGCCGCAGTCCGTCGTTGGAGACCAGCTTGATCTTCCACTGCATGGACTGGGCGGAGTGGCTGGACTGCTCGTCGGGCGGGCCGAACATCATCAGCGACGGCCACCACCAGCGGTTGAGCGCGTCCTGCGCCATCGCCTTCTGCGCCGGGGTGCCGCGGCAGAGCACGCGCAAAATGTCGAAGCCCTGGCGCTGGTGGAAGCTCTCCTCTTTGCAGATGCGAACCATGGCGCGGGCATAGGGGCCATAGGAGCAGCGGCAGAGCGGGATCTGGTTCATGATGGCGGCGCCGTCCACCAGCCAGCCGATGGCGCCGATGTCGGCCCAGGTGAGGGTGGGGTAGTTGAAGATGCTGGAGTACTTGGCCTTGCCGCTGAGCAGGTCGGCGATCAGGTCGTGGCGCGAAACCCCGAGCGTCTCGGCGGCGCTGTAGAGGTAGAGGCCGTGGCCGGCCTCATCCTGCACCTTGGCCAGCAGAATGGCCTTGCGCTGCAGGGTGGGGGCGCGCCCGATCCAGTTGCCCTCGGGAAGCTGGCCGACGATCTCCGAGTGGGCGTGCTGGGAGATCTGGCGGATCAGGGTCTGGCGATAGCCCTCCGGCATGGCATCCTTGGGCTCGATTTTGATGCCCTCGTCAATGCGCGCCTGAAAGCTCAACTCCGTCGCCGTGGCGGTCCCCATGACTTCATAATACGCCTGCTACACTGGGCTTTATGTGGACCCTGGCGCTCGAGACCACCACCGCGCACGGCAGCCTGGCGCTGCTGCGGGGCGAAACCGTGGCGGGCGAACGCCGCCTGGAGTCGCAGCGCACCTCGGTCACGCTGTTTGGCGCGCTCCAGAGCCTGCTGGCCGAGCAGGGCGTGGAGTTGGAGGGCGTGGGCCTGTTCGCGGTGGCCGACGGCCCGGGCTCGTTCACCGGCGTGCGCCTCGGCCTGACCGCGGTGAAGGGCCTGGTCGAGGTGCTGGGCGCGCCCGCGGTGGCCATCTCCACCTTGCGGGCGGTGGCGGGCGTCACCGCCGCGCCCACCTTGGCTGCGCTCGACGCCGGCCGCGGCGAGGCCTACTACGGCATCTATTCCGCCGAGGAGGGGGGCCCGGAGGAGGAGGGCTTGGAGTCGCTAGAGGCCCTGCGCGAACGCGTGCGCCGCCTGGGGCTGCGGGCGGTGACGCCGCAGCCGGCGCTGCAGGCCGCCTGCCCGGAACTGGAGTTGGTGGGCCCGCTCTTGGCCCCAGCAGTGGGCCGGCTGGGCCTGGCCGCCTTCCGCGCCGGCCGCGCCCACCCGGGGCCGAATGCCGCGCTCAGCCTCGATGCGCGCTACCTCCGCCGCTCCGACGCCGAGCTCTTCGCCGCGGTTCCCTGATGGCGGAGGCGCTCCGCATTCGGCCGGCACAGCCGCAAGACTTGGAGGCGGTGGCGGCGCTGGCGCGCGACTGCTTTGGCGCCTCGGCCTGGAGCCGCGCCCAGTGGCAGGCGATTCCGCCCCTGCGCCTGCTGCTGGCCGAGACCCCGGCCCACGCCTGCGCCGGCTACGTCGTCCTGCAGTGGGCCGCCGACCAGGCCGAGCTCGAATCGCTGGCGGTGCGCCCCGCCTTCCGCCGCCAAGGGGTGGGCCAGGCGCTGCTCGCCGCCGGCCTCGCCGCCGCCCGCGCCGCCGGCGTGCGCCAGGTCTTCCTGGAGTTGAGGGAGAGCAATGCCGCCGCGCTGGCCTTCTACCAGCGCCACGGTTTTCGATCCACCGGCCGCCGCCCCGGCTACTACCACAGCCCGCCGGAGGCGGCGCTGCTGCTGCAAGCCGAGCTCGGCTAGCTTCCCGAACTAGGTTTGCAGTTGCCGCATGGCGTCCTTGACGTGCAGCTTCAATTTTTTCAGCCGCGTGGCTTCGATCTCATCATCGGCGCTGAGGTAGCGCTTCTGCGTGAGTTTTTGGAGTTGGGAATCGAGCGAGGAGTGCTCGGCGGCCAATTGAGAATAGTCCTGGATCTGATCCAAGGCGATGCCCTCCGGGTTCCCGAACATGCCCACGCTACCACCGCTCCGTGGTAGGATCAAGCCCACCTTGGACGGCGCCCTCATCGTCAACAAACCCCCCGGCATGACCTCCCACGATGTGGTGGCCAAGCTGCGGCGACTGACCGGGGAACGCTCCATCGGCCACTTGGGCACGCTCGATCCCGGCGCCAGCGGGGTGCTCCCCTTACTGCTCGGTAAGCTGACCCGGCTGGCGCAGTTCTTCCAGGGGCGGGAGAAAGAGTACCGCGGCGAGATTCGCTTTGGTTTTGCCACCGACACCTACGACGCCCAGGGCACTCCCGCAGGCGTCGTAGTGGAGCGGACTCCCACGCGGGAGGAGATTGAGGCCCTGCTGCCGCGGTTTCGCGGCAAGCTGCAACAGCTTCCGCCGCCCTACTCCGCCAAAAAGATCGCCGGGGTGCCGGCCTACAAGCTGGCGCGGCGGCAGCAGCCGGTGGAGTTGTCGCCGGTCGAGGTCGAGGTGCGCGCCTTCGAGCTGGTGGACCTGGAGGGCGAGCGGATGCAGTTCCGCGTGGTCGCCTCCACCGGCACCTACGTCCGCACCCTGGCGCACGACCTGGGAGCGGCGCTGGGGATGGGGGCGCATTTGAGCCGGCTGGAGCGGGTGCGCGTGGGCGAGTTTGGCCTCGACGCCAGCCACACCCTGGAGGAGCTGGCGGCGATGGCGGAGGCGGGCACGCTGCCTACCGCCCTGCTGCCGGCGACGCGCCTGCTGCCGGAGTTTCCCGCCGTGGTGGCGCCGCCCGAGGCGGTGGCCAAGCTGCTGCACGGCCACGCCGCCAACCTGCCCGAGTTCACCCGCGCGCCGCGGGTGCGCGTCTTCGCCAGCAACGGCCAACTGCTGGCGCTGGCGCGGCGGGTGGCGGGCAGCCTGTTCCATCCCCAAGTCGTGTTTCCGCCCGATTAGAGCCCCGCCCGCGTCGCTGCGGCGGCGGAAAGCCTGGATGGCCTCGGGCCGCGCTACCATGGCAGATATGCCCGAAGCCGCTTCTGCCGCCGCCTCCGCCCGGGGCCTGACCACCACCGAGGCTCCTTTCATCGAGGCCGCCCAGCGCGACGGCCAGATGTATATCCACCAGCCCTACGAGCTCTACAGCGAGGAGAACCACGAGGCTTGGCGGCGGCTGTTTGCGCGCATGCAGGGGCAGTGGCGGCTCTACGCCAACCCGCATTTCCTCAACGGCATTGACTCGCTCTGCTTCGACGCCACCCAGGTGCCGCGGCTGGAGGAGGTCAACCGCTTCCTGGCGCCGCTGACCGGCTTCCGCGCCCGGGCGGTGAGCGGCTACGTGCCCGCCTTCGAGTTCTTCGATTGCCTCAGCAGGCGCGAGTTCCCCACCACCATCACCATCCGGCGCGCCGACCAGCTCGACTACCTGCCCGAGCCCGACATCTTCCACGACATCGCCGGCCACGTGCCCATGCACACCGACCCCAAGTTCGCCGACACGCTGGTGCGCTTCGGCAACTGCGCCCACACCGCCGCCCGGCTGGCCGAGCAGGAGCGCGACCCGGCGGTGCGGCGGCAGCGCCTGACCAGCATGATCAAGGCGCTGGCGCGCTTCTTCTGGTTCACGGTCGAGTTCGGGCTGATGCGCAGCCCCGACGGCCTGCGCGCCTATGGCAGCGGCCTGCTCAGCTCCTACGGCGAGCTGGAGCACAGCCTCCAGGCCCCGCTGGTGCAGCGCCACCCCATCCAGATGGAGTGGGTGGTGAACCAGGGCTTCGACTACCACCACTACCAGCCCCTCTTCTTCGTGGTGGAGTCGTTCGACCACCTCTTCCAACTGGTGGACGAGCTGGAGCGCTGGCTGGCCGAGGGCAGGCTGCTCAACGTCGCCCCCGGCGCCCCCGACATCAACGACGCCGACCAGAACAGCTTCCTGCGGGCGGAGTAGGCCGCCTCTAGTTCTTCATCCCCGCCTTCGGGTCTTTGATGTTCAACCGGCCCTTCCAGCGCTCGGCGTCCTGCGGGCCGGTGGGCCCCAGCTTCCCCACCACCGAGGCGAACAGCTTGGCCGGGTCGTAGACGCGCCCGGCCTTCATCACCAGTTGCACGCGCTTGGTGTTGGTGATGTCCACCAGCGGATTGCCGCGCACCACGAACAGGTCGGCGTATTTGCCCACCTCGATGCTGCCCAGCTTGCCCGCCACGTTGAGGGCGCGGGCGCCGTTGATGGTGGCGAAGCGCAGCGCGTCGGCGGGGGGAATGCCCGAGAGCACAAACGTCTGCAGCTCGCGGTCGGCGCCAAAGCCCTCGAAGTACTGTCCCCAGCTCGGATGGTCGGTGCCGAGCGTAATCCAGTCGCGCCCGCCGGCGTCGTAGAAGGCCTTGATCTCCCTCTGCTTGACCTCGAAGATGCGCTGGAACTGCATGTTCGGCTTGCGCGGGTGGCTGGCCACCACCGTGCGCGCGTAGGGGGTGAGGAACTGCGACTCCTGGATCCAATGGCGAAAGACGGGCGAGGTCTGGGTGCCAAAGTAGCCGAAGGCGCTGATGGTGGGGTCGTAGAACACATGCTGGCGGATGAAGAGGCGGAACTCGGCCCGCACCGCCGGCTGGTTGAGGTTGAGCGATTGCAGGGTGGCGTAGATGGAGCGGGTGGGGGGAATGTCGTCGCCGCCCATGAAGTGCTCGAGGCGGTCAATGCCCATCAGGATGGCGTCGCGCGGGTTGACGGTGTTGCGGTAGCCGGAGTCGAGGTGGGCGGTGACGGTGAGGCCGTGCAGGTGGGCCTCGTCAATCAGCGCCTGCAACTGCTCGGGGTGAATGCCCTTGGCCTTGAAGCCCTTGACCCCATGGTCGGCCCAGTAGTCCACCTCCTGCCGGATGCGCGCCGGCGTCTCCACCGCGTCGTTCCAGCCTGGCCGGGCGCTGCCGAAGTAGGGGCCGGAGTTGAAGATGCGCGGCCCGATCTGCTGGCCCGCATCAATGCGCTCGCGCGCCCGCATCATCCCCGCCGGGTTGATCTCGCCCGCCGGAAAGGTCGAGGTCACCCCGTTGGCCAGAAACAGCACCGGGTTGACGTGGTACTCGTCCACCCGCCCCTGGTTGTAGAGATCAATGGCGTAGTGGGCGTGCAGGTCGAACAGGCCCGGCAGGATGTACTCGTCCGGGGCGAGGGTGATCACCCTCCCGCGCGAAAGGTCGAGCTGGGCCAGGTCGGCGCCCACCGCCAGCAGCACCCCGGCGTGGACGATGATGCCGGTGTTGCGCACCGCCTTGCCCTGGGTGACGTCAATCCACCAGCCGCCGCGCAGCACCACATCGCCCGGGCGCACCGGAACCGGCGCCTGCGCCCCCGCGCCCGCCGCCAGCAGCAGCCCAGCCGCCGCCAGCGCCGCCAGACACTTCCCCACCCCGCGTCGCATCATAGAGCCTCCCGTCGCACTCTACTACACCCGCCGCTAGCCGAGCGCGAAGATCTCCAGTTGGCCGCCGCCGAGGAAGGCCACCAGGCTGTGCTCCAGGCAGGCGGCGAGGGAATGGTAGGCGAGCCCGACCCGGGCCTCGCCCACCAGTTTCAGGTCGGAGGTGCGCCACACGCGCAGCAGGTTGAAGTTGGCCTCGGCGTCCTCCTTCATGCACAGGAAGTACTCCGAGCCCAGGCCGAACTCCAGCACCGGCAGGGTGTTGGCCTCGAGCGGCAGCAGGTTGGCCTCGACCCCGGTCTCCACGTCAATCAGCGAGACGTGGCGCTCGTTGTTCTTGAAGTCCACCATCTCCACCGCCAGCAGCTTGCCGTCGGGCGAGAGGGCGTGGACGCCGGCGCCGATGCCGAGGTCGAGGTTGCCCTTCACCCCGCCCTGGGCATCGAGGCCGAGCAGGCGGAACTTGCGGAAGACGAGGTCGGCGCCCTCCACCTGCTGCACCTCCCCGGCGGCCTCGCGCCCGAAGCAGACCCAGCCTGCGCCGGAGCTGGCCAGGCCGCGCACCTGCAAGCGGTCGAGGGCGAGCGCGGGCAGGGCCTGGCCGGCCTCGAGGTCGGCCCCGCCGAGCCCATCGCCCTGGTTCCAGCGCAGCACCGAGCCGCCCGGGGCGAAGGCCAGCGCCTCCACCGGGCGCGCCGCCTCCGCCTGCCAGCGCGCCGCGCCGCTGGCGGCGTCGAAGGCCGCGACCCGGCCGCGGGTGGCGGGGTGGTTGTCGCCCACGTTGGCCGCCGCCAGCCAGCGCCCGTCCGGGCTGTAGCGCAACTGCGCCAGAAAGTCGGGGAAGGCGAACTCCGCCCGCGCCGCGCCGGTCTCGGCGTTGTAGGTGCGGAACTGCTTGTGCCCCACCGCGATCTCGCCCCCATCGGGGGAGAAGGCCATGCGGGTCAGCAGGTACTCTTCGAGCGGAAAGGAACGAACCGGTTCCAGTTGGATCATGAGGGAAGCACGCGGGCGACGGCGACGCCGTCGCGCAGGGGCAGCAGCACCGGGTAGAGCCGGGGGTCGCTGTACAGCAGGCGGTTGCACTCCACGATGGCGGCGGTCTCGCGCGAGCTGGGCGGCCGCGCCACCTCGCCCCGCCGCAGCACGTTGTCGGCGATGTAGAGGCCGCCGGGCCGGAGGCGCGGGATGGACTGGCGCAGCGCCTCGGGGTAGTCCTCCTTGCCGATGTCGCAGAAGATGATGTCGAACTGGCCGGGCGCCTCGGCCAGCATCTGCAGGGCGTCGCCCTGGCGGATGTGGATGCGCTCGCCCAGCCCGGCGCGGCGGAAGTACTCCGCCGCCTCGGCGGCGTTGGCCGGGCTGGAGTCGGTGTAGTAGACCTCGCCCCCCGCCCCCACCGCCTCCGCCCACCACAGGGTGGAGTAGCCGATGGCCGAGCCCAGCTCGAACACCCGCCGCGCGCCGGCGAGCTGCGTGAGCAGGCGGAACAGGCGCGCCACCGCCGGGCCGACGATGGGGATGTTGCGCTCCTGGGCCTGCTGCTCCATCTCCGCCAGCAGCGGCGAGCGGGCGGGCAGGATGCGGAGCAGGTAGTCGTCAATTTCGGGGTTGGTGATCATGGCGCCGCCTAGCCCAGGGTCTGGCCCGGGCTCAACTCCACTACCTCGCAGGGTGTGCCGGCGGCGGCGAGGTGGCGCCGCAGCTCGGCCGGGGTGCCGGCCAGCACCGGGAAGGTGCCGTAGTGCATGGGGATCACCGCCTCCACCCCGAGCAGCCGGCAGGCGTGCGCCGCCTCGTAGGGGTCCATGGTGTAGAACCCGCCGATCGGCAGGCAGGCGATGCTCGGCCGGTAGAGCTCGGCGATCAGGCGCATGTCCCCGAACACCGCGGTGTCGCCGGCGAAGTAGAGGCGCAGGCCCTCGGCAAACTCCACCACCAGCCCGGCGGGCTCGCCCAGGTAGACCGGCAGGCCGTCCTGCTCCGCGCTGGAGGAGTGGAAGGCGTGCACCATGGTCACCTTGGCGCCGGCCACCGCCGCCGTGCCCCCCTTGTTCATGGCGATCAACTGCGCCGTGGGCAGCCCCTGCTGGACCAGATACATCCCCAGCTCCACCATGCACACCAGCTTGGCCTGGGTGCGCTCGGCCAGCGCCACCGCGTCGCCGACGTGGTCGCCGTGGCCGTGGCTGAGCAGGATGGCATCGGCCGCGGTGGGCGACTTCTCATTGTCCGGGCAGCGCGGGTTGTGGTTGAGGAAGGGATCGAAGTAGAAGATTTTGCCGGCGGAGCGCATGCGGAAGGCCGCATGCCCCAGCCAGGTGATCTGCACGCCGTGGGTGTTTGCCATGGGATTTTCCTATGCCAAATATAGCCCGCCGTTGACCGCCAGGGTGTGGCCGGTGATGTAGCTGGCGCCCTCGCTGGCCAGAAAGGCCACCGCGGCGGCGACCTCGGCCTCGGCGCCGATGCGGCCCAGGGGAATGCGCTGCAGCAGTTGGGCGGTGGTGGCCTCGCCCAGCCCGGCGGTCATGGCGGTGGCGATGAAGCCGGGGGCCACCGCGTTGACCGTGACCTGGCGCGAGGCCACCTCCAGCGCCAGCGACTTGGTGAGGCCGATGAGGCCGGCCTTGCTGGCGACGTAGTTGGCCTGGCCGGGGTTGCCGGACTGCCCCACCACGCTGGCGATGTTGATGATGCGCCCCCAGCGCTGGCGGATCATGCCCGGCAGGGCCGCCTGGCAGAACAGGAAGGCGGCGGTGAGGTTGGTGGCCAGCACCGCCTCCCAGTCCTCGCGCTTCATGCGCAGCAGCAGTTGGTCGCGGGTGATGCCGGCGTTGTTGACCAGGATGTCGATCTGGCCGAAGTGGGCGGCGGCCTGCTTGACCCCGGCCTTGATCTCGGCCTCCTGGGCGACGTCGAGGGGCAGGACGAGGGCGGCGCCGCCGGCGGCGGCGATCTCGGCGGCCACCGCCTCCAGCTTGTCGCGGCTGCGGGCGGCGAGGGCGAGGCGGCAGCCGTCGGCGGCGAGGCGGAGGGCGATGGCGCGGCCGATGCCCTGGGAGGCGCCGGTGACCAGGGCCACCCGGCCGGGGGCGGCGGCCTCAGTCATCGCCCCTCCCGCCGCCCACCCGCGCCCCCAGCGCGGCCAGCGTCTTCTCCAGCGAGGCCACGTCCTCGACGTTGAGGCAGACCGCGGCGCGGTCCACCCGGCGCAGCAGGCCGGCCAGCACGCGCCCGGGCCCGACCTCGACGAAATGGGTCACCCCGCGCGCCAGCAGCTCCCGCATCGAGCGCTCCCACTGCACCGGGGCGGTGACCTGGCGGATGAGCGCGTCGCGCGCCTCCTCGGCCCCCTCGATCAGCTCGGCGTCCACGTTGGTCATCAGCGGGCGCTCGAGCTCGCAAAACAGGGTGTTCCACAGGTCCCACTGCAGCGTCTCCTGCGCCGGCGCCATCAGGGCGCAGTGGAAGGGGGCGCTGACCGGCAGCGGGATGGCCTTGCCGCCGCCCTCGGCGGCGAGGGCGCAGGCGCGCTCCACCGCCCCGCGGTGGCCGGCGATGACGATCTGGCCGGGGGCGTTGAAATTGGCGCAGGCGCAGACCTCGCCCTGGGCGGCGGCGGCGCACAGCGCCTCCACCGCCGCCGGCTCCAGCCCCAGGATGGCGGCCATGGCGCCCTCGCCCTCCGGCACCGCCTCTTGCATCAGCTCGCCCCGGCGCCGCACCACCTTCACCGCATCCTTGAAATCGAGTCCGCCGGCGGCCACCAGGGCGGAGTACTCGCCCAGGCTGTGGCCGGCGACATAGTCGGGCTCGACCCCGTGCTCGGCCAGCACCCGCGCGGCGGCGGTGGAGACCGCCAGTATGGCCGGCTGGGTGTTGGCGGTGAGCTTGAGCCGCTCCTCCGGGCCCTCGAAGCAGAGCTGCGCCAGGGGCTCGCCCAGCGCCTGGTCGGCGGCGGCGAAGACGGCGGCGGCGGCGGCAAAGCGGTCGCGCAGCTCGCGCCCCATGCCGGCGTATTGGGATCCTTGTCCCGGAAACAAAAAGGCGAGTTTGGCCATGGCGGGGGGTGGGGTCAGTCGGTGGGTACGGGCTGCGGGGCTTCGCTGGGGCGGATGCGCCCGATCTGGGTCTCGATCTGCTGGTTGATCTGCTGGGTGGCCGACTCGGCGGCCACCCGGATGGCGTTCTTGATCGCCTTGGCGGTGCTGCGCCCATGGCAGATGATGACGATGCCGCGCACCCCCAGCAGCGGGGCGCCGCCGTATTCGCTGTAGTCGAGCCGCTTCTTGAAGGCGGCGAAGGCGCGGCGCGACAGCAGGTAGCCCAGCCGGCTGGCGAAGGAGGCGGAGAGCAGCTCGCGCAGCAGCGAGCGCACCGTCTCCACCAGGCCCTCGCTGATCTTGAGCGCGACGTTGCCGACGAAGCCGTCGCAGACGATCACGTCCACCGCGCCGTTGTAAAGGTCGCGGCCCTCGACGTTGCCGATGAAGTTGATGGGCAACTGGCGCAGCAGGGCGAAGGCCTCGCGGGTGAGGTCGTTGCCCTTGATCTCCTCTTCCCCGATGGAGAGCAGGCCCACGCGCGGCCCGGGGGTGGCGTCGGTGCGGTCGCAGCCCAGGATCACGCGGTAGTAGATCTCGCCCATGACGGCAAACTGCTCGAGGTGGTCGGGGCGGCAGTCCACGTTGGCCCCGACATCAATCAGCACCGCGGCGCGCCCGCCGGCGGTGGGCACCACGGTGGCCAGGGCGGGGCGCTGCACCCCGGCCAGGCTGCCCAGCATGAACTTGCTGGTGGCCATCACCGCGCCGGTGTTGCCGGCGCTGACCAGCCCCACCGCGCGCCCCGCCTTCACCAGCCGGGCGCAGACGTGCACGCTGGAGTCGCGCTTGGTGCGCACCGCCCGCACCGCCTTGTCCTCCATGGTGATCACCTCGGAGGCGGGCACCACCTCGATGCGTTCGCGGTCGGCGGCGGGGTAGGCGGCCAGGGCTTGGCGCAGCGGCGCCTCCAGCCCCACCAGCAGGATGCGCAGGTTGTACTCGCGCGCCGCCGCCACCGCACCCGCCACCTCCGGCGCGGGGGCGGCATCGCTGCCCATGGCGTCCAGGGCGATGGTCAACGGGGTGGACATAGGGCTACCACCGGGGGCTGCCAGCGGATCTGCCGCCGCCGCCGGCGGCCGCGCGCCCTCCGGGGCGGACTACTTTTCCTTCACCGCCAACACTTCGCGGTCCTTATAGTGGCCGCACTGCGGGCAGGCGCGGTGCGGCAGTTTGCGCTCGTGGCAGTTGGGACACTCCGACAGCGAGCCGGCGGTGAGGTGGTCGTGGGCGCGGCGGGTCGAGGTGCGCTGCTTGGAGTGGCGTCGCTTGGGATTGGGCATGGCGGTGAGATCCTTTCAGGAGGGCTTGCGCAGCGACTTGAGCGCGCTCCAGCGCTCGTCGGCGGCGGGTGGGCAGGCGCAGGCGCCCTGGTTGAGGTTGGCGCCGCAGTGGGCGCACAGCCCGCGGCAGTCGGGCCGGCACAGCGGCTGCATCGGCAGCGCCAGCAGCATCTGCTCGCGCGCCACGTCGGCCACGTCCACCCCCGCCCCGGCGAAGAAGCCGACGTCGGTGTCGGGGGTATGGATCTCGACCTCGGCGCTCTCCCCGATCACCGATTCCGGCTGGAAGAGCAGGTCGAGGTCGCGGTCCACGGTCATGGCGATCGGCTCCAGGCAGCGCGCGCAGGCCGGGGCGATGTCGCCGTGCAGGTGGCCCTGCAGCCGCATGCCGTCGCCCGCCAGCCGCGCCTGCCCCTGGAAGCGCACCTCGCCGGATACCTCCGGCAGCGCCGCCAGCTCGGCCGGGTTGCGCTCGGCGGTCCAGCGCAGGTCGAAGGGCACCGGATGCAGGCGCAGGTCTTGGACTTCGATCAGCAAGGGATAATCCGTGGTGGGCGCCATAGGACTCGAACCTATGACCTCCGCCGTGTGAAGGCGGCGCTCTAACCAACTGAGCTAGGCGCCCGGAACCGATTCCAGTTTAGCAGACGGGGGCGGGCCCGGCCCGCCCCCGCCCGCGCGCTAGTACTTCAAGAACACGAACAAGAAGGTGTACAGCGCCAGCGACTCGATGAAGGCGAAGCCGATGAAGAACACGGTGCGGATCCCGTCCGCCGCCCCCGGATTGCGCGCCAGGCCTTCCTGCGTGCCCTTCAGCCCCATGCCCATGCCGATGCCGCACAGCCCGGCGGCGATGGACATGGCGATGGCGCCCATCTTCAGGCTGGAAAAATCCGTGCCGCCGGCGGCGCCGGTGGCTTGGGCGAACAGCGGCGAGGCGAAGCCCAGCAGCATCAGGCTGGCCAAGAGTCGAGGCATTTTTTTGCTGAACATAAAGACCGTTTGCACTCCTTGCACCATGAAATACCCGCAGGCGGTGGTTGCCGTATGCGCTGGGGCGTTACGGCCTCACACTGGACGGGCTGCTACACAACAGCCACGGCCGGCGCTAGTGCGCCTCGGCCAGGGCGCCGGCCAAGTAGACCATGGCCAGCACCACGAAAATGTAGGTCTGCAGCAGGGCCACGAACAGGTGCAGCCCCATGAACACGATGCCGGTGATCGGCAGCAGCGCCACAAACACCCCGATGATCAGGTCGCCGGCGAACATGTTGGCGTACAGACGCACGCTCAGCGAGAGCACCCGGGCCAGGTGCCCGAAAAACTCGATCACCAGCATCAGCGGCGCCAGCCACCACACCGGACCGAGAAATTGCTTGATGTAGCGGAATCCGTGCTTGCGGATGCCCACCGAGTGGTAGAGCAGGAACACCACCAGCGCCAAGCCGAGCGTGGTGCTGGCGTCGGCGGTGGGGGCCATGAAGCCGGGGATCAGCCCGATCAGGTTGGCCGCCAGGATGAACAGCATCAGCGTGAACAGGAAATTGAGGAAGCGGGTGCCGCTGCCGTGCCCCATCACCTGCTCGCCCTGGTCCTCGACCGCATTCCAGGCCACCTCGGTAAGGCCTTGCCAAGCCCGGGGCGCATCCACCGAGAGCCGCATGCCCAGCCAAGTGCCGAAGGCGGCCAGGATCAGCGCCACCAGGATCTCCATCGAAAAGGTGTTGTTGAAGGGAGCGCGGGGGTCGGCCGGATGCACGCCCAGCATCCCCAGGACGGCGCCCAGGGAGGGCCCCAGCACAACATTCAACCAGTGGGTGAACCAGAGCTGTGTTTCCATGTCGGTGTGCGCAAACTAAGACTGGCGGCTGCGGCGCCAGCCGCGGCCGGCCTCCAGGACTGTCCCGGCGATGAGCCCGGCGGGGGCCGCAAGCAGCCCTGCCAGCACCGCCGGGAACGGCACCAAGTGACTCATAAATATAGCATATAGCCCCACCGCCAGCAACGCCAAGCGGGCGGCAAAACGCACCCGGCCCAGGCGCGGGGGCGGCCCCAGCCGGACCAGCAGGCCGGGGTCGGCGGCCGCCTCCGGGCTGCGCTCCACGGCGTGGTACACCCAGCCGTGCGCCCCGGCGCGCAACCAGTGCAGGTTCAGCAGCGCCAAGCCGGCGCCCAGTCCCACGCCCGCGCCGGCCGCGCCTCCGGCCCCCAGCCACGCCCCCGCCGCGCCGGCCAGGGCGGCGATCCAGGCGGCGCGCAAGATGGTGTCTTCTACCTTCATGGGCGGAAGGCGGCGCGATAGATCTGCCAAAAGCCCGCAGCCATGCCCAGCGCCAAACCGATGAGCTGAAAGGTGCGGCCGGTGTGCCACCACTGGTCCAGCCCGTAGCCGATGGCGAGGCCCACAAAAATCGCCGCCGGCAGGATGGTGCCCAGCCCGGCGTAGCGTCCGATCTGCCGCCAGACGCTCCCTTGCGCTTTGGAATCCTCGGGCTTCATGGGCGGCGGCCACCCGCCGGCGCCGGCGTCAGTGCTTGATCGGCGGCAGCGGCTTGCAGGCGCCGCACTGCTTCCCGCTGATCGTGCCGGTGCTCAGCCGGGCGCTGGAGCGCGCCGGGGTGGCGAGTTGGGCCTCGTGGTCCACCAGCAGGCGCAGCTCCTGCTCGGCGATGGCGCCGGGGACGATGCGCCCGTCAATGAACAGCGTCGGGGTGCTGGTCACCCCCACCCGATTGCCGTTGGCGATGGAGGCATGGATCGTGGCCACGGTGGCGGGGTCGTTGAGGCAGGCGTCGAAGGCCGCAGGCTGGGCCTCCGATTCCAGCGCGAAATCGCGCAGCCGCTGGGGCGCGCCGGCGACCGGGATCTGCTCCTGGGCGGCGAAAACCGCCTTCTCGAAGTTCCAGAACTGGGCGGGATGCTGGGCGGCGACGCACACCGCCGCCTTGGCCGCCGGCATCGCCCAGGGGTGGATCTGGGTGAGGGGATAGTACTTGAACACGATCCGCGCCTTGCCCGGGTCCTGGCTCATGAGCTGCTCCAGGGCGGTGGCCTCCTGCCGGCAGTAGGGGCACTCCAGGTCGCTGAACTCGACGATGGTGACGGGCGCGTCGGCGGCGCCCTCGCTGGGTGCGCCGCGCAGGTCAATGGCGGCCCGGGTGGAGGCCCAGGGATCGGCGCTGAGCTCGCTCTTGGCGCCCTCGATGATCTCCTTGCCGTCGGCGGTGATGTAGTAGACCCCCTCCTGCTGCTGCGTGCCCTTGGCCAGCAGCACCTTGGCGGTGCGCAGTCCGCTGCCGTCGGGGGCGGAGATGGACTCGATCTGCAGCTTGTCCAGCCCCTGCCAGCCGATGCTGCGGTTGAGGAAGGCGGCCAGCCGCACCCGCAGTTCGGCCACCGAGGGAGCGCCGCCACGCGCCTGGGCGCGGGCTTGCGCCCCCGCCGCCAGGGCCAGGACCAGCATAGAGATGCAAAGCAAAAGACGTTTCATGGGAAGTTCACTCCAATAAGGAAGCCATTTGCGCCGGCAGCCGGTCGCCGGGCACCCGCGGCGCCTCGTAGCGCTGGGCGATGGGAAGCCGCCGGCCCAAGCCGAAGGCCTTCTTGGAGACCTTGAGCCCGGGGGCGGCCTGCTGGCGCTTGTATTCGCTGTGGTCGAGCCGGCGGATGAGCGCCTGCACGAACTCGGGCTCGAGCCCGAGCTGGGCGGCGATCGCCTCCGGCGCGCGGTAGTCCTCGACGTAGAGCCGGATGACGGCGTCGAGGGTGGGGTAGGGCGGCAGATCGTCCTGGTCGCGCTGGTTGGGCTTGAGCTCGGCGCTGGGGGCCTTGTCCAGCACGCTGGCGGGGATGCAGGGCCGTCGCGCGTTCAAATGGCGGGCGAGGGCGTAGACCTGGGTCTTGAGCACGTCGGCCAGCACCGCCAAGCCCCCCGCCATGTCGCCGTAGAGGGTGCAGTAGCCCATCGCCAGCTCGCTCTTGTTGCCGGTGGAGAGCGGCAGCGCGCCGGTCAGGTTGGAGACCGCCATCAGCAGCAGGCAGCGCAGCCGCGATTGCAGATTCTGCTGGGCCAGGTCGGCGGCGCGCGCCTCGCGGCTGGCGGCGAAGCTGGGGGCCAGGGTCTCCAGCCCGGCGACAAAGGTCGGCTCGATGGGCAGGGTTTGCAGCTCGATGCCGAGCGCGCCCGCCACCGCGGCCGCGTCGGCCTCGCTCGCGGCGCTGGAGTAGCGGCTGGGCAGGTAGAGCGCCCGCACCTTGGCCGGGCCCAGCGCCTCCACCGCGATGGCCGCCGTGACGGCCGAGTCCACTCCGCCGCTCAAGCCCAGCACCACCTCTTCGAAGCCGCACTTGTGCACATAGTCGCGGGTGCCCAGCACCAGCGCCTGGAACATCGCCTCGGTCTCGTCGCCCGGCGCCGGGCGCACCTCGCCGCGCCAGTCGCCCGCCTCCACCACCAGCAGGTCTTCCTCGAAGCAGGCGGCGCGGGCGCGCAGCGCCCCGTCCTCGCCCACCACCATGGAGCAACCGTCGAAAATCAACTGGTCGTTGCCGCCCACCTGGTTCACCAGCACCACCGGCACCCGGTACTCGCGCGCGATGGCGCTCAGCATCTCCTGCCGCAGCGGAATTTTGCCGGCCGAGTAGGGCGAGGCGGAGATGTTGATGAGGAAATCGGCGCCGCCGCGCAACTGCTCCTCCACCGGGTCGCGGGCGTAGAGCAGCCGCCCCTGGCGCTGCCAGTAGTTCTTGTCGTTCCAGGCGTCTTCGCAGATGGTGAGCGCCACCCGCTGCCCGCGCCACCGCCACACCTTCTGCTGCTCCGCGGGGGCGAAGTTGCGCAGCTCGTCGAACACGTCGTAGGTGGGCAGCAGCATCTTCGACTGCTGGAACACCACTTCCCCGTTCTCCAGCGCCAGCAGGCTGTTGTGCACGCTCTTGCCGGTGGCGGCCGCCGCCGGGGTGGCGCAGCCGCAGATCAGGACCACGCCCGGCACCGCCTGCGAGGCGCGCCGCAGCCAAGCCAGGCTGTCGGCGACGAACTCCGGCTTCTCCACCAGATCGCGGGCGGGATAGCCGCAAATGCCCATCTCCGGGAAGATGGCCAAGGCGGCGCCGCGCGCCTCCGCCCGCCGGGCGAAGGCCACAATCTTGTCGTGGTTGGCCTCCAGCGCCCCCACGGTGGGGTTGATTTGGGCCAGGGCGATCTTCATGTGTCTTCAGTGTACAAGAAGCGGCGCGGGGATTGGTTCCACCGGCACTGCGGCAACGCCGCCCCCTCCCGCCGCCCCCATGTTGGCGAGTTTGAGCCTTGCCGAGCGGGATTCCATGACCGTCCCGAGCCTTGCCGCCCGCCGCCCCGGCCGGAATAATGGGGATTCCCATGGACGACCGACGCCAGCGCGCCCAAGAGCTCTTCGCCCGCGCCTACCAAGCCCAAATGCAGGGCGAGCTGCGGCACGCGGCGGATCTCTACACCGAATCCCTCGCCCTGTTCCCCACCGCCGAGGCCTACACCTTCCGCGGCTGGGCCTATTCCTTCCAGGGCGACTACCCCAAGGCGATCGAGGAGTGCCTGCGCGCCATCGAGCTCGACCCCGGCTTCGGCAATCCCTACAACGACATCGGCGCCTACCTGATCGAGCAGGGCCGCTTGGAGGAGGCGGTGCCCTGGCTGGAAAAGGCGGCCCAGGCGGAGCGCTACGACAGCCCCTGCTTCGCCCTCTTCAACCTGGGCCGCATCTACGAGCGCCAGCGCCAGCTCGGCAAGGCGCACGAACAGTACGAGAAGGCGCTCGCCAGCAACCCCCACTACGTCCCGGCGCAGCGCGCCCTCAAGCGCATCCGCGCCCAGTGGAACTAGCTCCAGGCCCCGCCTGCGGGTCCCCGCGCCGCCCCTTGGAAGGCCCCCAGCCGGCCGATCCCGCGCACCCGGCAAAACTCCGCCACATTCTGCCCGCTCTTCGCCTGCGCTTCGATCAGCTCCCGCCAATAGGCCCTCGCCACCTCGCCCTTGTGCTGTCGCATCCTGCGATCATGGCCGCGTTCTGACGCCAGCCACACGGTGCGCTTCATTCACCGCTCACGCTACTTCACCCAGCTGCTCACCAACCTCCCCTCGGCGCCAACCCAGCAGCTCTCCGACTGGCTCCCCGACGCCTGGAAGCTGCGCAATACCACGATCCTGCCCACCGCTTGAAGGTGCGCTTCAGACACCACTCACGCTCCTGGCCGTCCAGGGCATTTAGATACTCTTTTTACCGCGCCGCCGACGCTGGCGTGCACCCGCCGGCCCTCGGCATCGTAGACGTTAGTTGGCGGTGGCGCCGCCGTTGACGGCGACCAAGCGGTTTTCGGCGTCATATCGCAGCGTCTGGCGTGAGCGGTCCGCGGCCGCAGCACTTCGCCACCACCGCATCCACCACCACCCTGACTGAGGCCAAGACCTTCTCGATGATCGCTGGCACCATCGGCGCCGTCGCCACGCCCCGCTCCGGGCAGCGCGGGCAGGCACTCTGGGGCGGGAACCGGCGGGCGGCCGGAAAGGTTGGTTTGGCGCTCACCTCCGACCCATCAACCCTCGCCGGGCGGAAATCCGCGTAGCCGCTCATGGAGGACCACCGGCGGCGGGCGGTACCCGAGCACGTCGACTCGAACCCCGCCGCTGGGGAGGTACTCCAGCGTGGACCGTGCTGTTCCCGCCTGCCCGCTCCTGCCGATCGTGAACCGGAACTCCACCGGGACATCCGCATTCGTGGCGTCGCCGAACTGCCAGCTACGCGCGACTTGCTTGCTGGGCCCAACCAGCAGCGGATTGCCCGCCGCTCCACTGATCTGCTTCACCCTTCCACCCTCAACCGACAGCTCGAATGTCACTGATCCCTCGACGCCGGCCTGCAATGCGAGCGGGGGATAGCCCGGCATCAACCCCGAGACGACGGGGTGCCTCCCGCCGCCGGGGCGGGATTGGGCTGCCAACCCCATCACGATGAAGATCAACGCGACCGCGAACCCGTTGCGCACGATTCCTCCGCTAGTGCGGCACTGCTGTTACAGGGGTGATGATCAGCGGACCGCTGGCGCCTGGCGCCAGACTGTACGGTGGACGCGACAGGATCTGCTGTACCGAGCGATCCGCCACCGCCGGCGAAACTCCCGCACCCAGCCGGCAATCGCCTGGACAAAACGAACCCGCAACGCCCTCTGAGGCAAGCACCGTGCCGGTCACGGTAAAGGCCCGCTGCTCGGATTGCCGCTGGGTGACCGATAGCGCTTGCGCGAGGTTCGATCCATCCGGAGCGATCTTGGCGACTTCTTCCTGCGCGTCGGCCGCATGGCTCCCCTCATGGGCTACAGCGGCGTCCATCGCGGCGCCAGAGAGGCCAGAATTGAGGGTGATGTCGGAATCAGCCCTGACCAGGTTCGACGAGCTTGGGTCGTAGCCCACCTGGGAGACCGTGGTCCCAGCATTCCCTTTGCCAGGATCTCCGAAGGTTACCCTCACTCCGTTGTCTACGTTCGCTTTCCCGTAGGCCTCGGCCGCACGCACGACGTCCGCGTCTTTACTTTTGAGATCGTTTGCCAGCGATTGAGCGAGCGACCTGTCGGCTGCCGAATTGCACCCGCCCGTGTTCTCCTTGGCGTCGGCACAGACGTACATCCCGGTTGGGTCGGTGAGGGTGGCCGGGTTGTTCCAGGCATAGGCATAGCGGTTCAGCGACTGCGGATTGTAAATGTCCCCGCCCAGCGGGTCCGGGGTGAGGAAGCGGCCCAGGCCGCTGCTGTAGTAGCGGGCGCCGGAGTAGTCGAAGCCGGTCTCGCCGTCGCGGTACTTGCCGGTGAGGTGGAGGCTGCTGGCGCCGCCGATGGCGCTCAGGTTCTCGCCGAAGGGGCCGCTGGTGTAGGCGCCCGCCAGCGCGCCGGCCGGGCCGGTGCGGGCGCGCACCGTGCCCAGCCAGTCGGTGTGGGCGTAGCTGGTGCCGGCGCTGCCCACGGTGGCCAGGGTGCGGCCGCCGAAGTAGGTCTCCCCCTGCAGCAGGTTTTGGCTCGCGTCCACCACGCTCAGCTCCTGGCCGTCCTGGGCATATATGTACTCTTTTACCACGCCGCCGACGCTCTCGTGCACCCGCCGGCCCTCGGCATCGTAGACGTAGCTGGCGGTGGCGCCGCCGTTGACGCCGACCAAGCGGTTTTCGGCGTCGTATTGCAGCGTCTGGCCGTTGCTGGAGGTCAGGTTGCCGTTGGCGTCGTAGCTGGCGCCATCCATGCGGTTGTAGCTGTTGTTGAAGGTCAGCGAGCTGCCGGGGCCGGTCCAGCGGTTGCCGTAGCGGTCGTAGGTGTAGGCATCCACCGTGCCCGAACAGCTCGGGGTGCAGGCCTGGGCGAGCTGGTTGAGGTCGTTGTAGGAGAAGCTGTAGGCGCCGTTGACGCTGTCGGTGGCGGCGAGCATGTCGTTGTCGCCGGCGTAGGTGATGCCGCCGAGGCTGTAGACGGTGTTGCCGCCGCTATAGTAGCCGTTGGCGCCGCCGGTGAGGGTGGCGCCGGAGGCGGTGGCGGTGAAGGAGGGATGGCCGAAGTCGCCCTCGGTGGTGTCGGAGCCGACGCTGATGGCGTAGTTGGTGTTCGAGCCGCTGGCGGCGGCGGTGAGGTTGACGGTGCTGCCGCTGGCGGTGGCGTGGACCACATTGCCGTTGAGCTGGGCGGCGAGGCCGCTGGCGACGGTGGTGCTGTCGTCGCCCTGGCCGTAGCCGTAGTTGGCGCTGGCGGTGCCCACATTCGCCCAGACGTTGCCGGAGTCGTAGACGGTCTGGCAGGTGGCCTCGGTGCAGCCCCGCGGCAGCACCTTGGACTGCTCGCTCCCGCCCACCGAGATCCAGCCGGTGCCGGGGGTGCCGGGGTTCAAGGCCTCGATCTCACGCCGCTGTCAAACCGACGGCTACGCCGCCTATGACGGGGTGGGTGGCGCCGGCCTGGTGCATGCCGCCTGCTGGGCGCACGCGCGGCGCAAGTTCTTCGAGGCAGTCAAGCTGAACCCCGACGACCGTGCCGCCATCGCGGTGGTCGCGGCGATGGACGCGCTGTTCGGGCTCGACCGCGAGGCCGCCGGGCTGGGCCTGGACCGGGCGGGCCGCCACGCCTTGCGGAAACGCAAGGCGCCCGCGCTGCTGGCCGGCATCCGCGCCGCGGTGGAGGCGGCAGGGGCTGCCGCCCTGCCCGCCAGCGCGCTCGGCCGCGCCGCCCGCTACACCCTCGCGCTGTGCCACAAGCGCACGCGCTTTCTCGAGCATCCGGTGCTGGAGCTGAGCAACAACCTGGCGGAGAACTCCATGCGGCCCCTGGCCCCGGGGCCGCAAGAGCTGGATCCACATCGGCAGTCCCCAGGCCGCGCCCCGCGTCGCTGCCATCCTCTCGGTGGTCGAAAGCTGCCGCCGCCTTAAACTCCCCGTGCGCGCCTACCTTGCCGAAATCCTGCCCGGGGTTGCTGCCCGTTCGCTCGCCGAGCTTCCTCGCCTCACCCCCGCCGCCTGGTCCGCCGCCCGCCAACCATTCCTTCGGCCGCAGCCTCACCCAGCTGGTTTGGCCGGACGCTTACCGTACATTTAGCGCTCACACTGGTCTGACGCATCCTGTCCGCCCAGCGGCGGAGCGCCTAGTGGACTGTCCGTGTGAAATGTAAATCATGCGGTGTAGCGCCGACGCAGATCGGTGTATTGCCACCGGATCGGCTTTGCGCGTTTGGCGTACTGACGAATGTAGCGGGCAATTTGGCGAGCCA